>JRHI01001459.1_pt1 | contig 19783 bp, 15 predicted proteins | sample 215371 | NCBI WGS metagenome assembly JRHI01 (sample SAMN02929681, study PRJNA255918) | sediment metagenome | biome: cave system; feature: Ice Cave; material: Sediment; isolation source: sediment from deep within a dark volcanic ice cave with no known source of... ...
CGCACGACGCATCGACCGTCTCCCTCGGTGCCGACCGCGGGCCAGCGCGCCGATGATGACGCCCGGCGCAGGAAGGGCCGCGTGAGCGCACCGAAAATATTTGCACCGGAGTACTACGCGCACATGGGTGCGCTGGAGCGGGCGTCCTGGTGGAATGCGGGAATGCGTGACCTCGCCGGCCGGCTGCTCGACGATCTCGGCCTTCCCGCGCGCGGAACGCTGCTCGACGTGGGATGCGGATCGGGCCAGACGATGTCGTGGTTCAGGGCGCGATGGCCCGGGTGGACGACCGTCGGGCTCGATGTCGCTTTTGTCGGACTGCAGGCCGCGCGAGCCGGGGCGAGCGAGCGCGTGCTCGCTGCGTCTGCGCTCGACCTTCCCCTTCCCGACGCATCCGTCGATGCGGTGATCACGCTCGACGTCCTTCAGCACCTTCCGCTCGGTGGGGGCGACGCACGGGCGCTGGCGGAGATTCGGCGGGTCCTGCGTCCCGGCGGCCTGCTCTTCGTGCGAACCAACGCGCAGGCACTGCCGCGTACGCCGGACGACCCGCAGTATAATTTTCACAAGTACACCACGCATGAACTGCGCGCGAAACTCGAGGCCGGGGGATTTCACGTGCGGCGGATCGGCCGCGTGAACGCCCTGCTCGGCCTCGCGGAGATTCCACGGGAGCTTCGCGCGCGTCGATCGTCCGAGGGAGGGTATGTCGGACTGCTCGCCACCATGCCACGGCTCGGATTCGCCTGGCATGCCAAGCGTGCGTGGCTTCGGCTGGAGAGCAAGTTCGTAGCTGCCGGACTATCGCTTCCGCTCGGACGCACCTTGGTCGCCCTTGCGCACGCCGGGGAGGGAAACAGAACCGCATGAATACACCGCTGAAGTCCCAGAATGACATGCTGGCCGCCGCCTTTCACCCGCTGCACAAGCGGGGGTTCGGGACGGCGACCGGCGTGGCCGCCGCGATTGTCACTTTCCTGGCGACTGCCATCTATATCATTCGCGATCCGCACCCCGGGTTCGAACTCGACCTCCTGTCGGAATATTTTTCCGGTTACTCCGTCACCTGGAGGGGCGCGATCATTGGAGCCGCCTGGGCGGGTTTCGTCGGATTCGTCATGGGATGGTTTCTCGCGTTCAGCCGGAACCTGTTGCTGGCCGCACAGCTGTTCGTCGTGCGTTCGCGAGCGGAGCTTGCGCAGACCAGAGATTTCCTCGATCACATCTGACCCAAGCGGGGCGCGGGAAAGCCCAAGGGATTGACTTGATGAAAAAACTCACGCCGACTGAAGCGCGCGCGGTGGTGCGCGCCACGGTCCACTTGAACGCCCAGGCCTGGGGCGTGTCGTTCGGCCTGCTCTGCGGGCTCGGACTTTTTCTCGCGACCATGATCCTCGTCGTGAGGGGCGGCGAGCACGTGGGCCAGCATCTCGGCCTGCTGTCGATCTACCTGCCGGGTTATCGTGTGACCGCCGGGGGCGCGTTTCTGGGCTTCATGTACATGTTCGTGATCGGATACGCGCTCGGCCGAACGATCGGGTTCGTGTACAACACCGTCGCCGCACCCCATAGCCGATGAAGACGGTTATCCTCGCGGGCGGCCTTGGCACGCGACTGTCGGAGGAAACGGCGCTCAGGCCGAAGCCGATGGTGGAGATCGGTGGGCGGCCGTTACTCTGGCACGTGATGTCGATCTACGAGCGGTATGGGTACCAGGAGTTCGTGGTGGCCTGCGGGTACAAGGGTGAAGTCATCAAGGAGTATTTCAGTGACTTCTTCTATCACCATTCCGACCTGACCGTCGATCTCGCCAGTGGAACGCGAACGGTGGTCAAGAACGGCACCCCGGACTGGCGCGTGCATCTGGTCGATACGGGCGCCGATAGCATGACGGGCGGGCGCCTGCTGCGGCTACGACCGCTGCTCGAGGACGGCACGTTCATGGTGACCTACGGCGACGGATTGAGCGACGTCAACATACGCGCACTGGTTGACTTCCATCGCGCACACGGAAAACTCGCGACCGTGACAGCGGTGCACCCGCCGGCGCGATTCGGCGGCATGGAACTGGAGGGCGACCGCGTCAGCAATTTTTCCGAGAAGCCGCAGACGAAGGTCGGTTGGATCAACGGCGGTTTCTTCGTCTTCGAGCCGAAGGTGCTCGACTATATCGGAGGCCTGGACGTTCCGCTGGAGCGCGCCCCGCTCGAACAGCTTGCCGCCGCCGGAGAGCTGATGGCGTTCCGGCACGACGGCTTCTTTCAGCCGATGGACACCATCCGGGAAAAACGGCTGCTCGAGGAGCTCTGGGATGGCGGGCATGCACCCTGGGCGGCGCAGAAATAGTCCATCCACGCGCGGTACGCCGGGCGGTCAGCGCGTGGACTGAATCAGCTCGACGATGCTCGCGATGGCTGTTCAGGTGATCGACGCTTGCCTTGCCACCCTTAGCGGGCGCGTAGGCGAACGATGCGAGCGCCCGCGAACTGGAATACGAGCGTGATCCCGATGACCGCGCAGAGCAGAACGACGAAAAGGAGATGTCTGCGCTCGATGAACTGGTACAGCAGGCCGTGTCCCACCAGCGCGATCGCACCCACGTAATTCATTCGCTGCCAAAATTTCCATCGCGCGCTACCGAGCAGGCGAAGGGAGAAATCGCTCGAGAGCAGCACCAGAAGCAAGAGGACGATGGCACTTGCGAGTCCCAGATCATTGGCCGCACCGAACACATCGACGCGAATCGGAAGCACGCCTCGCGATTCTGGAGCAGCCAGGAAGTACTGAAGCATCTTGCCGTGCATATGGACCGTGAGCCCGACGCCCACGTGCACGAGCCCTACGACCCCACCCCAGATTCCCAGATCTCGCCGGAGGTCACTGCTCACCGGATTCGGACGCGCCCTGAGAAGGTTGAGCGGACCGAGGATCAGGGAGAGCGCGACACATGTCAATGCCACGTAGGCAGATCCGGCGCTTATGCGGTTCCGCAGATCCGGGCGATCGTATGCGAGCGCCAAGCAGATGCCACCGACGAGCGCGACCACTGAGATCCACAAGTGGTAGCGAAGACGACGTCGGAACCTGGAACGGTTCACCGGGCCGGGCTTGGCGCTGGGAAGCCAGCCGCGAACGGCTCTGCGGTGCGCAAAACAGGTGGGCTCAGTTCATGGGAATCGCGAGCGTCACCACGCTTCGAGCCGGGGCGGTGAACTCGACGTCGCCGGCCGCGGTTGGAGCGAAGGGCGGAATGATCTGCCATCGGACGCCTTCGAACGACGATTCACCCGTGATTCCAGTGCGAGCCGCAGCACCGCGGAGGGAAATCCGCAGCGCCCTCGAAGTCCCTTCGGTATTCACGGCGACCACGACCATGCGCCTGCTCGAGGGATCGCGAAAGGCGGAAACGATGACGCGCGGGCTGGCGCTCGTGGCACCCACCCGAACAGCTCCCGCCTTGAGCCAGGTGGCGTAGTGCCCCACGGCATAGCCCATTCCCGTAATCTTGATATCTCCCGTGGCAAGGTCCACGAGCACCATCGTGCTCTTCTCCGTCAGGAACGGGACGTTTCGGCCAGCGAAGTGTTCCTCATGCGACCGGGAATCCCAGATCAAGCCGTTGCCGAAGAAAACAGTGGCGCCGGCATATTCAAAATTGTCATGAATGTGAATGGCCCGGGCGAGCACATCCTCTATCGCCCCGAAGGGGTAGTCGGCAGTGCCTGGCCCCTCGGTCACCTCGGTCATCCAGATCGGCACATTGTACTGCTGGCCCAGCGCCTTGAGCTCGGCAAACTCCTGCAGCGTGGCCGCGTCCGGAGTGCCGAGGCCCGCCGTCTCGAGAATGCGTCTCGGGCTCACGTAGACGGATCCGTAGGGGTACGGGTGATAACCGATGGCGCCCACGAATGGGCGCGCGGCGGGATCGGCCAGAATAGCCCGTCCAACTTCCACCGAACGGGCAATCGTCTCCTCGTTCGGCACCACGAACCGTACATCCGAGAACCCGGAAGCTCGCAGTCTCGTCCCAACACGCTTGACGATGTCCACCACCTCTTGAACTGAGGAACTCTGGAGTTCGACGTTACCGCTCGTGGGTTCGTTGAAAAGGTGAATGAGGCGCGGGGTAAGCCCATAGACGTCGCGCCAGTGCACCATGGTCGCCAGAACATTCTCGGCCAGTTCATCCAGATACCGCTGGTAGTCCGCACTCCGAATCGGCTTTAGCCAATCGAGAGTGTACTGGACATTGATGAGCGGCCCGAGACCGAGGTCGGTGAACCCGAACGCACGGCCAGGTATCAGCACCTTGTTCAGGACGTTGTCTGATCCCGTGAAGTTGAAACCAGCGGGATTCATGACGAGCGGGTCGGCGTTGTCGTTGCCGCGCTGGCCGAAGGGATCGGTTGCATTCGCCGGTGCCTCCACCACGCCCACTTCAACTATGCCGAGCGAGATCCCGACGCTCCCGAACGCGGCCCTCAGGGCAGCGGGCCGGTACGACCCGAGGTAGTCGCCCGCGGGATATACGAGTGGCTGAACACGAGCGCCAAATCCCTCAATCCGCTGATACGTCGTAGAATTGTCCACCACCACGACGGTTGCATCCCCGGGTGGAGGTGGCGGGGGAGGTGGTGGTGGTGGAAGAACGCCTGGCGACGACCCGCACGACGCGAAAAAGAGCAGGGCGAGGCTCAGCGGAAGCGTCGATCCGAAACGAATTGGAATCATGTGTGTCCCCCCGGCGACGCCGACGTGACTGGTTCGAAGTGTATCCGTCGCGACTTCCTCAGCCTGCTAACCTACCCACTTCGGCAGCACCCGTTCCTGAGGGAACCTTGCCGCCGGCGAGCGATGCCAGGGCGAAGCACATCCGTGACATCAACTTAGGGTGCGGCCAGTTGATCCGCAGTCTTCGTGCCAGCGACGCGTGCTCTCGCGTGCTCTCCGACGATCCGGACTCTGTAGAGCCGCAGGACGACCCGTGACCCCGCGATGTGAGCGAGTTACAATCATGCATGGATCTCGTGATTCGATGGCACACCGGCTTGTTTGCCGCGCTCGGACTTGCTCTCGCGGCGGGCATCTTGCCTCCCGGTTCACGGGCGTGGACCGCGGTCCAGGCCGAGGCCAGCACCGACACAGTCCGGGGCGTGGTATTCGACAGTTTGACGAGAGGACCTCTCGCCGGAGCGAGCGTGATCGCGGACCCCGGCGGAGAGTCGGCGATCACGGACGAGCGCGGCCAGTTTCAGCTCATCAGTACGATGCCGGTACGTCGTCTCAGCGTTTTCCACGGCCTCCTCGATCAGACGGGCATCGGAAGCCTCTCCGCGGTCATAGGCTCGGCCGCACGGGTGCGAAGCGTTGTCATGATCGGCACGCCTTCGCTTGCGACGATTTGGGCCCGGCTCTGTCCGGGACTCGTGCGCGATCGCGGCCGCGAACATATCGTGTTCGGCGCCGCCCGAACCGCTGACGGTTCGACGCGCGTGGCTGGGGTGCGCGTGCGCGCGAGCTGGGATTCGGATTCGACCTCGCGACTGGCGAGCGGCACGCGGGTGGTGGACGCCCGGACCGATTCCATCGGCACCTTCTACGTCTGCGGCGTGCCGGCGAACACGGACGTTTTCCTGATCGGCTACTCGGTCGAACTCAGCTCCGGCTCCATTGGACTGCCGGGGAACCCAGTGCCGCTCCGCCGGCAGGACCTGATTCTCGGCGCGCCCGGGGAAACAGGAACAGTTCGCGGGGTGGTGCAGAGCTCGAGGCGCACGCCCGTGGCCGGAGCGTCGATTGATGTCGACGGCCTCGACAAGCCACTGACGACAGATGCCACAGGCCGCTTCTCCACCAGCCGGGCGCCTGCCGGGACGCGTTCGATACTGGTGCGCGCCGTCGGTTTTTCTCCAGTGTTACTCGCAGTCGACGTTCTGCGGACTGGGGGCGATGAGGTCCACGTGGAACTCGACCGCAACGTGTTCCTGCCCGGCGTGAAAGTGACGGAGCGCACGCGAGCCCCGGTGCTGCGCCAGGAATTCGAGGAACGGCGGCACCTGGGGATCGGCCAGTTCATCGACAACTCCCAGATTCGTGACCTGCACAACGTCCGGTCAATTTTTCAGGGCAGGCCGGGCGTCACCGTGCAAGGGAACCAGCCCGATTTCACGCTGTATGTGACCGCAAATGCGGGATATTGCCAGCCCGCCATCTTCCTCGACGGGTTCCGGTCGGATACCCAGGTCCTCGCGGCGATGAACAAGGATCGCATTGCGGGTGTGGAGATCTACCTGCGCCCCATCGAGATACCAGCGCGGTACGCCGTGGTGCAGCGCGGCTGCGGTGCGGTGCTCGTCTGGACGAAGGACGCGTTCAGTCGGTAAGGTGAAAGCCGAGCGGCCTCATCCGTTCCGCCGTACGCCTAGAAGGAAATTAAGAAGTTGCCTCCCCCGTTGCCTCCCCCGTGGAGGTTGTCGAGCCGCGGGTTGACAACCGTGCTGAACAGCGAGCCAAAGGTGTACGACAAGCCGACGAACATGTTGTAGGTGTACGACGTCGCGAGGGCACGCTGCTGGGTCAGGATATCATCCCGACTCAGCGAGCCGGCGGCGATGTACAGCTGGTCGCGCACACGCGCGCCGTACGCGCCCACGTTGAGCGACAGGCCGCGGGAAATCCGCAGGTCGGTGAACCCGCTGATCGAGAGGTTCTGCTTGGAAAGGTCGTGCAGATATTGCGACGCCCGTGCCTGTACGTCGAACGATCCCCAGGGCTGCTTGCTGGTGGCGGCGAGCACGAATTGCTGTTGCGGCCGCGACTCCTGGTCGAGAAAGTAGATCGTCTGCTTCTGGTATCGATAGTGGCTGACGCCAAGGGCGTAGATCGCGACGAACTGCTTGTCGGTGGCCCGCGACCATGGAAAAATATTGTATTCCGCCGACAGGCTCCCGTTGGCGTAAAAGCTCTGGTTCGAGAAGTCGGACTGTCCGGCCTCGGCATTCAGTCCGGCGGACCAGTGCGAGTTCAGGCTCTTGACGAGCCGCCCATTGCCGCGGTACGCGCGGACGATGTACGTGGAGGAAGTACCATCGTCGAAGCTGTATTTCGACTCGCGGTAGCTGCCATGGGTGCCGAGGCTGATTTTCCAGTCGTTCGTGATCCGGCGCGCCGACAGGTTGGACGAAAAATTGGAGCGCTTGGAGCGGCTTTCTCCGCCGAAGTTTCCGTTCACCCCCATACGGAACACCCAGAAGTCCCACGGGTCCTTCACGGCTGCCGGCGATGTCGTCATCGCTCCGGCAGGACTATCGTAGACGACCCGAAGATGTGACGATAGCGGCGTGGCGGCGGCGTACCTGAGCAACCCCAGCTTGAAGACGCGGCCCAGCTCGCGGCGCCTAGCGTCTTCGCTCGTGTTGGGTGGTACGCTCGTCACGAGCGTGTCGGCGCGGCCGGCGAATCGTTTCTGGCCGAGAAAATGGACCGTGTACTGGGTTCCGCCCGCCCCGTTCACCAGCGCGGTCGTGAGCAGGTGGACATCGCCATCGTTCCGGTCGCGCGTGAAGTTGACGAACGGAATATCGGTGATGAAGAACTCGCCGTCGCAGCCCATGGCGTGGCAGTCGAGGAAGACACGCAGGGCGTCGGACTGCTTGGTGCCGGTGTCTGCGGGGGCTGGCGGCTGAGCGCGGAGCGTCGGTGCGATACACCAGACCAGACCGAGCGCCATCAGTATCGGAAAACGGCGGCTCATCTGGCGGCTCCGGGAGAGGTGGGTCCGTCCAACTTCSCACGCCACTGCACTGAGCGGTACCGCGATTGCATTAAGAATGCATGACAAGCGAACAGCGCGACGGTATTGCGCCAGTCGCGGTGCGTCGGTCAGTCCACGCGCGGCTGCCGCATGCCAAGGTTGATGATGCGCTGGAGAAGTTCCGGGTATTCCATTCCCGCCGCCTTCGCCGCCGAGGCGAACTCTTCCCGTTCGGCGATCTCCGGATTGGGATTGGCTTCGAGGAAATAGAACTGGCCGTCGGCGGCGAGGCGAAAATCGATGCGGGCGTAGCCGGTCAGTTCGAGAATCTTGTAAATGCGCTTGCTCACGTGGGCGAGATGCGCCGCCTGCTCAGGCGCGAGCCCGGCGGCGCGGATATCGATGCCATGCCGCTGCTGGTACTCGACATCGTGCTTGACCTTTCGCGTGGCGATGAGCGGGGCGTCATCGGGTTTCTTTTCTGCCACGAGTTCCCAGGCCGGGAACGCCGTGAGACGCTCATTGCCCATCACGCTCACGTACAGCTCGCGGCCCTCGATGAACTGTTCGGCGATCGCGTCGGTGCCCACGCGTTCGTGGATGAACCGCACGCGATCGGCCAGTTTCTCGTCGGAGTCCACCACGGACGCCTGCGCGATACCAACCGACGCGTGCTCGATGAGCGACTTCACGATGAGCGGGAAGGCGAGCCGCGGCGGCCGTTTGACCTTTCGGCCCATCGGGAACACGGCAAAATCGGGCACGCGAATGCGATGGTACAGCACCAGTTTCTTGGAGAGTGCCTTGCCGCGGGTGATAATCATGCCTCGTGGATTGCACCCGGTGTACGACACCTTGAGCAGTTCGAGAAAGCTCACGACGTTCTGGTCGAGCAGTACTTCGCCGTGAAACTCCTCGAGCAGGTTGAACACCACGTGCGGCTTCCATTCCTCCACCGCATCGCGGATGGGGAGCAGCTCGTACTGCACGCCAAGCGGTTTTACCTCGTGGCCGATGGCGCGCAGATGGCTGACGACGTCGAACTCGGTTTTCCAGACGTTGATCTCCACGGGCGTCTGACCCTCGAGCGAATCGGGCGGCACGAGTTGCGGATGCATCAGGGCGAGAATGCGCAGGCGTTTCATACGGCAATCCAGTCGCGGCGGCCATGCTTGGCGATGAACTCCATCGTCCGGGCTGTCAGCAGCACCATGAAGTCGGTGAGCAGCTGCCGATCGCGGCCCGCGACGCGAAGCCCGAGCACCCGGCAGCGCCCGATCATGTCGCCCAGCACCGTGTCGAGCGTGAACTGGTATTCGCCCGTCCATTTCGACACCACGCGGCGGATGCCGGTGCGGTGGCGGCGGAGAAAACTTGCCGCCGTCTCGTGCGCCCGAAGCCCCGGTGCGCTCGAGAACAGCCGCAGGAGGTCTTCGTCGTAGGTGTTGGGATACTCCACGGAGTAGAGGGCTCGACGGTAGGTGTAGTGTTCGAACAGCGTGCGTGAGACGCGACCCAGCGGATCGACCGCCCTCCGGTTCCGCACGACGGGTGGCGTGTCCTCGAGTTCCTTCATGAGACGGTCGACGTAGTGCAGCTTGCGAAGGGCTGGCCAGCCGGCATAGCGGCGGCGCCAGTCTGACCGCGGGCGAAGCCAGACGGCGAAGGTCTCGGCGAAATCCTCATCAGGATGGCTCTGCGCGTACCAGCGACGAAGATGCTGGACGTACTTCTTGCTGGCTGGGTTGGGGCGGTATGACTCCGGATACTTCGTGGAAGATTTGCCGAACAGCCGCTGCCATTCGCGCCGCCGGTGCAGCTGGTAGCCGTGCTGCACCGCGTGACCGCATTCGTGCCGCATGATCTGCATGCATGCGGCGTGCGATCCGCCTTCGACTTCGAGCAGTTCGCTGCGCTCGAGCCGCATCAGGCGCGGATGCGTGAGGTAAAATGGAACGGCAAATCCCGGCACGTTGGCCGGGGAAAACCATTCATCGGACAGCCAGACATGCGGCCGCAGCCGAATGTGCCGCTGTTCGAGCTCGTCGTACAATCCCGTCACGCACCGCTCGAGCCATGTGCCTTCGATCGTCACGCCGAGGTCGCGCAGACGGAGCTGCATCAACCGATCGGTGGACCAGGTGGCCCATCGGAGGCGCTTGTTCGACCGGAGCGGCGGAGGCTGTTTGCGTGGCATCCTGTGGGTGCTGTTCGTGCCTGGGGGAACGAGAGCATGGCGTCCGTGCGGCGTCGTGGCAAGGGTGACGCACGGCGGCTAGCATTCGGTGTGCCGGAGACCTCGGCTTTCCCCTCGGCTCCGTCGTCTCCACCCAGCGCCTTCGCCGCGCTGCGGATTCAGGATTTCCGGTGGTATATCGTGGGGCTCCTGTCCTTCACCATCGCGGTGCAGATCCAGGGAACTGTCGTCGGCTGGCAGATGTATGGCCTGACGCATGACAAGCTCGCACTCGGGCTGATCGGGCTTGCGGAGGCTCTCCCCTTCATTGGCACGTCACTGTTCGCCGGGAACGTGGCCGACCGGCACGACCGGCGCACGATCGCGCTGCTCGCGCTCGGCGTTCTGGTGGGTTGCTCCCTCGCCTTGCTGGTGCTCCCTCTGCTCCTGCCAACGGCCCCGCGACTGGTCGCCGCGGCGATCTATTCGGTTATTGTGGTCAGCGGATTTGCGCGCAGCTTCCTCACCCCTGCCAGGCAGGCCCTCGGGGCGGAACTGGTGCCACGCCCCCTCTACCGCAACGCCATCACGTGGCGCAGCGGCACCTGGCAGCTGGCTTCGGTGGCGGGGCCGGCAGTGGGCGGCGTGCTGTTCGCGGTGGGTGGAACGACGTTGTCGTATGCTGTGGTGACCGCGCTGATAATCGCCGGCGCGGCAGCGATCTGGCGGGTGCGGCACCGGCGGGACGTCCGGCGCGACCAGCCCCATGCGGTCGGCCGCAGCCTCAGCGTGGGACTGCGGTTCGTGTGGAGTGAACCCGTCCTCCTCGGAGCGCTCTCACTCGACATGTTTTCGGTGCTGCTTGGGGGAGCGACCGCATTGCTGCCGGTGTTTGCAGCGGACATTCTGCATGTCGGGCCGCAGGGCCTCGGCATATTGCGGGCGGCACCGGCAATGGGCGCCGTGCTCACCTCCGTGGCGCTGGCATATCTTCCCTCGTTCCGCACCGCCGGTCGCACGCTGCTTCAGGCGGTGATGCTGTACGGCCTCTGTATGATCGGATTCGGGCTCTCGAAGAATTTCGCGCTTTCGGTGGCTGTGCTGGCCGTGAGCGGGGCGGCGGACATGGTAAGCGTATTCATAAGGTCGACGCTCATCCAGAGTATGACGCCCGGACACATGCTCGGACGCGTGTCATCGGTGAACTCGATATTCGTCGGGTCGTCAAACGAGATTGGCGCATTCGAATCGGGTGTCTCGGCAAAGCTCCTCGGGACGGTGCCCAGCGTCGTGCTGGGTGGGGTGGCGACGCTTGTCGTGGTGGCGGCGACGGCGTGGCGCCTCCCTCAACTCAGACGCCTTAGGCAGCTGGACGACCGCGCTGCGCCCTGACGGGCGGCGTCAGCGATGTGCGAGAAGCGCCTTGGCGGTTTCCACGAGCCGTTCCCGGGTCAAACCGTACTCCCGGTATAGCTCCTCCTGCGGGGCTGAGGACCCAAAGGTCTCGATTCCCAGCACCGCCCCCTGTTCACCGATCCATCGATACCACGACATTGGATGTGCTGCCTCGATCGCCACGCGGCGCACACCCTTGGGCAGCACCTGATCGTGGTACTGGGCCGTCTGGTGTGCGAACAGCTCATGACTCGGGACACTGACGACGCGTGCAGCAATTCCGTCGGTGGCGAGGGTGGTTCGCGCCTCGAGCGCAATCTGGACTTCCGATCCGGAAGCGAGAAGCACGATCTGCGGTGTGCGGTCGGGCGCGTCAATGAGCACGTACGCCCCCTGTGCGACACCGGTCGCGGGAGCGCACACGGTGCGGTCGATCAGCGGCAGCTTCTGGCGGGTGAGGATGATTGCCGTGGGGCCGGTGCGCCGCCTGATCGCGCAACGCCACGCTTCCGCGGTTTCGTTCGCATCGGCGGGCCGGACGACCACGAGATTCGGAATGCAGCGGAGCGCGGAAAGCTGCTCCACCGGCTGGTGCGTGGGTCCATCTTCGCCCAGACCGATCGAGTCGTGCGTGAAGACGTAGATGACCTGACGCTTCATCAGGGCCGCGAGGCGTATGGCGGGGCGCATGTAATCGGCAAAGACGAGGAAGGTGCCGCCGTAGGGAATGAGGGTCCCGTGGAGCGCCATGCCGTTCATGATGCCGGCCATTCCGTGCTCGCGAATGCCGAAGTGAATGTTGCGTCCTTCAGGTGAATCCGGCGAGCATGCAGCAGCGCCCTTGATGGTGGTGAGGTTCGAGGTCGCGAGGTCGGCGGAGCCACCGATCAGGCCGGGAAGCCTGGCCGCGAGCGCATTGATCACCACCCCCGACGCCGCGCGGCTGGCGATGTTGCCGTTGCCGGCATCGAATACCGGCAACGCATCTTCCCACGCCGCCGGAAGGTCGCCGTGCAGTCGGCTGCCAAACTCCATCGCCTCGGTGGGGTACGCCTTGGCGTACGCGATGAGCTGTCGGCGCCAGGCGTCGTGCAGTCGTTCACCAGTGGCGCGGGTTTCGCGCCAGTGCGCGAGCGCGGCCGCCGGTACGAAAAATGGCTCCACTGAAGGCCAGCCCAGCTGCTTCTTCGCGAGCACGACCTCTTCGGCGCCGAGGGGTTCTCCGTGCGCTTTGGACGTGTCCACGCGATTGGGACTCCCATAGCCGATATGGGTGCGTGTTACGATGAGCGAAGGGCGATGGTGATCGGCCTTCGCTGCTTCGATGGCGCGATCCAGCGAACCGGAATCGTTGACGTCGGCAATCCGCTGTACGTGCCAGCCATAGGCCTCAAAACGCGCCGCCGCATTGTCGCTGCAGCTCAGGTCGGTGCCACCGTCGATAGTGATGTGGTTGTCGTCGAAAAAACCGATCAGCTTGCCAAGTCGCTGGTGCCCGGCGAACGACGCCGCTTCATGGGAGATACCTTCCATGAGGTCGCCGTCACCGGCAATGAACCAGGTGAAATGGTCGACAATCGTGTGCCCCTTACGATTGAACCGTGCCGAGAGCTGACGTTCGGCCAGCGCCATCCCGACGGCATTCGCGAATCCCTGGCCGAGGGGCCCCGTCGTCGTCTCCACGCCTGCGGTATGGCCAACTTCGGGGTGGCCGGGGGTCTTGCTTCCAAGTTGCCGGAATCGTCTGAGGTCCTCGAGAGACAGGTCGTATCCACAGAGAAAGAGCGTCGAGTAGAGCAGCATGGATGCGTGACCGGCGGACAGCACCACTCGATCGCGATTGGGCCAAGCAGGGTCTGCGGGGTTGTGGCGCACGTGCCGGTAATAGAGCGCGTACGCAAGCGGAGCCAGCGCCATGGGAGTGCCGGGATGTCCCGACGCTGCTTTCTGCACACCGTCCATTGAAAGGGTGCGGACGGTATTAATGGCGAGCAGTTGCAGCTGCTCGTCGGCGTTCGCGGGCTCGGCCACGTCTCGGGTCCTCAGTGCGCTTTTGTGGGTGCGGCGGGGGGCCGCCGGCGGTGGCGACCCGTGCCGCGCGGTGAAAGCTAGCCGGGACGTCGGCGCGCGGCGATGCGCGCCGCGATGATCGTCGACAGCGCCATGATGGTCTCCTGCGGGTTGACCCCCGGCGCCGTGGGTAGCAGCGAACCGTCGGCAACGAACACGCCCGGCGCATCGAAGCGCTCGCCGTGGGGATCGGTGCCGCTCGTGGAACGTTCGCGTCCGAGGCGGCAGGTGCCGTTCATGTGCGCGGAGAACAGCGCGACATCGTTGGCCCCGACACGCCGGGTGGCGATCTCGGCGAGATCCCGCTCGGTGCGCACTACCACGGGTACGGTGTGGAGGGTCCGAACCTCACGAGCTCCTGCGGCGAGGTGCAGCCTGGCGCTTGCGCTGATCGCCGCGGTGAGCTGTCGCGCATCGCGTGCGCCAAGGCGGTAGCGAATTCTCAGCCGTCCGTCGCGGGCGGCTGCGACTTCCCCATTCGAGACGTCCAGGTCTGCACCATCGCGCACGAGCGCGATGAGGCTGGCCAGATGGTGGTAGCGGAGCATCTGCGTTCGATGTTCCACGCCGAACCCCGGCATGGCGACGGCGGCGAGCACCGGATGCAGGGGTGGACACTCGATCCAGAAGCCGTATCCGTCTCTATCCTGCCTGAGGTGTTCATCGCACACGGCCGACAGCGGTATACCCGCCGCCCCGTAGATCTCTTGGTCGAACACGCCCATGACGGCGGTGGTCGGATGCAGCCGGAGATATCGGCCGACTCCCCCCCCGCCGAGCCCGGAACGCTGGAGCAGCACGGGAGTGCCGACAGCCCCGGCGGCGACGATAATGACAGGCGCTTCGACCGCCGTGGACCGCGGCTGCGAGCCGGCCCCTGAAACGGTGAGGTGGACTCGTTTGAGCGGAAATGCCCCGCCCCGCTCCACAAATTCGATCCGTTCGGCGCGGGCCGATGTGATGATGCGCGCGCCATTCGCCACGGCGAGCGGGAGCAGCAGTTGCAGGGCGCCCTGCTTCGCACCGTAACGGCACCCATGTCCACAGAAGCCGGTGCGCAGGCAGTCCCGGGCATTGATGCGCGTCGCACGTGCGGCCCAGCCGAGCGCGCGGGCGCCATCGAGGAGCAGACGATTATTGGGTGAGTGTGCGTCCGCCGGTACGGTGCGTACGTGGAGCTCGGCTTCGAGACGGTCGAAGACCACGGCAAGGTCGCTCGGCGTCATCCCTTCGGTGCCGTGCCGCGCGCTCCACTCGTCGAGCACGAAGTCGGGCGTTCGCAGCATGTTCATCCAGTTCACGGTCGTCCCGCCGCCCAGCGTCGCGCCCTGCAGGAGGGAAACGGAAAGATCGTCGGTGCTGCGCAAGCCACCGTCGGCGTACAGTCGTTCCTGGAGTCCCTGTTCGCTCTCGCTGAAATCGGCCTGGTCGAGCGGCTCGCCGGCTTCGACGACGAGCACCTCGTATCCGGCTTGCGCGAGTCTGGCCGCGGCCACCGCGCCACCCGCGCCGGAGCCTATGACCACCACGTCTGCGCGTTCGATGTCACCCGGCGTGCCCGTGGTCGCCCGCCAGGGCGAGTCCCGAGGGAGGGGAATGCTCGCGTCGCGCGCGCCGCGCGCCACCGGCTCGTCATCCTTCGTCACACCTTCGAGCGGCCCTTCCCACGGAACAGCGGGGCCCCGGGTGAAATACGGCCCGCGGTAGCCGATTTCGAGGTGGGCCTCGGGTGTGGCGTACTCCGCGAGCAGCACGAGACGGCGAATGGCCTGTGCCACGGTTCGCAGGGCGGCGACGCGGGAGCGCATCCACGCGCGCAACAGCCGGTCCTGTTCCTCCTCGGTGAGGAGGTGAAACGGGAGCGGGTGATGACCGGTGGCCATCGTGGCCCAGCGGTTCCCCAGCAGGTCGAGCGCGCGCTCGACGTCTCGCTTCATGCTCGCCGACAGCCCGGCAATGCGGCGCTCCACTGCCGAGATGAGTGCCTCTCCGCGTTCCGGATCGTCAAACGCGTGGCCGGCGATCCGCCGCGCCGCCGCGCCGAGTGTCGCTCGTCGCACGCTGGACATCGGTTCGGCGAGCATGGAACGCGCGGTCTCGGGCACGGCGAAGGGATAATGCCGGCGCGGATCCCCGTCCACATCCCGTTCACGGTGGACCACCGCCACTACGTCGACCATATTGCCGCACATGAACCGTCGTCCGGCGAACGGGGAATCGGCAGACGCGCTGTCGCGCGAACTCTCCGATTTTCTGATCGAGTTTTCGATCGGACTCCACAAGAATGCGATTTATCCTCCCGGACATCCGTTGCTCGAGGGCGCGACGGCTTCGGTCGCGCAGCGCGTCGAAGCGCTGCTGAAGGATCGTCCATCACTGTCGCTGGGAGTGGCCCGTGAGCAGCTGATCATCGACGGGGTCATGACGGACGAGGGGAACCCGGTGCTGCACGACCTCGCCCAGCGCCTGCATCGCCACCACTTGGGAGCGCTGAAATTTACGCAGGGCGTATCCGCCGCGGAAATAGCCGACATGCTCACGCTTCTTGCCGTGGAAGCCGGACGTCGAGAGAAGCCGCTCGGGCTCGAGGGTCCGGAGATCCTGGAGCGCTGGCCGCACATCCGGCTGTTCCCACTCACCTTTGGTCAACTTCAGCTGCTCGACGAACAACCTCTGGATGCCGCGGCCGGCGCGGATCACGGGGAAATGAGAACCGCCGGCCGTGCGGCGCAGCTGTGGATAGGGCTCGCGCGCGCGTCAATCGCGGCGGAAGCGACGGGACGCGACCCGATCGCCACGGAGATCACTGATCCGCGCGCCGTCGCGAAGGCGATTGACGAGCGCGAAGCAGACGCGGCGTACGATCAGGTGGTGGTCGGCTACATGCTGCAGATCGCGGAACAGCTCAAGTCGAAGGGGGGAGAAGAAGACACGGCGTTGCGCAAGCGCATGTCGAGCCTCGTGGCGTCGTTGAATCCACAAACGCTCGGTCGGCTCCTGAAAATGGGTGGTGACCAGCGGCAGCGCCGGCAATTCGTGCGCGACGCGACGCAGGGAATGGCGGTGGACGCGGTTGTGGAACTCGTGCAGGCCGCCAGCACGTCGGGCCAGACGATCTCACACTCACTCGTGCGCATGCTCTCGAAGCTGGCCGTGCACGCGGGCAATGGCGACGCGCGCGCGCGCGACGGAGCGGATGGCGCGCTCCGCGACCAGGTGCAGCGCCTGATCAGTGACTGGAAAATCGACGATCCGAATCCGGACGGCTATCGCGTGGCACTCGAGAAGATGTCACGCGTCGACCGTCCTGCGCCGCCGGCCGAGGGCACGTTGCCGTGCGAACCGGAGCGCCTGCTGGAAATGGGGATCGAGATCGAGGTGTTGGGCGAGCCTGTCTGGCGGTCGCTGGACGCGCTGGCCGCGCGCGACGACCTCTCCCCGCTACTCGACGTCCTCGAGGACGCGCCCGAGGGATGGGCGCGCGAGGCGCTCTGGCGCCATGTGGCGACTATCGAACGGCTGCAGCAGCAGCTCGAGCGCGAGCCGGTCAGCATGATCGTGGTCGAACGACTGGTGACGCGCATGCGACTCGCCGCGGCGGAGCCAATTCTCGATGCGCTCGAACTGGCCGACGAGCGTCTCGCTCCTGCCTTCGTTGATTTGCTTGCCGGGCTGGGGAGCGACATGGCACCGCTCCTCGTCGAGCGCATCAGGGGTGTCAGATGGCCGGTACAACGCCAGTTCCTTCTCCTCCTGGGTAAGGTGGGTGTGATGCCGGAGGGGTTTCCCGCGCAGGACTTTCTTCGCCACGGTGACAGCGCGGTACGCCGGGAAGCCGTGCGCCTGCTCCTCAAGTTTCCGGATTCCCGGGAGGGAGCGATCGTCATGGGATTGTCCGACTCCGACGAGCGCATCGTCCGTCTTGCGATCGGTGCGGCGATGACCAACTGTCCCCGTGAAGCAGCGACGATTCTGCGCGCGCGCGCGGACGACGATCGGCTCTCGGACGACCTACGGGCGCTGGAGATTCGGGCGCTGGCGTCGTTCGAATCGGATGCAACGCTGGCGTTTCTTCTGCGACACACCGTCAACAGGACGGCGTTCCTGCGCCGCCGCGTTCTCGCGCCGCCGTCAAAATTCATGCTTGCGGCACTGGCTGGACTTTCGGCGCATTGGCACGACCATCCGGAAGCGATCGCGGTGCTGGCCTTGGCGGCCCGGAGTTCCGATCCCGAGATCCGGGACGCCGCGTTGCGGCGTACGACTGCACCGTGAGCGCAGAGGCGGCGAAGTTCCTGAATTCGTTCGCACAGTCGCTTTCGACGATGTCGCTGTATTCCCAGGGGCATCCGGCGCGCGAACGGGTGATCGACTCGGCCTATGCGTACCTGCGCCGGCTGCAGGAAACCGACCTCACTCCGCAGTTCTCGTTTCTTGGCCTGAACGTGATCTACGGCGAAGTGGCGCTGCGCGAGCTGAAGGAATGGGACTGGGGTCTTCGGCTCGCCAATGCGGGAATCCAGCGCCTCGAATTCGCGGCGTCGGTGGACCGCACCGAGTTCGAGGCGTTTCTCGATGATGTGCTCGCACGCCTTACGCAGGGCAGCGGTGACAGCGCGACACAAAGCCCCGAACGGCAGTCGTCGATCAGGTTCGGTGCGGTTGGCGTGAGGGGATCGGCCGGCCTGGTGAGGGCGGTAGAGGACAAAGAGACGTCGACGTACCAGTACTCGCTCAGCGAGGAAGCAGACACGATGCGCTGGCTGCATGACGAGGTGCAGACAACCGGCGAACTGCCGTTGATGGAGGCCGAAAGCGTCGTCCGTTCACTGTCGCTGGCGATGCATGGCGATCGGGACATTGTCATCCCGCTCCTGCAGCTGAAGGAGTTCGATCAATACACTACGACACATTCGCTTAACGTCAGCGTGCTGGCCATGGCGCTTGGCGAGTTCATCGGGTTGGGATCGACCGACGTACGGGCGTTCGGCGTGGCCGGGTTGTTGCACGATCTTGGCAAGGTGCGGATTCCAAAAGAGGTACTCACCAAGCCCGGCAAGCTCACAGACAGCGAGTGGACCATCATGCGCCGGCATCCGATGGACGGCGCCCGCATCATTTTCGAGAGCGATCGGCAGCTCGACCTGGCGTCGGCGGTGGCGTACGAGCACCACATCATGATCAACGGCAACGGCTATCCCGAGCGCCGCTTTCGGCGTGAATGCCATAAAGCGAGCAGGCTGGTGCACGTGTGTGATGTCTATGACGCGCTCCGTACGAATCGTCCGTACCGCGAAGCATGGGAGGCGGAGCGCGTGCTGGCGAACATCGAGTCGGGTGCGGGAACGGAGTTCGACGCCGAGCTGGCGACTTCGTTCATTCAGATGATGCGGCAGTGGGAGCGCCGCGTCGCCGTGGTGGACGACCAGTCTCCGCTGCCGGCTCCACTGGCATGACCACGCCCCGAAAGCGCGCAGCGGACCGGCGACTCGCTCCGTCACGATTCGCATCACTGGGTGAGGCGGACAGTCTTCTGGTGTTCGTCCGCAACCTGCGGGAAGGGATCTACATCACCGACGCCGCGGGCATGATCCTCGACGCCAATCCCGCCTTCCTCCAGCTGCTCGGCATTGCGGCGATCGAAGACCTCGCTTCACGCAACTTCAACGATCTGGTCGTGGACATTCCACGCTGGAATCGCGAGATGACCGCCCTCAGTCTGGGGGGCGTGCTTCGCGAGACAGAGGTGCAGATCACCCGCCCCGACGGCTCCCTTCGAACCGTGCTGGCCACCGCATATGGCTGCGCCGACCCCGTCACCGGTGAGCTGTTCTTCCACGGAATCCTCGTGGACATTTCCGCGCGAAAGGAACAGGAGAATGTTCTGTATGAGCAGAGCATCCGCGATTCTCTCACCGGCTGCTATAACCGCCGGTATCTGGACGAGATCGAGCAGCGCTTTGCCGCGGTGGACGCGCAGTGGGCGTGCGTGTTCGTGGACATCGACCACTTCAAGCAGTACAACGATGAGCATGGCCACCAGATGGGTGACAGCACGCTGATTCGCATGGGCCGGTTCCTGATGCGACAGGTGAGGGCCGAAGAGCCGGTCGTCCGGATGGGGGGCGACGAGTTCCTGGTGGTGCTCGATGGCGCCAGTGAACGTCAGGCGGAATTGGTCGTTCGGCGACTGCAACTCGCGGCCCTCAGCACGGCGCCCGCGTCCTTCTCGCTTGGGTGGGCGGCACGCAGCCCCGGCGAATCCTTCGCGCAAACCCGGCAGCGGGCAGATCAACAGCTGCTGGCCGTGCGCGTGATCGAACGCGATCCGGAGCGCGGACGAACCCGAACGCCCCCGCCTGTTTAGTCCGGGGGGCCCAGCGTAGCTG
>JRHI01001460.1_pt1 | contig 19765 bp, 17 predicted proteins | sample 215371 | NCBI WGS metagenome assembly JRHI01 (sample SAMN02929681, study PRJNA255918) | sediment metagenome | biome: cave system; feature: Ice Cave; material: Sediment; isolation source: sediment from deep within a dark volcanic ice cave with no known source of... ...
CCCCGGCTCTACAACTCGATGGTACCCGGTACGCTGGTTTTAAACCGCTTCTTTATCAAGAGCCTCGCGGATGGTCGTCGCCAGCCCGTGACTGATCCCCGACACCGCTTCCAACTCGGCCACGCTCGCGCGCCGCACTCCCGCGACAGACCCAAACGCATCCACCAGTGCCTTGCGCCTGGCGGGGCCTACTCCAGGCAGGCCATCGAGCGCTGACCTTACCGCCGCCTTGGAGCGCAAGCCGCGGTGATAGGTGACTGCGAAGCGGTGTGCTTCATCTCGAATGCGCTGCACCAAATGCAGCGCGGCCGAGTTGCGTGGCAAGAACACGGGCGCGGGTTCATCGAGCACGTAGAGCTCCTCGAATTGTTTCGCCAGCGCTGCGACCGGTAGTGCGATGAGATCGAGCTCTTGCAGCACATCATACACCGCATTGAGTTGACCTCGGCCGCCATCGATGAGAAGCAGGCCCGGCCGTTTCGCAAACTTCTTTTCGCGCCCGAGCTGTTTTGGCTGCGTATCGTCGGGGCTGATGTAGCGCAGGCGGCGGCGCAGCATTTGCTGCATGTTCGCAAAATCGTCGTTGCGCTCGTCGCCTTGGATCTTGAAACGGCGGTATTCGCTCTTAGCGGCCTTGCCATTTTCGAAGACCACCATCGAGCCGACGACGTTTGTGCCCTGCGCGTGCGAGATGTCATAGCATTCGATACGCTGCGGCAAAGCCGGCAGCCCTAGCGCGGCCGCTAACTCCTCTAAAGCCATAGTCGTGCGCTCGCGTGCGACGTCCACCTTGCTCAAGTGGTCAGCCAGATGTTGCTCGGCGTTGCGTTTGACTTTCCGCATATATTCCGCGCGCTGGCCGCGCTCGGGCACCAAAATGCGGACGCGATTGCCGCGCACCTCACTCAGCGCGCGATCGGAACTGGCCATGTCGGGAATGCGCACTTCCAACATGACCTCTTTGGGCACTGCAGGCGACTGAGCATAGAACTGTTTGACGAACTCTCCCAAAACTTCGTCAGGCGAGCGGCCTTCGGTCCCTTCAACGATGAAATACTCCTGACCCAAGAGCTTGCCGCCGCGCACGAAAAAAACTTCCAGGCTCGACACGCCTTGCCCGTGCGCACCGGCGATGAGATCCATGTCGATCTGACTTTTCCAGACGACTTCCTGGCGCGCCATGACGCGTTCCAAGTCGTTGATGCGATCGCGCAAACGTGCGGCGTGTTCGAAGGCAAGCTGTTCAGCGGCGAACTCCATCTCGCGCTTGAGGTTGTCAACAAGCACGCTGTGGCGGCCTTCCAAGAAAAGCAACACGTCGCGCACCGTCGCGTCGTACTCAGCTTTGCTCTGGAGAAAAGCACATGGCGCCATGCAGCGTTTGATGTGATACTGCAAGCAAGGACGGCGGTATACTTTGCCTATATCCTCTTTGCAGGTGCGTAACGGAAAGACTTTGCGGATCAGGTCGATCGAATCGCGCAGCGCACCGGCGTTGCTGTAAGGACCGAAGTACTTGCTGCCGTCGCGCTCGAGTTTGCGCGTGAAGATCACTCGCGGAAACATTTCGTTGAGCGTCACCTTCAGATACGGATACTTCTTGTCGTCCTTGAGCCGCACGTTAAACGGCGGCTTGTGCTGCTTGATCAAATTCGCTTCCAGCAGCAGCGCTTCGGCTTCGCTCTTCACGATGATCGTGCGTAGTTCGGCGACCTGGTCGACCAGCGCATCGCCGCGGGTGCTTCGGGGGCGGCCCGGCTGGAAGTAGGAGCGCACTCGATTGCGTAGGTCGACTGCCTTGCCGACATAGAGCGCCTTGCCCGCCTGATCCAGCATTTGATAAATGCCGGGTTCGCTTGGCAGCCGGTCAAGTTGCTCTTGAAGTTTTTCGGAAATTTGAAGCGCGGACATGGCGAGGTCTTATTTTACGGGAGGGGCCTCAGCCGACCTTTAGGGGTTGAGGCGCTCAGGGTTGGAGCTGCTTGGTTTACGCTCGTGGCGAAAGTGCAGCCAAATCCAAACCATGATGGCGAGGACGAGCAGCACTAATAAGAACAACGAGAAAGGCCGCACGTATGTCGCGAGCGTCTCCCAGTTCTTCCCCAGCACGAAGCCTATTTCGGCGAAGAAAACGCACCAAATAACCGAGCCTAGTAGCGTCCAACCCAAAAAGGGAGCAAACCGCATGTGCGTGACGCCTGCGGGGAACGAGCCGAAGGCACGCACGCCCGGTAACAGCTTGCAGATAAGCACTGCATGCGAACCATAGCGGGCAAACCAGCGGTCGGCGCGATCGATCTCGCGCTCGCGCACGAACAAGAACCTGCCGAACTTCACCAAGAACGGACGCCCGCCGTGGCGGCCGACAAAATAGGCGATGATCGCTCCCAGCGTATCTCCTGTGACGCCTGCCGCGATGACCGCCGGCAGCGAGAGCACGTGCGTGAAAGCGAGATAGCCGCCGAATGCGAGCATGATTTCGCTCGGCAGCGGCACGCCCACCGCTTGGCCGGCCATACCGGCGATCAAACCTGGATAGCCGAGCTGACTGATGACGCCGATGATCCAACTGGTGACTGCCTCTATCAGATGATGCAAAACTACAGCGACCTGTTCGCGGGCGATTTGGTCAAGGCGTTCAAAACGCGCGCGGCCACGCCGCCACCATCTTGGATGATCGCGTTGAGTAAGTCGAGTGGTGCGACGAGTTGGCCTCCCTTGGTTTGGCTCGCCAACGAACAGACGCGTTGCACGCGCGGCGTGACGATAACACCTTCCCACACGTGATCGTAGGGCGCGTCCAGCGCATCGCGTAGCGCCCGCTTGACATGCCAGGGCTCGATGCCCGCCGCCTCAAAATAGTTCGCAATGTCAGGTGGCGGTGCGATCGCCATCGCCAAGAGCAAGTGTTCGGTACCAAGAAAATAATGGCTGGCATTTCGACACTCTTGTTCCGCCAGCGTCAAAACCGCACGTGCGGCAGCATCGAATTCGGAAAACATTATTGTTGCAATGTCCGCTTGCCGGGCCGCCTGTGCATATGACATCGGGGCGACAGGACTTGAACCTGCGAACCTCTCGGTCCCGAACCGAGCGCTCTACCAAGCTGAGCTACGCCCCGCAAAAGCTCCGGCCCCTTCTAGCTTCTGCCGATTTTCAGCGCCTTCCTTGGAACGCGTCAAGGACGGGAATCGACGCTTGCGTCCCCGAAACTTTTGAGTGAAAGTTCGATTGCGCGAAATTTTGATACGTCTGTTTTCCGGAGTGCTTGAATGCGATATCTCATAGTCGGTTGCGGCCGGGTCGGTTCGACGTTGGCTAAGCGGCTGGCGCGGGCTGGTCACGAGGTGACCGTGGTCGACGAAAATTCAGCCGCTTTCCGTCGTGTCGGCCGCGATTTCCCCGGCAAACTCGTGCTGGGAACCGGCATTGACGTGGATATTTTGCGTCGGGCGGGAGCGGAAACGGCGGACGGCTTCGCGGCCGTGACGCAAGGCGACAACCGTAATATCATGGCTGCCCTGATCGCCCAGAAGCACTTTAAGATCAAGCGCGTCGTAGCCCGCATCTACGACCCCATGCGCTCCGACATGTACCGCGAGTTTGGCATTTCCACCGTATGTCCCACGACGGTCGGCGCTCGCCTTATCGCCGGCGCACTCATCGAGGAACACTATCAGTCGCTGTTGTTTGATCGCGCTGACGTGGAGATCGTCGAGCACACGGTGGGCGCGGAGTGGTTGGGCCGCACCGTCAATGATGTCACGGTCGCGGGCCAGAGTCAAATCGTGCTCATCGTTCGCGGACAGCGCAGCATCATCCCGACTCCCGATCTGCAGCTCGAAGGCGGCGATCACGTCATTGCGACCGTGGGTTCGGATTTCGTGGAAGAATATCGCAAATTATTCTCCGGCTCCTTAGCAAAGGCGGGCTAGTTGTTTATTGTCGTGGTAGGCGGCGGCAAGCTTGGCACCTACGTGGCCAAAGCGCTGCTGGAAGAAAAGCACGAAGTCGTCGTCATCGAAAAAGACGAAAAGAAAGCTTCGCGGCTGTGCCAATGTCTCGACTGCGAGATCGCCCGCGTGGGCGATGGCTGCGATCCAACCGTGCTCGAAGAAGCGGGTGTGGCCCGGGCTGACGTCGTGATCGCGGACACCGGCGACGATGAAGACAATCTCGTCATCTGTCTGGTCACCAAGAAGAAGTTTTCGCGCCCGCGCACTATAGCGCGCGTCAACAATCCCAAGAACAAGCAGATTTTTGAGGAACTCGGCATTGACTCCGTTATCAGCGGCACCGAGATCGTGCTGAGCATCGTGCAACAAGAAGTCAACGTACGCGAAATCTCGCCTTTGATGAGTTTTCGCGGCGGCAACTTGGAACTGGTGCGCTTGGCCGTGCCGCCTAATTCGCCCGCGAATCAAAAACGGCTGTCGAATTTGAACTTGCCGCGCCATTGCGTGATCGTCGCACTCGAACGCGATGGCGATGTGATCGTGCCCGATGGCGAGACCACCATCCGCGCAGGCGATGCGATGTTGATCGTCATGCAGCCTGGTGCGACGAAGGAATTGCGCAACCAGCTCGTCGGCGCGGTTTAGCAGCGCCCGCGAATTCTTACGCCAGCGGAGCCCTAGCTAACCGAAACTGCGGGTAAAGTTTCCGACTCGCACTTGCGGAAATTCTTCCCTCAGCCATTGCAGCCAGCGCTGCATCCCAAATGGGCTTTCCTGCGGCCTGCCGACCGCGGCGAAATAGACTTCCGGATCGACGTTCAACGTGCGCGTTTGCACCATTCCGATGGGAAACTCGCGCAAGAGTTCTGAGAGCGCCGCCATATCGGCGCGATCGTCGCTGATCCCTGGGTGCGTCAGTAGATTGAGCGATATCGAAGCGTGCGCTTCTGCCGCCACTTTCAAGCTCGCGCGAACATCGCCAAAGTCATAACCACGCGGACGGTAGTAGGCCGCGTAGATGTCCGGCCGGGCTGAATTCAAACTGACGCGCAGCGACTGCAGCCCCGCAGCGAACAGACGCTCCAGCGCTTTGGGACGACTCGCGTTCGTATTGCAGTGAATTACGCCGGCGGACGTTCGCGCGCGAATGGCCTCAATGGCTTGCTCGATAAGCGGCGCCGCCAGCAGCGGTTCCCCCTCGCAGCCTTGACCAAAAGAAACGATTGCGTCGGCGACGTTGTCCAGATGCGCGACCGCGACGTCACGAATTTCGTCAACGCGCGGCAGCGCGCTGATGCGTTCCTGAGCGCTGATGATCCGCGCCTGCGGATCCTGTTCTGAAATACAACCGATGCAGCGCGCGTTGCACGCCGGCGATACCGGCAACGCCGCTTCGCCTTGCCGCAAGAACGCGTTTTGCGCCGTATAACAGCCATATTCGGTTGCGCAGCGCTTTAATTGCACGAGCAGGCCGTTACCGGGAAACTCCGTCATGCGCTCGCCGATCGAGCGTTCGAGGACGTCGGCTCCATGAGTCTGCGCCGACCAGCTTTGCGACTCGTCCGTGCGGGCGGCGGCCACGCGGAAGCCGTCTTCGAACCACGCCACCGCGGCATAGCCGTAGAGCGGCAGCGGTTCAGCGCCCTTTCGAGTGCGGTAAGCGGGCAACAGCGTGCGCGTGTAGCCCAAGGGCAATGCGGCTGCCACCGCGTCGATCGGCTGGCCCTCATAGGCGTCGAGAGACGCTATTTTTCCGCCGCTCAGGCCTAGCGGCGACCGCCCCACCAGGCGTAGCACGAGCGTTCCTTCGGGCTGAGCGATAAAATCGTCCGCACGAGCCGCAACGATCTTGCCATTGTCTACGGCTGCGCCGTTGCCCGGCATATCGAGCACGCTGCCGTCCTGACGGGCGAACAGCGTTATCGCCGGCTGGACCGAGCTGCCAACGTGCGCCGCCATCTATATGACCGCAGCGAGCGAAAATTTATCCGGTATTAAGACGTCCGCTTGAAAGACGATCTCGGCCGGACCTGTCAGTATTAGCGGTTCGCCGCGGCCGCCCCACGCGATGTTGACGGTGCCGCCCAAACTCGACACTGCGAGCGGCGAGCGCGCGCGATCGCTTGCGATGGCGGCGGCGGCTACTGCGCACGCCCCCGTGCCGCAAGCCCAAGTTTCGCCCACGCCGCGTTCGCGGATCCGCATTGAAACGCCCTCGCTTCGCAACTGCGCAACTTCGACATTCGGCGGCGCTGGGAAAAGACGCCAGCCGTCGACGACCGCGGCGATTTCGAAGAGATCGATAAGTTTGGGATCCTTGTCGATAAAAATCGTGACGTGTGGGTTGCCCATGGAAACAAGGTAGCTTGTGGCCTCCTCGTTTGCGATCGTCAATCGTTGCTGATGCTGGCCGCTGGGAAAATCCAAAAACTGCGGCACGCCCATCTCGACCCGAACCTGGGTTTCTCCATCGTGCTCCAGCGTTGCCGTTTCCATGATTCCGGCCGTCGTTTCCACGCGCAAGGAAGCGTGTCGCGGATCGCCTTCGTGCATGTAGCGGGCGACGCAGCGCACGCCGTTGCCGCACATCTCCGCCTCGGAGCCGTCGGCGTTGAAGATCTGCATCTGCACGTCCGCGTTGGCCGAAGCAGCGTTGCTGAGGACGAGCAGACCGTCGGCCCCCACGCCGAAACGACGGTCGCACAAATACTTGGCTAAGGGTCCGTATGCTCCGGGCTCCTGCCCGCGCGCATCCAAAAGAACGAAATCATTGCCCGTCCCCTGGCACTTCGTGACGGAGATGCGCTGCACGTTATGACACTCTTTGGCTAGCCGGCTGTACTCCGCGATGTTGCATCCACAAGCACGGGGGCTTCAGCTTCTGCGGGCGCCTGCGGCCGGTTGTTGCCGACTCCGATATCGGAGCTTGTGAATTGCACCGGAGTTTGCGGAGAAACCGTGGAGACTGCATGTTTATAGACCAAATGCGGCTTGTTATCGTATTCCAAAATGATGGTAAAATTGTCGAAACCGCGCACGTGGCCGCGCAGTTGAAAACCATTCCGCAGATAAATTGTTACGGGCGCGTTCTCTCGTTTGACGGCCTGTAAATAGGCATCTTGCAGCGGCAGATTATTTTTCACGCCCATCGTCTCCACAATCTCCACGACAATTGGCAAGGGAGAATGCCCGCTGTTGGTGGCGGTTAGATTTTGATTCACGTAGCCGCGAAGAATTCCCTTGCAATGGCGCTTACCGTATCGACGGCTGCAGCGGTCTCGCTGGCTGCTATGCGCCGGGCATCGCGCATGTGCCGGAACCATGTTTGCTGCCGCTTGGCATACTGAAAGGTTCGTCTTTCAACGAGCGCAAGCGCGTCCGCTTCGCTGGCCAGACCATCGTGATATGCAAGCGCTTCCGCGTAGCCAAGACTCGAAAGCGCAGGCGCACCTGCAAAACGGGTGCGCACAGCGTCCGCTTCTTTCACTAATCCCGCGGCAAACATCTGGCGCACGCGCGCCCTGATGCGGGCCTGCAAGAGTGCTCGCGGAACGTCGAGGACTACGACGGCGAAATCGATCGGCACCTGTGTACTGGCAAGTGCAGGCGGTTGCGCGTTGCGTGCGGCCAAGAGGCTTTCCAAACGGCGCACGATTCTATAACTGTCGCGCGGTGCAATATTCGTTGCCGCAGCACTGTTCATACTCGCGAGCCAATCGTGCAACACTTCCGGCGGATGGAGGCGTGCTTCGTCTCGCAACCGCGCGCGTAAGGCGTCGTCGGCTGCTGGACGGTTCAAAGGCATATCTCCCGTGAGGGCTTCGACATAAAAGCCGGTCCCTCCGACGACGATCGGCCGGCCGCCACGCCCAGCGATTGCAGCGATGCGCTCGCGCGTGTCCGCTCTGAAGCGAGCGGCGCTGTAGAGCTCGTCCGGATTGATTATCCCGTAGCCGTGATGCAGCACGAGTGCGAGCGCTTCAGGCCCGGGCCAGCCTGTGCCGATCTCCATATGCCGGTAGATTTGCCGCGAATCAGCGTTGATGATCTCTCCACGTCCCACGGCTTGTGCCACCCCTAGTGCGATGTCGGACTTTCCCGAGGCCGTAGGCCCGCAGATGATTAGAGCGCGCAGATCTTACGTCCGATTGAACGCTTTGGCCAAGTGGCTGCTGTCGAGCTGAATCATGGTCGGGCGGCCGTGCGGGCAGGTGTGAGGCGCTTGACACTGTCGCAAACCTTCGTATAATCCGATCTGTTCTTGCAAGCTTAAGGGATCGTGAGCGCGCACAACCGAGTGACACGCCACTGTCGCTAAAATATACCGGCGCTGTTCTTCCGGCGCAAATGCGGAATCCGTTTGCGCGAGATCGTCGAGCAGACCGGGCAGGTCGATGTGACGGCGTCCGAATACGCTCGGCAGCGCGACGATGCGATACGCCGAGTCGCCGAAAAATTCTATTTCAATGCCTGCTTCGGTGAGATATTCCCATCGTGCTTGCAGCGTTGACGCTTGATCAGCGCTCAACTCGACCATGATCGGAAATAGGAGCGGCTCAGTTGGCGATTCGCTTTTGTCGGCGGCGAGCAGTGCCTCATACGCGATGCGCTCGTGCGCAGCGTGTTGATCAACGATTAGCAGCATGTCACTGTCCGCAACCAGAATATAGGTGTGGTCGATCTGACCCAACGCGCGCGCTTTTTGCGGGATGGCATCGATCTCGGGAAGACGATTCTCAAGCAGCGAAACATCGGGCGCCGCGAGCTCTGGAAGGGTAGTTGGAATCGTGCCGCCCGCCGCCGCGGTCGTGTCTAGGCGCAGCAGCGGCCCGCTCATATCGCGAACCGGGCTGCTGGCTCGCAATGTCTGCTGGAGCGCGCGGCGCACCGCCTCGAAAACGCCGCCGGCGTTCAAAAACCGCACCTCAAGTTTGGTGGGATGAACATTGACGTCGACTTCGCCCGGCGGCAATTCGAGCATGAGCGCCCCGTATGGATAGCGGCCGCCCATGAGCATCGAGCCGTAACCGGCCGACCAGGCGGCGTTGAGCTGCGTATTGCGAATAAGCCGGCCGTTGACGAAAAGTATCTGGCCCTGGCGATTGGGCCGGTCGTTGCCGGGTTTGGCTGTGAAACCGGTGATGCGCGTGCCGCGGTCGATGACGTAGGAAACCGGCAGAAGAGACCCGCGGCTTCCTTTTCCGAAAACCATCTCGATGCGGTCCGCCGCGTGCTGCACGGCCGGCAGATTCCAGACTTCACGCCCCTCGTGGCGCAAGATAAAAGACACGTTCGGCCAGCCCAAAGCCAGTTGCGCCAGAAACGCACTGACGCGGGCAAACTCCGCTCGTTCGCTCTTGAGGAACTGGCGGCGAACCGGCGTGGCGTCGAACAACTGATGCGCGCGAACCGTCGTGCCCGGGGACGCTGCGATACGGCTGATCGGTCCGACGACCCCCGCGACCGCTTGAATGCGGGCGCCAAAATCTTGGTCCGCAGGCCGCGAAATCAATTCGATGCTGCCCGCGGCTGCCGCAATACTGGCGAGGCCTTCGCCGCGAAAACCGAGCGTCTTGATCGAGAAAAGTTCACTGGCCGAGTTCAGCTTGCTGGTGCCGTGCCGCTGCAGCGCGAGCGCGAGCTGGTCTGCTGGAATGCCGCCCCCGTCGTCATGCACTGTGATGCAATCACGCCCGCCGTCTTGCAGCTCAACGCGCAGCGCGTGGGCTCCCGCGTCCAGACTGTTCTCGACGAGCTCCTTGACGACCGAAACGGGCCGCTCGATGACCTCGCCCGCCGCGATCTGACTGACGGTCTGTTCATCCAACAGCCGAATGCGCTCGCGCACTTGCATGCGGCGTTTTTCGCGGTGAGCGCGGGTAAACCCATTTACGAGATGGCGGGAGGTCCGAAGACGCGCAATGCGTTGCGTCCTTCTTGTTTGGCGACATACAGCGCGGCGTCAGCTGCTTTCACGAGCGCTGATTTGGTCGTGACGTCTTGTGGATAACTTGCCGCGCCAATCGACACCGTCGTCTGCATCCGGTGGCTATCGAAGGCAAAAACTTGCTCTTCAATCGCCTTACGAATGCGCCCAGCAACCACAGCGGCATCCGACTTGATGGTTTCCGGCATGACGACGATGAATTCGTCGCCGCCGTAGCGGCAGCACACATCGTTGCGCCGTGCCTGCTGCCGGATGAGTCCGCTGACCCGGCGCAGCACTTCGTCGCCCCCGGGATGCCCGTAGCTGTCGTTGATGCGCTTGAAGTTGTCTACGTCCAGGATGAGCAGCGACAACGAGCGCCGTGAGGTCTGGGCCTTGCGGAATTCGCTCTCCAGCCGCTCGTGGTATGCACGCGTCGTGAGCAGCCCCGTGAGTGAATCAGTGTCGGCCATTGCTCGGGTCACACTGTGCAGCAATGCATTGCGCACGCCAACCGATGCGAGGTTGATGAGCCTGCCGACAAGCCCCAGCTGGTCGGGGCTGTAGTAATTCGGGAGGGCCGCAATGAGCTGTACGCATCCCACCGTCTGGTTGTCGCAGATGATAGGCACCGTGATGCAGGCCCGTGCTGCCGGGCTGCGAGCGCCTTCGGCCTCGCGCGCGTCTTTGTGGAGGTCGTTCACGAGCGCGGAGCGCTGCTTTGTCGCTGCGTAACCGACCACACCCGTGGTGAACGACATCTTAGTGCCACGATAGATCTCAGCATCAGTGCCGGCGGTTTCGACGGCGACCAGCTTATCTTCGGCCGCCTCGCTATCATATTGCACCACATAGATCACTGCCGTATCCCATGGCACGACGCGACGGAACTGGCGCAACAAGTTGAGCAGCTGCACGAGCACGTCCGAGAGCGAGAGCTGCGCGCCCAAATCGGAACCCGCGTTCAGCATTTGATCGATGGCACGGATCTGGTGCTCGGCGCGAAAGCGGCCATGCATCCCGTACGCGGCCGCCAGGTAGGGCCCGAAGGAAAGGCAGAGCGTCTGCAGCGCTGCGCTCACGAGCAGGGCGTGCTGAGAAAAAACCGCCAGCATGATGAGTATCAGGTCAATGCCACTCAGCAGGGTCAGCGCTACCCGCAAGTCGATCGTCGCGAGCACGAGGGCGGGCACGAGACAAAGTACGGTGATGCCGTACACCTTCGCGATAAGCGCGGCGTAGATTACATCGAGAACGATGCTTGCGTAAGAGATCAATTGATGCTGGTCTTCGCGCCGGCCGGCTCGCGTTCGGTGCCCCGAGGTCACAACGAAGAGCATGGTGACGAATGCGTAGGCGACGAGCGACAGATGCATCGCAAGCGACATCGGCGGCTGGCTGGGCGTCGCAAGCAGCCACAGCACGACCAGCCAACGTGCGGTCGCCACCACAAATGGATAAGCCAGAACGTCCGCTATCCCGCCGAGGCGGTTTACCGGCCGCACGCAGTCCTCATATCTTAAGGACGCGCACGAGGTAGGGTTAGTTACAGTGAAAGGTGGTTAGGTCTGTTAGTGAGCGGGCTCACGTCATCTTGATTTTGAGCTGGTGCTCGTCAAGCGTGCCTTGGCGCGTTTGCGGCTTGGAACGGGCCCGCTCGACGCCGGGCCGTGTCTCCAGCTGGGCTGCGATTTCTTTCGCGCGCTCGACGACCTGCTGCGGCAAGCCCGCCATGTTCGCCACTGCAATGCCGTAGGAACGGCTGCTCGATCCCGCCAGCAAGCGGTGGGAAAAGATCGGTCCGATTTCCTCTTCGGCGACGGTGACGTGAAGGTTGTCCACATGCGGATACACCTGTGCCAGTTTGACGAGCTCGTGAAAATGCGTCGCAAACAGCACCATGGGTAAAGCAGCTTGCAGATTGAGAAGATACTCGCTGATGGCTTGCGCGATCGCCAAGCCGTCTATCGTACCCGTGCCCCTGCCGACTTCGTCGATCAATAGAAGACTGCGCGGCGTGCAGTGTCGCAAAATGATAGCCATTTCCGCCATCTCGACGTAGAACGTCGAGCGGCCCGCTGCAATATCGTCACCCGCGCCGATGCGCGTGTACAAGCGATCAACGATGCCGAGCGTCGCCTGGCGGGCAGGCACGAAGCTGCCCATCTGCGCCATGATGGAAATCAACGCTGTCTGCCGCAAGTACGTGGACTTGCCGCCCATGTTGGGGCCGGTGATCAGCAAGAAGCGATGCTCGGCGTCTATTCTGCAGTCGTTCGGCACAAAATCGAGCACGCCGTAGGCCTCAACGATCGCGTGGCGGCCACCCTCCACTTGCATGAGGCTGCCGGCTGCCATCGCCGGCCGCACGTATCGCCGCTCGGCGGCGACCTGAGCCAGCGAACAATAGACGTCGATCTCCGCGGTCACATGTGCCAGCGACAGCAAGGCGTCGCGTTGGGCGTCAACTGCAGCGAGCAACTCATCGAAGAGCCGGCGCTCTAAGGCGACCTGTTGCGAACGCGAGCTCAAAATGCGTGCTTCCAGCTCTTTCAGGCGCGCATCCGTGAAGCGTTCTGCGTTTACCAGGCTCTGCCGGCGGACGAACTCGCGCGGTACCGCCTCCGCCTGCGCGCGCGTCACTTCGTAATAGTAGCCGAACGCTTGCGTGTACTTGACTTTGAGACTTTTGATCCCGCACTCGCTGCGAACTTGCGCTTCCAGCGCGACTAAATGTTGGCGCCCTGTGGTCCGCAAGCCGATGAGTTGTTGCAGATCGTCCGAAAATTCCGGACGCATCACACCGCCCTCAACCAGATTGGCTGCTGGTTCATCCAAGACCGAACGCTCGATCAGCGTAGCGACATTGGCTGCGTCATCGCGCGCATCTAAAAGCTCGGCAAACTTCATAAAGTTAGAATCCGCTTGCGCCGCCAGTTCATTGCGGATGGACGCGACGCACTCAAGCGAACGGCGCAGCGCGACGAGATCGCGCGGGCCTGCGCGCCGGGCCCTTATTTTCTGTACGATGCGTTCGATGTCGGCAACGCTTGCCAAGCGGCGCTGCAATTCCACCCGTAAAGCCATCTGCGCCAAAAATGCAGCCACGTTGTCGTGCCGCACTCCAATGGCCGATAAATCCAAGAGCGGCGCACACAGCCACTGGGCAAGCTTGCGGCTTCCCATAGCGGTTTTCGTCTTGTAGAGCACGTTGAGCAACGAGGCCTGCTTGTTGTCCCCTAAGCCCGATAAGAGATCCAAGTGCCGCCGAGTCGAGCGGTCCAGCGCCATCGTGTGACGCGCTTCGTGCAAAGAGATGCGGCTCAGCATCGTCTGCGCATCGAGGCGTAAGTATCGCAGGTAGTGCTGCAACAGATCCACCGCTTCGCGCGCGGCCGGGCGCTCGGCCAGCGAAATGTCTTGGAAAACGGTCAGCTCGGATTCCACCGACTTGGAGTTCGCGCTCGAAGCAGCCAGAGGAGTGGCCGCCGCAGCATCCACTGGATCATTTATGTCCTCGATTGGATCGCACAGCGCGATCCGGCACGCGTCGCTCACCAACGTGCGATAACGCTCGGCGTCTTCATCAGTGGCGACGACGATTTCCGCCGGCGCCAGACGATCTAACTCTGCGGCCAGCGCATCATCATCATCGACGACGGTCACCGTCGCCTGGGATGTGGAGACATCGATAGCCGCGACCGCGGTTTTCTCCGCAGCGGTAGCGATTGCGCACAAGAAATTGTTGCGCTCGGCGCTAAGAAATTGTTCTTCCAAGACGGTTCCCGGCGTCAACACCCTCACGATTTCGCGGCGCACCAAGCGGTTCGGCACCGGTTCTTCCATCTGCTCGGCGATGGCCACGATGCGCCGTTGACGCAGCAATCGTACGAGATATTGATCCACGCTGTGGTGGGGAACGCCTGCCATAGCAACGCGCTTGCCTTTGCCCGCTTCTTTAGAAGTACAAACGATGTTTAGCGCCTGCGCGAGTTCGTTGGCATCGTCGCCGTAGGCCTCATAGAAATCGCCCACACGCGACAGCAACAGAGCCTCGGGGTATTCCGCCTTGAGCTGCAGATACTGGGCTGTCAGTGGTGACGTGGCAACAGTCGCGCCCGCATCGGTCACGGGGGCGGTGCGCGCCGAGCTGCGCGTTGCGTGATGCTCGTGCGGTGCTTGCACAGACCGCCCGTTACGAGTGATTACGCCACCCGGCCGACGAGGCCCCAGTTGAATGCTTGTTCGACGGCCACATTGACGAGGGCCTGATGTTCGCTGCGCTGCTCGCGCGGCCAGACCACGGTGACGTTATGTCCGCTTTTGCCGGCCATGCGGGTCGCATCTTTCTTCGATGGCCCGGAAACGAGCACTGGAATCGTTTCACCGATGAATGACTCATGGAAGTTTTTGGTCCGCTCCATTTGCGCACCGTTGAGCGCTTGCAGGCGCCGTATCCTCTCTTCGGGCGCGACCTGCGGCGTCATCGTGGCGGCCGGGGTGCCTGCGCGCGGCGAGTATGCAAAGATAAAGGCCGATTCGAACGTGCCTTTCTCAACCAGCTGTAGAGTCTTGAGAAAGTCTGCTTCCGTCTCCGTCGGGAAACCGACGATGAGATCGGTGGTCAGAGCCCAGCCCGGCAGCCGCTCCCGGAAATAAGCGATTTTGTCCAAATATTCTTCAATACTGTACAGTCTCGCCATTGCTTTGAGAACATCGTTGCTGCCGCATTGCACCGGCAAGTGCAGCCGCGGCTGAATGTTGGGCAGCTCTGCCAGCGCCTCGACGACTTCGCGGTTGAAGTCGTGCGGGTGCGAGGTCAAAAAAGTGAGGTGGTCCAGGCCTTCCATGCAACCGATGCGGCGCAGCAAGCCGGCGAAATTCAAATCCCCGGCAGCATAGTAGTAGGAGTTGACGTTTTGGCCGATGAGAATGATCTCTTTTGCGCCGCAACGGATCTCGCGGCGTATCTGTGATTCGATCTCCTCGGGTTCGATGCTCTCGAGCGGGCCGCGCGTGTACGGCACGATGCAATACGTGCAAAATTTTTCGCAGCCGCGCGTTATATTGACCAGTGCACGGAGGTGCGCGAATTCCAAAGCGCCGTCGCGGGTGGGGTCATCTTCTACCGACGGCATGCGCAGTTCGGTTTCGGGCGGCGGCAGATCGGTCGGTACTCCCCAGTCTGCCAGCAACTGTTTGAAGCGCTTGTATTCCCGCGGGCCGAGGAGCGCATCGATAAAAGGCGCCTTTTTTTGCATGATGCCGCGGTCTTTTTCTGCCAAGCAGCCGGCGACGAGCAACTTGCTGCCGGGCCGCTTGAGCGTTTTCAGCTGACCCAGCCGGCCGTAGACCCGTGTCTCCGCTTTCTCGCGTATCGCGCAAGTGTTGAGTATGAGAATATCCGCCTCGGAGGGCTCATTGGTAAATGTGCAGCCCAGCGACCACGCTTGGTGCGCGAGGCCGTTTGAGTCGGCGACATTCATTTGACAGCCGAAGGTTTGCAAATAAACGGAATGCATTTGGGCGAACTTCTCCCGAACGGAGGCGCGACCTGTCTAGCGCGCCGCCGCCTTCGAAACTCCGGTGATGCGCTTTAGGAACGACAGCGGCAGATATGCCTTTTTGCCGACCATGGCTGGTGCCAAGCTCAGCATTCCAGGCTTGCCGTTAAACGTATACGTCTTGGAGCCGATCGTGCATTCGACTTCTATGCCGTGAAAATGAATCGTGATGACATCACCGCTCATCGTGTAGTTGCTTTCGGGAACGTATTGATCCAGCATGGCGAGAACGTCATCGTCGCCGCCAGGATTAGTCGTTGTACCGGACGGCGTCAGTGGAACGACGGTTGTGATCTGCGGATAAATGTGTACGATTTGAACGACACGCGCAGCTCCGGGTTTGCTCACGTTGAGGATATGATCGCCTGCATCCACGGATTGCGCCTCATTCTGCTCTGCCAACGGCGCACCGTCGAACAGGATCTTGGTGCCCGGTGAAGCTCGAACAACGAGCCACCCCTTCGCTCGAGCTGCCGCCTGCCGCGGACCCGTGTTTTGTGTCAGCACGAGGCTCACGGTAGAGACGTGGCCGGCGCTCACGTCCGTGTAGCTGCTCTGCGGTACGAAGCCGCTATGGATGAGAGTAATTCCATGCCTGCCGCTGTCCACCGAATCTGCGAAAAGCGGGGTTTCTCCTAAATAGGCTCCGTCCATCCACACCGCCGCGCCCAAAGGCAACGACGTCACGAAGATGCCGCCGTGTACGCTGGAAGCACTTGCCGCAATTTGGAGCGCGCACAGCGAGCAGCCAAGCAGAGCAGCAGCAAACCACTTGACTGAGAGCATGGTTGATACTTCTCCCTCAGCGCCGCTAAAGGCTGCAACCTACAGGCGAGGCGAAGTGCTTTTGTGTTATGCAGTTTCGATGTGGGGAGCCCGCGTGAACAGGACACCGATCGTCGCGATCGTCGGGCGACCGAATGTCGGCAAGTCGGCGCTTTTCAACCGCCTGGTCGGCAAGCGCGTGGCCATTGTCGAAGAGACCTCCGGCGTCACTCGGGATCGCCTCTACGGAGTCGTGGACTGGGCGGGCAGGCAGTTCACCCTGGTCGATACCGGCGGCATCGAGACCGGCGACGTTGACAATCTGACCTCGCAGACCCGCCAGCAAGCGCAGCTTGCCATAGACGAAGCGGACCTTATTATATTTTTAGTCGACGCCAAGACGGGCGTCATGCCGGGTGACGTCGACGTGGCGGAACTCCTACGGCGGCGCGCAGACAAAGTATTGCTAGTGGCAAACAAGGTGGAATCCCCCAACACGGCCGCCACGATGTACGAATTTTGTACGCTCGGGTTTGGCACTCCGTTAGCCGTATCGTCCATCCACGGTCTGCAGAGCGGCGATTTGCTGGATGCAATAGCCGAACGCTTACCTGCTGTACCACCGGATGAGGAAGACGCCGGCGAAAATGTTACGCACCTTGCTATCGTCGGGCAACCGAACGTGGGCAAATCATCGCTGGTGAATGCGCTGTTGGGTCAAACGCGGGCAGTGGTTTCTTCAGAGCCCGGCACGACGCGCGATCCAACGGACACCGAGATAACGGTCAGTGATCGTCGCTTCGTCATTATCGACACCGCCGGCATCCGCCGCCATAGCAAACGAGGACCCGCCGTTGAGCAGTATAGCTCGCTGCGCGCGATCGGCGCGATCAGCCGATCCGACGTGGGTTTACTTTTGATCGACGCCACCGTAGGTGCCACCGCTCAAGATCAGCGCATCGCCGGCCTAGCTGTGGAGGAAGGCAAGGGGCTGATCATCATGGTAAACAAAATCGACTTGGTCAACAGCGCAACATTCGATCGCGAACCGGCAATCGAGATCTTGCGGCGCGAGTTCGCGTTCGCACCCTATGCCGTGATAATTTTCGGATCCGCATTGACGCACAAGGGCGTTCACAAGATTTGGAATACGGTCGCCGCGGTAGCTGACGAGCGTCGTAAGCGCGTTCCGACCGCGAAGCTGAACCAGGTAGTGCGCGATGCGTTCCGCACCCGGCCGCCGGCGGCGTTCCGCGGCCACGTGCTGAAATGCTACTACGCGACGCAGAGCGGGGTCGCGCCGCCGACGTTCGTCTTCTTCGTCAACGATCCGCGCTTGCTCCACTTCTCTTATCAGCGTTACCTGGAGAACAACATTCGCGAGGCCTTCGGTTTTGTCGGCACGCCGGTGCGGTTTGTTTTCCGGCCGCGGGTGCAGCAAGACACGACCGACGCCGAACAGCTTATTGCGGCTACCGCAGGCGACGAGGAAAAGTGACGCTCCTTCTGCTGAATTTGGTTGGGGCGTACCTGATCGGATCCATTCCGTTCGGCATTATCGTGGGCAAGGGAATCTTCGGCGTCGACCCACGCAGCGTGGGCAGTGGAAATATCGGCGCGGCCAACGCCTTGCGCGCACTTGGTAAATGGGGCGCGGTGATGGTGCTGGTAGGCGACATCGTGAAGGGCGTCGTCCCGGTCATCATCGCTGCGCATTGGCTGCCATACGGTCACTGGGGTATCGCGGCCGCGGGCCTCGCCACGATCGTCGGGCATAACTGGTCGATTTTTCTCAACTTCCGCGGCGGCAAAGGCGTGGCGACGGGATTGGGCGTACTCGTGGTTTTGTCGTGGCAAGCGACGCTCGTGTTCGCGTTAGTGTGGCTCGCGACCGTAGCCCTCACGCGTTATTCGTCGCTTGCATCCATGGTCGCCAGCGCCGCTGTTCCCGTGAGCCTGATCCTCTTGCGAGCGCCAACCTGGTATACGGTATATGGCGTCATTGCGCTTGCGCTCGTCTTATGGCGGCACGCAGGCAACGTACAACGACTGCTGGCGGGCACTGAACTGCGTGTCGGCACACCGAAGGAGCACAGCATACAGCAATGATTTCCACCAACGATTTTAGGACCGGCGTGACGATCGTGGTTGAAGGCCAACTTTGGACGGTGGTGGATTTTCAACACGTCAAACCTGGCAAGGGATCGGCATTCGTTCGCACGCGACTCAAGAACGTCGTGCGCGGAAATGTGCTAGAAAAAACCTTCCGCGCCGGCGAAATGCTCGAGCGCGCCATCGTCGAGACCCGCGAGATGCAATATCTGTATGCGAACGGCGACGAATATCATTTTATGGACAACAGCTCGTACGAGCAGATCCATCTCGGTCATGGCATGCTGGGTGACAACGTTGACCTGCTCAAGGAAGGCGTCAACATCAACGTGCAGTTTCATTCCGGCACGGTCATCGCCACGGAATTGCCCAACCACGTCGAATTGGAAGTGGTGCAAACAGACCCGGGGTTTCGCGGTGATACGACCTCGAACGTTCAGAAGCCAGCTACGCTGGAAACTGGGGCGACGGTCAACGTGCCGCTGTTCATCAACCCTGGCGACCGAGTGCGCATCGACACCCGCGAGCGCAAATACGTTTCGCGCGTCTGATCTTTACCCGCGCTTTCGATTACACCAGCGCGTGCTCAGCGCTGCTTTATAAGCATGTGTCTTTTGTTTCAGTTCAATTTCGTACTTGAGCGCCGCACTTCGTGTGGCTAGACGCCGCAGATACACCAGCCTGACAGGCAGTTTGCCGCGCAATATCCGCGATCCGCGCCCTGCATTATGCGCTGCCACCCGCTCTGCGGGGTTGCGCGCATAACCGCAATACAACGAATTGTCTTGCGCCAAGACGAGATAGACGAAATGTCCGGGCTTGTTGGACCCGGCCCCCGACTGACCGAGCGCTTTAGCCCTTAGCTTAGGTTGCCGTTGCCGAGCGCGCTGAATGAGTCAGTATCCAAACGTTGGCGAAGCGCGATCCATGGTTCCAAATCGGCGATCATGCGAGCCGCCTCCTGGAGCGACATCGCCTGTTCGCCGTCGCAGAGCGCGCTTTGGGGATCGGGATGCACCTCGACCATAATACCTTCGGCGCCCAATGCAACGCAGGCCCGTGCGAGCGGCGGCACGATATCGGGGCGGCCGGTCGAGTGGGATAGATCGACGATCACGGGCAGGCTGCTCATGCGGCGCAGCAACACCACGCCGGCGAGGTCGAGCATGTTGCGCGTGAGATTCTCAAAAGAACGGACGCCGCGCTCGCATAAGATCACTCGCTCGTTGCCTTCCAGCACGTATTCTGCGGCGTGCAAGAACTCTTCGATCGTCGCCGCCATGCCGCGTTTGAGTAACACGGGCTTGGATTGTTTGGCAAGACGCTTCAAGAGCGAAAAGTTTTGCATGTTGCGAGCGCCGACTTGCAAGATGTCCACATACTCGGCTACCAGCCCAATGGTTTCCGTATCCATGACCTCGGAAACGCTCAGCATATTGTAT
>JRHI01001461.1_pt1 | contig 19745 bp, 21 predicted proteins | sample 215371 | NCBI WGS metagenome assembly JRHI01 (sample SAMN02929681, study PRJNA255918) | sediment metagenome | biome: cave system; feature: Ice Cave; material: Sediment; isolation source: sediment from deep within a dark volcanic ice cave with no known source of... ...
TGTGAAACAGCCTGTAGAGCCGATTCCGAAAATGAGATGCGATTGCCCTGATTGGGCAACGAAGACAGTCACAGCGTAATCAGATACACCCGCCCGAGACCGCCTCCATGCTTATCGGCCCATGCAAAGCGTTCTGTCTTTTCCTGCAGAGGATTGCGCAGCATTGCTTGAGTAAGAGAGGCACTATTCGTCCACCCAGAGGATGCTTGCTGTTTCGCACAAGGGCAGGCATGAAGACCACCGGCACTCTGGTTCTCCGAAATGACCCTGGTGACCGACCCGGTTTGGCCGGTACGAAGATCAACCAGAAGCACCTGATCACTGGGACTATGCAGTTGGAGCGCGGAGACCAGCAAGATGGACTCGTCATGCGTCAAGGCGATGCCAGCCGGGTTGCCAGTTCGAACCTGGTCAACGAGAGCCGTGACCGTGCTCCCATCGAACTTGAATACCTTTCCGATGCCTCCACCCGAGGCGGAGCGATCCGAGACGTAGACGATCCCCAGCCGTGTGACGACCACTCCGTCGGGAGCGACGAGTGGCGATCCCTTAGCCACGAGTGTAGGTGTTGCGGCCCCCGAGGCGGCAAGCTTGAGCACTGCTGCCTGTCCACTGGCCGGGTCCTTCCCGCTGAAGTAGATCACCGACTGACCACTTTGGATCACCACATCCAGATTCTGCGGTGCGGTCCCCGCGCTGCCGCGGACTGGTGACGGCGATCCACCACCGGGTGCAAGTTGAAAAATTTGTCCTCCCGTGCCAGCACTCGGGTCGGCCACGTACAGGTGCTGGCCATCGGGACTGAACGCAATCCCCCTGGGTGCGACAAAGGGGTTGCCAGTGTACACCTCCGTGGCCGCACCGCCGGCAGCCGCGACGCGAAAGACTCCAGGGCCGTGTGGGCCGCTGGCCGTGAAGTAAATGTTCGTCGCGTTCAGATCAGGCGTCGAGTCCAGAGGTGTGTGAAAGTCACCTGACTGCGTCGCGACACTCACTGAATTGACCAGGTTGTTGCCTAGTACAGGTTTTGAAGTGCTTGACGGGGTGGCGCTAGTGGATGAGCTGTTCGAACCGCACGCGGTAAAGGCCAATGCTAGAATAACCAGCCAGACAAGAGTGAATTTGTGTGTTTTCATGTTCATTTCTCCTTGCGATAAGAATGTCTGTTTCTTTCCTGCGAGAAGAACGTTGAAAACGCTTTGTTAGATCACGTACGAGACCAGCAATTCAGCGTACCTTGCTGAGTTCTTACAATCCGCTACCGAGCCGAGCCTGTAGACGCACTCTTTCTCACTTCCAGAGAAGCTTCATTGGTACAAGTATTTCGCCATTCCCTTGATCATGTATGCAACGAGCGCACTCATCGAGCGTGAGACAACGGTGGCGCAGCAGTTTTTCCTCCAATAATTGTTTCATCGCTTGTGTGCGGAGCAGCAGGGCATCCACCTCAACCAGTTTCTGACGAGCGAGTGCTTGCCAGCGATCCGCTGCAGGGGTATCCGCCGCAAAGCCGTTGAACAAGGCGCGGATCTCAGACACCGTAAAACCTGCCTGTTGCGCCATTTGGATGATGGCCAATCGATCGAACACGCGGGAGTCATAGCGCCGGCGACCGTTGATGCGCAGAGGCACTGGTAAGATATCGACTCATCACTTTTGAGCGTGCTTGTTGTCCCTTTTTCACATTTGCGCTTGTTTGCGAGCCGAGGTTGGGGCCGATCTGGCTGCATTTGCGCGGGCCAGAGGGTGTTAAGGGAATTGTCGAGAGCATGATACACAGTGGGAGTATTACGTAAGCTTATGTTTTTCTGATTTCTCATCGCTTTGCTCTTCGCAATGATTTTTTGTGAGGTTGCGGGTTGGACAGCCTGCGGCTGTCCAACCCGCAACCTCACAGTATTTTTTGTGTTGCCTCTGGTTCGAGATTAGTTCGGTGACTTAGCCTGGTTTCTCAACCCACAATCGCACAAAAAATATGTGCCGTCTGCGGCGGCATAAAAGCCTGCACATACTTTAGCTAAAATGAATCATAACCTCATCCAGGGATTTCTTCCTGATGTCGGGTACCTGAGCGTCAGGAGCAGGATATCCAACGGGGATGAGCAAATAGGCATGCTCGTTAGCTGGTCGTTCCAATATCTTAGCTAGAAAGCGCATTGGACTGGGTGTATGTGTTAAGGTAGCAAGACCAGCATGAGCAAGACTGGTCAGGAGTATGCCGACGGCGATGCCAACCGATTCCTGAACATAGTAGTGCCTGACCTTACGCTGTGTTCCATCCAGTTGAGTTGCTAGCCCGTAGAGCTGCGCGAACACAACTATGATGTAGGGAGCCTGCTCGATATGCGGTTTATGCCAGTCGGTGCCAAGTACTTCCAGCGCCTCTAACCACTCCTCAGACATGCGATGCTCATAACTTTCCCTCTCCTCAGCTTCCGCAGCCAGCCTAAGTTGCTGTTTCAGTTCAGGATTGCTGACAACCACGAAGGTCCAGGGCTGTTGATTGGCGCCGCTTGGTGCCAGACTGGCAGCATGAATAGCGTTCTCGATCAACTCATAGGGTACTGGCTGACTTGTATATGCTCGAATGGTGCGACGTTGGGCCATCGTTGCCAGGAACTGGCGCGAGGCATTCAGTTGCTCTTCTTCGCTCATATACTTATGGCTATATGAAATGAATTTAGCTCTTAGGGATCGTGGAACAGAAGCTTCGGACATAACTCATTACCCTTTCTACTTAGAATACATGAGACAGACAGACGACTAGCAGTTTTGCTAGTCGTCTGTCTGTCTCATGTATTCTAAACGTTTTCTGGCAGTTATCGCACTACCAGACGTCGGAATTTAGTACCGGTCGCTCCGGTAGTTATTGTTTGGGCGACGATCTCCGCCCTGGTAGCCGCTGCCGCCTGATGATTGGCGCTCGCGAGCCTCGTTGACAGTGATGGTGCGCTCGCCCAAAGTGGTGCCGTTCAGACGCTCAATGGCGGCATGCGCCTCTTGATCGCTGCTCATTTCAACAAAGCCAAAGCCTTTGCTTCGCCCTGTGGCGCGATCAGTGATGACCGTTGCCGAAACAACCTGTCCTACTGGGGCGAAAAGATCTTGAAGATCTTGTTCGTTCGTCTGATAGGGGAGTCCCCCTACATAAAGTCTCATATTAGTAAGCTCCTGTGACGACATCTCTCAATGCATTGACGCTCGAAGAAACCGTTTCTCACAGAAGCGCTACAATTCTTTTTTGATGTCATATACATATTATAACAGGGTATAAAAGCAGTTTATTCCCATATCTTCAGATTGGGTCAAAACATACCGGACCGTCTGCGATGAAACGGTCAGCATTCCCCACTATGGCAACTGTTATAGGAGACCATTCACATGTGAATGGTCTCCTCATCATTGTTTTTGGGTCGGTTACTCCTCAAGGTCTTATTCAGTTAGTCAGGGTTACAGACCTGGTGCATGTAGGTGATGGTTCTGGAGAGTGCTCGATGATCCGACCTTCGGGCCGGTGATGTCGCCATAGTAGCCGCCCAGGTCGGATGAGTCCTGCGTGTCCGCACCGTTTTCAGCCGTCTTGTAATCAAAGTCATACGAGTTGACAGCATAGGTGGCGTTTGGTCCATAAATGGTGCTAACAAAGCCCGCCGTCGTGTTACAGGTGTTCTGAGTACAGACAGCATTCGGGTTGTAGGTGCCGTTCGAGACCACCACGTTGAAGTAGTTACCGGAAAACTTGCCGGTAATGCCTGCACCCACGGTATTGCCATTGTCGGTGCCGGATGCACAAGCTTCCGGGCTTTGCCCCGCGCTGGTGGTAAAGGTCCCCGCGGTGAAGCTCTCGTTAAAGAAGACGGTGGCCTTGGGGTTGACCGTGAAAGTACGATTGAAGGCGTCGGTCGCCCAGGTATTGCCACAGGTGCCACCATCCGGATCGCCGGTGGTCGAGAAGGGCCCGTACTTGAAGGTGTTGAGCGCCGGGGCAACTGCCGAGGCGTGTCTTGGCGTGTAGATGGTGAACACAATGGCGAGTACGAGGGCCAGTAGAAGTGCGGTGGGAACGCCGACGCGGAATGCCATCCGCACAGGTGACGTAGATCTAGTCATGGAAAAATCTCCTCTATATTTCAAGAAACGTGAGATGATACAAAGTGTACCACTTCAGTAAAAGTGTATCATAGGTGACTGGAAAAGCAGTAAAGATCAAGTTAAGAGTTGGTTGAGATGTGTGATATATGGATAAGAAGACCATTCAAAAATTGGTGCAAGTCTGAGCACGCGCTTGCTCTCACATAGTTCCTTCTGCTCCATTAGTAATGGTACTTTCTTGCTACATTTCATATTGCTCCACTGTGTATCTTCCCACCTGTGCTACACTCGTCATGGTTATCTCTCAATTTGTCCCTGACACGCATTCCCGGTGACTCGCACAATTTTTTGCCACCGCCGGTGTGCGTTGGAGCAGAGAAGCTTGTTTTGTGTCTTGTAAATGACCGTTGTAGACCGTCTAGGAAGAGCACAATGAAACGTTTCGTAGCAACCTGGCAAAGCGTTTTCCGTTCAAAGTTAATCATTGTAGTAGTGGCCTTGATCATCCCGGGATTGGTAGGAAGCAGTCTCATTTTGCAATCGCCGCAGTTTGCCGGTACAGGGAATTGCGCATCTTATACGGTGGGGCATACCGGTACGCGAAGCTGCGCGAGTGTGACCCATCATCCTGATTCACAAGGGATTGACCAGACCAATAAAAAACTGGCTGGTAATGCTTTTAAAGCAGGGCTGAAGAAATTGTCCCTATTGAAAAATTTGCCACCTTCCAGGAGTCCGGTGGCGACATCTGCGATCAATAGAAAGGCAGCCCTTCCCCTCGTAATAACAACCCCAACAACGCCGGTACCAACAAGCCCTCCTCAGCCAACCAGTCCTCCTCAGCCGCCAACGGGGCAGGGCACGGTCACAGCCATGATCGAACAGATTTTTGGATCCTACGCCGCGGGGGCTTTACATGTAGCGAATTGCGAGTCGGGCCTCAATCCCAACGCATATAATCCTTCGTCAAGTGGGGGCAGCCATGCCGAGGGCGTCTTTCAAATCCTGTATCCGAGTACATGGATGGGCACTTCGGAGGCTTCAAGCTCTCCTTATAATGCGCAGGCAAATATTCTTGCCGCGCATCAGATATTCGTGCGAGATGGCTATAGCTGGCGCGAATGGTCATGCGCCCCTTAACAATGCAATGCGTTGGAAACATAAGCAGTGAAGTCGTTGTTAAAAATGCAACTTTTATAGAGAGGATGCGATCAGTCGCGTCCTCTTTTTTCCTCAATCTTTACCGCTTCTCTACCACATCATTACTGTTTTCCTCTTTCCTTAGCTCCTACTTCAAAATATACTAGAAAAGATGAGATATTTTTCGCTGGTATGATATGCATATTGCCCGTGCTGAACATACGGCAACACTGCTGACCGATGGACAGGTGTTGGTAGCCGGAGGCATTCTCTCATTCATTAAGAAGGCCACAGCAACGGCGGAGCTTTTCAGCTGAGTACACTTCGATGTGAACTATTGAGGAGAGAGGCAGAGAAGTCGCGAGAAAGCTTCTTCTGTGTGCGGCTTGTAGAGGCTGTTCATACAAAACTAACAAAGTAGTAGTACGTATTCAGGACTCCTTCCCGCTTTTGGGGAGGAGCCCTGAATCATTACGTTCCTGATCGTCTTTATGGCTTGAAAATATCCATTCCCTTTTGGTGCTCAATCACAACCAATTCTTATATTACTTCTCAAGCTCTGATTTTCATGAAACTTTTCAATTGGCTGATCGGCTGATTGGCTGCATAACGGTTGACAATACCTCAATGTAGACAGTATACTTACGTTAAGGTTGTTATGTATGTTGATCAAGTTTATCAACAATACTTGGAACTGGGGAACCTCCTCATACTGTCACAATGAAGTGAGCTAGCAGTTTAGATCGTACTCCGGGCAACATACATGTCAGGTTGAATGAGCAAAAGCGACGAAGCCCATTGCCCTCCCTCCACCGTCGGACTTTGAATCATTAGCACATAGAGGGATATCTTTGTGTCATTTACGCGTGATGCGCACAGTAGATGCACCTTGCGCACGAGGAATGATCCATTACCAACTGCTCTGGAGAATGTACGCGAAGATATTTTGAAGAAGGGAATATTGCATGTCCGATCACGAAGACGCAAAGAATAATTTGATCGCTCTGGGAGAAGGGGTGGGCAGTAAGGTTGAGCGTATCAAAATCGAGAGCGCGCATCTACGCGGGCAGATACGAGAGGAATTAGAACAAGACACCGCGCGCTTCTCTGAAGACCAGGTGCAGCTCATCAAATTCCACGGCATGTACCAGCAGGAGGACCGCGATGTTCGCCAACAGCGTAAAGCGGCCGGTTCGGAGAAAGCCTACCAATTTATGATACGATCGCGTATCCCTGGTGGGGCAATGACTGCCGAACAATATCTTACCGAGGATGAACTGGCCGGACGCTATGGCAATGGCACCTTGCGCATCACCACGCGCCAGGGCTTCCAGTTACACGGCATCCTCAAAGGCGATATACACCCAACCATCCACGCGATAAACGAGGCTCTGTTATCTACCCTGGCGGCATGTGGCGACGTGAATCGCAATGTGATGGCGTGTCCAGCACCAGCAGCCAGCCGCGCGCAGGCACAGGTTCAAGAAATAGCTCACCGTATTGCTATGCACCTCGCGCCAAGAAGTCAGGCCTATCATGAAATTTGGGTTGATGGTGAAAAGTTGGATACAGTGACGCTCGATCAGGAACATGAAACCGAGCCTATGTATGGTCCTACCTATCTCCCACGCAAATTCAAGATCGGCGTAGCCTTCCCAGGTGACAACTGTATTGACATATATACGCAGGATATTGGCCTTGTTGCCTGCCTCGATGGAGAGCAGCTTGCTGGCTTTACCGTACTGGTGGGCGGCGGTATGGGCATGACCCACGGCAAAACTGAGACATACCCTCGACTGGCTACACCCCTCTGCTATGCTACCGTCGATGAGGTCTTAGCGGTGGTTGAAACGATTGTGATGATTCAGCGCGATTACGGCGACCGCAAGAACCGCAAGCACGCGCGTATGAAATACGTCGTGGAGGAACAAGGTATTGCCTGGTTCCGCGCTGAACTGGAACAAAGGCTGGGTCATGGTATACAGGACCCACGCGAGGTGTCCTGGCATGATGCTGAAGATCACCTGGGCTGGCATTCTCAAGGAGACGGAAGCTGGTTCCTTGGCCTCTTCGTCGAGAACGGGCGCGTCAAAGATGACGCTGCCACGCGCATGCGCACAGGACTACGCCACGTTATCGAGGAATTTCGACCCGGTATTCGTCTGACTGCACAGCAAAACATCATTCTGACTGACATAACCGAGACCCAGCGCAGACCATTGACGGCCCTACTCGCAAGCTATGGCATAGCGACAGACCCTGCCAGATTAGGCACTCGACGTTTTGCCATGGCTTGTCCCGCGCTGCCAACCTGTGGCCTGGCGTTGGCTGAAGCTGAGCGAGTGCTCCCAATGATCACACAACAGATTGAGGCTGATCTTCAGGCGCTTGGTCTGGCCAACGAGCCTGTAAGCATACGCATGACGGGCTGCCCCAATGGCTGTGCAAGACCCTTTATGGGGGACATCGGTTTCGTTGGTCGCACGAAGGATATCTACAATATCTATCTTGGTGGCGACATGCCCAATACGCGCATGAACACGCTTTACGCTCCCTCCGTACACCTGAATGAATTGGCAGCTACGATACGTCCTCTGCTAGCTCTGTGGAGAGATCAGCGCCTAACCGGAGAGAGCTTCGGTGATTTCTGTTACCGCGTCGGCTTCGCATACCTGCGCGACCAGCAACGAGCGCTTGCCTGACATGTCTCAAACGTTTCAGCAGAGGAGAAATTGATGCCAAATTACTATCCTGTCATGCTTGATATACGCGGCCGCCTGGCCATCGTCGTCGGTGGCGACCGTATAGCGGCGGAGAAGGCGGCCGGGCTCTCCGCGAGTGGCGCCCAGGTGCGCGTGATCAGCCCCGAGTTTTGCGATGAACTTTTACGGCAGGCCGAGCATAGGCAGGTCACATTGCAGCGTAAAGCCTATGAAGCTGGCGATCTGGACGGCGCTTTCGTGGTGATTGCAGCCACAAATGACCCCCAACTTGTGCAAACCATCTGGAATGAAACACAGGAACGCGGACAATTACTCAATATTGTAGATGTTCCGCAGTATTGCTCATTCATTTTGCCTTCGATCCTGCGACGCGATCAGCTCACCATTGCCGTTTCGACAGAAGGCGCCAGCCCCAGTCTTGCCAAACGCATTCGCCACAGCCTGGAGGAAAGCTTCCCAGCGGAGTATGGTCTGTACTTGCGCTTAGCAAGCCTGGCACGCACGCACCTGCACAACAACGGAGTCCCCTATGACCGGCGTGACGATTTCTTCAAAGATTACTACGCTTCGGATGTGCTGCACACACTCAGCGAGGGTAATACATCGGAAGCAATAGCGTTGATCGCGGCGATGCTCCACGATTACGGAATCGACGTTGCGGCAAGCACACTGGAGACAGCATTGAATCAGGCGAAAGAGGAAGAGCCAGGGCAGGGGCATGAGCGGAAGCATGAGCCAGGGCAGGGGCATGAGCGGGAGCATGAGCCAGGGCAGGGGCAAGCCCTGCCCGTACATTTTAGCCCGGGTAGCAGCATTGATGCAGGTGAAAGAGAATGAGCATGCCAATAATGACGCGTGAACGAAACAGCAGCGGGGAGAGTGGAGGGCGTTGGGAGCACTGGGAGCAAACTGCTGACCAGCATTTTGATACGATACCACAATTGTCAGAGCGAGCTTCACGCGGGAAGGTCTACTTAGTCGGAGCAGGACCAGGTGATCCCAGGTTGATCACGCTCAAAGGTTTGGACTGCCTGCGCGCAGCTGATGTCGTGATCTACGATCGCCTGATTAGCCCACTGCTGCTTGAGGAAGCATCTTCCCACGCCACACGAGTATTTGTCGGCAAAGAACCTGGATGTCACTCCATGAAACAGGAGCAGATCAATGCTTTGCTCATCAAGTATGCGCAACAGGGGTGCCTGGTGGTACGCCTGAAAGGAGGCGATCCCTTCCTCTTTGGGCGAGGAGGCGAAGAGGCGCTGGCACTGGCAGATGCTGGCATTCCGTTCGAGGTCGTGCCCGGTGTGAGTTCAGCCATTGCGGTACCCGCTTATGCAGGCATTCCCGTTACCCATCGCGACCATGCATCTTCTGTCACCATCGTGACGGGGCATGGGCAACAGTCGCAGGCATCTGCTGGCGTCAAATGGGAGCAATTCGCACAGTTGGAAGGCACGCTTGTCATCATGATGGGTGTAGAGTCCCTTGGGCACATCAGCCAGCGACTGCTCACAGCTGGGCTCTCGCCTATTACACCAGCCGCGGTTATCCAGCAGGGCACTGTCCCGCAACAGAAAGTAGTAACCGGCAGTGTTGAAAACATCGCCGAACGCGCCAGGGCAGCGAGGATCAAGTCTCCAGCGGTGATTGTGATCGGTGCGGTTGTCGCGCTCAGTGATCCTCTCGCGTGGTTTCATACGGCGGGGCTTGCAGAGATAGGTATTGGGGAAGCAGAAAGGTTTCAAGGATAAAAGGATGAAATTATTACTCAGTTGCATATCAACGAAGCATTCGACACTTAAAAAGCACTGGACGCAAACGAACCAGGATATTCTATGCCCCCTGACAGTGCTGGGGAGTTACCAGAAACCGCAGGAAGATCTCGGAGGCTTGCTCTGTCTCATCGAAGATATGGGAAGCTCACAGAAGACACTGGATCTCAAGATGGCCGCGGGTATGGTCACTTCCGAAGATGGAGTGTTTGTTACTTCTTTTTCCGGTGTCCACGAGGTAGATGCCGACCTGGGTATCATACGCAAGAATATCATAAGCTCACCTCTTTTCAATGCACTGCACTCCATATCCCGCACGCAGCGCGGCTATCTTGTCGCGAGCACCGGCTTAGATCTCTTGTTGGAATTTAACCGGAGTGGGGAGATGCTCTGGAGCTGGTGGGCCACCGACCATGGCTTTGAGTTGACGCCTAACGGTCAGCCCAGGGTCGTGGATAAACTGGCAGATCACCGGACGATCCAGTACGGGACGCTCGCGCAGACGACGCACATCAATTCAGCAGCAGAGTTGCCCGATGGCAGATTCCTGGCATCACTGTTTCACCAGGGCATGGTTGTCGTCATCGAGCGCGAGACCGGCGCGTGGCAACCCGTCTTAGAGGGCTTAGATCATCCCCATGCCGTGCGTATTTTGGACGAGAGCCACTTTACCGTCGCAGATACCGTTCGCGGGAGGGCGCTGCTGGTCAAGATCAACAAGATGGGAGATGGGGCGCACGTCGAGGCAGAAATTGATACCGGCACAAACTGGCTACAGGATTGCCGTTACGACAGCGAGCATAATTGCTGGGTACTGGTTGACGGCAAAAATTCACGCGTCGTCTTGCGCCGTGGTCGCGCGGGCAATAAAAAGCTGGCCGAGTTCAACTTCGATCCGGAGTGGCGTTTATACGAAACGCATATATTGTGATTTGGGCTGGTAATAGGTACATCGATGTTGACCGCAAGGTCATCCTAGAGGTGGGGTGCGGTCTGGCTCACCCTGGATGGGATAACCTTGGCGGTCATTCAGGAAACTCAACAGTTCTTAGGTTGATGCCTATTGTTCAATCCTTCCTTACAATGCCTCCAACCCTGCCTTCGCCACCTCCATATCATCACTATAATGTCCCCCACTTACGCCAATCCCACCAATCATCTGCCCCGCGGTCATAATGGGAAAACCACCGCCAAACACAATCAAACGATCCGTCTTGATGATGCCATGCAGCAGCGGTGGATCATTCTTCACAAATTCGAACCAATCATGGGTCGCCATGCCAAAACTGATCGACGTGAACGCTTTGTCCTGCGCGAGTTGCACGCTTAGCAACGGCGCTCCATCCATGCGACTGAACGCTTTGAGGGTACCATCGCCATCGCACACGGCAATACACATCGGTTTTCCCATCTCCCTGGCTTTGGCCTCGGCAGCTACAATCATACGCTGAGCTGCCTCACTAGTAATACTAGCTTTTTGGAAAGTGTTTTCTGCCATAAAAAATAGTCCTCCTTTACGATTGATTCACTCCGTAACGACGTTCAAACTCCTGAATTTCAGGGAGACCTATCGCATCGGTGAAGTGCGAAAACGTCACCAACTGCGCACGAAACTGTGCTGGCGTCTCTCCTCGCTTGAGTATCTCTAGAAGCCCCAGCATAGCATGCGTCGCTGCGAAAAGCATACTGACCGGAAAGATCACCAGTTTGAAACCCAGGAAGCGAATCTCGTCCAGCGATAATAAGGGTGTCTTGCCGCTTTCTGCCCAGTTGAACAGCAGAGGAACGTCGGGGAAAGCAGCAGCGATAGCGCGAAGTTCTTCAAGAGAGCGTGGGGCTTCAATAAAAAGAGCATCCGCTCCCGCCTCGCGATAGGCTTGTCCCCTACGCAGCGCATCCTCAAGGCCATAGACCGCGTTGGCATCGGTGCGTGCAATAATCACGAAATCCGCATCTTGACGAGCATCGACGGCGGCACGTATCTTCTGCACCATCTCATCCAGCAGAATAACCTGTTTCCCCTCCATGTGCCCGCATTTCTTGGGCCAGACCTGGTCTTCGAGGTGCACACCTGCGACACCGGCTCGCTCGAATTCACGGACGGTTCGACGCACACTGATAGGATTGCCATAGCCGGTATCTGCATCCGAGATCAGCGGCAGGTCGCCAACCACAGCTGTGAGTGCAGCGGCGCGGCTGACCATCTCACTCATCGTGAGGAGGCCAACATCTGGCTGGCCGAGGACGCTAGCCGCCGTACCAAAACCTGTCATGTACACGGCAGAAAATCCGGCCTGGGCTATCAGTCGCGCGCTCAGTGCATCATACGCGCCAGGGGCAACAAGTAAGTCAGAGCCAGCAAGCAATGCTCGCAAGCGGGTCGTAGTACGCATAGCCAGGTCCTTTCGCAGAGGAAGGTCATCGGATGCCTTGCTGATCTAAGTGTATGCCAGGATAGTATGTTCTGACAAGGGTAATGATATTTTTAGCTAAAGCAGTTCCCCTCGTGCAAGCGCACGGGCGATCGCGTTATGGCGTTCGATGAGGACAGGCAAATCAACGTCGAGCAACTGTTGTTGCTGGACCCGTACTCGCCCATTGATCACACTCAAATCTACCCGAGGCGGGTGGCAAAAGACGAGCGCCGCCAGGGGGTCGTGAACTGCGCCTCCTGCCAGATCAAGCGTGTCGAGACGGTACCCGATAAAATCGGCCGCCATGCCAGGTGCAAGATAGCCAATATCATCACGTCCCAGGGTGGCAGCGCCGCCCCGCGTTGCGAGCCAGAGCGCTTCCCTGGCGGTCAGAGCCGCGGGGTTGCCCGTGATGCGCTGCAAGAGCAGCGCCTGCCGTGCCTCAGATAGCAGATGAGAGCTATCGTTGGAAGCAGAACCATCCACGCCGAGTCCCAGGCGTGCGCCAGCTTCCCACAGCGAGCGGATAGGAGCAATGCCTGATGCCAGCCGCATGTTTGAACTAGGACAGTGAGCAATTCCTGTTCGCGTCTGCCCAAGGCGGCGAATTTCGTCTGTTCCCGGATGCACCATGTGGGCATGCCACACATCCGGGCCGACCCAGCCAAGGTCTTCCGCCAGTTCCACGGGCGTCCGGCCAAACGTGGCAGTACAGTACGTCGCCTCATCGAGAGTTTCCGCCAGGTGCGTATGTGAATGCACGCCGTAGGAACGCGCGAGCGCTACACTCTGCCTCATCAATGATGGGGACACGGAGAAAGGAGAACAGGGAGCCAGCACAATACGGAGCATCGCGTAGCGGCTGGCATCATGATAGCTCTCGATTACGCGTTGGGAGTCTTTCAGAATCGCTTCTTCCTCCTCGACAACCTCGTCCGGCGGCAGGCCCCCTTTCGATTCTCCCACCGACATCGAGCCGCGGGCAGCATGAAACCTGGCACCCATCTCAGTTGCCGCGTGTATCTGGTCGTCCAACCTGGCACCATGAGGCCATATGTACGTATGGTCGCTCGAAGTAGTGCACCCCGAGAGCAGAAGCTCGGCCAGAGCGATCTTTGTGCTGACGTAAATGGCCTCGGGGGTAAGTCCTGCCCAGATCGGATAATGCACGCGCAGCCAGTGAAACAGATTTGTGTTCTGAGCGGCAGGGAGATTGCGCGTCAAGGTCTGGTAAAAATGATGGTGAGTATTGACCAATCCTGGCAGAATCACCATCCCCTTCGCATTGAACTTCTGATCTGCGACTTGAGGAAGCTGGTCCGTCTGGCCGATCTGCCGGATCTCATGATCAACGACATAAATGCCACCATCTGTCCACTGTGTATCGTGATCGTCCATCGAGACAATTAATTCTGCATGCTGAATAAGTAGAGATGTCACAGGGAGAAACTCCTCTTCGCTCTATCCGCCACGTTTTGCAAGTAACCTAACCACTCATTCTTTACAATCGATGCGTATGGGATCGGTTATGCCAACCACAGCTGGCCGAGGTTCCTCATTCACATGCAGGCGAAATATGTCGGGCCGCGCATAGTGTCCCACGACATCGAAATCGAACTTCCCCCGTGCAATTTCTCCCATGTCCAGGTCCGCCGTCAAGATACATTCGCTTGTAAAGTTGGGACTGGCGAGCATCTGCCCAAGGGGATTGATAATACAACTGCCACCACGCGAAATGATGGTCTCCGGCTCATCACCAAATACTGTCTCATAGACATCAGGGTAGTCGGAACGACGGGCGAACTGGTTACAGGAAAGGACAAAACAGCGACCTTCCAACGCAATATGTTGCATGGACGCAATCCATCCATCGCGCCCATCCGCTGTAGGGGCGCAGTAGATCTGGATGCCCTTCGCATACATCGCCATGCGAAGCAGAGGCATATAATTCTCCCAACAAATCACGGCACCCAGTCGTCCAAGCGGGGTATCGAATACAGGGAGCGTCGATCCGTCGCCAAAGCCCCAGATGAGACGTTCTGAAGCAGTAGGCATGAGTTTTCGATGTTTTCCCAGGTAGGACCCGTCGGGGGCGAAGAAGACGACAGTACAGTAGAGTGTCCCACCGTCCCGTTCAATCACGCCGATAACCAGGTACACGTGACTCTGCCCTGCAGTAGCAGCAAGATCTTCCAGCGCGGGGCCAGGAATATCGACCGCGCTTTCCCAGTAGCGGCGGTATTGTTCGCGCCCTTCGGTTAAGCGATTACCGACGACAGCACCGAAACTGAGGCCGCGTGGATACGCTGAAACAAAAGCTTCTGGAAAGAGCACGAGTTGTGCTCCCTGATTGGCAGCATCTATGGTAAGTGCGCGAACCTTTGCGAGGGTCCGCTCGCGGTCGAAAGCAATCGGCGCCGCCTGGATAACCGCGGCACGGATGACTTGTGGATGAGTTATCATAAATGGTATCGCCTCCGTAACAGGTCAGTAATATGTGGATCATCATCAAATGCGATAATCTCCCTGGATCGTTGTAAACTCAACCAGGTTGCCGAAGGGATCGCGGCAGAAGAAACGCGGTCGATACGGGATCGGTTCCGCTGAGGTAATCGTCATACCCGCCTCTGTCAACCTGCGCCGGTAATCCTCTAGATCATCAACTACGAGGCAGATGTGACGCTGATCTGTTCCATCCGGTGGATTGGGATCGGGAAGAAAATGCAGCTCCATCTCACTCTCTCCGGCAGCGAACCAGACAAGATTGAGATGCGCGAGCGATTGCGGCGGTTGTTTTTCCGCCAACCCAATGATCCCTCCATAGAACGCGCGCACCGCCTCCTGTGCACCAGGCGGAATGAGCTGGGACGTGTGTTGTAACCGTGGCCCCGTCATGGTAGATCAACCTTTCTACTATTGAATGCCATCACCGAGATAGTAGCATTGTGCAACGCCTGCCTCTAAGCGTCAAGCGTTTTGTGGGTGTTCAGGGTGCAAATCCTGTTTCTGGTGTCCCTATGTTATGTCACTAGAGCTGTCAGCGATGAGAACAACTTGCACGGTATGTTATGTCAACACATTTCAAAGCTTCCGTTAACGTGGTATAGTTCATATTGAGTGCTTCCTCGCTTCTCGAGAGGTTGAGGTTTTTCTGCTTCTAGCAAGAAACGACGCTTCACAGGCAAGACTAATCCGCATCTAGGGAAAGGCATCCGATGATTGATATTCCGCTGCTTATTCGCGACCTGGTGATTTTCTTACTGGTGGCACTGATAGTGAACCTCATCTCGGGGAAACTCTCGGTTCCTTACACTTTGGGTCTGGTGATCGTGGGCCTGTTCATTGGTTTGTTCGGACTGGCCCCTGAAGCGCAGCTCACCCCGGACCTGGTGCTCTTCGTGTTCCTGCCAGCCTTGCTCTTCGAGGGAGCCTGGAGCGCGAAGTTCTCGCTATTACGAGAAAACTGGCGTGCCATCTTCTTTCTGGCCGGGCCGGGGCTTTTGCTATCGCTCGTGATCATTGCAGTGGCTCTGCATGTCCTGGATCAGCTCGACTGGGCTACGGCCCTCCTGCTCGCGGCCATCCTCTCGCCGACCGACCCGGTGGCCGTCCTCGGTTTGTTCCGGCAGTTGCACGTCAACGAGCAGCTTTCCTCTATCGTCGAGGGCGAGAGCCTCTTCAACGACGGAGTGGCCGGCTCGCTTTATCAAATCTTCCTTGCACTTGTGCTGCTCACCCTTCACGGACAGGCTCCTTCCGGGCTGGCTGCGCTCGGCAACGGGCTGGTTTTGTTTGTGGTGGAAGCGGGAGGAGGTCTTGTGCTCGGAGGGCTTGCAGGCTTCCTCATCAGTCAGGGATTAAAGCGCATCGACGAGCCGGTACTGGAAACAACGATCACACTGCTGTCGGCCTATGGCATCTACTGGGTCGCGTACGCGGTGCATCTCTCTGCGATCATCGCGGTCATCGTTGCGGCACTCGTCCTGGGCAATTACGGACAAGCCATCGGCATGTCCGCACGCACGCGCAGCGATGTGGAGACCTTCTGGCGCATGTTCGCCTTTGTGGCCAACGCGCTGATCTTTCTGCTGATGGGCGTACAGTTCCATCCGTTTGCGCAACTGCTCATAGCTGGACCCACACTCGCTACCTGGCTGGTGGCCATCGTAGCAATTGGCGTAGTGTTACTCTCTCGTTTTGTGCTCGTGCTGGCGCTTACCGCTCGCTCGTGGGTGAAGTTACCACTGAGAGTGGGACCTCTCATTCTGCCTCCGCTCATCAAGCAGCCGTTGCCTCGGGCATGGCAGTTGATCGTGTTCTGGAGCGGCTTGCGTGGAGCTCTCTCACTTGCCCTGGTATTTGCACTGCCATTGGAGGTGCCTTCACGCAAGGTTTTGGTAGTTTCCACCTATGCCGTCGTCCTGTTCACGCTGCTTATCCAGGGGTTGAGTATCCGTTGGGTGTTGCAGCGTATCCTCCCTTCCGCTCCTACTCGGCAGACCGCATCTGCTGAGGATCTTCCGGCTGGCGAGCAACAGGTAATCGTCAATTCTTCTCCAGAAGATACGCAGAATTTATGATGATGAGAAATTTACTTATTCCTCACCTTCTCAGAGGCTACCTGGGCAAAATTGAGCACAGCCACGAGGGATACTCCGCCAATACTGTTTCCAATCAGTGTGGGTAGAATGAAGCTTCCAATACATGCCAACCATGTCAATTTTCCCAGATTGACAAGATAAAAGGCTTCTTACAGCCCGCTTGCCGATTCGTACATTTTGATATAATCTCGAATACCGGCCTCTAATGCATAGAGAGGCTCGTACTTCAATTGCTGGCGGGCGGCAGTGAGATCGAGCATCCCGCGCGCTCGCATATCACTCTGCTCTAGTTCGCTCAAACCAGCGCCGATTTCGATGTCTGCCCCTGGCAGTATGTTGCGCACCGTTTCAGCTACCTGGGTCGCGCTGTGCATAGTACCGGAGCCAATGTTGAAGACGCGCTGCGTGAGTGTCGATGCTGGAACGTCCAGCGCTTTGAGCACGGCCTGGGCGATGTCTTTGACGTGCGTGTAGTCGCGACGCATATCTCCACCTGTCGCGAAGCGCGTAGGCAGTTTGCGCACGCTATTCTCTACCATGGGTTTGATATACATAGGGTAGCGCATGCCATAGCCGTAGATGGCCGAGTTACGCAAGGCTACGAAATCGACGCCATTACTGCTGTAGTAGGAAAGGCCGACAATCTCTGCCGCCGCTTTCGAGGCTCCATACGCCCCTAAGGGATTACCGGCTGAGGGTAGCAGAAGCGGGTGCAGTTCGTCGATAGGTTCGTACTGGCGCGGCGCATAGACGGCGATGCTGCTGCTTTGCACGACGCGCTGTAGGCCAAGAAAACGCGCAGCTTCCAGCACGTTGATAGTCCCGTTGACGTTGACTTGAAAGGTGAGAGCCGGTTCCTCCAGCGAGTAGGGAGGGTCATAGAGCGCGGCAGCATGAAAGATGCGCTCGACCCTGTGTTGTTGTACGCCGCGTAACAGGCTGCTGAGGTCGAGAATTTGACCGCGCACGTACACGATCTGCCGCTCAAAACGAGCGGTGAGCGCGGCGAGTTCTGGAGCTGGCCCAGCCGCATCGAAGATAACCACGCGGTCGCCCCGTTCGGCTAACACGCGTGCGACATAGGTACCCAAGAAGCCAGAACCGCCAGTAATCATAATCGTGGACATGGCTTAAACTCCTATTCATGCAGCCTACACTGTCAAGAACCCCATGCCTGAAGGCAGGGGCTTGTAGTATCCCTTAATCGAACCTGCGAGTATTCCGCAGGCTCTCAGGACCCACAATAGGCTGCTTGACGACAGCCCTGGAGATATTGATAGCGGCGTTGATGTCAGCGTGACAGGCAAAGCCGCATTGGGTTTGCCCACGCGACACGTCCAACCAGGACGCTGCGATCATAAGGAAAGCGAATCTCAACGTGTTCTTTGCCCTCTACCCACTTGCCGCCTAGAAAGATGTTGTAAGTTTGCCCAAGAGGGAAAGTTTCGTTCGCTGTAGTGTAAGTTTGCATGATGGTCTATCTCCTTCTCCTTACACGCCGCCTGACTGAAGGGAGCCGCTGGCGTGGCTTTGACGGGATGGATTGGCGCCGGATTCCACGCCAAGTAGCTCTGCTGCTGCCAGGGCCATTACTTTGATAGCGGTAAGAAGGTCGTCGCTGGCCAGCGATTCGTCGATAATATGTGTTTGCGTGATCTCACCGGGTCCGTAGACAATGCATTGTTCGATGCTTGCGTTCTGCACGACAAAGCGTTGATCGTCGCTGCCGGGGCTACACACATAGCCCGGCTCGTGTCCCACTACCTCTTGCACGGCAGCAGCAAAGGCTTGCACGAGGGGTGTTTGGGAACTGACCCAGGTGGGGTCGGTAGCGTAACGCTCAACATACTCATAGCAAAAATCTGGTTGTGTTTTGGCGCGTCGCTCTAGCAGGTTGCGCAGCTCGCTGCGAGCTTCTTCCAGGCGTTCTCCCACCACTAAACGACGGTCGAAGGTAACGCTGCAGCGATCGGGTACACTGTTGACGTTGGTGCCGCCCTGGATGGTGTTGAACGAAAGGCTGGCGGCGTTCGCGCTAGCGGGTACAATTGGCAAGCTGCTCAAACGCTGTTGCAAGCGAGGTTTTAGTTCATGCCCTACTTCGGCTATGAAGTCGGCCATAAGTTCAACAGCGTTCACTCCTCGTTCTGGTGTGCTGCCATGCGCCTGGCGGCCAAAGATCGTGATTTCACCCCAGATGGCGCCGCGATGCCCCAGGCAGATATTATCGGCATTGAGTGGCTCAGTAATAACGACGTAGTCCGTATGACCAGGCGCGATCAATCCTCGTTCGACAAGGAGGCCCATTCCGGCGTTGCGATTGCCCGTACTTTCTTCGTCAACCACGCCGCTCTGCTCAACGGTGCCCTGCAAATGCAGCCCGGCTCGCCGGATGGCCTCAATTGCGTAGACCTGTGCCGCGATGCCTCCTTTCATGTCCGAGGCTCCCCGCCCGAAGATGCGTCCAGCTCGTACTTCACCTCCAAAGGGAGCGGTTGACCAACCGAGGCCAACAGGTACGACATCCATATGCCCATTAAAATGAAGGACTGGTGATGCATTGGCACCTGCTAAGCGCCCGATGACGTTGGTGCGCGGCAGGCCTTCTCCATAGAGTGCAAGCTCTGCAATCTCTGCCGGTGTCAGGTCTATATATTCCACTGTGTAGCCCAGGCTGTGCAGTCGTTCGCCGATATAACGGGCACAGGCGGGATAGGCCTCGCCGGGCGGGTTTACCGTGGGGATGCGGATCATACCCTGTAAGAAGGCAATAGCCTCATCCAATACTGCTTCGGCAGCGTGCAAGATAGTTTCTTTCTGTTCTAACCGTAAAGGTTCTTGCATGCAGTGAAATCCTTTGTCTCCGCCCCTCAGAATGGGGCAACCAGCTTCACAGGGCAGGGGCAAGCCCTGCCCCTACATCTTGCCTCCACCACCATCTAAAATGTAGGGGCAGGGCTTGCCCCCTTACAAGTATAGGTTTTTTAGCCCTGGATGCGGGCA
>JRHI01001462.1_pt1 | contig 19743 bp, 15 predicted proteins | sample 215371 | NCBI WGS metagenome assembly JRHI01 (sample SAMN02929681, study PRJNA255918) | sediment metagenome | biome: cave system; feature: Ice Cave; material: Sediment; isolation source: sediment from deep within a dark volcanic ice cave with no known source of... ...
CATTTGGAACAGCCTCTAAGCTCGTACCATGCCCCAGACCTTTCGCGATCTGATCGCCGCCAACAAGCGGAACAGTGTGCTGCTCGTGCTCTGTTTCTGCCTGTTTACCGTGGCCGTCGTCCTGATCCTGGCCATCGCCGCCATGGCGTACCTCGATCCGCGCGCCATCGAGGAGGTGCGCTGGCAGGAGGTCCTGCTCCTCGGCGGCGCTGCGGGTGGCATTTCGCTGCTGATTTCCTGGATCGGCTACCTGGCGGGTGACAGTCTCATCCTCGCCGTTAGCGGCGCCCGGCCCCTGGACGTGGAAGACGATCCCGAACTGTTCCACGTTGTCGAGGAAATGGCCATCGCCGCCGGCATACCGATGCCGCGCGTCTACCTGATCCACGATGCCGCGCCGAACGCCTTCGCCACCGGCCGCGATCCGCAACACGCCGCCGTGGCCATCACCACGGGCTTGCGGGCCAAGCTGACGCGCGACGAATTGCAAGGGGTCATGGCCCACGAGGTGTCGCACATCCGCAATTACGACATCCGCCTCATGCTTCTGCTGGCGGTGCTGGTCGGCACGGTCGCCATGCTGTCAGACGTGTTCGTGCGGATGCTCTGGTACACTTCGCCGGGCCGCAGCAGCCGCGGCAGCAGCAAGGACAAGGAGGACGGTGGCGGCAATGTGCTGGCCCTGGTCCTGTTTGTCGTGGGGATACTTTGTGCCATTCTCGCCCCCCTGGTGGCCCACCTCATTCAGTTGGCCGTCAGTCGGGAGCGCGAATACCTGGCCGATGCTTCCGCGGTCGAGCTGACGCGTTATCCACAAGGATTGGCCAATGCGCTCCGGAAACTTGACGCCGACCCGGCGGAGCTGCAGGCGGCCAACCGCGGTACTGCGCACCTGTGGGTCGTCAATCCTATCAAAAAGTATCGGGAATGGGCCGATAGCATGTTCGCCAGCCATCCGCCGGCCAGGGATCGCATTCAGCGTCTGGAATCGCTCATTCACAAATGACATGAAAGTGGAGGCAGATTCAGAAACCTGCCCCACAGGTCAATGCACGACCTCGAAGCGTGCGAACTTGCCGGCGGCGGAGCGCAACTTTCAACCCAGCGGCTCCTTAAGCCGGCTACGAACCCGGCCCTTTCAACCCGCAACCTCTTGACATGGCCCCTTGTTCGTGTAGACTAGATTGAGATTCAGTCTCAATAAGTGCGGCCGTTGGCCGTCGCGGACTGATCTCGGCGCAAAGCCCTGAGATGTGTGATGCTCCTGCCTCTGGAATACCTGGCATCCGGTGAATGGGCCGATGTCGCGGAGGTGTGCGGTGAGCCGGGCTGGGTCTGCCGCCTGGCTGAACTAGGCGTTCGTACCGGCTGCCGCGTCCAGGTGTTGCAACCGGGTAGCCCCTGTTTGCTACAAGTCGGGGGCTGTCGTCTCAGCCTGCGCAGCGCTGATGCCTCCAGTATTCTCGTGCGCCCCATCCTCGCCATGAGCTGATCTTTCTGCCAGCCGTCTCCCGCCCCGAGGGCCTCCCACCGATGGTTTCCCTGAACCAGCTGCGGGTTGGTCAGCGGGCACGAGTCGAACACGTCCCGGGGGTCGATGCCGTGGTGCAGCGCCTTCTCGAAATGGGGCTGCTTGAAGGAGAAGAGATCGAGGTCGTCGGCTTTGCTCCCCTGGGCGACCCGATGGAAATCCGCCTCCGCGACTACTGTCTCAGCCTCCGCCGGAGCGAAGCCGCTCGCATCACCGTGACCATCTTGAGTTGATAGGTTTCAGTTTTTGGGTTGCCAGCCGCGAGTCGGATCATGACACCCACCGATACACCCATGCACGACGCAGCCTCCCAGAGCTCAATACTCAAGACTACCAATTCGCTCACGGTCGCTCTCGTCGGCAACCCCAACACGGGCAAGACCACCCTGTTCAATGCCCTCTCGGGTCTGCGCCAGCGCGTCGGCAACTATCCCGGCGTTACCGTCGAAACGAAGAAAGGCCAGATGACCTGCCACGGCCGGAGTTTCGACCTCATCGACCTGCCGGGCACCTACAGCCTGGCGGCGCGAAGTCCCGATGAAATGGTGGCAGTTGATGTCATTCTGGGCCAGCAGGCGGGCGAAGCCCGTCCGGACGTCGTCATCAGCCTTGTCGATGCCGGCAACCTCGAGCGCAATTTGTACCTGACCACGCAGGTGCTCGAGTTGGGCGTGCCAGTCGTCATCGCCCTGAACATGATCGACGTGGCCGAGGGACAGGGGATTCGCATCGACACCGAGCGCTTGTCTCAGCGGCTGGGCGTGCCGGTGGTGCCAATCCAGGCAAACCGAGGCCGCGGCCTCGACCGACTCAAGGAAGTCGTCGCCGGTGCCGCCGCCGCTGGACTGCCGCGAAAGGGCGTGTCCTTCCCGGAGGCGTTCGAGCGCGAGGCAGGCGTGCTGCGCGAGTCCATCGGTGCCAGTGTACCGACTTTCCTGGTGCGCCGGCTCCTCCTCGACGTCGGCGGTTACACTGAACAGCGTCTTGCCGCGCGAAATGGGACCGGCCTGCGTCAGGAGGTGGAGAAGGCAAGGCAGCGACTGGCAGCCGCCGGCTGTGCGGTGCCCGCCATCGAGGCGCGGGTGCGCTACGGCTGGATCCGCGAAGTCACCACCGGCTGCGTGGAGCGCCCCAAACAGCGGGCCATCACCTGGACCGATCGCATCGACCGCCTCCTGACGCACCGTATCGTGGGTACGGCCATCTTTCTCCTCCTCATGTTCGTCGTCTTCCAGTCGATCTTCAGCTGGGCCCGGCCGCTGATGAAGTGGATCGACCGGGGGCAATCGTGGCTAGGCGACTTACTCGCCGGCGCCCTGCCGGCCGGCCCACTGACCAGCCTGCTGCTCGATGGCATCCTCAAGGGCGTCGGCAGCGTCATCATCTTCCTGCCGCAAATCCTCATCCTGTTCGGTTTCATTGCCATCCTGGAAGATTGCGGCTACATGGCTCGCGCCGCCTTTCTCATGGACAAGCTCATGGCGCGCTGCGGACTGAGCGGGAAATCGTTCATCCCGCTGCTCTCGTCCATTGCCTGCGCCGTGCCCGGCATCATGGCGACGCGCGTCATCGAGAACCGGCGCGACCGGCTGGCGACGATCCTGGTGGCGCCGCTCATGAGTTGCTCGGCGCGCCTGCCCGTCTACATCCTGCTCATCGGCGCCTTCCTGACGAGCGGTTTCGCCTGGTGGGTGCCCGGCACCGCGATGTTCGCCATGTACGGCATCGGCCTGGTGACGGCACCCCTGATTGCTCTCCTGCTGAAGCGAACGCTGCTCCGCGGCGAGACGCCGGTCTTCGTCATGGAGATGCCGCTGTACAAATGGCCGTCACTCGGGACGGTGCTGCGCCGGATGAAGGACGCCGGGTTCGCGTTTCTGCAGCGCGCGGGCACGCTGATCCTGGCTAGCATGATCGTCGTCTGGGCGCTGCTGTACTTCCCGCGCACCGAGGGGCCGGATCGAGTCGCGGCCTACGTCGAGCAACTGCAGAAGGTGGCGGCCCAGGAAACGAACGACCAGCCGGAATTGGAAGCGCGCAGGGCAGAACTGGAACGAGTGCAGCGCAACGGACTCACCTACGACCAGCACCACGCCTGGCTGTCGAAGGAACTCGACAATTTGCAGCAGCAAGCGAAAGCAGCCGATGGACAGCATAAGGACCGACTGGAAGAGGCAGTCATGGCGAAGAAGGAAGCGTGCAACCGCCTCTACGGCGAATGGAAGCGGCAAAGCTGGCTGGGGCGCATGGGCCACATCGTCGAGCCAGTGGTGCGGCCGCTGGGTTGGGACTGGAAACTGGGGATGGCGGTCCTGGCGAGTTTTCCGGCTCGGGAAGTCGTGGTCGGCACACTGGGCATCATCTACAACCTGGGCGAGGTGGACAGCGAGGAGGTCCGCGATGCCACGAGTGAAACGGAACTGAGCAAGGCGCTACGCGGCGCCACCTGGGATGACGAACCGCAGCGGCCGGTGTTCACGGTGCCGGTAGCGTTGTCGCTGATGGTGTTCTTCGCGCTATGCTGCCAGTGCGTCTCGACCCTGGCTGTGATTCGCCGGGAGACGCGCAGCTGGCGTTGGCCGGTCTTCACGTTCGTCTACATGACAGGCCTGGCGTACCTCGGGGCGCTGCTAGTGTATCAGGTGGGCAGCCGATTCTTTTGAGCGGAAGGAGGATGGCTGTGGACTGGCAAATGGGCCTGGTCGCCGCGATCGTGGCGGCCGCGGTTGTCTACCTCGGCCGGCAAGCGTGGCGGAGTTGGCGTGGCGCAAAGTCCGGCTGCGGCGGGGGCTGTAGCTGCGGCACGAAGAAGGGGCGCTCGACCGGTGACGGGAGTAATGTCACGATGGTGCCGGTCGAGCAATTGACGCTGCGCCGCCATAGCGATGGACGGGCGTGAGGCAACCGCTGGAGGTCGGTGGCCTTGGCTGGATTTTTTCTCCTTTTCTGCTTGACTTCGCTTCGCCGGTTATTAAGATCAGAGGTGTCAGTAAACGGCCTCTTCTCTGTTCCGGCCCCGCTGTTCGACCTGTTTACAGGAAGTTCAGCGGGGTTTTTCCTTGCGCCGCTAACGAATCCTTCCATTTTTGACTCGCCAGGGCGCGCTCCCATCCTCTATAATCAGGCGTACCCACCAGCCGGCCCTACTGCCCGTTCCGGCTCCGCCAACTGCCCACTGGTCCCGCCGCCTGTTCCGTCCCGGGGGTGATTCACAATGCGCCTGCGCTGGCTCGCTCTGCTTGCACTTGTCGGCCTGTTGTTCGGCTCGCCGCGGGCCGGAAACGCGCAGACTCCTCGCCAGCTACCAACCGACCTGGCGACGCTGACCGCTGAGCCGAGCCAGGTCACACTCAACCACGCAGGCGCCCGACAACACCTGCTCGTAACCGGCCGGCTGAGCGATGGCGGCGTCCGCGACTGCACGCGCCTGGTGCGCTATGCCTCTGACAATCCTGCCATCGCGGCTGTGTCAGCCGACGGCCTCATCACGCCCCGCGCCGCCGGCCAGACAATCGTCCATGCGACCGTCTCCGGCCTGACCGCGACAGTGCCGGTGACCGTGAGGACAACCGAAAGACCGCCCGTCAGCTTTGCCAACGACATCATGCCGATCCTGGCGAAGGCCGGCTGCAACAGCGGCGCCTGCCATGGGGCCGCGTCCGGCAAGAAAGGCTTCAAGGTGTCGCTGCGCGGTTACGACCCGACGACCGACTACGCGACGCTGACGCGCGGAAGTGAGGGACGCCGGCTCAATCGCAATGATCCTGAACGTAGCTTGCTCCTCCTCAAACCGACGGCCCTCGTGCCGCACGAGGGCGGCAAACGCTTCGACCGGCAGAGCGACTATGCCGAGGCGCTGCGTCGCTGGATTGGTGAGGGGGCCGCTTCGGATCTGTCCACGGCTCCACGACTCGTGAACCTGGAAGTGACGCCGGCGTTTCGCACGTTCCCGAGGTCAGGCTTGCAACAGCAGCTGCTCGTCACGGCTCATTACAGCGACGGGAGCCCGCGCGACGTTACCACGGAGGCCCGCTACTGCAGCAACAACGACAGCGCCGCCGAACCCGATGAGGGAGGACTCGTGCGGATGCCGAACAAGGGCGAGGCCGCACTCATGGTGCGCTATGGGCCGCTCGTTCGTGTCGTCATCCTCGTCGTCCTCGACCACAACCCGGCCTTTGTCTGGCCCAATCCTCCCGAGAACAACTACATCGACCGGCTGGTCCACGCCAAACTGAAGCAAATGGAGGTGCCACCGTCGGAGCTGTCGACCGATGCGGAGTTCCTGAGACGTGTTTTCTATGACGTCCTCGGTCTGCCGCCGACACCCGAGGAGGCCCGCGCCTTCCTCGGTGACACCCGGCCGGACAGGCGGGCTCGGCTCATCGACGCTCTGCTGGAACGACCGGAACATGCCGACTCATGGGCTCTTAAATGGGGCGATCTCCTCAAGGTCCGTTCCGACCTGATGGGCGACAAGGGCACGTGGGGCACCTACCGCTGGCTGCGCGACAATGTCGCTGGCAACAAGCCGTTCGACCGCCAGGTGCGTGAGCTCCTCACCGCGGAGGGAAGCTGCGCCGAGAACCCTGCCGCAAACTTCTGGCGCGTGTTCCAGAACCCCGATGATGCCGCGGAGGCCGCGGTGCAGGTCTTCTGTGGCATTCGTCTCATGTGCGCCAAGTGCCACGATCATCCGTTCGAGAAGTGGGTGCAGAAGGACTACTATGGCATGTCGGCCTTCTTCTCGCAGGTGAGTCGCAAACCCAGCGCGCGGAGCGGCGACGTCGTCGTCTTCCATGGCGACACGGCGGCACTGGCCCGCCATCCGGGCACCGGTGAGGCGCTGAATCCGAAGTTCCTCGATGGCGCCGCGGTGCCCGTCCCTGCCGACCAGGACGCGCGCCGGCTGCTCGCCGAGTGGCTCACGCGCAAGGACAACCCGTTCCTCGCCCAGGCGACCGTCAATCGCCTGTGGAGCTACCTTTTCGGCCGCGGCATCATCGATCCCGTGGACGACATCCGCTCCAGCAATCCGCCGGTGAACGAGCCACTGCTGGCTGCGCTGGCCAGGGATTTCGTGGACCACAATTTCGACGTGCGGCACATCCTGCGGACGATCCTGAACTCGCGGACCTACCAGCTATCGGCCCGGACGAACTCGTTCAACCGCGACGATACGCATAACTTTTCACACGCTTTGCCACGACGCCTGTCGGCGGAACAACTGCTCGATACTCTCAGCCAGGTGACGGGCATCCACGAAAGCTTCTCCGCCCGCTACATTGGCGCCGGCACGGTCGCGCTACCGCTGGGCGGCGTCCGCGCCGGTCAGTTGCCCGATCGGCAATTGACGTCGGAGATGCTGGAGCTTTTCGGCCGGCCGAAGGGTGAGACGACCTGCTCTTGCGAGCGTCACGAAGAGGCGAGCATGACGCAAGCGCTGCACCTCATCAACGGCAAGAGCGTGGCGAATCGGCTCGCCGATCCGAACGGCCGCGTTGCCAGGCTGGTGCAAACACCAAAGATCAGCGATGAGCAACTCGTGCAGGATTTGTACCTCGCCGTCCTTTGCCGGTTCCCGAACAACACCGAGCAGGCGCTGATGCGCCGACACTTTGCCGCCAACAAGGATCGGCTCAAGGCCGCTCAGGATACCATGTGGGTGTTGCTGAATACGAAGGAGTTCCTGTTCAACCACTAAAGAGAGTGGCTATTTGATAGTAAGAAAAGCCACCAGCCACTGGCCCCTGGCCACTTTGGAGTTCCCCATGCTTCGTTCTCGCCAGTATTGTGCCTGTGTTCTCTGTGCTGCCGTCGGCGTGGCCCTGGCCTTGCTGTTCCTGTTTGGTCCGCAGCAAGCACACGCCCAGGCGGCTCCGGTCCCGAATGGCCCCGTTAGCTTCATCAACGACGTGGCGCCGATTTTCAAGGAAAACTGCTTCGCATGCCACGATGCCAAGAAACGCAAGGGCAAGTTCGATATGACGACCTTTGAGGGATTCCGCAAGGGCGGCGACCACGACGACCCGGTCGCGCCCGGCAAGCCGGGAGAGAGCGGCATCCTGGACCGCCTGAACGCCACGAACGCCACGCGCATGCCGCCCAAGGAGAGCGGCGATCCGCTGCCGAAAGAGAAGATCGCCGTGATCGCGCGCTGGATCAAGGAAGGGGCGAAACTCGATGCCGGCCTGACCGCCAAGTCCGACTTGCTCCGCGAACTGCGCGTGCGCTGGACGCCGCCGCCGCCGCCGCTGGTCTATCCGTACCCCGTGACGATCACGTCGATGGCCTTCACGCCGGACAACCAAAAACTAGTCCTCGGCGGCCACCACGAACTGACCATCTGGAACGTCGCCCAGGCCAAGCTGGAGAAACGCATCTACACCCGCGCGGAACGGGCCTACGCAATGCTTTTCTTTCCCGACGGCAAGCTGGCGGTGGCCGGCGGCCGACCCGGTCAGGAAGGCGACGTGAGGATCTACGACATCAACGCCGGTACTCCTAAAACGGTCAATGGCGTCGCAGTCCTGGACGGCGTCAACGACAAGGCAGTGCTGGTCAAGCCACTCCTGGACACGGACGACTCGGTCCTGTGTCTGGCGGCGAGCGCGGACGGGAAGAAGCTGGCCTCGGGCGGTTGCGATCGGTTGGTCAACGTCTGGGACCTCAGCGGCGGCTACGCCAACGCCAAGCTGGAGCAGTCAATCGAGAACCACGCCGACTGGGTCTTCGGCGTCGCCTTTGGCCCGGACGGCAAGCACCTGCTCACTTGCAGCCGCGACAAGACCGCCAAGGTTTGGGATCTCGCCACGAAGGAATCCGTGCTGACGTTTCCCGATCACCAGAATTCCGTCTATGGCGTTGCCGTCAAGGCGGACGGCAAATTGGGCTACTCCGTTGGCGAGGATAACCAGCTGCGGACGTTCAACGCCACCGGCGACGGCAAGCAGGTACGCGCGTCGGGCGGCCACGGCGGCGCGATCTTCAAGATCGTTCACCATCCGAAGCAGCCGTTGCTCGTGACATGCAGCGCCGACAAGACAGTGCGCTTCTGGGACGAGGACAATGGCAGCAACGTGCGGACCCTTAGCGGACACACGGATTATGTCTACGCCATCGCTGTCAGTCCCGATGGCAACCAGGTCGCCTCGGGCAGCTGGAATGGCGAGGTCAAGGTGTGGCAGGTCGCGGACGGAAAGCTGGTAAAGGAATTCAACGGCTCGCCCGGCCTGCAGCAGACGGCGGCCGTGGTCGCGCCGAAGAAGTGATCCCTGCAACCCGCTTGCGGCTGGGCGATCCTCTCCAAGCCGCAAGCGGCCTCATCCTCTTGACCGCAGCGCCACCTTCCCATCACAATAAGCCCAGGCGCCTCTTCATCCGCCGTCCAATGTTCAGGAACCTGACCCATGGTGTTGCCGGAACGCCCCCAACTGCACCCCTTCATCCGCTGGGAACGGGACTCGGCTGACTCGAGCTATCTCCTTTTGCACAACCTATCGGGCCTCGGCAACGGGGCGCTGCGCGTGCCCGCAAACCTGACTCCCTGGCTGCGGCTGCTGGACGGCCGCCGGACGTTGCGCGAGATTCAGGCGGAATCCCTCCCCAAAGAGGACGGCGAACTGCTGGCGGTCGAGATCTTCTCTACCCTCGTCGCAAGACTCGATGAGGCCATGCTCCTCGATGGTCCACGCTTTCGGGAGCTGCTCGCCAGCCCGATCCGCGAGCCGTCGTGCATCGGCTGCTATTCCGGCAATCCCGACATGTTGCGGCGGCAGCTGCGACAGTTCTTCACCGGCCCACGGGGTCCGGGTCATCCTGTGCAGACCCAGCCGGATGGCAAACTGTGCGCCGCCCTCATCCCGCACATCGACTATCCGCGCGGCGGCGTCACCTATGCCTGGGGTTTCAAGGAGGTCGTCGAACGCACCGACGCCTCCCTGTTCATCATCATCGGCACTTCGCACTACAGCACGCATCGCTTCACCCTGACGCGCAAGCATTTCAAGACGCCGCTCGGCATCACGCCGACTGACTCGGCTTACATTGACCGCCTGGTGGCCAACTACGGCGATGGCCTGTTCGACGACGAATACCAGGCGCATTTACCGGAACATTCAATCGAGCTGGAGCTCGTCTTTCTTCAATACCTGTACGAGAAGCAGCGGCCGATCCGCATCGTGCCCCTGGTCGTCGGTTCCTTCAGCGACTGCGTGGCCGACGGCAGCCAGCCGTCCCGGAGTGGGGATATAGGCCGGATGGTGGCAGCCTTACGGGCCGTGGAAGCGGAGACCGCGGAGCCGATCTGCTACATCATCAGCGGCGACCTAGCCCACATTGGGCCGAAGTTCGACGACTCGGAGCCGGTGTGTGAGCCGACCCTGACTGCGAGTCGCCATCAAGATCAGACAATCCTGAAGGAGATCGAGGCGGCCGATCCCGCAGGCTATTTCCAGGTCATCGCTAACGAGCGGGACCGGCGGCGCATCTGCGGCCTGCCGCCGACGTACACGGTGCTCGAGGCGCTCCGGCCGGAGCATGGCAAGGTACTGCACTACGATCAGTACGTTCATCCACGCGGTTACGAAAGTGTTAGTTTTGCCAGCGTGGCCTTCTATCACTGAACCGGGGGGGCATGTCCGTGGCCAGCAAGCGTTCTCTGCTCGTTGTGCTCGCGTTGCTCGCCGTCATCGTGGCCGCCCTGGCTCGACCGCCTGTCAAGCAACCGGCACTCTACGACGTTTACAACGTTCTCAGGACAAAGCAGTTTGTCGATCTGACACATTCGTTCGAGCCGGGCATCCCGCACTGGCCCGGCTTCCCCGAGGAGGTACGCGAAACGCTTTACCATTACGACAAGGGTGTGGGCACCGCGGGTTCCGGCTTCCTCGCCCAGAAATACACGCTCGTCGGCCAGTGGGGCACCCATGTCGATCCACCGGCCCACTTCGCGCGTGGACTGCGCACCGTGGACGAGATCGACGTCAAGGAAATGCTCCTGCCGCTGGTCGTTCTCGACATTCACGAAGCGGTTGCGGGCAATGCGGATTACACAGTTACGATGGACGACGTGCATGGCTGGGAGAAGCGGCACGGCTCGATCCCTGAAGGAGCGTTCGTCGCCCTGCGCACCGACTGGTCGAAACGCTGGCCGGAGGGGAAAGCAATGCGCAACGAGGACGCGCAGGGCGTGGCTCACTATCCGGGCTGGAGCCGCGAGGTCCTGGAGTATCTCTACGAGAAGCGACACATTACCGCGTCGGGTCATGAGACGACCGACACCGATCCCGGCGTCGCCACGAGCAAGGACGACTATGCGCTGGAGACGTACATCCTCAAGAAGAATCATTATCAGATCGAATTACTATGCAATTTGGACGAGGTGCCGGAGGTGGGTGCACTGGTGGTCGCGGCATTCCCCAAGCCGAAGAAGGGGTCCGGCTTTCCGGCGCGCGTTTTCGCCATTCGGCCGTGAGCGCGGAGAGAATGGCGAAGCGAGCAGCTGCCTGGTAACTCGGCAATGGGAAGCAGCCGTATCATGAACGATCCTCGAACTTGCGATGATGTCTGCGGCCTGGCCGCCTTGTGCCAGGACCGCGTCAACTGCCCCGCGGCGGAGGCGCCCTCCTTTGTTGAGGCCACTGCACGCTTCGAGCGCGAGGCAGTCCCGCGCGTCTGCGACACGGGCCGCTATCGTTGTGCGTACTTCACCTGGGGCGAGGGGCCACCGCTGGTTTTCATCCCGGGCCTGGCAGATGTGCCGCGGAACTTCGTCGCTGTCATGGCCCGCCTGGCGCGGCACTTCCGCTGCGTCGGCTACCACCTGCCGGCCGGCGGCGGCGACGGCGCCCGTTTGAACGACTATGCTCATGGCGATTACGTCGCGGACCTGTTGGCCGTGCTGGATCATGCCGAACTGCGGCAGAGTTACCTGTTCGGATCGTCGTTTGGCTCGACGGTGACGCTGGCCGCCCTGGAGGCACGACCGGAGCGGTTCCCGCGAGCCATCCTGCAAGGGGGCTTCGCGCGGCGCCGACTGGCACTGGCGGAGCGACTACTGGCAGGCATGGCGTGCTGGTGGCCCGGGCGCATGCGCCATCTCCCGCTCAGGGCCACGGTCATGCGGAATGGCCCGGCGCAGCCCCTGGACGCCTGTCCGCCGGAGGTCTGGAACGACTTTCTTCACCGAACGGGGAACTTGCCCATTGCCTCGATGGCACGGCGGGCTTTGCAGCTGCATCGGCTCGACCTGCGCGCGCCTGGGAAATATCCGCCAGCCGGTGCTTCTAATCTGCGGCGACCGGGACGCACTTGTGAACAAGGAGTGTGAACAGACGCTGCTGCGTGGTCTGCCCAGCGCGGGCCGGGTGGAACTGCGCGACTGCGGGCATTTTCCGCATCTGACCCATCCTGACGCCCTGGCCCACGTCATCTGCGACTTTTTGACGCCCAAAAGGCAGGAGTCCGAGGTTCGAGCCCGGAGCGTGAGCGACAGGAAGTTGGCAGAGCCTGGAGCGCCAGCGACGGGAAACTGACCCGTCACTCATGCTCAGGACTTCAATCCCTGGAGTCCGATGTCTCCATTAGCTGATAAAGTCATCGCGTCCTGGCAGAGGGTTCCCTTTACCGGCAAGGGCAGGATACAATCAGCCGCATGGTCTACCTGGTTCACCACGACGAGGAACGTCTGTGTCCGCACTCGAACCCAAGATCCACATCCTCGGCATTGGCAGCGACGGCGTCGCCGGCATGACGAGCCGTGCCCGTGAGTTGCTCGCCGGCGCCGACCTGTTGCTCGGCTCCGAACACGCTCTCGACCTCGTGCCCGCCGCGGGCACCGCGGAGCGCTACCGGATCGGCGCCGATTTGCAGGAGGTCGTGCGCCTCCTCGAAACCAACCTTGGCCGGCGCCGCACGGTCATCGTTGCCACCGGCGACCCGCTCTTCTATGGCGTCGCTCGCTATCTCTGCGACCGCCTCGGCAAGGACCATTTCGAGGTCCTGCCGCACGTCAGCAGCATGCAACTGGCGTTTGCCCGCATCAAGGAGAGCTGGGAGGAAGCCTTCCTCACCAACCTGGCGACGAATCCACTCGACAAGGTCCTCGACCGCATCCGCACCGCGGACACGGTCGGCCTGTTCACCAGCGCCAGCGACGACCCGCCCAAGATCGCCCGGGCGCTCCTGGCTCGCGGCCTGGATTACTTTCGTGCCTACGTTTGCGAAAACCTCGGGGCTCCGGACGAGCGCGTCACCCAGGGCGAGTTGGCCGAGATCCAGGAGATGGAGTTCGCCCCACTGAACGTGATGATCCTGAAGCGCAAACCGGGCCGGCCGGACCAGCCGCGGATGCCCGCCGCGCTTCGCAGTTTCGGCAACCCCGACGACGTGTTCGCGCAAAGCCGGCCCAAGAGTGGTCTCATCACCCAGGCCGAGGTGCGTGCCCTCGCCCTGGCTCAGCTCAACATCCAGCCGGGCGCTGTTGTCTGGGACATTGGCGCCGGCTCCGGCGCGGTGGCCATCGAGGCAGCGCAGCTGAGCGCCCCGGGAATGGTCTACGCCATCGAACAGGATGCGGCCGACTATCATCTCATCCTGGCCAACGCCCAAACGTTTGGTGTCCGCAATCTGAAGGCAATCCACGGCACCGCGCCGGCCATCTTCGCCGGGCTGCCGCCCCCGGATGCTATCTTTGTAGGAGGGACCGGCCGCGAGGTCGCCCATCTGCTCCAGGCCGCCCACGCGGCGCTGCGCCCGGGTGGCAATCTGGTGGCTAACGTTGCCACCCTGGAGATGCTCAACGCGACCTATGGCACACTCAAGGAACTGGCTCCGCCGGTGCGGGTGCTGCTCGTCAACCTTGCCCGCGGCGTCGAGCAGCTTGAGACTCTCCGCTTTGATGCCGTCAACCCAACATTCCTGCTTGGCGTCGCCAAGCCGGGGTGACGAAGGGAGGACAGGATGACGGGATGATCTGCTATTGGTATGCTTGGCTGCCCGCGGAAGCATGGGTAGTTCCAGAAGAGGAGAGTTCATGGCCGCCGATTCGCCGGACGTCCACCCGTCCACCCGTCCTCCCCTCCTCCCGTCGTCCTCCCGCATGGTGGCAGATCTGTTCCTGATTAGCCTATTAATCCTCTTCCTGGAACTGGCCTGCATTCGGTGGTTCCCTGCCCACGTCCTGTTCCTGACCTTCTTCACGAACACCGTGCTGCTGGCTTGCTTCCTCGGCATGTCGGTCGGCTGCCTCGCCGCCAGCTACCGGCGGAGCTATCTGAAGTGGACGCCGGTGCTGCTCGGCCTGGCAATGGCCAGCAGCTACTACATCGAACAGAAGTTGGCCAGGTATTTCGAAGTTGGCGATCGGACAACGCCGCAGGTCGTCTTCTTCGGCAGTGAGTTCCGCACGAAGGACGTGGCCCAGTTCGCCATCCCCATCGAGGCCATCCTGGCGTTTTTCTTCGTCATCCTTGCTCTGGCCTTCGTCGGCCCGGGCCAGGAACTGGGACGGGCCCTGACCAGAGTTCCGAGCCGTCTCCAGGCATACACGGTGAATATCTTCGGCAGCGTCGTGGGGATCGCCCTGTTCGCCAGCCTTTCGTGGCTCCGGCTATCGCCCTTCTGGTGGTTCCTGCCGGTGGCGCTGGGACTGGCCTATTTCCTCGTCCCACGGCCGCACGAAGCGAGGCCGCTGACTCTGTGGGGGGTGAATGCTTTCCTCCTGCTGGTCATACTGCTCGCCTCCGATTATCACTCGGGGGCGCAGGCCAGGTGGCGGTTCGGCTGGGCGCCCGTGTGGCTGCTGCGAGCCATCGATACGGTTTCGCCGGGCGCTTATGATCCGGAGGCCGAGCGCAAGGAGTACTTCTGGTCGCCCTACTACCGCATCGACTACAGTCCGGCCGGCAGTCATTCGCCCCTCAACATCGCCGTCAATCTCATCAGTCACCAGCAGATGCTTTCGCGCGAGGACACCCACAAACCCGGCTTTGCTTACGCCCTGTCGCACCTCCTCAACCGCGATACGGGCGGCAAAAGGTATGAGAACGTCCTCATCATCGGCGCCGGCTCGGGAAACGACGTCAGCCGGGCCATTCAGTGGGGCGCCGGCCATATCGACGCCGTCGAGATCGATCCGGTCATCCAGTCGCTTGGCAAACGCGATCATCCCGACCGGCCGTATGACGATCCGCGCGTCACGGTTCACCTCGACGATGGCCGTAATTTTCTCCGCTCGTGCGGCGCGAAGAAGTACGACCTCGTCATTTACGCTCTGGTTGATTCCCTGGTGCTGCACAGCAGCTACAGCAATCTCCGCCTGGAGAGCTACCTTTTCACCGAGCAAGCGTTTCGCGATGTGCAGCGTGTCCTCAAGCCGGACGGCACGTTCGCGATGTACAACTACTTCCGCCAGGCGTGGATCGTCGCCCGGCTCCGGGCGGAGCTGGAAGCGGTCTTTGGCAACGATAATCCACTGGTTCTGCCCCTGCCGTTCGATCCAGACAACCGGCTCATCGTGCCCGATGAGCGGCTTGCCGGCCTGGGCTACGCTCTGTTTCTCTCCGGCAACACGGCTCCGGTGCGCGACGCCTTTCGCCAACACCCGATCTACTGGCTGGCCAACGACCGGCCACCGAGCCCGGTGTCACCGAACGGTTTCACCGTAAAGGCGGAGGATCAGGACAAGTGGCAACCGATCGGCCTGGCTGAGTTCGCTGGGCCGTCCGCGATGCTACGTACCGCCACCGACGATTGGCCGTTTCTCTACGTGCGCAACCCGATGATTCCAACCCTGGTATCGCGCGGCATGGCCATCATGGGCGCCCTGGCGTTGGCCCTGATCTTTCTCTTGCTGCCGCGGAGCAAGGCCACCGGTTCGTGCTGGACCTTTGATGGACGCATGTTCTTCCTCGGCGCGGGCTTCATGCTCATCGAGACAAAGGCCGTCGTCCACATGGCCCTCCTCTTCGGCGGGACCTGGGTCGTCAACTCGGTGGTCTTTTTCGCCGTGCTGGTCATGATCCTGATGGCGAACCTATTTGTCCTCAAGGTCCGGCCAGGGAACCTGGGACCGTACTACGTCGGACTATTTATGACGCTGGCACTCAACGTGCTTGTGCCGCTCGATGCTTTCCTCGGTCTGCCGCAAGCGCTGCAAGTTGTCGGGGCCTGCTTGCTGGTCTTCGCACCGATCCTGTTTGCCGGGGTGATCTTCGCGGTGTCGTTCGCGCGTACGGCTGAGCCTGACCGGGCCTTCGGCGCGAACATCGCGGGGGCCATGCTGGGCGGTTTGGCGGAGAACAGTTCGATGCTGCTCGGCTTCCAGTACCTTGTGCTGGTGGCGTTGGCCTTTTACCTTCTGTCAGCCGTGTTGGGACGCCGGCGGCAGGCCGGCGAAAAAACGGTTGAGGGGGTGTCCGGCCCATTGCTGCAAAGCCGATAAGTCCTTAGAGTAGTTGCGTGGCGGCCCGGCCGCCTGAGCGGTCGGGCTTTCGCATTAAAGGAAGGAAGTTGCACGGATTGTGCCGGCTCGGCTGGCGGAGGCCGCCTGTACTTGGCCTTCGCGGCAAGGGAGAGAAAGCCTAGAATAGAGATGAGGGGCTTTCCGGCATGGAGGGTCCACGAGATCCCCTGTCTCCCAAGGCCCACGGCTGCGACTGTGGGCGCCTCCAGGAGAACCAGCACGTGCCGCGCAAGACCAAGTCTCTGGGAAGCAACGGGCTGGCTACTCTGGTCCCCAACGAGATCGTCAGCGGTACGGAATCCCTGCCAACGGGACGCTGCCTCGAAATTCACCGCATTATGGTCCGCGCGCGCGCCATGGAAGAGCGGATGCTCAAGATGAGCAAGTCGGGCGAGGGTTATTTCTGGATCGGTGGACCGGGCGAGGAAGCGTTCAATACCTGCCTGGGCCTCCAGGTCAAGAAGGGCCAGGGCCCTGCTTACGACTACCTCCACCTGCACTATCGCAACAGCGCCACGCTCGTCGCCATGGGCATGCTGCTCCTCGACGGCATACGCCAGATGGCCATGACCGCCACCGACCGCCACTCCATGGGACGGAATTTCGTGAGTCATTTCGCCCTGCACGAGTGGAACGTGATCCCGGTCACCTCGGTTATCGAGGTGCAGCACACCATGGCGCCGGGGACGGCTCTCGTGCAGAAGCGCCTCGGCGGCGACGCGATCACGATCGTCACCGGTGGCGAGGCGGGTACGGCGGAGGGCGATTTCGCCTCCTGCATGATCTGGAGTACTCGGCCGGCCAATCCACTGCCTGTGCTCATGATCGTCATGAATAACGGCTGGGGCATCTCGACGACGGCGTGCAGTCAGCATGGCGAGCAGCACGTCATCGACCGCGGCAAGCCGTTTGGCATCCCCGGCGAGGTCGTGGACGGCAATGATCCGATCGCCAGCTGGCACGCCATCCGCCGGGCCATGGAGTATTGCCGGCAGGATCGCCGGCCCTTCATGCTCGAGCCGCAGGTGTCGCGGCTGTACGGCCATTCGTCGTCAAGCGGCGCCTTGCGGGCTCGCGGCGAGCCGGACTGCATCGAACTGTTCGAGCATAAGTTGCTCGAGGCCGGTGTCGTCGAGACTGAGACGCTCAAAGAGATTCACGCGGAGGCTCGGGCCGAGGCCGAGGCAGCCCTGGAACAGGCAATGGGCGAGCCGCGTCCCACGCCGGAGGACGTTGAGCGTTTCACCTACGCTCCCAGCAGCGTCGATGCAGTTTATCCCGAGGACTATACCGGCTTGCCGTAATCGTTTGGCCGCGACGCGCAGCGGAGCGCCAGGTTCGCGCTCCGCTGCATGTCCCAGCTGAACCTGTGGATGCGCTCATGGCCACCCTCGTACAGGCCGTTCGCCTGGCATTGCACTATGGCGAGACGCACTTGGGCGTTACCGACATCTTCGGCGAAGACGTCGGGCCACCCCTGGGCGGCGTTTTCACCGCCACCCAGGGGCTGCGCACCGCGTGGAACTCTCCACTCGATGAACGCGGCATTATCGGCACCGCCATGGGCATTGCTTACGCCGGCGGCCGGCCGGTGGCCGAGATCCAGTTCTGCGATTACGGCTTCAATACCAGCGACCTGCTCAAGGTCGCTGGCAACCAGCGCTGGGCCAGCGCCGGTAACTACGCCCTCCCGCTCGTCGTCATGATGCCGAGCGGCTCCGGCATTCGCGGTAGTCTCTATCACTCGCACTCCTTCGAGAGCTGGGCATCGCGGCTGGCCGGCTGGAAGATCGTGATGCCGAGCAATCCGCTCGACGCCTACGGCCTGATGCTGTCGGCCATTGCCGACCCGAATCCGGTGCTCGTGCTGTTGCCGAAGGCACTGTTGCGGCTTCGCGGCGACCAGCTCATTCCCGGCGAGCCGGCCGACCAGGACGCGCTCAAGGAGATGATCGACGCCCCGGTCGGCGATCGCACCAGCTGGCAGCCGCACTGGCCTGAACTGAAGCCGTACTTCGTGCCGCTCGGCGTCGCCAAGCGGATCCGCGAGGGAACGGCCGCGACGGTCATCAGCTATGGCCGGACTCTGCAGCTGTGCATTCAGGCGGCCGACGATTTGCAGCATGAAATGGGACTGAGTTGCGACGTACTCGATCTACGCAGCATCTTCCCTTACGACTGGAAAGAGATCAGCGCCAGCGTGCTTCGGACCGGCCGGGTGCTCATCGTCAACGAAGACACCGAGGTGACGAACTTTGGCGAACACCTGTTGCGACGAATCATCGACCATCACTTTTACGACCTGCTGGTGCGACCTCGCGTCCTGTTCGGCAAGAACGTGCCAGGAATTGGCCTGAACCAGATCTACGAGCAGAACACGGTGCCGCAACTAGCGACCATCAAGACGGCGCTGCGCGAGGTTGCAACCGAGCCGGCGTGAGTTGCGTCGCGCCGCGCGCGAGTGCTCCAGGGGAATTCGCAATGGACTTCCGCTTGCCGGAACTCGGCGAGGGCGTTTACGAGGCGGAACTGGTCGCCTGGCTGATTCACGAAGCCGACACGGTGAAGCGCGGCCAGAACCTTATGGAAGTGCTCACCGACAAGGCGAGCATGGAAGTCCCCGCCCCCTTCGCAGGCGTCATCACCGCCCTCCGCGCAAAACCCGGTCAGCAACTCAAGGTGGGCGACGTCGTCCTCAGCTACAGCGGCGGCGACGAAGGGACAGCGGCGCCTCTGACGGCGGAGCCGACGCGAGCGCCCGCACCGGCAGTGCGCGATAATGGCCCGGCCGCCCCGGTCATTCGGTCCGACGTGCCCATCAAGGCGGCACCGTCGGTCCGCCAACTCGCCCGCAAACTCGAGGTCGATCTCGCCCAGGTCCACGGCAGCGGACCGGGAGGAAGGATTCTGCTCGACGACCTCTCCGCCTGGCTGCGTCCGCCGTCGCCAGACGGTGGCAGGAAACCGGCGTCCACGGAGCCGCGTCCCGATTACGGCACTCCGGGCACGCACGTGCCGCTGCACGGCATACGTCGTAAGATCGCCGAGCACATGGTCCTCTCCAAGCGGACCATCCCACATTATTCCTACGTCGATGAGTGCGACGTGACCGAATTGGTCCGGGTACGTGCGGGACTGCGGGACACTGCCGCGCGAGCGGGGGTGAAACTGACCTATCTGCCGTTCCTGATCAAGGCAGTTGTCGCCGCCCTTGTGGAAGTGCCGCTCGTCAATGCCATGCTCGATGAGAGCGCCGGCGAGATCGTTTTGCACGGCCATTACCACATCGGTTTCGCCGTGGCCACGCCAGGCGGTCTGCTCGTGCCGGTGATCCACGACGCCGACCGCAAGAATCTGTGGGAAATCGCCCGTGAGATCGAGCGTCTCAGCCAGGAGGCCCGCGGCGGCAAGGCCCGGCTGGATGACCTGCGCGGCGGCACCTTCACCGTCACGTCGATCGGCAGCATCGGCGGTCTGATTTCCACGCCGGTCATCAATCATCCGGAAGTCGGTATTCTCGGCATCGGCAAGGTAGTCAAGCGGCCGGTCTACGACGAAGCTGGAAACCTTCGGCCCGCAGAGATGTTGTATTTGTCCTTCTCCTTCGATCACCGCGTCCTGGATGGGGCCGTCGGTGCAGTGTTCGGCAATGCGGTGATTCGGCACCTGCAAAATCCGCTGCCACTCCTGCTGTCGAATTCCATTTAGAGCCTGTTCCAAATGAGGGCGCATGTACAGTATCCTCTGG
>JRHI01001463.1_pt1 | contig 19721 bp, 22 predicted proteins | sample 215371 | NCBI WGS metagenome assembly JRHI01 (sample SAMN02929681, study PRJNA255918) | sediment metagenome | biome: cave system; feature: Ice Cave; material: Sediment; isolation source: sediment from deep within a dark volcanic ice cave with no known source of... ...
GCCCTCATGATCGCAGTGTTGGGTTGTTCGGCTGCGGCTGTCACGCCGACCCTCGCCCACGCCGACCCACTGGTCGTCCACGACCTGGATCACGGTGTCAATGCTGCGGGTCTCGGCAACGCGCTCGTCGGGGCCGGCGTCACGATCTCGAACGCCACCTACGTCGGCGCGAATCGCGCCGCCGGAACGTTCGCTGGGGGCACCGGCATCCTCGGCTTCGACTCCGGCATAGTCCTCGATTCGGGCAAGGTCCAGACGCTGCCCAGCGACCTGGCCTGCAACGCGGGAGTCGAGGGCCCGAACACCTGCGCCGACAACTCCACGAGCTTCGGCCTTCCGGGTGATGGTGCCCTGACAGCTCTGTCTGGATTCCCGACGTTCGACGCGTCGGTCCTGGAGTTCGATTTCGTCCCCGCCGCCTCGACCGTGCAGTTCCGCTACGTCTTCACCTCGGAGGAGTACAACGAATTTGCGAATACAACCTTCAACGACGTGTTCGGGTTCTTCGTCAACGGCACGAACTGCGCGCTCGTACCCGGCACGACCGAGCCAGTGTCGGTCAACGCGATCAACAACGGTAACCCCGGCGGCGACGCCACGCCCCACCATCCTGACCTGTTCATCGACAACGTACGGCCGACTCCCACGCTGAACACGCAGATGGACGGCCTGACGGTCGTGCTCACCTGCACAGCGAGCGTCAAGCCAGGGGTCGCCAACCACATGAAGCTGGCAATCGCCGACGCGAGCGACGGCGCTTTCGACTCGGCGGTCTTCATTCAGGCGAGCAGCCTCGTAAGCTCGGACATCACGCTGACGCCGGCGACCGCGACCAATCCCGTCGGGACATCGCACACCGTGACAGCCACCGTCAGCAAGGCAGGGACAGCCGTTTCCGGCGTGGCCGTCAGCTTCGCGGTCGACAGCGGACCCAACCTCGGCAGGACCGGCTCGGCCGTGACCAACGCGTCGGGCAAGGCAAGCTTCACCTACAGCGACACCGGCGGCGCCGGAACCGACACGATCTCGGCGTCCTTCGTCGATGCGACGGGCAAGACCCAGAAGGCCACAGCCACGAAGATCTGGGAGTCGGGGACCCACACGACGAAGTCTGCGTACACCGGGCCAGGGTCGGGCGATTTCAACGATCCGGTGACCGTCTCGGGATCGTTGACGGACACTCAGGGGTCGCCGGTGCCGGTTTCGGGCAAGACGCTGACGTTCAAGCTGAACGGGGCGGAGTCGTGCACCGCCGTAACGAACGCCTCCGGCAGCGCGTCGTGCTCCTTGACGCCTCGCGAGGCCGCCGGGGCTTACACCGTCCAGGTGTCCTTCGCCGGTGACGCGGGCTTCCTCGCTTCGTCGGCGAGCGCGCCGTTCACGGTGACCAAGGAGGAGACGACGCTCGCGGTCGACGGTCCTCCGCAGGTCGCGAACGGTCAGCCAGCAACGTTGACGGGAACCTTGAAGGAGGATGGGACATCGCCAATCGCGGGTGCCGCCGTGTCGTTCACGTTGGGGTCGGGCGTCGATGCCCAGTCATGCACAGGCACGACCGGTGCCGGTGGACAGGCTTCCTGCGTGATCGCGAGCGTCAACCAGCCGGCGACCGCGACGACCGTCCCGATCACCGCCGTGTTCGCGGGCAACGCGTTCTATGTTCCGGCGAGCGCAGCGAGCACGGCCAAGCTCCTCTACTACACCGGCCGGGCCTACGACGCGAGCCTCACGTTGAACGCGCTCTTCCTGCATGTCGGCCCGGTGACGCTCAACGACACGGGCCCGATTCAGACGTCGCAGCCGTCAAGCGTGCAGCACACGTCCGCGACTCTGTCGCTCGGTCTGGTTGACCTGTCGTTGTTGAGCGCGGGAAACAGCGTGGTGACCGGAAACGGGTCCTCGACAAGCTCGGCGACGATCGCCACCGTCCATGCGGCGCTGCCGTTGCTGCCGCTGATCACCGCCGACACGGTGAAGGCGACGTCGACGAGCACGTGTCGCGGAGCGACCGGAACGACATCGATCGCGTCGCTGAAGATCGGCGGCGTAACGGTCGTTGGGCCGGGTGGCCGGGTTAGCGCCGTGATCGCGCCGAACTCGACCGTGTCGATCGCCGGATTGACGGTGATCCTCAACGAGCAGGCCCCGGTACCGGGGGCCGATCGCGGGCTCACGGTCAACGCGGTCCACGTCAAGGGCCTCGCCGGGGGCCTGGATCTCATCATCGCCTCAGCGAAGAGCGATATCCACAACTGCGGCTAGCCGCAACGCGACGCCTAGCGAGGTTGGGAGGGTCCGCGCTCGCGGACCCTCCCCGCGCGGCTTGCACACGACCGCTGCGCCCTAGAGCGTGCGCGGATAGCGGCCCGATCCGACTGGGTCGGTCAGGTGCGGGCCCCGGCCAAGGCTCGCGGGACAGGCGTCCGTTCCTCTTTGAGCCCGCGGTTCGAGTTTGCCGTCCGTCCCGGCTTCTCAATAGGATGCCGCCCGATGTACGAACAGGAGGAGCAGGAGCACGAGACCCCACATCGGCCGCCACAGAGCCGCCAGGCGCTCCTACCCGCACTCGTGATCGCCGCCGTGGCGACGATCGGCGGCATCGTCCTCGGCCTTGTCATCCCGTGGTTCCCGCCGCAGGCCGCCTCGCAGGCCGGATCAATCGACACGCTCTACTACGTGCTGATCGTCGTGACGGTGCCGGTCTTCGTCCTGGTCGAGACGGTCGTGCTCTATGCGGTCTACAAGTTCCGCGTCCGCCCGGGCGAGGAGCTCCTCGACGGGCCGCCGATTCACGGCAACACGCAGCTGGAGATCATCTGGACGGCGGTGCCCTCGGCGATCATCGCCGCGCTCGTCGTCTTCGCTGCAGTCGTTCTGCGCCAGATCGAGCAGAAGCCGAAGGGCGAGGTCCAGGTCCAGGTCTACGCCCAGCAGTTCGCCTGGTCGTTCGGGTACCCGCCGAGCGCGCCCGGGGCCAAGGCCGTGGTGGCGACCGACCTCTACCTGGTCAAGGACACGCCGGTGCGCTTCCGCCTGCACGCCAGCGACGTGCTCCACGGCCTCTGGATCCCGGCGTTCCGACTGCAGGAGGACGCCGTGCCCGGCGTCAGCACCAGCTTCCGCGTGACCCCGACCCGTCTCGGCAACTACGACATCGTCTGCACCGAGCTCTGCGGCCTCGGCCACTCGGTGATGCGCTCGACGGTCCACGTCATCACGCCCGCTGCCTACACGGCCTTCCTCGCTTCCCGCGGCGCAGCCGCGACGCTGCCTACGGAGGCCGGGCCGACCCAGGTGGCGGCGCTGGGCAAGAAGGTCTTCGTCTCGACCGGCGGCTGCGGTGCCTGCCACACGCTGGCGGCAGCGGGACAGACGGGGACGATCGGCCCCAACCTTGACAAGTTCCTCAAGGGCAAGTCCGAGGATTTTATCCGGACGTCAATCGTCGACCCGAGCGCCTACATCGAGAAGGGCTTCGGCGCGAACATCATGCCGCCGAACTTCGCCACCAGCCTGAGCAAGGGTGAGCTGGACGCGGTCGTAAAATATCTTGCGAACGTGACTACGAAGTGATCGAGGAGGGACGCTGATGGTTGCCAGGCTCCGAGCACCGGGCCTCCTGCGCGGAGGCTGGTTCTTCGCGATCGGCGTCGGATTCGCCTACGCGCTGGTTGGGCTGATCCGCTACGTCTCGCATTACCACCCTTACTTCAAGGGCGAGTCGGTGCTGCAGGTGGCGATGATCTCCGGACCGATGTTCTTCCTCGTCGGACTCGGCGCCTTCGACTACTGGTTCTATTGGGCCGCCGGGCGCCCGACCCGGCCCGAGGATCACTCGAGCCACGGGGCCCACTCGTGGAAGGACTACTTCCGCGTCAACACCGATCACAAGGTGATCGGCATCCAGTACACGGTGCACTCGTTCGTCTACCTGCTGATCGGCGGATTCTTCGCGATGCTCGTGCGCGCGGAGCTCGCCCAGCCGGGGGCGAAGTTCGTCGACGCCAACACCTACAACGGCCTCTTCTCGGTGCACGCGTCGCTGCTGATCTTCCTTTTCGTGATTCCGGTCTTCGCCGGCCTCGCGAACTTCGTCCTGCCGTTGATGATCGGCGCCCCCGACATGGCCTTCCCGCGCCTGAACGCGCTCTCGTTCTGGCTGCTGCCGATCGCCGGGCTGATGATGCTCGCTTCATTCTTCGCCCCCGGCGGCTCGTTCGCCTCGGGCTGGACCGCCTACGCCCCGCTGTCGACCTCGGCGCCGATAGGGCAGGATTTCTTCACGCTCGGCGTCCAATTCGCCGGGGCGTCGTCGATTGCCACGGCCCTCAACTTCCTCGTGACGATCATCACGATGCGTGCGCCGGGGATGAGCTTCTTCCGTATGCCGCTGCTCGTGTGGGCGAACTTCTCGACCTCGCTGCTCGTCGTCATCGCGACGCCGTTCATCGCCGCGTCGCAGTTCTTCGTCCTGCTCGACCGGTCGCTCGGCTTCAACTTCTTCGCCGCGGGCAAGGGCGGCGACGTACTTATGTACCAGCACGTCTTCTGGTTCTACTCCCACCCGGCGGTTTACATCATGATGCTGCCCGGCTTCGGCATCGTCTCCGAGATCCTCGCCGTCAAGTCGCGCAAGCCGATCTTCGGCTACCGGATGATGGCCTTCTCGCTGCTGGCGATCGTCACCCTCGGGTTCACCGTCTGGGCCCACCACATGTTCACCGCCGGGATCCAGACTTGGATTCGCGTGCCGATGATGATCACGACCTGCATCATCGCCGTGCCGACCGGGATCAAGATCTTCTCCTGGCTCGCGACGCTCTGGCGGGGCGTGCTCCACCTCGACACGCCGATGCTCTTCGCGCTCGGCTTCCTGACGATGTTCACCCTCGGCGGGATCTCGGGGGTGATGCTGGCGATGATCCCGTTCGACCTGCACGTCTCAAAGACGTACTTCATCGTCGCCCACATTCACTACGTGCTGTTCGGCGGATCGCTCTTCACGATCTACGCCGGCGTCTATTACTGGTTCCCGAAGATGACTGGGCGGATGTTCGACGAGCGCCTCGGCAAGATCCATTTCTGGACGACGTTCGTCGGCTTCAACGTGACCTTCGGCCCGATGCACCTGATCGGCCTGCAGGGCATGCCGCGCCGGGTTGCCGACTACGCGACGCAGTTCGCCACGTGGAACCTGGTCATCTCGCTCGCGAGCTTCGCGATCGGCCTCTCGACGCTCGTCTTCGTCTACAACATGGTCACGAGTTGGCGCGGCGGTCCGCGGGCCAGTTCGAACCCGTGGCGTGCGCTGACGCTCGAGTGGCAGGTCTCCTCCCCGCCGCCGATCTTCAACTTCGACGCGCTCCCGACCGTCGTCGGCGGGCCGTACGAGTACGGCGTCCCCGGTGCCGTGCACGGCGTCTTCCGCGGCGCCGACGTGAAGACCGGATCAGCCGGCGCCACCGTCGCCATCCCGGCCGGCGAGTAGTCGCGCATGGCTGAACTGCTCGTCGTGGCGAATGAGACGGTCGGCGGTCGCCGGCTGCTCGAGGCGCTGCGCCAACGGGGGAAGATCCACCCGTCGCTGCACGTGCGCCTGGTGGTACCGCAGAACCGCCCGCGCCACGGATCGGTGATCTACGTCGAGACCGCCCGCGCCGCAGCGCAGACACGCCTCGAATTGGGCCTCGCACTGCTCCTGGAGGAGGGCATCGAGGCAACCGGCGAGGTCGGCGACCCCGATGCGTTCGAGGCCACGATGGACGCGATCGGCGACCGCACGCCAGACGAGATCATCATCTCCACGCTTCCGGCGACCGCCTCGGGATGGCTGCGCCGGGATCTCGTCGATCGGGTGGCCGAAGCCTCTGGTCTGCCCGTCCAACACGTCGTCACCGATGTCGATGCCGAAGGTCTGCCGTTCGACATCTCGCTCGTCGTGGCCAACGAGACAGCCGACAGCCCCGCCCTGCTGAAAACCCTCAAAGCGACCGCAGCAGCGGGCGGCGCCCACGTCTTCATCGTCGTCGTTCCGCAGCATGGGGGCGACGCCGGCGCGGTGCGCACGTCGAACATCCACCTCGCGAACGCGCTCGCCTCGCTCCATGGGGCCGGGCTACTGGCCTCGGGTCTCGTCGGGGATCCAGACCCCTTCACCGCGACGATGAACGCCCTCCAGTTCTTCCGCGTCAATCGCGTGATCATCGCGACGCTGCCGGCGACGCGCTCGGGTTGGCTTCGAGCCGACCTGATCGAGCGTGTGCGCCGCTACGCCGCCTGCCCGGTCGAGCACATCGTGGCCGAGCCGAAGCCCCAGAAACCCGCCCGATCGGAGCCCAGTGCAAGACCCTCACGCTAATCTCGGGACGGCGCACTAGTGGAGGCGGCCGGCCTCGCGCCAAACATCCACGGCCACGACGACCACGGCGAGCACCACGGCCCGCCGGCGGCCAACCGCTCGTCGCGGGTCGCGCCCGAGCTCCTCGGGATGCTGCTTTTCATCATCTCGGAGATCATGATCTTCGGTGCGTTCTTCACCGCGTACTTCTTCATACGTGTCGTCCAGGGGGACCCGTGGCCGGCGCCCGGAACATCGATCCCGGTCGGTGTGGCCGCGTTCAACACCGCCGTCTTGATCTCCTCCTCATTCACGCTCCATTGGGCCGAGACGGCGATCAAGGCAGGCAACCGCTTCGGACTCAAGGCGGGAATGCTCTCGACCCTGCTGCTCGGGATAACTTTCCTCTTCGTCCAGATCAACGAGTATGTCCACCTCGGCTTCGCGCCCAAGGACAGCGCGCAGGGCACGATCTTCTACGGGCTGACGGGATTGCACGGAGCCCACGTGTTCGTCGGTCTGACGCTGCTGAGCATCGTGACCGTCCGCTCGTTCAAGGGCCACTTCACGCCGGAACATCACCACGGCGTCGAGATTCCCGGGATCTACTGGCACTTCGTCGACGTGATGTGGATCGTCGTCTTCTTCGCCGTCTACGTCCTTTAGCCCGCGGATGCTCAACCCGCTGCGCACCGAGGCCGAGGCATTCCGCTTCCTGATCTACGTCGCGATCATCTTCGGCGTCCTGATCGCGATCGTCGTCATCGCAAAGGCGCTCTGAGGCGCTCCCACCGACCCGGGCACTAGGATCGCGCGATGATCAACAAAGTCGATTTCATGGCCGTCCCCTCGCGCGATTCCGAGCGCTCGCGGACGTTCTATGTCGACACGCTCGGCCTGCGGCCCGACGAGCAGGCTCGCTTCGAGTTCTGGGCCGGCGACACCTGCTTCGGCATCTGGGAGCCGGAGCGGCTCGGAATGCCCTTCGCCCCGGCGAAGAACTCCCCGCCTGCGCTCCACGTCGACGATGTAGCGGCGGCCCGCGCCGAACTCGAGGCCAACGGCGTCGTCTTCGCCGGCGGGACTCTCGACACCGGGGTCTGCCACATGGCGCTGTTCACCGACCCCGACGGGAACGACCTGATGCTCCACCACCGGTACGCACCCCGCGCCTGACGGCGCCGCGGCGCCCGCCCTGCCCGACCGGGGGGAGCGGGGCCAGAGCGACTCTCGTCAGTTGACGGTCAGGGTCCCGAGCATGCCGGCCGCGCGGTGGCCGGCGACCTGGCAGAAGTACGTGTAGGTGCCCGGCTTGAGCGTCACCTTGACGCTCGACGAGCCGTTCGGCACGATCGGGCTGGCACCGAGGACCGCTCCGCTCGTGCCCTGCTGGAGGGCGATGTTGTGCGGCACGCCTGACTTGTTGGCCATCGTCAGGGTCACCGGCCCCGCCTTGCCGGTCGCCTTGTTCGTGACGTATGCGAGCTGGCCGGTCGGGTCAGCATCAACCTCGAGGGTGCCGCCCGCCTGGACTGCCGGCTTTCCGGCGCCGGCGGCAGGCACCGCGCTGGCGAGCAACCCCGGGTCCTGTCCGGTGCGATCGGCCGCGTACGCGACGTAGGCCGCGACGTCCCGCGCGAGCTTGGCTCCCACCAGCTTCGCGGGCATCACGCTGCCGATCGCCGGGAAGAGGATCTGCTCCGTGACGACCCCGCGCACCGTGTTGCGCTGGAGCCCGACCCTCAGGCTGTTACGGAACGCCTCGTCGAGGTTCGGTCCGACGATGCCCTTCGTCCCGGCCCGCGCGAGCACGTGGCAGGAGCCGCATTTGCCGACGAACGCCTTCTTGCCGGCAACGAGATCGGTTGACACGTTGCGCTTGACCGAGCAGCCGGCAAGGGCCAGCAGCAAGACGGTGCTTACGGCCACTGCGGCGAGGCTCCGCCCGGCATCTTCTCGGCCCCGTCGGGGGTAAGCGCGGTCAATCGCCATCGGCGCGGGAACTCTATCCGTGCGGCCCGACCGATGCCTCGCTGAGCGCCCGCAGCTCAGGCCGGCGCGAGGCGCTCGAGACGCCCCGCCGCAGCGGCGATCACGCCTTCGGCCACGCCCTCCCAGGAGTATCCGTCCCGGGCGGCGCAAGCCAGCGCCGCGCGCGTCCGTTCGCGCAGCGCGGGCGCCGCCGTCAGCCACGCGATCAGGTCCGCCCCCAGGTCGAGGACTGCATCCGGGCCGAGCCCGAACGAGAGCCACGGCGCGACCTCTGCAGGCACCGCCAGCGCCAAGCGCCGCGACACCTCGAGCAGCCCGGAGTGAGCGGCCGATATCGGCAGAACGCCGCACGCGGCAGCTTCGGCGGCGACCATGCCGAACGCCTCGGGAAACGTGCTCGGGACCACCTGAGCCTGGCACGCGGGGAGCAACTCGGCGAGCTCGGCGTGCTCGAGCCGCCCGGTGAAGGAGGTCGTCTGCGCGACGCGGGCCGCCGCCGTCACGTATCGCCGCTCAGCCGCCGCATCCAGCTCGTCGAGAAAGGAGAGCAACATCCGCAGCGGGCCAGGCTCGCCGCCCTCGACCTCGCGCCCGCGCTCGGCGAGCCGGCGCAACCCCATCAGGTCCCCGGCGGCCAGCAGCTCGACGATCCGCTCGAGACCACGCCTGTAGGCGCCGAAGCCGACGATCACCAGGCGCGCACGCGGTACCCGCTCGAGCACGAGCGGCCACGCCGCGAGCAGTAGGTCGACCCCCTTGCTGACGATCAGCTTGCCCGTGAAGGTGACGATCCGATCCCGGGTCGCGTCGAGACCGCTGAGCGCGCGCCCCGCGGCTGCCGCGTCGAGCGCAAACGCGTCGTCGTGCGCCGCAAGGCTGCCACCCGCGCGCAGTCGGCCGGCCAGGCGGCCTAGCCCCTCGGCGGCCGCCGCCTCGCCGCGCCGGGCAAAGCGCGACAGATCCACCCCCGGTGGACCAAGTCGCGTCTTGGCGGGCAGCTGAGCGTCGCCGAGCGTCGCCCAGAGGCTCTCGGCGGTATGGCGCGACCCGACTAGGACGCAGCGCGCGGCCTCGAGTCCCTCGCGGGCGTACGGCAGGAAACGCTCGGCGTCGGGCTTGACCGAGTACTCCAGCGCACTCCCGTGGACCTTGACCGCGTATGGCGTCCCCCGCAGCGCCCGGGCGAGAATCACCGGCCCCATGATCAGATGGTTGGCGAGCGCCACGTCGGGCGCGACGCGCTCGGCGATCTCGGCCACCGCGGCGGCGTTGCGCTCGACGTAGTTCGCGACCTCCGCGGTCGTGCAGGCGCCGAACGTCTTGACCTCGAAGCCCTCGTAGCGATCGTGGACGTAGACCGGGAGGACGGACCCGATATCCGGACGGTAGACGGTGACCCGTACCGGCTCGCGCAGGACTCGTACCCGCAGGGCGCCGTCGTCCCAGTCCGCCACGGCATCGACGAACGGCTGAGCCTGTGGCTCCCGATCCTGGCAGACGAGATGAACGTCGTGGCCGAGCCCGGCCAGCGCCGCGGCAAGACACGCGTTGTATACGTTCGATCCGGTCCCGCCGAGCAGGTAGCCGTGGAAGATCAGGATCTTCACCGCGCCAGCCTAGCTGCGCGACCACGGATGCCGGCGTGGCCGCAGGGCCGGGATGCGGACCCGATCACCCCGGGGCCGCACGGCCGGACCCCATCGGGGAGTCGGGTTGCAGACCCGGGCTCACACTGACCGGCCGCCGCGCGGGCGGGGCCCGATAGGATCCGCAAGATGGCCATGACCCAGCGCTACCGCCTGCGCAATCCGTCGACCGGCCGCGAGCTGATCCTCGAGGCCGACGCGTCGCGCACGTACGTCGATCGAGAGACCGGGGAGCCGCTCGAGGTTCGCGGCATCCTGCTCCCGCTCGCCCCGTCGCCCTCGAAGCTGCCGTGGGACGTGGAGAACCTCCGCTTCTGCACGTGGTGCGAGCAGCTGGCCCAGAAGGACCTCAACGACTGCCCGACCTGTGGACGGCGCATGGATCCGCTCGGGAGCTAACAGATGCGCGACCGCTCGGCACGGCCTGCTGCCCTGCTCGGGGCGCTATTGAGCGGGGCCGCACTTGCCGCCTGCGGCGGCACGCAGGTCTCCGACGCCGTGCCGCGAACGATCCCCGAGCTGACCACGCCGAGCTCCTCCGCCGCGCTCGCCGGCGGCCCGGCCGGGAGCGCAAGAACTGACACGGCGGGCACCACGCCGACCGACACGACTGGAACGACGTCGACCGACCCGACCTCGTCCTCCGCCAGCTCGGGGTCCGGCTCGACCGGCTCGGCCTCCTCTTCCGGGACTGACACGACGTCGGGGTCCCCCAGCTCGACCGGGAACACCGGGTCGGGCAGCACCGGGAGCGGGAGTACCGGCGGGAGCAGGGGCACATCCAGCCCGACGACAGGCGCAAGCGGCACGGGCAGCGCGGCCGGCGGATCGAGCGCGCGCACCGGCGGCGCGGCTCCATCCGCCGGAACAGGCTCAGGAACGACGCACACCGGCACCGGCACGACACCATCGAGCGGTCCGTCGAACACCGGCGGCGCCGGTGGCTCGAGCAAGCAGTTCCAGAGCTTCTGCGCGCAGAATCCCGGCGCCTGCTGAGGTCGGCGGCCTGCGGAGGTCGACGCTGACGGCGCGCGCGGGACTCTGCGCCGTAGACCGCTAAGGCGTCGAGACGAGCGTGGCGCTGTAGGTCAAGCGCGCCGTGCGGTACAGGCAGATGTACTGAACGACGCCGCCGATCGTCGTCTGCGTCGTCTGGGTCGTCGTGTCCGTGCACTTCGCCTTCGGGCGGCTAGCTCGCCAGGACACCTCGTTGCCGAAGCCCAACGCGAGCGCCGGCGCCCAGGTCGGCACCGTCAGCGCGACAAGGTTGCCCTTCTTCACGGGGATGCTCTGAACCAGCGGAAACTGGGCCGTCATGCCGAAGTAGGGTTGAAGCGCGACGATCGGGCTCTGCGCCAGCAGCCTGTATTCGAGCTTCGGCCCGCCGCGGATGATCGCGAGCCCAGCCGAGGCCGGGCCGCCCTCGTTGGCGTCGAAGAAGGCGATCTGCTTCTTGCCCGGGCTGCCGAGTGTGATCGACCAGGCGACGATCGTCCCGTCGCGAGGAACCGTGAGCAGCGAGCGCTCCGAACCGACCTTGACCTGGAAGCCGGTCGTCCGGCTGACCGCGAGGCACGGATTGGCCGGACAGCTTGGCATCGGCTGCGTCGGCGTCTTCTCCGTCAGCTGGGTGGCGGTCAGGCCGACCTCGGAAAGGGTGCCCAACGCGGCCCCGGGAAATGCGAGGGCCGCGGCCGCGATCGTGAGAATTGAAAGGTAGCGAGGTCTCATGGTGCCCCATTCAACACCAGAGTAGGTCGGCGGTAGCGGTGGCGGCAGGAAAATTGCGCGTCCGGACGTCCGTAGAATCCCGCGCCAATGGCAGCGGCGATCCAGACAGTCGGAATCGAGCGCCAATTCAGAGGGGAGCTGAAGGCGGTCGCCGGGCTCGACATCGAGGTCGCCGCCGGCGAGGTCTACGGCTTCCTCGGCCCGAACGGCGCCGGCAAGACGACCACGGTCCGAATGCTCGTCACGCTCCTGCGCCCAACCGGTGGCCACGCCCGGGTCGCCGGTTTCGACGTCGCGCGCCAGCCGGCGCAGGTGCGCCGCCGGATCGGAGTCGCCCTCCAGGACGCAGCCCTCGATCCGCTGATGACCGGTCGCGAGCTGATCGAGCTCCAGGCGACGCTCCACGGCATCGCTCCGCGCGCGGTGGCGGCGCGCGGCCGCGAGCTGATCGAGCGCGTCGAGCTGGTCGACGCCCAGGACCGGCGCGTCGGCACCTACTCGGGCGGGATGCGCCGTCGCCTCGACCTCGCGATGGCCCTCATTCACACCCCGGAGGTGCTCTTCCTCGACGAGCCGACCACTGGTCTCGACCCGCACTCGCGAGCCACCCTCTGGGAGGAGGTGCGCCGGCTGAAGGACGAGGGCACGACAGTGTTCCTGACCACCCAGTACCTCGAGGAGGCCGACCGGCTCGCCGACCGGGTGGGCATCATCAAAGCCGGGCTGCTCGTCGCAGAGGGAACGCCGGCCGCGCTCAAGGCGGAGGTCGGCAGCCCGCATCTAGACGTCACGCTCGCCCGGGATCAGACCAGCGAGCACGCAGTCGTCGTGCTCGGTCGGTTCGGCCACGTGCGTCCGGCGAGCGCATCCGACCGCGTCTCGGTTTCGGTCGCCGAGGGCGCCGCCGCGATCGCTCCGGTCGTGCGCGCGCTCGACGAGGCCGGCGTACGGATCGCCTCGCTGGAGCTCGTCGAGCCGACGCTTGACGACGTCTTCCTCGCCAAGACCGGGGAGCACCTCCAGGACGACGAGGCGGCGTGACGCGGGTCGTCGTCGCGCTTGCCCGCAGAGCGCTGCGCAACGTCCTGCGCCGCCCGCAGTTCGCGGCTCCGCTGCTCGTCTTCCCAACGCTGATGCTCGCCGTCAACGTCGGCGGCCTCTCGCGGACGACGTCGCTCCCGGGCTTCACCCCCGGCGTCCACGGCTTCCTCGACTTCCAACTCGCGGCGGCGATCACCCAGTCGCTCCTCCTCGGCGGCGTCAGCGCCGGCATCGCGGTGGCCCTCGAGATCGAGGGCGGCTTCTTCGACCGCCTGCTGTCGGCGCCGATCTCGCGTCTGGCGATCGTGCTGGGCCGCCTGCTCGCGAGCGCGGCGATCGCCACCGTGCAGGTGCTCTACTTCCTGCTCCTCGGGCTGATCTTCGGCGCTCGGATCGCCGGCGGCGTGCCCGGTGCGCTGCTCGTACTCGCGATCGGCGCACTAGCCGGGACCGGCTTTGGCGCGCTCGGCGTGATGCTCGCGCTGCGGGCGCGCAGCGCGTCCAGCGTCCAGGGCCTGTTTCCGCTCGTGTTCGTCGTCCTCTTCGTTTCGACCGCGTTCTTCCCCGGCAACCTGCTCGAGAGCCCGGCCCGCCAGATCGCGCGCTACAACCCGCTGAGCTATCTCGCAGACGGGATCCGCGACCCGATCATCCACCCCCTCCGACTCGCGCCAATCCTCGACGGCTTCGCCGCTGCGGCCGCGATTGCGATCGTCGCGATCGGGATGTCCGTACTGGCCCTACGGGGAAGGCTGCGCGAAGCATGAGCCCCGCGATCCGCGCCGTCGCCGCCCTCGCCCGGCGCGCGCTCAACGAGGTCCTCCGCGTTCCGGGCGCAGCGATCCCCGGGATCCTCGCGCCGACAATCTTCATGGTCGGCCTCTCCAGCGTGTTCGGCAAAGCCGCCCACCTCCCCCACTTCGGCGTCGGCGACTTCCGGACCTATGTCGTCCCGGTCGGCTTCCTCCAGGCAGCGAGCTTCACCGGTGCGGCGACCGGCGTCAACCTCGCCCGCGACATCGAGCAGGGCTGGTTCGATCGGCTCCTGCTCTCTCCCACCCCGCGCGTCGTCCTGCTCGCCGGCATCGTCAGCTCGGCTCGCTGCGCGCGCTGCTCCCGAGCGCCTTCCTGCTGGTCGTCGCGACGATCCTCGGCGTCCACTTCCCCGGCGTGGCGGCGATTGCGCTGGCGGCGCTCCTCGTGATGGCTCTGGCGATGGCGATCGCGTTCTACGCCGTGATCCTCGCCCTGCGCTTCCGCACGCAGCAGGCGGCGCCGCTGATGCAGATCGGCGGCTTCATCGCCGTCCTCTTCACGACGGCGTACGCCCCCCCCGGCCGCTGCTGACCCCCTGGCTGGCACGGATCTCCGACTTCAACCCGGTCACCCACGTGCTGACCGGCGTGCGCCAGGGCTTCATCGGCCACGTCACGTGGACGGACACCTATCCGGCGCTGCTCGCGCTGGCGGCAATGCTCCTCGTCCTCGGCGGGCTCGCCGTGCGCGCGCTGGACCGAACCGGCGCATAGGACGCTGCCCGGGACCGGTGGGCCGGTGCCTCCGCGAACGGTCAGCCGCGCAGCCGGGCCGCAGCTGCAGCGATCTGCTGCGGATCGCCCGTCGCCGGCGTCCAGGGCAACCGCAGCGGATCGCCCACGTAGCGCGGGATCACGTGGATGTGGAAATGGAAGACCGTCTGCCAGGCGGGCGCCGCGCACGAGTTGAGCAGGTTCACGCCATCGGCACCGAGGCGGTCGAACGCGAGCAGGGCGATGCCCTGGGCCAGCTGCGCGCACGCCGCGAGGTCGTCGGGCGGGATCGTCCGCAGGTCTGGCGTGTGGGCGCGGGGCACGACCAGCACATGGCCGGCGCTCGCCGGCGCGATGTCCATGAACGCGACCGCGCGCGCGTCCTCGGCGATGACTGTCGCCGGCAGCTCGCCGGCGAGGATCTTGCAGAAGATGCAATCCGCCGCCATGCTCAGACGAGCATACGCGCCAGGGCGACCGCCTCGGCTGCACTCGTGACGGCGCCGGCGAACTGCGCTTCTGCCAGCTCGGCAAGCAGCTCGCCGAGCCGCGGGCCGGGCTCGATGCCGAGCGCGCGGGCGAGCTTGTCGCCGCGCACCAGCTGTTCCGGGCGGCCTGCCTCGTGCCACGCGAGCGCATCGCCGATGACCGACCGCGCGACGGCCAGGTGGCGCGCGATGGCGACCTTGCTGCGGTCGCCCCGGGTGGCGAGACGGTCGGCGACGGAGAGCAGCGTGACGTCGGCGCCGACCGCGTCGCAGGCGTCCAGATAGCGGTATACAGACCGGCGCCCGAGCGGCTCCTCGTGCACAAGGAAGCCGAGCCGCAGGTGATTGCGGACGAGGCCGGCGACGTGCGCCGCCAGCCGCTCGCTCGCACGCAGCCGTCCGAGGATCTCGCGCGCCATGGACGCGCCCCGCTCGTCGTGCCCAGCGAAGGTCACCCGCCCGTCCGGTGCGAGACCACGGGTCTGCGGCTTTGCCACGTCGTGTAGTAGGACGCCGAAGCGAAGCGCCTGTCCGCGGGTCAACTCGTCGCCGAGGGGCGCGGCGAGGAGCGCGGAGATTGCCGCGGCATGCTGATCGCCGAGTAGGGAGCCGGGGTCGCGCTCGAGGTCGATCATCGCGTCGAGCGCCTCGAACGTGTGTCCGGCGACGTCGCGATGATGGAAGCGGTTCTGCTCCACCCCATCCATCGCGTCGAGCTCGGGCAGGATCACGGCGGTCAGGCCGAGATCGCGCGCCAGGCGCAGGGCTGCGACCGCACGGCGGCCAGCCAGGATCCGCTTGAGCTCGCCGAAGATCCGCTCTGCCGCCACCCTTTCGAGCCCCGGCGCGGCCGCCCGCGCGGCGCCGGCCGTCGCCGGATCCGGTGCGAGGCCGAGCTCGCAGGTGAGCCGCACGAGACGCAGCGTGCGCAGCGGGTCGGCGCTGAGGGCTTGGGCACCGGCGAGGCGCAGTCGCCCCGCGCCGAGATCATCCACCCCACCGAGCGGATCGATCAGCTCGCCGCCGGCGAGCGGTCTGGCGATCGCGTTGACGGTGAAGTCCCGCAGCGCGAGGTCGGCGGCGAGCGAGCCGCCGCGCAGCGGGTTGAGATCAGCCTGCCAGGAGCGGTCGCGGGCGGCGACGCGCCAGGCTCCGAACTCTCCCGAGAGCTCGAATGCGGCGGCCCCGGCCGCGCGGGCGAGGGCGAGCGCCGCGCCGCGGACGTCCCCGTCGATCACCAGATCGAGATCCGCAGCCGGCCCGATCCCGAGCAGCTCGTCGCGCAGCACGCCGCCCACCAACCAGGCGCCGGTCCCGGCAAGCGACCCGCGGATCAGCTCGAGCGGGGCGCTCACGGCCCCGCGAGTTCATCGACGCTGTCGCGGTGGTAGTGACGGGGCACCCGCGGGAGCAGGCCACAGGTGACCTCGTAGTTGATCGTGCCAAGTCGGCGAGCGACCTCCTCGGCGGCGATCCCCCCGCCGATCAGCAGGACGATAGCCCCGGGGCGCACCTCGGTCGCGACTCCGAGGTCGACCGTCAGGTTGTCCATGCTGACGGTTCCGACCACTGGCCGTCGAAGCCCGTCGATTAAGACGTCGGCGTGGCCCCCCGTGGCCCGGCGCCAGCCGTCGCCATACCCGATCGGCACGACCCCGAGGCAGGTCTCGCTCGGGGCGACGAACCGCCTGCCGTATCCGGCGCTCTCCCCGGCGGCGCAGGACTTGACCGCCGCGACCCACGATCGCAGCTCGAGTGCCGGCTCGAGGCCGCGGCCCCGGGCGTCGCCGCCGAATGGGTCGAGGCCATAGAGGGCGACGCCGGCGCGAACCATGTCGAAATGCGCGCGCCGATCGCGCAGGAGCGCGGCGCTGTTGGCCGCGTGGACGACCACGTCGGGATATCCGGCCGCCCACGTCGTGAAACGCGCGAGCTGCTCCTCGAAGAAGGCGTCGCCGAGCGCGTCGGCCGTCGCGAAGTGGGTCATCACGCCGACGAGCTCGCAGCCGGGCGCGCGGCGCACCGCATCCGCGACGCGATCGGCGATCGCCGTGTCGCGGGTCCCGAGCCGACCCATCCCGCTGTCGAGCTTGACGTGGATCCGCCCGCCGCCGAACGCCGCGATCCAGGCGACGAGCTCCTCGGTCCAGGCGACGACGTCAGCCCGCGCGCCTACGGCGATTTCGGCTTCGGCCCGCGTAAGTGCGCCCATCACGAGGATCGGCGGCCGCTCGATACCTGCAGCGCGGAGCTCCGCCGCCTCGGTCGCCGTGGCGACGCCGAGCCAGCTCGCTCCGCCGGCGAGGGCTGCGCGCGCGCAGGCGCCAGCCCCATGGCCGTAGGCGTCGGCCTTGACGACCGCGCACAGCAGCCGGGGGCCCTGGGACGCGAGCAGCGCGCAGTTGCGCTCGATCGCAGCGAGGTTGACGTCGGCGCGCACGCGCGTCGACGCGCTCATGCGACCAGGCTGAGCGGCAGGGCGGCGATCACGTCTGAGGCGATCACGCCTTCGGCGCCGTGGGTCGCGGCGGCCCGGCGACCGGCGAGCACGTGGAGCATCACCGCCGCGCAGGCCGCCGCGAATGGCTCGATGCCCTTCGCGAGCATCGCCCCGAGGACCCCGGCGAGAACGTCGCCCGTACCGGCGCTCGCCAGAGCCGGAGCCGCTCCAGGGCTGACGGCGACCGACCCGTCCGGCGCGACGACGAGCGTGTCGTCGCCCTTGAGCACGATGATCGCGTTGGCCTGGGTGGCCGCCGCGCGCGCGTGGTGCAGGCGCGCGGCGGAGACGGCCCCGGACTCGATCGCGAGCAAACGGCCGAGCTCTCCGGCGTGCGGGGTCAGCACGGTCGGTGCCGTGCGGCCGGCGAGCTCCGCCAGCCGCCCAGCGTGGGCGTTCAGCCCGTCGGCGTCGAGCACGAGTGGGAGCTCGGACCGCCGGGCGAGCTCGCGTGCGAAGCGCTCGCCGCCGCGACCGAGGCCCGGCCCGAGCACGAGCGCGCCCCCACGCTCGCCGAGCTCGAGCACCTGCTCGACGCCGGCCTCGGTGAGCGCGCCGCGATCGTCGGGCAGGGCCCGAGTCAGCACCTCGAGCAGGCGCGTCTCGAAGACGAGCGAGAGTGTCCGCGGAATGCACGCGGTGACGTAGCCGGCCCCCGCGCGCATCGCTGCCTCGGCGGCCAGGCAGGGCGCGCCCGTCATGCCGGCCGAACCTCCGGCCACGAGCACGTGGCCGCTCGCGAACTTCGTCGACGCGGCTCCGCGGCGCGGGATCAGCGAGAGCACGGTCGGATGGATCAGGCCGATGTCGACCGCGACGGGCGCCCCGGAAGGCACGCCGATGTCAAGGACCCGCACGCGCCCGGCGTACCCTTTGCCGGGAGCTATCCAGAGGCCCGGTTTGGCCGCGTGGAGGGCTCCGGTCGTATCCGCTTGGACGGCGACGCCGCCGACCTCGCCGGTCGAGGCGTCGACGCCGCTGGGGACGTCCGCGGCCAGGACGCGAACCCGGCTGGCGTTGATCGCGCTGATCACCTCCGCAAGCTCGCCGTGCGGCGACCCCGATGCGCCGGTGCCGAGCAGCGCATCGATCAGCAGGCTGGCCCCCTCGAGGCGCTCGCATCGCCGGCGCGGCGGCTCTCCGCCGAGCCGCTCGAGGTTGATTCGCGCATCACCGCGGATCGTGTCGGGATCGGCGGCGCAGACGACCGCCACCGTGCGCCCCTGCTCGCGTAGGAGGCGGGCGGCGACGAGGCCGTCGCCGCCGTTGCTCCCCTTGCCGCAGACGGCGACGAGCGCACCCTCGGGGGCGAGCTCGCTGGCCAACGCGGCTAGGCGGGCGCCGGCGCGCTCCATCAACTCGAGCGTTGGAACGCCGCCTTCGCGACTCGCCCACGCATCGATCGCGCGCATCTGCGCGGCGCTCGGCAGCGGCTCGAGGAACGAGGACGCGATCACCGCGGCACCGCGGCGGAGGCGGCGACCGCAACGGCGACGGCCGCTGCCGTCAGGCGCGAGTGCGTGAGCGAGACCTCGACGCGCACGTTGAGATCTCGCGCCCGCTCGAGGGCGGCTCCGTGGAGCACTACGGCGACCGCTCCGGCGCCCCCGGCGAGCTCGATCTCGAGCGGACGGAGAACGTCGAGACCGAGCGTCTTGAACACGGCCTCCTTCGCGCAGAAGCGGGCTGCAAGGTGCTGGGCCGGGCGGGCTCGACTCGCCGCGTACGCGCGCTCACCCGCGGTGAAGAGCCGCTCCGCGAGTCGCGGACGGCGGGCGAGGGCTCGTTCGAGGCGGTCGATCTCGAGCAGGTCGATACCGATCATCGTCGTCGCGATGCTAGTGGTTCGTCCCCAGTGCACCGTCCGCCCACATCCGCGGTCTGCGCCAAGCGGCGCGGCGCGCTGGCGCACCCAGCGGATACGCTGGTCGGGAGCCGATGACCCGCGACGATGCAGATGAGGCGTTCGACTGCCTGGGTCGCCACGCCAGGGCAATCGCGACGCCGAACCTCCCGGCCGACGCCCTCAAGCTCGTCGACACGGCCTCCCTCGCGGAGCTCCAGCGCACGGCGATCATCCACTACATCTCGGTGGGTCCGGCCGTGGTCAACCTGGCCTACAGGGTGTTGAAGGCCGGGACTGCGACATTCGTGGCTGCGGGCTTCGCCGCCCAGCAGACGGCCGGATCGCTCGAGCAAGGCGATCCGGCGGCGCTACGCGAGCTTTTTGCGGCACGGATGATCGCGCTGAGTGCCGGACTTCTCGACGCCGCGCCCGCTGAGCGGGCGAGCCGGCTGATCGACGCGCTCGGTGAGCGCCTGACCGTCGGGCGCGCGGAGCTCGCCGCCGCGTCGCCGACCGGCGCCGGCGTCGGGGACCTGCTCGAGGCGGCGGGCATCGCCTACGTTCTGACAGGAAAATAGCGTTCAGGCTGCCACCTCGTGGAGTGTGACGTG
>JRHI01001464.1_pt1 | contig 19717 bp, 15 predicted proteins | sample 215371 | NCBI WGS metagenome assembly JRHI01 (sample SAMN02929681, study PRJNA255918) | sediment metagenome | biome: cave system; feature: Ice Cave; material: Sediment; isolation source: sediment from deep within a dark volcanic ice cave with no known source of... ...
CGCCACACCAAATTCCAACCGCATTCCGGACGGCACCCTGGCGAAACGAAGCCACCACTCTCCACACCGGCATCCAGCCAACGTGCCGGCCGACCTCGGCCGCTACTTCGTCTCGTCCGGTGCGCGGTTGTAAACATCGTCGGAGCGGATGATGTCATCCTCACCGAGGTAGGAGCCGAGCTGCACCTCGATGATCTCCAGCGGCACCTTCCCCGGATTTTCCAGCCGGTGCCAATGCGTCGCCGTGATGTAGACGCTCTCGTTCTCCTGCACGAGCTTGGCGCTGTCGCCCACCGTCACGCGCGCGGTGCCGCGCACCACGACCCAGTGCTCGGAGCGGTGGTGATGCATCTGCATGGACAGCTTGCCGCCGGGCTCGACGTGCAGGAGCTTGACCTGGAAGCGGCCGCCGATGCTCAAGGTCTCGAAATAGCCCCACGGGCGGTAGTTGCGGAGGTGTTGTTCGTGCTCCTTGCGGTTCGACTGCTTGAGCTTGGCCACGATCGCCGACACCTCCTGCGACCGCGACTTGTCGGCGACAAGCAGGGCGTCGGGGGTGTCCACGATGACGAGGTTGTCCACCCCGATGGCGGCGACGAGCGAGCGCTCGCTGCGCAGAAGCGAGTTCGAGGTGTCGATCAGCACGGCGTCGCCCTCGACCGCGTTGCCGTGCTCGTCATGCGGCGCGATCTCCCATAACGACGACCACGAGCCGACGTCGCTCCAGCCGACGTCGAGAGGCAGCATGGCGGCGGCCTTCGTCTTCTCCATCACCGCATAGTCGATCGAGATGTTGGGAGAGGCGGCGAATGCCGTTTGATCCAGCCGCAGGAAATCCATGTCCTGGGTTGCATCTTGAAGCGCGCCGCGGGCGGCCTTGTAAATCGCCGGATCGAGCCGCTCGAGCTCGGCGAGATAAGCGCGCGCGCTCAACACGAAGATGCCGCTGTTCCAGAAGTAGCCGCCGGCGGCAAGATAGCCCTCCGCCTTCACACGATCCGGCTTCTCGCGGAACTCATCGACCGCAAATCCACCGTTCGCGCCGTTGAGCGCCGCACCCTGGCGGATGTAGCCGTACCCGGTGTGGGGCTCGTCGGCCTTGACGCCGAAGAGGACCAGCCTGCCCGTCGCCGCGATTTGCGCGGCCTGCCGCACGTCTTCGAGAAAGCCCACGGTGTCCGCGATGACGTGATCCGACGGCATCACGAGGAGGATAGCGTCGGCATCCTGGCGCACAGCGAACAGTGCGGCGGCCGCTACTGCTGCAGCGGTATTGCGCGCGATCGGCTCGAGCATGACCGCCTGGGGCTCGAGCCCGGCGCGGGCGAGCTCCTCTCGCACGAGGAAGCGGTGATCGTTATTGCAGACCACGATCGGGGCCGCAAAGGACTCGTCCCCACCGAGCCGCTGGAGCGTGCTGCCCAAGAGGCTGCGGCCCTCGCCGTTGAAGAAGCGGATGAACTGCTTTGGGTACATCGACCGGGATAGCGGCCACAGCCGCGTCCCCGACCCGCCCGATAAAATCACAGGAACGATCATGGGCCCCAGATTATTGCGCGCCGCATCCGATCACCGGTGCTAGGCACTATAGCCGATAGCGTCAAGCGGCCCGGCTGTCCAAGCCACTGCATAAACATCGTGAACCCGAAAATGGCCGATTTCACGCCCGCATAAGGCCGGTCCATAAGCAAAGGCGCGCCGGCATTTCTGCCGCCGCGCCTTTGCGTTGGTCCGCTCGAGATTCCGCCCGTTAGGCGAGCGCGCGCTGGCGTTCGGGCGCCCCAGGCTCGAGCGCCGCCTCCATTGCGTCCTCGACCCTCTCCAGCCACACGAGCTCGAGCTGCTTCCGCGTCTCCTCGGCGACGTCCTCGAGGTCCTTCCTGTTGCGCGCCGGAAGCAGCACACGCTTTAACCCGGCACGCGCGGCGGCCGCAAGCTTCTCCTTGATTCCGCCCACCGGGAGCACCAGCCCACGCAGGCTGATCTCGCCCGTCATGGCGGTGTCGCTGCGCACCGCACGCTCCGTCAGCAGCGAGACGAGCGCCGTAAACATGGCGACGCCCGCGGAGGGGCCGTCCTTCGGGATCGCACCCGCCGGCACGTGGATGTGGATGTCGCTCTTCTCGAAGAGCTTCTCGTCGATGCCGAGCAACGTTGCGCGGTTCTTGACGATCGACAGAGCGGCCTGGGCACTCTCGCGCATGACCTCGCCGAGCTGGCCCGTGAGGATGAGCCGCCCGCTGCCGCCAACCCGCGTCGCCTCTATGAAGAGGATGTCGCCGCCGACCGGCGTCCAGGCAAGCCCGGTCGCGACGCCCGGCACACTGGTGCGCATGGCGACCTCGTTCTCGAAGCGCGGCGCCCCGAGCACGCTCGCGATGTCGTCGCGCGTGATGCGGATGGGGCCGCTTTGCCCCTCCGCGATACGGACGGCGGCATGGCGCAGCGTCTTGCCGATCTCGCGCTCGAGGTTGCGCACGCCGGCCTCGTGCGTATAGACGCCGATGATCTCGCGCAGCGCGTCGTCGTCGATTTCCACCTGCCCCGGCTGCAGTCCATTAGCCGTCAGCTGGCGCGCGATGAGATAGCGCTTCGCAATGGCAAACTTCTCCTCCGCCGAGTAGCCCGAGAGCGAGATGACCTCCATGCGGTCGCGCAACGGACCCGGGACCTGATCGAGCACGTTGGCGGTCGTCAGAAACACGACGCGGCTCAGGTCGAACGGCACGCCGAGATAGTTGTCGCGGAACGTGTTGTTCTGCTCGGGGTCGAGCACCTCCAAGAGCGCGGCACGCGGATCGCCCTGGATGCCGGAGCCGAGCTTGTCGATCTCGTCCAGCATCATGACGCAGTTGCGCGTCCCGGCCTTGCGGATGGCCTGGATGATATTGCCCGGCAGCGCGCCGATGTAGGTGCGCCGGTGGCCGCGGATCTCCGCCTCGTCGTGCACGCCGCCGAGCGAGACGCGGACGAACTTGCGGTTCATGGCGCGCGCGATCGATTGTCCGAGCGACGTCTTGCCAACGCCGGGCGGACCGACGAAGCACAGGATCGGCGCCTTGCCGTTGGGTGCGAGCTTGCGCACGGCGAGATACTCGACGATGCGGCGCTTGATCTTGTCGAGGCCGTAGTGGTCCTCGTCGAGGATCTTGCGTGCCTGCGCGATATCGATCGGCTGCTCCTCGGGCAGAGCCCATGGCAACTCGATGAGCCAGTCGAGGTAGGTGCGGACCATGCCGTACTCGGCCGCGGCCTCGGGCATGCGCTCGAGCCGGCGCAGCTCCTTCTTGGCCTGGTCCTCGACCTCCTTCGGCATTCCGGCCTTGGCGATCGCCCGGCTGAGCTCGCTCATCTCCTGCGCCTTGCCCTGCTCGCCTTCGCCGAGCTGGCGTTGGATCGCGGCCATCTGCTCGCGTAGCAAGACCTCGCGCTGGCGCTCGTCGAGCGCAGCCTTGGTCTGCCGGCCGATCTCCTGCGACAGGCGCAGAACCTCGATGCGGTGCGCGAGCAGCCGCGAGACTTTGTCCATGCGCGCCGAAACGTCGGTCGTCTCCAGGATCTCCTGCTTCTCGTCGGGCTTCAGATCCATGTAGGCGGTCGCAAAATCGGCGAGCGAGCCCGCCGAGCGCAGGCTCTGCACAGCAGTCGTCAACTCGGCCGGCACCTGCGGTAAGAGCTCGAGCGCCTCCAGCGTCTGGCGCTGCAGGTTCAGGAAGCGCGCCTCCATCTCGGGCGTCTTCGGCTCCTGGTCCGAGATGCGCTGGACGCGCGCGACCAGGAACGGCCAGCCGGAGAGGAACTCGAGCGCCTGGAAGCGCTCGTCCCCCTGGGCGACGAGGTGGTGCGAACCATCGGGCGCGGTGACGTAGCGCATGACGTTGGCAACGGTGCCCATGCGGTGCAGGTCGACGGGCAGCGGATCGGCGACATCACGATCGCGCTGCATCAGGAGCCCGATCTGCCGCTGCTCGCGCACGGCGTGCTGGGCAGCCGCGATCGAGCGCTCACGCCCGACCGTCACCGGCATGACGACGCCGGGGAACAGCGTGATGTCGCGCACCGGGATGATGGCGATGGCATCGGAGGGCAGCGGCGGCAGGGTTGCGGATCGCCGCTCGCCCGATGACCCGGTTGCACCTTTGGTTTCCATTTCAGCCACGTGTGGCCTCCACTTTTTTCAGCACCACCAGCAGACAACCATCGGCCGAGGTGCGGCGAATATCGTTGTAGCGCCCGTTCGGCAGACGCAGCCGGCGCTCGAAGCGCCCCTGCGGCAGCTCGAGGCGATGGATGACGGCGGTCGCGAGCTCGGCGGGAAGCGTCCGCGTACCCTTGAGCACGAGCTCTGGACCTTCGATCGCGGCCTCGACACGATCGGCGTTGACGCCCGGCAGCGCCACGATCACGAGAACCTCGCGCTCGGTCTCGAGCACATCGGCCGGCGGTTCCCATGCGGGAGGGCGCGCGCCCGAGAGCACGGGCTGGAACATCTGCTGGTGCAGCCGGTCGGCGCGGGCCAACATGGCGCAGGCCTCGGACCACATCCACCGGTCGGGAAAATCGTCGTCCATGGGCTCACCCGGCGCTTACGAAATCCGCAGCGCCGCGCGAAAAGCGCAGGCGGTACGGACGCAGAACATAAGTATGAACGGGAGGAAGTCCAATGCACCCGATCAAGTGCGGGCGCTTTAGGCGCGGGCCAGCTTCTCCAGGCCGGCAAGGTCTGTGAGGCGGAGGCCCGAATGGGCATCGGTCGAGACGAGGCCGCGCTCCTCGAGGACCTTCAGCAGGCTCGCCAGCGATGGGGAAGCCGAGCAACTCGGCAACGAAGCCGCAGGTTCGCGTCTCGGGGATCGCCGCAGGGTCGCGGCCCTCGAAAGGCAGCGCCGGCGGGATCGGCCTGGGGAACGCGCGGCCGCGCCTCGGCCGTGCGGGCGCTTATCCCCACATTGCCCGGGAACGGCGGAAGGACCCGAAGCTCTCGGCGCGGGGCTCATCGGCATGGCGCAACTTCCTTTTATGAGCGCTGTTAGGGCCTTATTGCAGTACTAACGGACTGGATTTTCACGTCTTTAGCTAACTTGCTGGAAACTACTTTCTTGATATTTCACCGTTTCGGCCCCATATAGCGGCCGTTCGCCGGACTCCGCGCCTTCCGGTGGAAATAGGCCATTTACCTAAAATGCCACCGTTTCCGACCGAACGTGCCGTGCGCGGTTTCGTTCCGGGAACGGTTTTGAACGCCGGCGACTGTTGCGGAGAAAGCGCAAGCCGGAGATTTGAGAGACGACCTTGAGTAGTTTGAAGGACATTAGCGACACCCTCGAGTCCCGGGTCAACCCCGAGGAGACGACCTCGGCTGTCTCCGAGGAGTACGAGGAACTGCACCGGGCGGGCGAGGAAAAGACCCGCAAGTGCCTGATCTGCAAGACGCCGTTCCCGAGCGCCTGGGCGGGCGAGCGCGTGTGCCGGCGCTGCAAGGCGACCTCGACGTGGCGCTCGACCGGGCTCGACTAAGACCCTCCTAAGGAAATCGGTCCTCACCCGCGGGTGGTAGCGCTCCGGTTCGTGCGCGGCTGTCCCGCGGCGAGGCTTGTCCTCGTTCCCCCGAGCGATCAAGCTAAGCGCGGTTGGGTCTCGGGGGAGCTGCCATGAACAGCGTCACGCAGCAGGCCAAGGAGCTGGTGGGGATCGATCCGCCGACGAGCTGGCGCATCGATCCGAAGGAGGACGCCAAGGCTCTGCCGCCCGGCGCCGGGGCGCTGAAGCAAATTCTGCTGAAGCCCGAGATCGAGAGGATCGTCGATGAGTATCACACCTGCGACGCAGCGGCGGCCCGGGCACAGAAGACCTACAAGCGGCTTGCCCGCATCGCGGCCTGGACCGGCTTCGGCGCGGCGCTCATCGGCAGCCTCGTGCTGATGCTCGTGCATTGGCTCGGCCCCGGCAGCGTGCTGAGCGCAGCGGCGGCCACGCAGGCGGTGCTGCTGCTCGTCTCGCTGGGCACCTCGCTCGTCATCGGCGGAATGCAGCCCTTCGAAGCCTGGATGCTGAAGCGCGCGGATGCGGAGAATTTTCGCGGCGAGCTGTTCAACAAGATCATGGCTGAACGGGCGACAGCGGCGCCGGGCACCGTGCCGCTGCTCGCGCAGCAGCTCGAATATTTCCGCCGACACCTGCTCGACGTTGAGCGCAAATACTATCGCGAGCGCGGGGAGCAGCACGCGGCCGCAGCCCGCGCCGCCTGGTGGTGGCGGCTCGTCGCATTCCTGCTGATCGCTCTTGCGGCCTTTCCGTTGGTGTGGAGCATCAAGGGTACGGCCTGGCTCCCAGCCCCGCTCGCCGAGCTCACAGCCCACATGCCGAACCGGAGCGAGGAGGCGCAGCGCACCTTTCTGGGCATCGGCATCATCGCCGCGTCCCTGCAAGGCCTGCTCGCCGCCTTCGCGGTGATGTCGCTCGATGAGCGCAACGCCGCGCGCTACCGCACGACCGCGGACAACCTCGACGCGCTCGCCGGACGGCCGCTGGAGGAGGCGCGCGCCGCCGCAGCGGCTTCTGATGGCGCACCCGGTCAGGCGGACGCTGCACGCGAGGCGGTGCTGGCGTTCGTTGCGCTGGTGCAGAGCCAGATCTCGTCGGAGCACCGGGAGTGGATCGCACTGCGCAAGGTGGCGCCCGATCTGGCGCTTGACCGGCTGAAGAGCCTGCGCCTACCCGCGCGCTCGTGAGCGTCGCCGCCGCCGCACCTTCCGCGTGCGCGGATCTATGTGCACAAGCGTCCCGGCAACGCGCTTACGCGAAGGCACGCGCGGCGCCTTCGAGAGGCGATAGGCGCCCGGCACGCGGCCTGAAAGAAACCAATCGACGACATACGCCGTGCCGCCGGTGCCGCGCGCCGGAGCGCCGTCCCAAATTGCGATGAGCACTTGCGCGCGCTTCGCTATGAAGGCTCCGATCCAGGCGTACTGATGGTTGCGCGGCTCGCCATAGCGCGTGAGCGAACGGCGCGTAGCCATGAGCGGCGCTGCGACCACGCGCTGCGAGGCGCCCTTGAGGCTCCTGTAGTCCTTGACCGATTTCCGCGAGCCGAAATCGCGCTCATAGAGCGCGTCGGGCAGCGGTAGGACGGCGCAAAGCTCGGCGTCGAATTCCTCGCGCGCAATCTCGGCAACGAGGCGGTCGGCGCCTTCCGCCAGGCCCGAAAGAATGAGCAACGGTGCGCCGCGGTTGGCACGTGCGATGCGCCGCAGCTCCTTGCGAACGAGTGCCGAGATCTTCGCATTGTCGGAAGCGATGTCACGATGGCCGGTCACGCCGACGACGACCGGCTTGGCAGCTTTGCGGCTCGCTTTACGCGTACTCATGGCGCCCAAACGCGGAACTAGGGCAACCCGCTAACAAGCGCTTAAGACCCGGATAGCCGCTCAATAACTAGCATTAATGCCCTCAAAAAACGTTGAAACCGGCGGGAAAATCGTCCGCCAGGACTTCCTTTTGCGCAACTTTGGCCGCGATCTCGTACACCTCCTGCATGATGCCCGGATTGACGAAATCGTCGAGGCGGACGATCTCCGCCTCCGGCACCGTGAGGTCCGTCCGCGCTGCGATCCATTGCGGGTCGAGCATCACATCGTAACGGTGGAACCGGAGCAGTTGCCGGTCGCCCAGCAGTTCGCCCTCGAGCGTCCCGACCTCGGCATTGATGTGCCAGGGCCGCGGGGCGTCCGAGACCCATTGCAGGAGCTGTAGCGCCTGCACCTGCGTGTCCCACGACATGCCCTGCAACGCATGGATCGCCAGCGCGACCGGCGCCATCTTCAGGCCCCTCACCGGATCAAGTCTCGGCTGGCGACCGCCGGCGCCAATCGAGACGAGCAGTAGCTTCTCCTTGTCGATGGCCCAGTTGAATCCGTAGCCCTTGATGCCCGCCAGCATGAAGAGCTGCAGCGACGGATTGTTGTAGGGCGACACGCTGCCGTCGACGAACAGACCCTCGGGCTCCGTCTCGACGATGCGAATCTTTTTGGGCGAGAAGTAGTAGGGCGCCGCCGTGCTCGCGCGCAGGACCTCGCGCACTCGGTAGTGCCGGTTGCCGATGTGCAGGACCTTGCCGGTGGCCGCGTCGCGGTCCGGATCGTTCCAGAACTTGGAGCGCGGATTGTTGGTCAGCACCCACGGACTGCCCGTATCGAGACGCTTGGCGATGATCGCGAGCCCCGTCTTCAGATCCTCGGACTCGAGCGGGCGTTCGCCCAGCACCTCTAGCAGCACCTTGCCGAGGCCGCGCGCGTGGAAGCGCGGCGCAAATCCCGGAATGCCGAACCAGGGCTTTCGGAAGATCTTTTGCGCCAGCCGGAAGTAGAGAGCCTTGACCTCGGCCGCCGTCATGCCGAGCGCGAGCGCCGTGGCGATGATCGCGCCCGTCGAGGTGCCGCCGATCAGGTCGAAGTAGTGGCACAGCCGGAATTCGGTGGGATTGCTCGTGCGCGAGGCGAGAAGGCTCTCGATCCTCTCGAGAAATGCGATCTCGATGATCCCCTTGGTGCCGCCGCCATCGAGCGAAAGAATGCGCTTTGGTGCGAATGCGGGATCGAGATGCTGAGCTACGGTACGCGGCATGAAGCTCCCCCAACGAATGCCAAAGAATATGGCCCAGCTCCCGGACCGGTCGGGCTCCACTCTATGCGGTTAGCTCATCGGGAAGAAGACGGGATCAACCCACGGGGAGCACGTCGACGCCGACCGTCACCGAGTGCTCGCTGCCGCCAAGCAAAATGCCGCTGATGGGGCTCACGTCATCGTAGTCGCGGCCGTAGGCGATGGTGATGTGCTCCTCGCGCGGCATCAGCCCGTTGGTCGGATCGAAGTCGACCCAGCCTGCCTCCGGCGCCCACACCGAAATCCACGCGTGGGAAGCGTCCGCGCCGGCAAGCCGCGGCTGCCCGGGCGGCGGGCTCGTCAGGATATAGCCGCTGACATAGCGCGCCGGTAGCCGCAGCGAGCGCAGACAGGCGAGCGCCAAATGCGAGAAATCCTGGCAGACGCCGCGGCGCTTGCGCAGGACCTCCATGACCGGCGTCGAGATGTCCGTCGCGGTCGGGTCGAACACGAAGTCGTGGTAGATGCGGGTGACGAGGTCCCAGACGCCGAGCAGAACCGCACGGTTGGCCGAAAACGACTTCCTCGCGTACTCGGCGATCTCCCGCGTCGGGCGCGTGTGCCGCGACGCACATGCGTAGCGCACGACATCGAGCGCGAGCGCGCCCGAGCCACGGGCGGGACTTTCCGCGAGCGTCTCCCAGGCTGTACTCCCCGGCAGGTCGACCGGCTCGCGCGCCACCACCACAATGGTGCTCTTGGCGTGCACTGTCAGCTCCTCGTGCTCCTGCTCGATGTCGAACAGCACGACCCGGTTGCCGTAGTAGTCGTCGCGCTCCGTGCGCAGCGTCGGGGCTGGATCGACAAGCAACGTGTGCCCCTTCACCTTCTGGCGCTCGACCATACGCGGCGACATGTGCACGACGTGCTGCGATTGCACCACGGGCGTCGTGTAGCGGTACACCGTCTTGTGGCTGACGTCGTAGATCATGGCCCGCACGTCATGGCTTGGGATCGAGCCGCGTATGCACCCGGTGCGGCTGCTCTTCGGTCAGACTGAAATAGCGCCGCTCGATCGCGGTCGTGAGCTGCGGCAGCAGGTGGAGCTGCTCGCCCATGGCGGCCCGCAGCTCGCGCCGCGTCGGATCGGCCGCGAAGGTTTCGACGTCGGCGAGCCGCACCGCGGTCAGCAGCGAAAGGATGAGACGGCGCTCCTCGGTCAATCCGGCGCCCTGTTGCGACTGGGGCAACGATGCGAGGTGCCCGGAGATGCCGACGAGCTGGTAGGCGAGGCTGCGCGGGTTGGTCTCGTCGAGCAGCAGGAGATCGAGCACGAGCGGCAGCATCGGATCGAGCCGGTAGCGCGAGCGGTAGGTGATGAAGCTGTCGGCAAGCTCGAGCAGGAACAGGAGCTGCCCCGTCTCCTCCTCGCGCTCGAGCGGCGCGCCAAACAGCGACAGGATCGCCTCGCTCAGGTTGAAGGCCCGCTCGATGCGGCGGCCCATCTCCAGGAACGACCAGCCGTAGTTGCGGGTCATGTTCTCGTGCATGAGGCCGTTGAAGGCCGCGAGCCAGCCGAGCCCGTCCTCGATCTGGTCGAGGATCTGCTCCGATCCGCCGGTCAGCAGCGCCTTGCGCCAGTCCTCGCCGGGGCAGAAGTGGCTGAGCACGCGCCAGCCCTCGAGCGACAGCCGGTCGCGCGTCAGGCTCGCGACGCGGTAGAGCTTGTCGAGCGTGCGGTCGAGCGTGCGGCGGCCGTTATTCGACGAGATCAGCAGCCGCACCATCCGCTCGATGGCGGCGCGGTTGCCCTCCTCTGCAAGCTCCGCCCCCGACACCTCATCGCGCAGGAGCAGCGCCTTGAGGCAGGKGCGCGCCGCGCCCTGGCCGTCGGAGGGGGCGTTGTCCTCCTGCAGACGCTGCAGCGCGCTGCGCAGGACGCGCATGATCCAGTCGGTTCGCTCGCCGTAGCGGCCGAGCCAGAAGAGATCGTCCGCCACGCGGCTTTGGATCACGCGCTGCGAACGCTGTACTCGCGCTGTATCGATCGTCGGCTGCCACAGGCTGCTGTGCGGCGGCAGCTCGCCATCGGAGATGACCCAGACGTCGCGGGTGCGCGCTTCCGGCGCGCTCAAGGACACCGCAAGGTTGGGGGCAACCGCCATGGCGAGGCCGCCAGGCATCACCGTGTAGCCGTCGGCGGTGGAGGCGACGAAGAGGCGGACGGCGAATGGCTGCGGGCGCAGGCCCTCGGGCGTGAACGTCGGCGTCGTGCCGAAGCCCATGTGTTCCTCGGCCACAAGCTCGGCACCGCGCAGCTCGATCTCCTCGGCAAGCGCGCGCCGCTCCTGGTCCGACAGCGTGGCGCCGACGCGGCCGTATTGCGCGCCGCCTGGGCGGCCCGTGCCCTCCTGCGCCGGACGGATCACCATGCGATCGAGGCTGGCCAGCACATCCCGGCGGTTCTCGGGCTCGCCGAGCCAAAGGCGCGGGGCGTCCGCGACGAGCAGCTTCTCGCCCAGGAGATGCTCGGAGATCGCCGGCAGATAGCCGCTTAGGCCCCGGTTCTGCACGATCGCGGCGCCGAGCGCGTTGCGCACGAGCTCCGGCGTCTTGCGGCAGGCGTGCACGAGGCCCGGCGGCCCGTGATAGCGGTTGGCGTCAAGCTCGAGCGGATCGCATTCGCGGCCGTCGACGCAGCGCACGATGAGGTCGATACGCTTCAGACCTTCGAGCGTCTTCAGGTATACGCGGTCGCCGGCGGTGCGCATGTCGCCCGCCTCGACCAGCAGGTAGCCGAGGTAGCGCGCCAGATACGCGTGGCTGAAATAGTCCTCGTGATGCGGGCCGGGCGTGAGCAGGGCGATGCGCGGATCGCGCCGGCCGCTGAGCTGCGTCAGGTCCGCCTGCACGCGCTGGAAGAACGGGGCGAGCCGCAGGGCGTTGCACGTTTGGAAGAGATCGCCGGCGAAATGCGTGTGCACGACGCGGTTGGCGAGCGCGTAACCGACGCCCGCCGGCGTCTCGGTATGGTTGTCGATGACGCGCCAGTTGCCATTCACCTCGCGCGCGATGTCGACGGCGTAGAACTGCACATGCCCGGCTGCAGGCTCGATGCCCTGGCAGGGGCTCAGGTAGGCGGAATCGGAGAAGATCAGCGCCGGCGGAATGAAGCCTTCGCGCATCAGGCGCTGCTCGCCGTAGATGTCGGCAACGATCGCGTTGAGCAGACGCGCGCGTTGGATGAGGGCCGCCTCCAGCGGGCGCCATTCGTCGCTTGCAAGGATCAGCGGGACGAGATCGACGTCCCAGCGCTTTCCCGCCCGCGTCGGATCGGCGAAAATATCGTGCGCGATGCCCATCTCGCGCACACGCCGATTGAGACGATCGGCGCGTTGCGCCTGCTCCTCGGGCGCCAAATCGGCTAATGCGGCCAGGAACTTGCGCCAACGCGGACGCACCTCTCCAGCCGCGTCGATGAGCTCGTCATAGCCGCCGTTGCGCGCTTGCGCGTAGGCCGCAAGCTGTTCGTCAGCGGCGCGATGGGTGAGGCGCGCTTCCACGTTCATGGCGCGCCGCGCCTCCGGTCCTGGAGTCGTGTCATGCGCATGAGAGAATCGATCTGCGCCATCTTCCGAGGCTTTGAGGATAGTGCCTCGCTGCGGGGCGCACCAGCCGGCAGGCCCGGGGCAAGCGGCGAATCATCCCTAATGTGACCGCCACGACCCTGCCGCGGCCGAAGGTGGGGCGCCCCGGGGACCGCGCTTAACGGCGCAGGTCGAGGGTGAAGGGGTAGTCGGGATTGATCTCGGCCGCCTGGAACGGGGCGCTCCCCGCCGTATGCCCCATGCGCTCGAAGCGCGCGAGCCGGCGCCCCTCCGCCTCGTAGGCATTGACCGGCGCGGTTTCGAGGTTGCGCCCCCCCGGGTGGCTCGCATGGTAGCGGCACCCGCCGAGTGACCGGCCCGTCCAGGAATCCATGATGTCGAAGGTCAGCGGCACTTGCGGCTGGATGGTTGGGTGCAGGCAGGAATACGGCAACCAGGCCCGGTAGCGCACTCCCGCAACCTCCTCACCCACGGTCCCGGTCGGCGCGAGCGGCAACGCGCGCCCGTTGCAGGTGACGACGTAGCGGTCGCCGGTTTGCCCACGCACACGTACTTGCACCCGGTCGAGGGAATCATCGACGTAGCGAGCGGTGCCGCCCGCCGTGCCTTCCTCGCCCAGCACGTGCCAGGGCTCGAGCGCCTGGCGCAGCTCAAGCTCGACCCCCGCCGCCTCGACCGAGCCGATGCGCGGGAAACGGAACTCGAAGTGCGGCACGAACCACTCGAGCTCAACCGGCAGCCCGGCCGCCTTGAGATCGCCGATGACCTTGGTGAAGTCCGCCCACAGGAAGTGGGGCAGCATGAAGCGGTCCTGCAGCGCCGTGCCCCAGCGCACGGGTGTCTCGCGGTAGGGGTTGTCCCAGAACATGGCGACGAAGGCGCGCATCAGGAGCTGCTGCACGAGGCTCATGCGCGCATGCGGCGGCATCTCGAAGGAACGGAACTCGATCAAGCCGAGGCGCCCCGTCGGCCCGTCGGGCGAATAGAGCTTGTCGATGCAGATCTCGGCCCGGTGCGTGTTGCCGGTCACGTCGACGAGCAAGTGGCGGAAGATGCGGTCGACGAGCCACGGCGGCACGGTGCCGCTATTGCGGTCGGGGATCTGCGCCAGCGCGATCTCGAGCTCGTAGACGCTCTCGTGGCGTGCCTCGTCGAGGCGCGGGGCCTGGCTCGTGGCGCCGATGAAAAGTCCGGAGAACAGGTAGGACAGCGAGGGATGATTGAGCCAATAGGTGACGATGCTCGCCAGCACGTCGGGGCGCCGCAGAAATGGGCTGTCTGCCGGCGTTAGGCCGCCCATGACGATGTGGTTGCCGCCGCCGGTGCCGGTCTGCCGCCCGTCGACCTGGAATTTCTCCGCGCCGAGCCGTGCGTTGCGCGCCTCCTCGTAGACGGCGGTGGTGATGCCGACCACGTCCTTCCAGCTCGCCGCTGGATGGATGTTGACCTCGATTACGCCGGGGTCAGGCGTGACCTTGATGACGTTGATGCGCGCATCCGGCGGCGGCGCATAGCCCTCGATGTGCACCGGCAGGCCGGTCTTGCCCGCAGCCTCCTCGACCGCGGCAACGAGCGCGGCGAAATCGAGCGCGTCGGCGAGCGGCGGCAGGAACACACACAGGTGACCATCGCGCGGCTCGATGGCGAGTGCCGTCCGCACGGAGCCGTAGATCTCGCTCGGACCGTTCAGCGGCGGCACCGGGGCAGGCTGCACCGCGATGCCGCGCCGCTGCTGCACCAGCACCCCGCGCTCTGGCAGCGGGGCGAGGTCGCCGAGCGGATCGCGCGGCAGCACGTGCGGATAATCGACGGCGGGCAGGCTCGCCATCGACCCCATCGGCAGGCGGAAGCCGGCGGGTGCATCGCCGGGCATCAGGAACAGCTTATCGCGACGGATGCCCCAGCGCTCCGTCACCCAGCGGCGACCGAGGTCGGGCGACTGCCAGACTTGGACCGGCAGCACATAGCTTGCAGGCGTGTCGAGGCCGCGCTCGAAAATACGCGAGATGCGCGCGCGCTCGACCGGGTCCTGCAGCTTGTTCTCGCCCGGCGTGACGTTGATCGGCAGCTTCTGTTCCACCAGCGCGTAGTAGGCGACGTCCTCGTAGGCCGGCAGGCCGCTACCGGCAGGCAGGCCGAGCTGCTCGCAAAGCGCACCCATGAGCTTGCCGGCGTCCGCGATCGTCGCCTTGGTGACGGTCGCCTCGCGCGCGACGAGATCGGGGTTGGTCCACAAGGGCTCGTGGTCGCGACGCCAGTAGATGGAGAATGCCCAGCGTGGCAGCGGCTCGCCGGGGTACCACTTGCCCTGGCCGTAGTGCAGGAGCGCCCCCGGGGCGAAGCGCTGCTGCAGCCGGCGCACCAGGTCCTCGGCGTAGCGGCGCTTGGTCGGCCCCACGGCCGCAGTCTTCCACTCCGCCCCCTCCGTGTCATCGATGGAGACGAACGTCGGCTCGCCGCCCATGCTGAGGCGCACGTCGCCGGCGTTGAGCCGCGCGTCGACGGCGTCGCCGGCCGCGAGCACCTTGCCCCACTGGTCGTCGCTGTAGGGCAGCGTCACGCGCGGGGTCTCGCGGATGCGCTCGACCCGCATGTCAAATGAGAACGCCACCTCGGCCGGCTCGTGCGCGCCGCTGATGGGGGCGGCGCTCGAAGGCTGCGGCGTTGCGGCGAGCGGGATGTGGCCCTCGCCGGCGAGCAGCCCGGAGGTCGGATCGAGCCCGATCCAGCCCGCGCCCGGCACGTAGACCTCGGCCCAGGCGTGCAGGTCGGCGAAGTCGGTGGTCGCGCCCTCAGGGCCCTGGAGCGGCTTCACGTCGGGGCGGAGCTGGATCAGGTAGCCCGACACGAAGCGCGCGGCCAAGCCGATGTTGCGTAGGATCTGCACCAGTAGCCAGCCCGAATCGCGGCACGAGCCCGAGGCCTTTTCCAGCGTCTCCTCAGGCGTCTGGATGCCTGGCTCCATGCGGATACCGTAGCGCACCTCGCTCGCAAGCCGCTGGTTCAGGTCGATGAGAAAATCGATGGTGACGGACTTCTTGCGGTCGATCGTGGCGAGGAAGGCCTTGAGGTGCGGCCCTACCGGCAACGGCTCCAGGTACGGCCCCAGCTCCTGCTTGAGCGCGGGCTCGTAAGCGAAGGGCCACTCCTTCGCTTCATCCGCGACGAAGAAGTCGAACGGATTTACGACGGCCATGTCCGCCACCAGATCGACGGTCACCACGAAGCGGTCGGTCTTCTCCGGCAGCACTACCCGGGCGCAATAGTTGGCGAAGGGATCCTGCTGCCAGTTGATGAAGTGCGTCTTCGGCTCGAGCTTGAGCGAGTAGCTTAGGATGGGTGTGCGGCAATGCGGCGCCGGCCTCAGGCGGATGACCTGGGGCGCCATCGATATTACGCGATCGTAGTGGTAAGCGGTGCGGTGGGTGAGGGCGACGTGCAGGGTCATCAGAGCCTATCGGCAGCGGTGGGGCCTCTTGTGCGATGCAGCGTGGGGAGCATAGATCATCTTTCGCCGCGCACGAAGTTCGAGCATTGCCCGGCAACCGGGCGTGATGCATTAAGATTGTGCAGAAAAACGCAACGGGAACGACAGGTCTATAGCGGAGTTTTTGGTGCCGGTGCATCAGAGCGGCACGAGATCGAGGTCATACTTGAAGACGTTCAAATGTGACGCCTGCGGCAACACGGTGTACTTCGAGAACATCCGCTGCCTCAAGTGCGGCCACGCGCTCGGGTTCCAGTCCGAGCGGCTGGAGATGGCGACGCTGGCACCCCCCAACGGCAAGCTCTACCGGGAGCTGCGCAGGGGGGCATATGCGCGCTATGCCTATTGCGCCAACGAGCAGCAGGGCGGTTGCAACTGGCTCGTCCATGACCGCGCGGCCACGCCCTTTTGCGCGGCCTGCGCACTCAACCGCACCATCCCCGACCTCTCCGACCCCAAGAACGTCGACGCCTGGCGCAGCTTCGAGCGCGCTAAAAAGCGCCTCGTCTATTCGCTGCTCCGCTTGGGCCTCCCGCTCGACGGCTCGGCCGTCGGCAAGGGACCGCTGACCTTCGACTTCATCAACGACGCTCTCACCGGGCACTTCGATGGCGTCATCACAATCGCGGTAGGCGAAGCCGACTCGGTCGAGCGCGAGCGCCAGCGCAAGGCGATGGCGGAGACCTACCGCTCGCTCCTCGGTCACCTGCGCCACGAGAGCGGACACTACTATTGGATGCTGCTCGTCGACGGCACGAGGAACATCGACAATTACCGCAGGCTATTCGGCGACGAGCGCGTCGACTACGCCGCAGCGCTCGATCGCCACCATCAGGAAGGTCCACCCGCTGACTGGGCGCTGCGGCACGTGTCCACATACGCGAGCTCTCATCCCTGGGAGGACTGGGCGGAGACCTGGGCGCACTACCTGCACATCGTCGACGCGCTCGAGACCGCCGCCGTGCACAAGATCGAGCCGCAGGCCGGCAAACTTTTGCCCCTTGGCGCGTGGCCGGCTAAGCCGCTCGACGTCTACCGCACACGCGACTTCGAGGCGCTCATCAAGCGGTGGGTGCCGCTGGCGCTGGCGCTCAACGACATCAACCGCAGCATGGGACACGGCGACTTCTACCCCTTCGTCATCCCCGAGGTGGCGGTGTTGAAGCTCGCCTTCGTGCACCGCATCATCCGCAACGCCACCGCGGAGACCCTGCGGAACGATCGCGTTTCCTCCCGAGTTTAGCGGCGACCGCCACATACCGCGGCGAGCACGAACTCGGTGACGAACGATGGCTGGCATTCTCGGGGACATTCACCCTGCGCTGCGGTCCGTGTGGGACCTGGGGGCGCCGCACGTTCTCGGCTGGGCGACGGCCGCGGCCATGGCGCTGTCGGTCGTGGTAATGATCGTGACCCAGTTTGCTTGATACCGGTTGCACATCATGCCCCGTACGCTCCACTTCGCTCCCGATTGGCGGGCAACGCTTTTGCTGCGCAAGGACCTGCCTGCGAAAACGCTGACGCTGGCTCCGTTCCTCGTCGGCAAGCTGCTGGTCCACGCGAGTCCGCAGGGCGTGGCTGGCGGCCGCATCGTCGAGACCGAGGCCTATCCGCCGGGCGATGCGGCGGGCCACGGCTTTCGCGGTTTGACACGCAGCAACGCGCCGCTGTTTCTCGCGCACGGCCACGTCTACGTCTATCGGGCCTACGGCAACGCGTGGATGCTGAACTTCTCGAGCGAGACGGCGGGCACGGGCGCCGGTGTGCTCATCCGCGCGCTCGAGCCGCTTATCGGGCTCGACCTCATGCATGCACGCAGACCGCGGGCGAAGCCGCGCGATCTCGCGCGCGGTCCCGGGCGCCTTGCGGCTGCGCTCGGCGTCGATCCGGCGGTCAATGGCAAGCCGATCGGAGCGCGCGGGCCGATCCTCTTGGCCGATGATGGTTTCAAAGCGAGTATCGGGCGCAGCGCACGCATCGGCATCAGCCGCAATGTCGAGCGACGATGGCGCTTCTTTGAGCACGGCAGCGTGTTCGTCAGCGGACCGCGCGGCCTGAACGCATGATCAAGATGCCGCTGGAACTGAGCGGCGAAACGGTCGTTCCTTAATAACCCATGATACCGAATGACATCGGGACGAGCAGCAGAACCCCTTGGAGCACGGCGAAATGAATGGAAGTGAGGTGCAGCTCGTGACCCTGATCGGCTTGCTCGCGGGCACGCTCACCACGATCGCCTACGTCCCGCAGGTGGTGAAGAGCTGGCGCTCCGGCTCAACCTCGGACGTGTCGCTGCCGATGTTCGCAATCATGGTGTCGGGCGTAACGCTGTGGCTGATCTACGGCGTGTTCGTGCACGACATCCCGATCCTGGTCGCATTGCTGCTGGCCGGCACCGTCCTCGTGCTCAAGATCAGGAACGGCTGAGGACTCTATGCTTGTTCGTCCGGTTGGGGATCGTTCGCGTGCGCAAGCCGCATCGCGCATTTGACGATCTGCTCGCGCTTGGGGACGTCGAGACCCGATAGACCGATGCCGAGCTCTCGGCGGGCGGCATCGAATGCGCGCCTCGACTCTTTCAAGTCGCTGACGTCCGAAGTTTGGAGAGTGTCGGCTGGCATAGAAAGCCTCTCCCCTGTTGCGAACTACCGCCCGGTGGCTAACAGAGTTCCGGCTCAAGGCACGGGGAATTTACGCACCTGCGAGATGGCGAACCGGCCGCTCGTCGTGGCTAGCGGTAGTCGTCCTGCGCCATCAGCGGCGTGATGCGGCGGACGGCGACGCGCCGGTTTGCGCGCTCTGGCCCCTGCGTGGGAATCTTCAGATATTCCTCGCCGTAGCCCTGGGTAACGAGATTCTCCGGCGGCACGTCGAAGTCCTCAGTGAGAATCTCGGCGACCGACTGCGCGCGGCGATCCGACAAGCTCAGATTGTCGATGTCGGAGCCGACGGCGTCGGTATAGCCCTCGATGAGGAACACCTCGCCCGGATTGCGGTCGACCGCGCGGTTGATGCCGGCGGCGATGCGTGCGAGCACATTGTAGTAGGCGGGGGACACGTCCCACGCGCCGAATTCGAAGTTGATGCTGTCGAGGTCGATGCGGCGCATGCGGTCGCGCAGGTCGACGTTGTAGCGGATCTCCTCGAGCGAATAGGCGCGGTCGAGCCGATCGATCGGCGGCGCGGTCAGGGCTTCGTAGATGTCGTCGTCGGACGCGCGATCGTAGTCGACGATATATCTATCGCGCGGGATGCCGATGCGCGGGGGCCCGAGGTGCAGACCCAGCACGTCGGCGGCGATGCCGATGCCGGCCGCAATCGCGATGCCCGCCGCCGCTCCCTGATAGAAGCGGCGGTTGTCGATGATGTTGATCTCGCGACCGCGGCCGTCACGGCGATAGCGACGGACGAGGCGCCCGCCGCCGTCGACCACGTTGAAGACTTGCACGCCGCCCGGCCGCACGATGACCGTCTCCGTGGTGCCGTCGGGGCGGCGCTGCGAGCGGACGTTCTCGGCACGCGTCGCGAGCCGCGTGGTCTCGTCGTGGCGCACGAACACACGGTTGTCCTGGCGGACGATGACGCGGTTGTCGGGCTCCTCGATGATCGTGCGCTTGCCGCCAGCCTCGGTGCGTTGCGTGCGGTTCTTCTGCAGGTCCTGCAACCGCAGCGCGGTCGGCCCACCAGGAGCGAAGCCCGGCGTGAACTTCGGTGCGAGGCTCGGCTGCGCGCCTTGCGGCGGCGGAGCCGTGGGGAGGGCCGCTCGCTCGGGCGCCTGCCGGGGCGGCCGCTCGCCATGGTCTGCCCGTGACCTGCGCTTGAAGCCGGTGTCCGGGATCTGGGCGTTGCTCGGCGCGGCGCCCTGCTGCGGCGCGGGCGTGTACTGACCCATGCCAGGGGGGACCTGCGGCGCCTGCGCAGGAGGCGCACCCGGGCCCGGCGTGTACTGCCCCAGACCCGGAGGGGGCTGCGGCTGCGGGGCGGCGGGGGTGCCGGGGCCTGGCGTGTATTGTCCGAGCCC
>JRHI01001465.1_pt1 | contig 19713 bp, 13 predicted proteins | sample 215371 | NCBI WGS metagenome assembly JRHI01 (sample SAMN02929681, study PRJNA255918) | sediment metagenome | biome: cave system; feature: Ice Cave; material: Sediment; isolation source: sediment from deep within a dark volcanic ice cave with no known source of... ...
GGGGCGAGCCGAGCCGCCACCCAGCTCCCCTCGCCGTCGATGTCGCCCGTGAAGATGCTGTCGATCTCGGCCCAGGTGAAGATGTGGGAATAGGCCGATCGCCATGCGGCACGGATGACATCCACCCGCTCCCCCCGCTCGGAGCCGTCCCCGGTCCAGCCGATGCTGACCGCGCTCAACGGCGGCACGCCTGGCGGGGAAAGTGGAGGACGGCCATGGCGCGTGCGCCGGGCTCAGCCGTGCCTCGGAGTCCCGGTAAAGGCGGCCGCCGTGCCCAGGGTCACGTACACACCGCCGCTGAGCCAACGCCGTCGCCCCGAGCGCAGCAGCCGTCTGCGCAGCCAGCCGCCGGCAGCTGAACCGACCACGGCATAGGTGCTGTCAGTGACCAGCCCGAGCGCGATGAATACGCCGCCGAGCGCTAGCACCTGCAACCCCGCCGCCCCCCGGGCGGTGTTGACGAACTGCGGCAGGAAGGCAAGGAAGAAGAGCGCCGTCTTGGGGTTGAGGACGTTGACGATCACCCCGGTGGCGACCACGCGCCGCAGCGGTGCTCGCACCGGGGCGACATCGTCTCCACGCGACCCGCGGACCACGATGCGACGGATCCCGATCGCGATCAGGTAGACGGCTCCGGCCACCTTCAGCGCCGTGAACGCCGCTGCCGACGAGGCCAGCAACGCGGAGATCCCGAGCGCGGCCGCGCTGACATGCACCACCGTTCCGAGGTGCACCCCCACCACCGAAGCGAGCCCGGCGGCGCGGCCCTCGTCAACGCTGCGGGTGACGATGTACAGGACGGCCGGCCCGGGGATCACCAGCAGTGCCAGTGACGCGATCGAGAAGAGGGCAAAGGTGGACAAGCTCGGCATCGCCGCTATGGTGCGTCAATCGCGGGCGCGCGAGCCGGCTTTCAGTCTCTGATCGACGGCCGGTGCATCTCCGTGGGCAGCGGGGTGGGGGCCGCGCGCGACGCGATCAGGTCGGCGACGACGCCGGTCCAGCCGGTCTGGTGCGACGCGCCAAGACCCGCTCCGGTGTCGCCGTGGAAGTATTCGTGGAACGGGACCTGGCCATGCCACGCGGGGTCGGTCTGCATTCGCGGGTCGGCGCCGAACACCGGACGGCTGCCGTCGCCGCCTTCGGTGAACAGGGACACCAGCCGCGCGGAGATCTGCGCGGCGACCTCGGCGAGGTTGTGCAGCTGTCCTGACCCGGTCGGGCATTCCACGGTGAACTCGTCGCCGACAAAGAGGTGGTACCGGCGCAGAGCCTCGATGACCAGGTGGTTGATCGGAAACCACACAGGGCCCCGCCAGTTGGAGTTGCCGCCGTAGAGGTTGGACGTCGACTCTCCGGGCTCGTAGCCGAGACGCGTGGTCATGCCGCCGAACTCGATCTCCAACGGATGGTCGAGGTGGTAACGCGACAGGGCGCGCAACCCGTGAGGCGAGAGAAATTCGGCCTCGTCGAGGATCCGGGTCAGCATCCGCCGAAGCCGCACCGGGTCAACCGGGCTGAGCAGGCGTCTGCTCACCGCCGACTCCGCCTCGACGTGCGCGATCACCCGGCTGAACTGAGGCTTGTTGCGCAGGAACCACTCCATCCTGCGCACGAACGCGGGCAGCTCAGTCCTCACTTCGGGCTCCATGACGGTGACCGCGCACAGCGCGATCAGACCCACGATGGAGTGAGCGCGGACCGGGATCTTGCTGTCGTCCGGGGCGTGCAACACGTCGTAGTACCAGCCGTCGCCCTCGTCCCAGAGGCCCTGTTCGTCCATTGCCGAGGCGATCAGCGCGAAGTGCTCGAAGAACTTCGTGGCGACGTCTTCGTACGTGTTGTCATGGCGAGCCAGGACCGTCGCCATCTCCAGGAGGTTCAGGCAGTACATCGCCATCCACGCGGTTCCATCGGACTGTTCAAGATGTCCCGCCTCGGGCGGAAGATTGGATCGGTTGAACGGGCCGATGTTGTCCAGTCCCAGGAAGCCGCCCGCGAAGATGTTGTTGCCCTCGGTGTCCTTGCGGTTCACCCACCACGTGAAATTGATCAGCAGCTTGTGGAACACGCGCTCGAGGAAGTCGAGGTCGCGGGCTCCGTCGATCTCGTACACGCGCAGCGCCGCCCACGCGTGCACCGGCGGGTTGACGTCGTCGAACGACCACTCATACGCCGGCAGCTGCCCGTTGGGGTGCATGAACCACTCACGCAGCAACAGGATGAGCTGCCGTTTGGCGAACTCGGCGTCGACGTGCGCCAGGGCAACACAGTGGAAGCCCAGGTCCCAGGCGGCGAACCACGGGTACTCCCAGGTGTCGGGCATGGAGACGACGTCGCGAGCGTCGAAGTGGCGCCAGGCGCCGTTGCGGATCGCGCCCCGGTCCGGCGGCGGCGGGGGTTGCCCGGGGTCGCCGTCGAGCCAGGTGGCGACATCGAAGTGATAGAACTGCTTGCTCCAGAGCATGCCGGCGAATGCCTGGCGCATCACAGCGGCCTCGTCGGCGCTGGCGTCGGGCGGAGTCAGCGCCGCGTAGAATTCATCGGCCTCTGTGCGTCGCTTTGCGATCAGCTGGTCAGTGTCGTCGGCTTCGTGTGCAGCATCGGCGAGTCGCAGCGTCAGGGTCGCAGTCTCTCCGCCGGCCACCGACAGCACGTGGTGGAAGGCGGCCTTGGTTCCGCGCTGCGCGGGGTTCACCGTCGCCGCACCGCTCACAACGTGGTCGTTGATTCCGTCCTTGGGGTAGGCCGTGCCTGCGCAGTTCCACAACAGCGGCCCGTTGCTCTCGTTGTCGCAGAACAATGCGGGCGCGGCGGGAGTCGACGTGAGCCGGCGAGTGCCGACAGCTGCGGCATCAGCCACGATGGCATCGCTTTCGAGTCGCATCGCGGGACGCGACGCCCCGTCCTGCCACGACCACGTGTTGCGAAACCACAGGGTGGGGAGCACGTGCAGCGTGGCCGGCTCCGGCCCCGCGTTGCGAGCGGTGACCCGCACCACCATGTCCTCCGCCCCGGCCTTGGCGTACTCCGCGGTGATCTGCCAGTAGCGGTCGTCGTCGAACACGCCGGTGTCGAGCAGCTCGTACTCGGGCTGATCACGGTCACGGCGGGCGTTCTCGTCGACCAGCTGGTCGTACGGAAACGCGCCCTGGGGGTAGTGATAGAGCCAGCGCATCCAGGAGTGCGTGGGGGTCGAGTCCAGGTACCACCAGTACTCCTTGACGTCCTCGCCGTGGTTGCCCTGCGCGTTGGTGAGCCCGAAGGCGCGCTCCTTGAGCGTGGGGTCGACTCCATTCCAGAATGCCAGCCCAAAACAGAGGCACTGCTCGATGTCACAGATGCCGCCAAGGCCGTCCTCGCTCCATCGATAGGCACGCGAGCGCGAGTGCTCATACGGGAAGTAGTTCCAGGCGTCGCCGTCGGCGCTGTAGTCCTCCGCAACGGTGCCCCACGAGCGTTCGCTGAGATACGGACCCCAGCGCCGCCAGCGCACCGCACCGCCGTCCGCTTCCGCGAGCCGGCGGCCCTCGGCGGTCGCGGCTGTGGCGGCGCTCACCCGCGGCAGTCTAGCTGCGCTGGTTGCGCACCCATCGCCACGGGATCGCAGGGTCGCGGTGCACGGTCCCGCGCGCTTCGAGCAGCACCAGGTGGGCGAGCGTCTCTCCGACCGCGGCGCGCCGCATGTGACCGCGCACCTGGTCCCATGCTCGCGACCATGGCAGCCGGCGTGTCGTCTCCCAGCAGGTCGCCCCGGGGTGGTCGGCGATCGCCTGCTCCACGACGCGCAGCCGGTTGGCGTGGTGGTCGAGCAGCTCATCGACCCGGGCTGCCAGCGGCGCGAAACGCCATTCATGAGCGGGGAGCACCTCATCGACGTCGAGGTCGCGCACCGCCCGAAGCGAGTCGAGGAAGTCGGCAAGGGGATTGCCCGGCTGCTGCGCGTGTACGGAGATGTTGGGACTGATCCTCGGCAGCACGTGGTCGCCGCTGAGCAGGACTCGCCGGTCGCGCTCCAGGAAGCAGACATGCCCGGGTGAGTGTCCCGGGGTGTGCAGCGGCACGATGTCCCAGCCGCGCAACGGCAACGTCTTGCCGTGTTCGAGGAGCACGTCGGGCTCGCCCTGGCTGACGAACTCGCGCACGCCCATCGACGCCTCGCTCAGCTCGGCGACGACGTCGGCCGGAACGCCGCAGCTGGTCAGGAGCCGGCGCATCTGGGCCACGACCGCGTCCACGTCCGCCCCGTAACGGCCGGGAAGCAGCTGAGCGTCCGCCGGGTGCAGAGCCACCCAGGCGCCGCTGGCTTGGCGCAGCCGTCCTGCCAGGCCGTAGTGGTCGGGATGGATGTGCGTGATCAGCGCGGCTCGTACGTCTTCGACCGCGTACCCCGCCACCGCGAGGCCGTCGCCCAGCGCGGTCCACGCCGTCTCGGTGTTCCAGCCGGTGTCGACGACTGCCACGCCGTCGTCGAGCTCGAGCAGGTGGACGATGACATAGCGAAGCGGGTTGTCAGGGATCGGAACGGGCACGGACCACAGCCGGGGTCGCACTTCCTCGACGGCAGGAAGAACGCCGTCGAGCCAGGCCTGCCGCTGCGCTGTGCCGGTGATCTCGACCGCAGTCACGAGGGCGGATCGTAGGTGACTCGGTATCGGACAGCGCAGACGTGACCGCCCCCGCCGGGTAAGGTGGTGAGCGTGGACAGTCTCACCCCGCTGGCGGTTGCAGTCGATGAGGCGAGTGATGCGGCGCGCGCGGCCGTCGCCTTCGTCAAACCGCGCCTGCGCGGCGTCCTGCACGAGTTCGCCTTTCCGATCTCGTTGATCGCCGGCGCGTGGGCGATCCTGCACGCGCCCGACACGGGCGGCGCCCGAACCTCGACGGCAATCTACGCCGCCACCCTGAGTGCTTGCCTCGGAGTGAGCGCGCTGTATCACCGCGGCCACTGGTCGGTGTCGATGCGGCGCTGGCTGCGCCGCCTCGACCACGCCACCATCTTCATGCTGGTCGCCGGGACCTTCACGCCGATTGCCGTCATCGCGCTCACCGGCTGGATGAGCGTGGCCACCCTCGCGGTGGTCTGGGGCGGCGCCGTCCTCGGCAGTCTGCTCAACCTCTTCTGGATCGACGCGCCCGTGGTGCTCGAGGTCGGGCCGTACATCGCCATCGGCGGCTTCGGGGTCGTGATCATGCCGCGGCTGCTGAGCAACATCGGGCCCGTCGGGGTTGGCCTGCTCGCTCTCGGCGGAGCCATCTACATCGCCGGCGCGATCATCTACGCACGGCATTGGCCCGACCCGTGGCCGCGCACGTTCGGCTTCCACGAGATCTTCCACTCGCTGGTCATCGCCGCCGCGGTGCTGCAGTGGGTGGTGATCACGCACTGGGTCACTCCCGCGGGCTGAGGCCGGCGCGCCGGCCTCACCGTCGGGTGCCGGCCCTGGCGTGCGCCGCGGCCGGCCGCGGCGGGTAGAGGACGAGCCCTCGCGGACTAGAGACGAACCCGGCGGAACGCAACCTGGTGGCGAGCGCGTGGCCCGATGCCGGTTCCCCGTCGATGGTCTGCAGGTCCAGCCTGCCCATCTGCGCGGCCACCTCGGCGAGCAGGTCGATGTCGGTGTCGTCGGGCTCACCGCTGGAGAGCATCGAACGGCCGCCGCGCTCGACGAAGAAGCGCAGCTCGCCGCCGCGGAGGATCGTGTACGCGCCCCCGGCGCGGGCCGCCCTGCCCGCCAGCTGCGGCCAGGGCAGCACGGCGCCGAACGGGTTGGCGGGATCCACCGCGGCGAGAAGGGCGGCGGCCGGCGTGGTGGCCCGATGGCTGCGCAGGGCATCCACTGCCCCTGGCAGGGCGAATTGGGCAGCACCGCATCCCTCGACGAAGTAGCCCCGCCGGATCCGGCCGGCCTCCTCCATGGCACGGAGCACCGGGTACAGCGCGGCGAAGCCACCGGTGACGCCTTCAACCGACACCGCTTCGCGAGTGAGCACGCCGTGGCGCTGGAGCAGGCTGGTGGCCAGGGCGATACCCCGCTCGGTGGCGCCAACGGTGGACGTCCCCGCCCCGGTCAGCGACCAGCGGCCCTGGGCGCGGGGCGGGACCAGGCGCATCAGCGGCCGCCGGAGATGACGGCGTACCGGGCCGAGGAAGCGCAGCGGTTGCAGCGTGTCGTTGCAGACCTCTCCCGACCAGACCAGGTCGTAGAGGGCATCGACGACCTCATCGAGCGGGACGCCGGGACAGGCGGCGAGCAGGTCACGCACGAAGGCCGCACCTCCGCCGAGCCGGTGGCGGACAGCATCGTGCAGGTCCGACTGCGGGGGGCCGGTCGGCGCAGCCAGCAGGCTGGGGGCGTCGCCGCGCAGGAACAGCGCGATGCGGCCGTCGTCGCGGCCGATTGCGCCCCTCCCCTGCCACACCACCTCGCCGGCGGCGATCAGCTCGTCGAGGAGCCGGCCGTCGTAGCCCATGCGCGCCGGCAGCAGGTCGCGCTCCAGCACGGAGAGAGCAACCGGCAGCCCCTGGAGCTGGGTGATCACCTCGAAGAGGCGTTCGAGGCCGCGAGCGTTCGACCCGATGCCCTGCCAGGCGATGAGGAATCGCGCGAAGGTGTCACCGGGGACGGCCTCCACCTCACGGCGAAGAGCCGCCAGCGAGCGCCGTCTGAGTCGTTGGAGCACCTCCGGGTGGCAGTACTCGCGGTCGCCACCGCCCGGACGGAAGTGCCCGGCGATGAGGTCACCTGCACTCACCAGGGTGCTCAAAGCCTCGACCACGTTGCGCACCGGGATCTCCCAGCGCGTGGCCACGTCGCCGGCGACGAAAGGGACGTGGGTGCGCGTATACCTGCGGATCAGCGCAACCAGCGCGTCGGGCGTCGCCGCCACATGCGCGGCAGCCAGCCCGGGTGGGAGCGCGACGCCGAGCGCATCACGGTACCGACCGGCATCGTCGGCCGCGATGACGCGCACCGTCCCGGCGAGCCGTACCCAGAGTGCGCGACGAGCGGCGACCAGCTCATCGACCCATTCCGGCGTCAGGCCGCGGGGTGTGGCTTCGTCGGCGGCGAGGTCGCCGACCGCGCGCAGGATGTCGAGCCCGCTGTCGGCGTCGCGAGGACGCGACGACCCGTCGAGTCGTTGCAGCTCCAGCTCGGTGGCGTCGATGGCGTCGGCGTCCAGCAGCTCGCGGAGGTCGTCGCTGCCGAGCAGCTCGGCGAGAAGCTCACGATCCAGGCTGAGTGCGGCAGCGCGACGTTCCGCGACTGGTGCGTCCCCGTCATACATGTACTGCGCGACGTACTCGAAGAGAAGCGAGCTCGCCACCGGTGAAGGCTGGGCTGTCTCCGCCTCGACGACACGAATCTGACGCGCACGTACCGCGCGCATGATCGCGGTCAGCGACTCGAGGTCGAAGACATCGCGAAGGCACTCGCGGTAGGTCTCGACGAGGATGGGGAACGACGGATGACGGGTGACCACCTGGAGCAGGCCCGCGCTGCGCTGGCGCTGCTGCCACAACGGCGTGCGCTGCCCGGGTCGGCGGCGCGGCAGCAGCAGCGCACGCGCAGCGTTCTCACGAAAATGCGAGGCAAACAGCGAGCTGCCATCGAGCTGGTCGGTGACGGCGGCGATGACCTCGTCGGGGTCGAGGAAGAGCGTTGCAGCGTCCGGGATGCGGTCGATGTCGGCGATGCGCAGCGCGAAGCCGTCGTCGCTGTGAATCGCCTGCACGTCGGAACCGACCTCGTCGCGCAGCCGCTGCGCGGCCACCATCGACCACGGTGCATGCACACGTGCGCCGAAGGGAGTCAGCACACACAATCGCCAGTCGCCGAGCTGGTCACGGAATCGCTCGACGACGATGGTGCGGTCGTCGGGCATCACCCCGGTGGCCGCCGCCTGGTCGGCGAGGTGATCGACCAGGTTGCGCGCCGCCCGTTCGTCGAGGCCGGCGCGGCGGCGCAGACGATCCAGCGCGTCGCCATCAGAAAGCGCGCCGAGCTCGCGCACCATCGCCCCGAGCGCGGCGCCCACTTCGTACGGACGTCCGATCGAGTCCCCGTGCCAGAACGCGATCTTGCCGGGCTCGCCCGGTGCGGGCAGCACCAGCACCTGTTGGGGGGTGATGTCCACGCAGCGCCACGTGGAAGCGCCGAGGATGAAGGTCTCGCCGGCACGCAGCTCGTACACCATCTCCTCGTCGAGCTCGCCAACCCGCCTGCCGTCCTCGAAGATGTTGACGCTGTAGAGGCCGCGGTCGGGAATGGTTCCCCCGCTGGTCACCGCCAGCGTCTGGGCCCCGGCACGGCCGCGGACCGTGCCGGCGACGCGGTCCCACACGACGCGCGCGCGCAACTCGCCGAACTCCTCCGACGGGTAGCGCCCGTCGAGCATGTCGAGGGTGGCTTCGAACGCGAGCTCCCCGAGGTCGGCGAATGGGTATGCCCTGGTCACGGTGCGACGCAGGTCGGCGACGTCCCAGGTGTCGAGCGCTCCCATGGCCACGATCTGCTGGGCGAGCACGTCGAGTGGGTTGCGCGGCACCCGCGTCTCCTCGATGGCGCCGTCGAGCATGCGCTCGGCGATGGCCGCCGCCTCAACCAGGTCACCACGGTGGGTGGGGAAGATCGTGCCCCGCGACACCTGTCCGACGCTGTGGCCGGAGCGGCCGATGCGTTGCAGGCCGGCGGCGACGGTCAGCGGCGAGCCGACCTGCACCACGAGGTCGACCGCCCCCATGTCGATGCCCAGCTCGAGCGACGATGTGGCGATGATCGCGGGCAGCCTGCCCTCCTTGAGCATCTCCTCGACGGCGGTGCGCTGTTCGCGGGCTATGGACCCGTGATGGGGCCGGACCAGGTCCTCGCCGGCGAGGTCATTGAGCTGGCCGCTGAGGCGCTCGGCAAGCCGTCGCGAGTTGACGAAGACGATGGTGGACCGATGCGACCGGATCAGGTCGAGCAGGCGCGGCGCGATCGCCGGCCAGATGCTCCGCCGCGGCGATCTCACCGCCGACGTGTCGAGGTCACGCTCGGCGCCCCGGTCGAGGTCGGTCATGTCGTCAACCGGCACCTCGATGCGCAGCTCCATGGGGTTGCGCATGCCGGCATCGACGATGACCACCTCACGATCGCGGCCGCCAAGGAAGCGCGCCACCTCGCTGAGCGGGCGCTGTGTGGCCGAAAGCCCGAGCCGTTGCGGGTCGGTTGCGCACAGTGCACTGAGCCGCTCCAGGCTGAGCGCCAGGTGCGCGCCGCGCTTGGTGCCGGCCAGGGCGTGGATCTCGTCCACGATGACGGTGCGGACGCTGCGCAGCGTGTCGCGGGCAGCGCTGGTGAGCATCAGGAACAGCGACTCCGGGGTGGTGATCAGGATGTCCGCAGGGTGGCGCACCAGGTCGCGCCGCTCGCTCGCCGAGGTGTCGCCGCTGCGCACCGCGGTGCGCGCCTCATGAAAAGACTCGCCGCGACGCTGTGCCTCGAGCGCGATGCCCTTCAGTGGAGCGCGCAGGTTGCGTTCGACGTCCACCGTCAGCGCCTTGAGCGGAGAGATGTAGAGGACACGGCAGCGCTCGGACTCGGGCGGCACCGGGGCGCGACCGAGGCTGTCGACGAACCACATGAACGCGGCCAGCGTCTTGCCGCTGCCCGTTGGCGCGCAGAGCAGTGCGTTGCGACCGGCGGCGATCTCCGGCCAGCCGCCCTGCTGCACGTCCGTCGGCTCGCCCAGAGCGTCGCCGAACCATCGCTGCGCCGCCGCCGAGAAGAGGCTCAGGGAATCCACGCCGAGATGATCCCCTACTCAGCGGTGCCGTCGGCGCATGCTCGGCGCGCCGGAGGGTGCTCGCTCATCGCAGCTCGAGGGGCAGAGGCAGCTGCCCGGACCGGCGCTGCCGCATGTCGGTGCTCCAGCGGCGCTCGCTCCTGCGCGGCGCGGGGGCAGGCGGCGGCGGCAACCATGCCGGCAGCCGGCTGAGGACGGCGGACAGTCTGCCCTGGTAGTGACCCGGTTCGGGTCGGTCGACTGAAACGCTGGCCTCCTGGATCATGAGTCGATGATCTGGTGGGCCGGCGACAACAGCGTGTCGCCGCCGGTCCTGATGTGAGGAGTTTTTCGGGTTAAGCCGGCAGCTGGAGGATCGCCTCGATCTCGAGCATTAGGTCGATGTTGTCTCCGACCACAGCGAAGCCGTCCACCACGGAGCCGAAGCTGACACCGAAGTCGTTGCGATTGATACGGCCGCGTGCGGTGAAGCCGGCGCGCGTGCCACCCTGGATGTCCGGACCGAAGCCGTTGATCTCGAGCGTCAGCGGTACCCGCTTGGTGACGCCGCGCAGGGTCAGCTCGCCGTCGAGGATGTGCTGCCCGTCCTCGATGCGCACGGATGTCGACCGGTAGGTCGCGGTCGGGTGATTGGCGGTGTCGAAGAAGTCGCCCGAGCGGACGTGCTTGTCGCGTATCTCGCTGTTGGTATCGACGGACGTCACCTGGATGGTGGCGGTCACCTGCGAGTCGCGCGGGTCCTCGCCGGTGACGATCTCCCCTTCGAAGTCGCGGAAGTGTCCGCGAACCTTGCTCACCATCATGTGGCGGGCCGTGAACGAGACGTCGGAGTGCACCTGGTCGATTGCCCAGCGGCCGGCGATGTACCCGGGGATCTTGGTGGCGGTCGGCGCGGTGGTGGTGGTCATCCTGGTCTCCTTGAGAGCTTGAACGCTCAACTGTTGCTGGTGACACTATCACCAACTAGTTGAGGTGTCAAACTTCTCGCGGTACACTATCGCCGTGGCGACCGCGACCTTCCCCAAATGGCTCACCGATGAGGAGCAGCGCACCTGGCGAGCGTTCGCCCGCTCATCCCGGCTGCTCCTCGCCCAGCTCGAGCGCGACCTGTCGCGCGACGCCGGCATGGCTCCGGGTGCCTACGAGCTTCTCGTCATCCTCTCCGAGGCGCCCGGGCGAGCCATGCGTATGAACGAGCTAGCCGAAGCTACCCTGACCTCCCCGAGCCGGATCACCCACGCGGTCGAGCGACTGGTCGACCTCGGCTGGGTGGAGCGCACCACCTGCCCGAGCGATCGCCGCGGCTGGCTCGCCGTGCTCACCGACGCCGGTCACGCTGCGCTGGAAGCCACCGCGCCACGGCACGTCGAGCATCTCCGCACCCACCTCTTCGATGGGCTGTCGAAGGAGGACGCCGCCGAGCTGGGGCGAATCTGCGAGAGCATCCTCGCGCGGCTTCCCAACGGCGGCTCCGCCGGGGGTTGCCGGGGAGCGTAGCCGGTCCGCCAGTTGAACCTGGCTGACAGCAGGCGCCGTTCGGCGCCCGCGCGTCACGTATCGTCGCCCTCGATGCCCGTGCCCGACAGCGCCGCACCCTCGACGGTCGACAGCCGGCCGCTGCTGGAGTCCCGTTGGCCGGCGACGCTCGCGGTCCTCGCCGCCTTGGCGCTCTACGTCACCCTGCCGGCCTCGCTGCTGCTCGGACCACGTTGGGTCCTGCCCGTGCTCGAGGGCGCGATCCTGGTGCCGCTCATCGTGGCCCGACCACACCGGCAGGCCGGGGAGGCGGGCGCCAGCCGGATCGCGGCGATCGTGCTCATCGCCCTGGCCAACATCGGCAACGTCGGCTCGCTCGTGCTCCTGGTGCACGACCTGCTCATCCACCGCGGCGAGATCACCGGGCGCACCCTGTTGTTCGCGGCGATCCAGATCTACCTGACCAACGTGATCATCTTCGGCCTCTGGTACTGGGAGCTCGATGGTGGTGGACCGGCACAGCGCCTCGGCCGGCACCCGCGGCTGCCCGACTTCCTGTTCCCGCAGCTGATCAACCCCGACCGCGCACCGCCCCGCTGGCGGCCTCAGTTTCTTGACTACCTCTACGTCTCGCTCACCAACGCGACGGCGTTCAGCCCCACCGACACGATGCCGTTGACGCACCTGGCCAAGGTCCTCATGGGTCTGCAGTCGCTCGCCTCGTTGCTCACCGTCGCCCTGGTGGCGGGTCGCGCGGTCAACATCCTCAACTGAGCCGATGAGCCAGCGCTACGAGAGCGGCGAGAAGTTCCTCCGTGTCATCCAGCTCTTCCAGCGGCTGTGCGACACCCAAACCGGGCTGACCACGCGCCAGCTCGCCGACCAGCTTGAGGTGACCACCCGCACGGTGCAGCGCTACCTCAGCACGCTCCGCGACAGCGCGGGCATCGACATCGAGGAGGCCGACGGCCGCTTTCGCATCGGCTCACGGAGCCGTCTGCCCGCCATGCAGCTCGACCACTACCAGGCGACCGAGCTCCTCCTGGCGGTACGCGCCATGCAGCAGATGCGCTCGGAGCAGGAGCCCGCGCTGATCGGCGCACTGGCACAGCTGGCGCGCGCGTTGAGCGTGCCGGTGGTGACGCGGTACCTGCAGGGTCTGATCGCGGCGGCGGAACGGCGCCCCGCCGGGGGTGAGCGCCACGACATCGAGCGAGTGGTGGTCGATGGCTTCGTACTGCGTCGCTGCGTTGAGGTCAGCTACCGGGATGCGGAGGGCCGCGAGACGCGGCGCGTGCTGCGGCCGTACTTTCTCGAGCCGCGCGCGGAGAGTCGGACGCTCTACATCTTCGCCCACGACGACCTCTCCGACGAAGTCCGGCCATTCCGCATCGATCGGGTCCTGGAGGCCCGGCTGCTGACCGAGACGTTCGCGGTCCCGGACGACTTCGACATCGACGCCGTGGTCAGTGGATCGTGGGGCATCTGGCAGGCACCCGGCCAGGACGATGTCCACCTCCGCTTCGACCACGCCATCGCCGAGCGCGCGCGCGAAGCGCTCGGCCATCGGGTGGCCGAGGTGAGCGAGCGCGACGACGGTGCTATCGACGTGCACATCCGCGTGGCCAGCGAGGTCGAGATGCGTTCGTGGGTGCTCGGCTGGGGCGGATCCGTGGAGGTCCTCGCCCCGCCGTCGCTGCGCCAGCACATCGCGTCGACGCTGCGCCAAGGCGCTGATCGGTACCCATCGGCCACAATCCCGCCGATCGTCCCCCCCTGAGGTAAGCAGTGAGCGACGCAACCAACTCCGTCGCCGATCGCATCCAGGCAGTTCTCGCCGGGCAGCGCACCGAGCTGCGTCACGTGTCGCTCGACATCCATTCGCACCCAGAGACGGCTTTCGAGGAGACGCGGGCATGCGCGACGCTGTGCGGTCTGCTCAAGGCGCACGGCTTCGATGTCCGCCGTGACGTGTCGGGCATGAACACCGCGTTCGTCGCCGACGCACAGAGCGGCGCCGGCGGCCCACGCGTGGCGTTCGTGTGTGAGTACGACGCCTTGCGCGGGCTGGGCCATGCCTGCGGCCACAACCTCATCGGCACGGCATCCGCCGCCGCCGGCATCGCGCTGTTGAGCGCCCTGCGCGACATGGAGATCGATGGACAGGTTCGCATTGTCGGCAGCCCCGCCGAGGAAGGCGGTGGCGGCAAGATCCCACTCGTCCGCGACGGCCTCTTCGATGACTGCGACGCCGCCCTCATCCTCCATCCCACCGACCGAACCAACGCTGTGATGTGGGCGCTGGCGTGCACGAACTGGCGTTGGACGTTCACCGGCCGCGCGGCGCACGCTGCCGGCCACCCCGACCGCGGGATCAATGCGCTGGACGCCTTCGTCCACGCGTACAACGGCATCTCCCTGTGGCGTCAGCAGCTGCGCGACGGCGCGCGTGTGCACGGCTTCATCGCGGAGGGTGGCACGGCGCCGAACATCATCCCCGAGCGCACCAGTGGCGAGTTCATCACCAGGGCGCGGGACGCGGCGTACCTCGACGAGATGAACGTCCGCTTTGTGGCGATCTTCGAGGCGGCCGCGGCAGCCACAGGTTGCACGGTGGAGCTGGTGCAGGAGTCCACCTACAAGGACCTGCGCTCCAACGGCGTTCTCGCCGAACGCGGCCACGCTCATCTCCAGGCCGTCGGGCTGGAGCCGGTGGTGGCCCAGCCTTGGGACCGCGTCGGATCCACCGATGTCGGCGACCTCTCCTACGCCTGCCCGACCATTCACCCTGAGGTTGCGATCGCGGAGGAGGGCGTGTCGGTTCACACCCATGCGTTCCGCGAGGCCGCCGCCGGCGAGCATGCCCACGACGTGATGCTCAAGGGCGCGGCTGCGCTGGCGCTGACCGGCGCCGACGTCCTCACCGACGCAGCCGTCCGTGAGGAGGTGCGCATCTCCTTTGCGGTGGAGCCGTGGCGCCGCACCGAGTGGCACGGATCCGGCGCCTGACGCGCCTTCGCGCGGTTTGTCGATGCGGCGTTTGGGTACTGTTGAGGCATGTCCAAGAAAGTCGTCAAGTCCGACCAGGAGTGGCGTGAGCAGCTCACACCCGAGCAGTACGCCGTCCTGCGCCGCGGCGCCACTGAGCGGGCCGGCACCGGCCAGTACGTCCATGTCAAGTCGACGGGGCAGTACCTGTGCGCCGGGTGTGGCGCCGAGCTGTTCGACTCGAGCACCAAGTACGACTCCCGCAGCGGGTGGCCGAGCTTCTACGCCCCGGCCGACCCGGACGCCATCGAGGAGCACCGCGACTTCAAGATGATCATCCCGCGCACCGAAGTGCGCTGCGGCCGCTGCGGCGGTCACCTCGGCCACGTCTTCGAGGACGGGCCCGAGCCGACGGGCCAGCGTTATTGCATCAACTCCGCTGCGCTGCGCTTCGCCAAGGCGGCGTCGGCCGGCGCCGAGACATCGGACAGCGACGCGGCGAGCGAAGCCTAAGCCGGGGCAGGGCCACATCCCAGGCTTTGAGGGATGGACCGACAATACCGAGAGCCGGTTGCACCCACCCTGTTCAGCCCCGTTCAGACCATCCCGGGTGTCGCAGCACGCCCGGCGCCGGTGCCGACCAGGCCGTGGCCCGGCCGGCACCGAAGGTTCACTCTCCGGGAGTCCTCACCTCGGGTCGATATTCTGCGCCGGCCCACGCTGACGGCGAAGGCCGAGGCCTGTCGCGCTCAACCCGAGGCCAGTGGTGATCAGCAGCAGGCTCAAGGAGCCAGCCATGCCCGCTCCGGTGGGCGGCACGGGGGGGCCGGTGGGCGGCACGGTCGGGCCAGTCGGGCCATTGGGACCAGGTCCCGTCGTTGTCGTGTTGGTTACCCGCGTCCCTGCGTCGGAGACATGGACTTCACCACAGCTGGACATGATCGTGGCGTTGTTGACGTACTGCCCAGCCGGCAGGCTGGCGGAAACTGTCGCGTCGAAGCTCGCCGTCAGCGGGTTTGCGGCCGGCAACCCGGCGGCGTTGGCGAATGTGAGCGTCTGCTGACCTGTCACCGGCGCGGTGCCGACGGTGGGGGCAATCCCGAAGTTGGAGCCGCTCAGGCTGCCGACAACATAGGTGAAGCCTGGAGGCAGGGTGTCGGTGACGCTGGTGAGGGTGCACGGAGGCGTTCCATGGCTCACGCTGAGGGTGTAGTGCTGGGTGCCGCCCGCCGCCACGGTGGCCGACCCGTCGGCCTTGGTGCCACGCGGGAGACGGGGCGGGTTGTTGCCCCCAGTGTCGGTCGTCCCGGTGTCGCAGACGGCTTGGCTGTGGGTGTGGCCGACGACGAGGTCAGCGCTCGCAACTGGCGCCAGCGTGCCGGTGACGATGATGTGAATGGCGTTGACGGTCAGACCGTGGCCACTGGCGTCGTAGTGCTGCTCGTTGAGGATCACGGTGATCCCCAGCGCTGTCAGCGCCGGACCGACGACGGCTACGGAGTTGAGACTGAAGTTGGGCGCGGGGTTCAGCAGAACCGAGGACGGCACTGTGATCGCACCAATGCTGAGGCTGGCGATGCTGGTGCGACCCACCGGGGTGGTGGTGCACGACTGCGTCAACGACTGCACCTGCAGGGCCCCGACGTTGAGGTTCAGCGGCGCCAGCGGACCGGCCAGGGCTCCGAGCCCGGCGGTGGTGGAGCAGCCGTTGGCACCGGTCAGCGTGCCGGTGAAGAAACCTGCCGGGAGGGTGACCCCGGGCGCGCAGTCGGTGGTGGTGGATGACGTCAGCGTGGCCTTGGCGGTGTCCAGGAGGGCCTGCGCGTTGACGATTACGGGATCGAGACAGGCTGCGGCCGGCGCTCCACAGCTGACCAGTGAGGTCTGCGTCGAGCCCGCCGAGCCGGGTACGTAGGCGCCTGCAGGCTGAAGTGGGCCTACGGCCACCGCGGTGCTGGTGAGCGCTGTGACCGTCCCACCGATGATGTAAGACTCAGCCGATGCCTGGGCCGGCGCCGGGGCTGCGGCTACGGTGATCGTGCCCACAACGATGGCGGCCGACGCGGCAAGCGCGCCCGCAACACCGAGGCCCACGCGCCTCACCAGCGGCCGTCCCGCGCCGCTACCTGATCCTGTATCGATCGTTCGCGTCATTGCTTCACTCCGTCACGTCACGGCCTGAGACTTCGCCGAGGTGGATGGCGATCCAGTCGTCGCGGCCTTTGGTCCGCCACCGTGGCAGATTGAACGCGTGCGGTCTGCTACGCCGCTGTCACGTGTGGGTGGAAACCCCGACACATGCGACGAACCCCCGCCAGGACTCGTCCGCGACCGCAGCGCCAACCCCCGGGCCGTCTGGAGGGCGCGTCCTCACGCTAAAGAGTGACCGAGCCGTCAACGAGCGGGCCGGCCTCGATGTAGCCATCGCTGAGCGTGAGACTGAAGGTGCCCAGGGCCGTGCCGCTAGCTGCAGCGCTGGTGGCAACTGCAACGAAGGTCACGGGGTTGCCGTTGTCGAGGCCCGTCCCGGTCATGGTCATGGTCCCGCCGCCATCGTTGAAGACCACGGAGTCCACCGTGGTCGAGGCAAAGTGGTGGCCGGCCGAATCGTTTTGGACCTTGTCGCCATCGTGATCCTCGCAGGCATCGGCGTCGGCTTGGATGAGGCTGCCGTCTCGGGTGTGACCGTTGGCGTCCCCCTCGTGGCACCCACCACCACCGCCGGATGACGTGGTGAGAATGGACGTGTACGCGGCGCTCTTGTCGTAAACGTTGAAGACCTGACCGGTCGCGTCCTGATTGTTGCCGTTGGGATCGCGGGACGAGCACTTGTCGGGACCGGCCGGGCCGAGTTGGCTGACGGTGTGAGCGGTCACGCTGTACAGGGACGCCCCGACCGGTGGGGTGCCGACGTCGGCGACCGGCACCAAGAGGTCGATGGTGCCGGAGGTTTGGTTGACCATGGCGGTGATCTTGTTCTGGCCGGGGTAGACCAGGTACTTCGGATGGGTGGTGGCGAGGCTGCAGGTGTTGCCGTCGTACGCGATGATCGGCGCGGTCGGGTCGGCGGTGTTGACCTCGAGATAGGCGTAGTACACGTTGCCGGTGGAGTCGTACTGGGCCTGGGTGTTTCCGGGGATGTGGTAGTTCCAACTCGTCAGGTAATCAACGAAGGGGCCGCCCAAGATGCCATCCGAGGCGTTTGGCAGCGAAGTCAGGTTGGCTACCTTCAGGCGGACGTCGAGCTTCGATGGATCGCCGGGATCGAGGTTGACAGACGAGCCTGTGATGTCGAGCTTCGGTGTGTTCTGACCGATGATTCCATTGGCTTCGTATCTGGCGTCTCCCTGCTGGTCGGTCTGGCAGGGCGTCGCGGTGACCGCCGTACATGTCGTGAGTGTGCCGCTCAAGGAGGTCCCGAAGAGCGTCGTGCCACTGATCTGGCGCGCCTCGTCGATGAGCGCGCCCTGGTTGCCGCGGTTGTTGCCGTTGTTCGAGGTGTCGGCCCAGACGACGTCCGCGCCGCCCTCCTTGTTGACATCTACCTGGAAGAAGTCCGCCAGGCTGCGATCGCCTCCGGTGGTGCAGCCGATGCCGTTCGTGCAGATGCCGCCGTTGTGATTGGGATGCTGCGCGACCCTGACGGGAACGCTGAATTTGGGGCTGCTGCTGTTGGCGTTGAGCGACTGGGACAGGTACGGGAACCAGTCCGTCGTCTGGCTGCCGGGGTCGTAGCTGGCCGCGACGCTCGACTTGGTGGTTCCGTACCAGACCACATCGACAGCGCCCGCATTGCCCGCCGCGATCCAGCCGAAGAGGTTGACGTCGGTGCCGCCGTGGTCGACCTGGCGCTCAGGCGTCCAGGTCAATCCATCGTCCTTGGAGTACGACAGGAAGATGTGGCTGGGGCCGGTGATGTTACCGGCGGCGTCGACCGGCGCTTGCGACCACACACTGTAGAGACCGCCGGCCTTGTCGATCGCCAGCACCGCGAAGTCCTGGCCAACCACGCAGGTGCCCCCACATGAGAAGACCTTGGCCCGCGACCAGGTGGTGCCGGAATCAGTGGAGCGATTGACCGTGACCTGGTCGGTGGTGCCCTGCGTTGGACTGCTGTACGCGGTGTGCACGGCGAACACGTGGCCGTTGGTCTGGTTCACCTGCATGTTGCCGGCGATGCCGTCATTGCAGTCGACGGGGGTGACGGGACTGTAGGTCAGTCCGCCATCCGTCGACTTCTGCACGACCAGGAGGTTGCCATTGGCACTTTGGTTGGTCGGACACGCAAGACTGCCGGCGGCGATGTCGTAATCGAGGTACACGATCGGCCCGTTGGCAGGCGCGCCGGCGAGGTTCCTGTAAACGCCGAACCACTGCCGGTCCACCGCGGTCGCGGCAGAACTGACCGGGTTACACGCGAAGCTCTGGCCGCCGTCCTTCGAGACGGCGCTGGAGAAGTTGGTGAGGGCCTGGAGGTCGATGAAGCTGAGAAAGTCCTTCGTTTGGCTCGCACCAGGTGACACGGAGAGGTCGGTGTCACCTCCGCCGGGACAGGCTTCGGGCTTGCCGGTCCCGTTGTTGCTCGGGACCAGCTTGAAGGTGTGGCCCCGGTCCTCGGAGCGCCAGATGAAGCTGCTCGTCGTGCTGAACCCCCAGGGGACGCTACTGTACGGGTTGTCGAGCCCGCAGTTTCCGTAGCTCCACGTGGCACTTGGGCCGCACACCTTGACGTCTGGCTCCCCGGCCGCCCGCTGGTCGTCGACAACTGTCGTGGGGCCGAACCCGATCGTGCTGCCCTGGGTGGCGCTCGTACTCGTGGCCGTCGATGCCAAGTGGGCCGGCGCCGCGGTCGCGGGGGTGCCGAACGGCGCCACCTGGCTGAGTGCCGCCACGGTGGCCGCGCCGGCGACCAACATGGCAACGCGCTTCGCGGGTGAAATGCGCGCGGCGACCATTCGGACCCTCCCATCCTAAATCCGACGCCGTTTATGGTGGGGATGCCGCACCGCGGCGGTCAAGTCTGAACGCGCTCAGTCTGACGCGGGTCATGCGTCGCGGCGGCGACAGCGGGAGACGGGGGTCTCCCGCGCGAGTACCACCGCGTCAGCTGGGACCACTTTCTGCTATCGCTTCGCGCCGGCGGCCTGAGCTGGCAATTAGGGCGGAACGAGCGCCTCGGGAGAGAGGATTCGAACCTCGTATGCGGGCGTGAGCGCTGTGGGGTGGATAGTGAAAGGCCGAGCGTCAGCGCATCACTTATCTTCTGTTCCGGCTTCAGCTTGGATCTGAAATCGCGATCCGGCCGCCGATAAAACGCTCATGCCGTTGTTGAAGCCGCTTCTCTTGAGCGATGGACAGCTGGCAGCGAAGGTCGAAGGTCGTGGAGACCGCGTGACCAGTGTCACGTCTGAGCCTCGTCATCAGTAGCGTCCACGTTCGTGGTGTATGAAGGGGTGGAGA
>JRHI01001466.1_pt1 | contig 19694 bp, 18 predicted proteins | sample 215371 | NCBI WGS metagenome assembly JRHI01 (sample SAMN02929681, study PRJNA255918) | sediment metagenome | biome: cave system; feature: Ice Cave; material: Sediment; isolation source: sediment from deep within a dark volcanic ice cave with no known source of... ...
GGTCCAGGGCGTCGAAGCGTTTGACCAGGTGTCCATCGGCGGTCAACACGATCAAGGACGCCGTAGAGGGGTCGTTTGGGGCGGAGGTGAGGAGCACCGCGACGCGATCGCCGGTCGGAGAGGCCGCGACGGCACGGATCTGGGCGCCGATCGCCTGGTAGATTGTCCGCGGGCCGGCGCTCCCGATCTTGAAAGCAAGGAGGTCGTCGCCGGAGCGCATGTAGACGATGCTCGGTCCGCCGCCCGCGGCCAGCAAGGTTGCCGCCGCGACCGGCGAGACCGGGGGCGCGCTCGGTGTGACCGGCGGCACCACGGACACGGTGGCCGTGACCAACGGCGGCTGCTCGGTCGGGAGCGGCTGATTGGCGAACCGGCGCTGGCTGCCCTCATCGCTGCCGCACGCGGCGAGACCGACGCAGAGAACGGCGACCAGCAGCCAGCCGGAAGGTCGCCATGGCGCAACGGTAGATCCGGGCAAGAGCCAGCGCAACTGTTGTGCGAATCGTTGGCAGATCGTGGGCACTGGTCTCTAAGGGCGGAACTGGAAGGTCCGCGTAGGGTGGCGCTGTTCGAACGGCTCCGCTCCGAACCAGTGTATAACACTCGGGCGGTCGTGCGGCGCACCGTCGTCCCGGCCGACACGATACGAGCCTGGGAACGGCGGTACGCGTCCCGTCGCCGAGTCGTCCCGCGGGCAGCCAACGGTTGGACCCGGAGCGCGCCATCGCCACGGTATCCTGGCTACGGGATCAAACCCGGGCTGGGCTCACAATCAGTCAGGCCGTCGCGCTGCCGCGGACGTTCGAATTCGGGCTCGCCGCGTGTGCTAGACTCGGGCTCTGGTACCGGCGTCTGCTCCCGGCCGGGTGGGCCGGCGCTCGTCGTTCGCCGCGTCGGTGGCCGGTTCCGCGCTCATGGCGACCCGGGAGGTGAACGGTTTGAGGAAAGCTCGATGCGTCTGACGATTGCCGACGTCGAGTACGTCGCCGCGCTCGCCCGCCTCGGGTTGTCCGAGGAGGAAAAGGAGCGGATGCGCGACCAGCTCTCGTCGATCCTCGGCCATATCGCGACATTGGAGGAGCTTGAGACGGCCGCGATCCCGCCGACCGCGCAGGTGATCGCGCTGACCAACGTGCTGCGTGAGGACGAGGTTCAGCCCTCCCTGCCGCACGACACCGTGCTCGCCAATGCGCCGCGGCAGCGCGAGGGGTTCTTCGAGGTCGATACTCCCCTGGGCGGCGACGAGGCCGAGCCATGACGAGCCGGGCACCGGCGGTCGGAACCCGGCCGCTGACCGACTTGAGCGCCGTCGAGGCGCGGCGCTTGCTCGACGCACGACAGATCTCGGCCGTCGAGCTGACGGAGGCGCATCTGGCGCGGATCGCGGCGCTCGACGGCACGGTCCGCTGCTACATCGAGGTCATGGTCGATGTGGCGCGGGCGCAGGCACGAGCGGCCGACGATTGGATCCGGCAGGGAGCGGCGCAACCCTTGACTGGGATCCCGGTCGCGCTCAAGGACGTCCTCTGCACGGTCGACGCACCGACGACCGCGGCATCGCGGATCCTGCGCGGCTATCGCTCCCCGTATGATGCGACGGTCGTGCGCAAGCTGCGTGAGCAGCGCGCCGTCTTCCTCGGCAAGGCGAACACCGACGAGTTCGCGATGGGCTCCTCCACGGAGAACTCGTCGTACTTTACGACGAAGAACCCGTGGGACCTGTCGCGGGTGCCCGGCGGCAGCTCGGGCGGACCGGCGGCAGCGGTCGCGGCCGGTGAGGCGACGCTGGGACTCGGCTCGGACACCGGTGGGTCGATCCGGCAGCCGGCGGGGTTCTGCGGCACCGTCGGGTTGAAGCCGACTTACGGCCGGGTCTCCCGCTACGGGCTGATCGCCTTCGCCAGCAGCCTCGATCAGATTGGGCCGTTTGCGCGGACGGTCGAGGACGCCGCGATCCTGCTCGGCGCGATCGCCGGCCACGATCCGCTCGACTCGACCTCGGCCCCGCTCCCCGTTCCCGACTACCGAGCCGCGCTGAGCGCGGCTCTGACGGGGACGCGGATCGGCGTCGCGCAGGAGTACACCGTCTCCGGTATGGAGCCCGGCGTCGAAGCAGCGGTGGCGGCGGCGCTGCGCCGGTTCGAGGAGCTGGGTGCCGAGCTCGTACCGGTCAGCCTGCCCCATACGAAATACGCGCTGCCGACCTACTACATCACCGCGCCGGCCGAGGCGAGCGCGAACCTGGCGCGCTACGACGGCGTCAAGTACGGGCTGTCGGTCGAGGCGCCAACGCTGCGCGAGATGTACCAGCGCACACGCGGCGAGGGATTCGGTCCCGAGGTCAAGCGGCGGATCATGCTCGGCACCTACGCGCTGAGCAGCGGCTACTACGATGCCTATTATGTCAAGGCTCAGCAGGTGCGGACGCTGATCAAGCGCGACTTCGACGAGGCGTTCGAGCGGGTCGACGTCATCGTGGCGCCGACCTCGCCGACCGTGGCGTTCCCGATCGGCGCGCGGACGGACGACCCGTACCAGATGTACCTGGCCGACGTCTTCACGATCCCGGCCAACATGGCCGGCATCCCGGGCGTCGCCATCCCGTGCGGGTTCTCGGACGGGCTGCCGGTCAGCCTGCAAGTGCTCGGCAGGGCGTTCGACGAAGCGACGGTGCTGCGTGTGGCGCACGCCTACGAGCAGGCCGAGGTCTGGTGGACAATGCGCCCGCCCCTGGCCGCCACCGCCGGCGTCGGGTCGTCGGTTTGACGGTTTCGGGCTGGCTTCGCCGGTGCTGCGCAGGCGGCCGTCAGGACGTTCGCGGCCCGGAGTGGCGGCCCGGTCACCAACGACGCAACGAGCTGCCGCCCACGATGAGGACCCGTTGATGGTCAGAACCATTTCCGCCCAAGAGGCCAGCGCCCACTTCGCCGACCTGCTCGGCACCATCGCCGAGACCAAAGAACCCGTGATGGTCGAAGACGCCGGGGAACCCGTGGCGGTCCTCATCTCACCGGACGAGTTTCGCGAGTACGCCCGCGAGCGCTTCTGGCGTACCGTCGACGAGATTCGGAAGCGTAACGCCGACAAGGACCCCGACGAGGTGCTCCGCGACATGACCGCGGTGGTCGAGGAAGTCCGCCAGGAGCGCTATGAGCAGAGCCGCCGATCTGCCCACAGCAGTCGTTGACACCAATCTCTTCGTCAGCGGCACGATTATTCAGCACGGCGCTCCGTTTGATCTCCTTGAGGCCTGGCGACATCAGGCCTTCATCCTCCTATTCGCAACCGAGCAGCACGGCGAGCTCCGCAGGGTGTTCGATCGACCCAAGGCTCGTACGCGCTACCGCCTCTCGGACGAACACATGACCAACCTCTTCGGTGATCTGGTGAGGCTTGCTCGGCTGGTCACGTTGCAACAACCGACGGCGGTCGGCGTCCGCGATCCCAAAGATCAGATGATCCTTGCGACGGCTCTTGAAGGAGACGCCGACTATCTGGTCACCGGCGATGATGACTTGCTGGTCCTCGCGGGCGATCCGCGGTTGGGCCGTCTCCAGATCGCCACCGCCCGCGCGTTCCTCGCACGGTTGCCCAACGACCCCTGAGCATCGGCCGACCCAGCATCCAGACTCCCTTCCCCTCCCCCCCGCTTGGCCGTCCGGTGCCGCGCCGTGCCCCATTGTTGGCCATCACCGAGCCCCAAGATGCCCCGTTGCCGTCCGCTCGAAGGACGCCGGCGGCACGAAGCGGACCATGTCCCAACTCGCCCCTTGCCGTTGCACCTCGAAACTCCACGAACGCCGGAGATGATCCAGCGTCACCGTGAAGCGAAAAGGAAACAGCTCCGGCAGCCGAACCAGATCGGCAAAGACAAGCTCGTCGGCAGGATGGGCGCGCAGCACACAGCCAAGCAGCCACAGCTCGAGCTCCGTGCCACCGGCAGCCAGCCCTTGCTGCTCAGCCCAATACACCTGGCGCCTCGCCGTTGCCGACAGCACGCCCCAGTCCCGGAGCGAGAACATGACACGCTCGACCGCCTTTTCGAGGGAGCCCAGCTGCCCCCGCTCCGCAACGAGCCGCTGTTTCACCACAGCCGGCGTGATCCCATCCCGACCCGCGCCACCCTGCCGATTGCCGCCGTCGCCTCGCGGAACAAGGGGTAGGAGACCAGCGTCAGACCATAATGGAGCCACAGACGGTCGGCAATGACCGGCGTCGCCCGAAAGAACGCCACCGCTTGCTCGCGCAGCGCCGGCGCCAGCTCGCGCGTCGTCACCCAGATCTTGATCAGAATGTCGATCGCCTTACGTCGGTTGACCTCGCTCGCAATGTCCTGACCGACGACGGCCTCCAACCGCGCGCGAATCTCGGCTGGATCGTCCGTCTCGGTATGGATTTCTCGGCCATCGCTACCCCGTTCGAATCGTCGCCAGCGGGACCACGACCTCCTCGATCGTCGTGCCACCGTGCGTGACAACCGTGTCATCCAGCGGGGCGAACGCGCTTCGGTCGCTGGCGAGCAGCACCCACACATCGTCGGGCAGCACGCCATCCCGGTTCCAGAGAACGGTCCCATCGTACTCGGACTGTACGTACATGGCAAGGCGCTGGTCGCGGTAGACCCGTGCCTGCCGCCCCCGCGTCGCCACCGCCAAGCCCTCCGCCGGCTGCCCGATCCCCCACGCCTCGACATGGCCGTGGTCGCTCGCCACGAACACCGTCAAGCCGCCCCTCAGCAACTGCTCGACAACCCGTTCCAGCCGTGGCGAGACCCGCTCTAACCAAACCCGCAGCGAGGCCGCAACGTCCACCGCCCCCAGACTCGCGCCGTGGACGATCTGGTCGATTGAATGGTCCACCAGGCACAGCACGCGAGCCGTCCCAAGCGGCAGCGCCGGCGCCTCGTCTCGGTCGAGCGCCAATCGGGCGTAGTGGCACGCGCCCGCCGGGACACCCTCGCGTGCCCAGAACGCCCGCCACAGCGCCGGTTCCGCCGCTGTGGTCGCGATCGTCGCACCGAAGTCCATCGGCCGCAGCCCGCTCACGAGCGCCTGTCGTGAGATCGCGGTGATCGTCGGAACCTGCGCGAGCACCAGTTGCCCGTGCAGCCGCCAATCAGGATGACGCGCCCGCCACACCGCCCCGATCATGCACCAGTCCGCCACCGCCAGCCCGTCCAGGATCAGCAACGCGACGCGGTCCGCCCGCCCCTGCCGTCGCTCATAGGCGAGAACGTGCGGGATGTGATGAACGTGGTGCGGCGTCGGCAGTGCCTGACCGCCGGACGACGGGATCGGCATCGCGCGCGGCCTCCCAGGCGAGGGGCGGCGGCCCCTCCGAGACGGGTATCATGGCGGTGTCTCCTTGCCGGAGCGACGGTCGAAGCCCTATCACTCTGGCCGGGAGACACGCGCTTGTCAAAACCGCACGTTCTGTTGCAGCCGACCCTCCCAACGCTGGGAGAGGGGTGGGGGGTGAGGGCCGACCAACTCAGCCCTTGACGATCGTGCCGCCGTTCGGATGAAGGAACTAGCCCCTGATGGAGGACGCATCGCCGCAGGCCAGGCAGACGTAGCAGGGGGCGACCTCTGCCGGTTGGCCGAGCCGCTTCATCGGCACGTCCGCGCCGAACGACTGGACCTTGTCGGGCGGGAAGGTCGACGGGATCAGCGGGGTCCAAATCGGCCCCGGCTGCTGGTGTTGCTGCTGCGGCGGCTGAAGCTGCCGCTTCCCCTGTTGCTGATCCGACATCGTATTCCCCGCGACCCCATCCCATGCGATTGAACAGGCTGAACGACGGGCACCGTCACTTGGTCGGCGGCGATGCCACTCCCGTGCCGATTGGCGGGCGACCGTTGCCGTGGTGGCCGTTCGCGCCACCCGCCACCACACCAGCCAGCCCTCGCGTGTCCGGGGCGATCCGCTGCCGCCCGCCGATCTTCTTGTAGAGCGTCAGCGCCTGCGCCACGACCTGATCCATGTTGTAGTACTGGTAGGTCGCGAGCCGACCGACGAAGTGGACGCCCGGAGTGTGCTCCGCCAGCGCCTCGTACCGTTTGTAGAGCGCCGCGTTCTCGGCGCGGGGCACGGGGTAGTAGGGGTCGCCCTCGGCCCGCGAGTACTCGTAAACGACCGTCGTCCGCGGGTGCTCCTGCCCCGTCAGGTGCTTGAACTCGGTGATCCGCGTGTACTCGTCGTCGTTCGGGTAGTTGACCGTCCCCACCGGTTGGTAGACCGGTCGGTCGTGCGTCTCGAACCGGAACTCCAGCGAGCGGTACGGCAGCTTGCCGAAGCGCTCGTCGAAAAAGGCGTCGATCGGTCCGGTGTAGATCATCTCCCGGTAGGGGATGAGGTCCTTGATCTCGCGGTAGTCGGCGTTGAGCAGCACCTTGATCTTCGGGTGGCTGAGCATCCGCTCGAACAGCCGCGTGTAGCCGTGGCGAGGCATCGCCTGGTAGGTATCGGTGAAGTAGCGGTCGTCACGGTTCGTCCGCGTCGGGATGCGGGCCGTCACCTGGGCGTCGAGCTCGCTCGGGTCCAGGCCCCATTGCTTGCGGGTGTAGCCGCGGAAGAACTTGTTGTAGAGGTCGCGCCCAACCTTGCTGACGACGGCGTCCTCGGCGGTCAGGATTCGCTCCCGCGGCTCGGCGACCGCCTTGAACCAATCCGCCAGCTCGAATGAGGTCAGGCTCAGCCCGTAGAGCCGGTTGACCGTGTCGAGGTTGATCGGGATCGGCACGAGCTGACCGTCGACGCTGGCGCGGACCCGGTGCTGGTACGGCCGCCAGGCGGTGAATTGCGACAGGTAGCGGAAGATCTCGGGCGCGTTGCAGTGGAAGATGTGCGGCCCGTACTTGTGGATCAGGATGCCGGCGTCATTGTAGTAGTCGTAGGCGTTGCCGCCGATGTGCGGCCGCTTCTCCACTACGAGCACTGTCCGGCCGTCCTGCCCGGCCAGGCGCTCGGCGAGGACGCTCCCCGCGAACCCCGCGCCGACGATCAGGTAATCAAACATTGGGTGTCCCCACAACAATGCGCCGCCGGCGATCGGCCATCAGCAAGCAGATCAAGCACCGCGGCCGGCGTGCTCCGGCATCAGCCCTCAACCGCGCCGCCGTTCGCCGAGATGAGCTGCGGGACCGCGACGGCGGGTCCCGCCACGGGCGCCCAGACGATCCCCGCCCGCCGCGCCAGCGCCTCGTCGATCAGCGCCCGCATGCGGGCAGCGATGCTGTCCCAGCCGTGCTCGGCGACGATCTGGCGTGCCGTTGCGAGGCGCTGCCGGCGGCGCTCCGGCGGCTCCGCCAGAAGCCAGCTGATCGAGGTGACGAACTGCTCCGGCGTCGAGCCGAGCTCGACGGCGCGACCGTAGAGGTCGACGACGTCGGTGATCGGCGTCGAGACGACCGGCTTGCCGGCCGCCAGGTATTCAAGCGTTTTTGTCGGCGAGAGGAACCGCGTCGCGGCGTTGCGCGCGAAGGGCAGAATCGCGACGTCGAAACAGGCCAGGTAGGCGGGAAGCTCGCGGTAGTCCCGCTTCCCGAAGTAGCGGATGTTCGGCCGGCGCGGCAGGTCTTGCTCGCCGATCTTGGCCAAGGGGCCGATCAGCGCGATCGTCCAGTCCGGCCGCAGGTCGGCGACGCGGGCGACGAGGTCGAAGTCCATCCGCTCGTCCAGCACCCCGTAGAAACCGAGGATCGGGCGGCGGCAGGTGTCCAGGTCCTCCGGCCGGACGATCCCGTTGGCGGCCGGCGCGAAGTGTCCCGCCTCCACCCCGGACGGGAAGCAGAAGACCCGCGGGTGACGGTTCTTCCGGCGTTCGTAGAGGCTCGGGCCGCCGGTGAAGACGAGGTCGGCGCGCGCCATCAGCGCGGCCTCCCGCTCACGCAGCGTGGCGGGTGCGCCGCGGAAGTGGACGAGCTCGTCCATCGCATCGTAGACGACCAGCGTCCGATCGAACCGCTCCGGCTCGGCGCCGAGCGCCATCGGCGTGTAGTACCAGGCGACCACCCGCGCCGACCCGCCCGCCAGCAACCCGTGCTCCCGGAAGTAGGGGGTGAGCAGGGCGCTGACCCGCCGATTGGTCTCGGCGTTGAATCCCCTGCGCGGCTCCGCGGCCGCCGGGAGGAGCGGCGTGACGACCGTGACCGGCCCGTGGTGAACGATCCGCAGATCTGCCCCACCGCCGGGGGGGAGGAACTCGGGTTCTTCGACGACGTAGACAGAGAGGTCCCGCGCGAACCACGAGAGCAGATGTTGCGGCCGCTGCCAGACGAAGTCCCAGCGCAGATGGGAGAAGCAGACCAGCGCCGTCGGGCGCGCCGCCTGGTTGCAGACGAACGAATCGAGCGGCATTCCAGCGGTCGGCATCCTCTATCCTTTGGCGCGGCGTGCCCAGCACGCACGACAAGACCGGCCACCGCGACGCTCTCGCGTCGCGGCAATCTCGAACACGGGAGAACCCTGCCGCAGGTTCGGGACAACGGATTGGAGACCGGCACAACAAACAACGACGCGATTAATGCGTCGCGCGTTCAGAGCAACTGCTCACCCGAGTGCCTACAGCAAGTCTCGTGCCAGTCGGGCCAACGCGAACGCCGCCGTAGCAATCTCTTCCAATGTCTGGCCTGATCGCCCGCCGATCCGTGAAGGCGAGGGCCTGCCCGACCAGAGCGCGAGACTTGTCCCGGTCGCTGCCCTGTGCGAGCGTGTCTGTCAGCCATCAGCTATCGGCTCAGGAGCGTTCCTTCCGTAAACCATGCCAGCGCCTACCCCCGACCACAGTTTCGCCGCGCCGGCTGGACCAGCCTCGACGGTCCGTGGGAGTTCGCCCTCGATCCCGCGGGGCGCTGGACCCGCCCCGACCAGGTCAGGTGGGAAGGGACGATCATCGTGCCCTTTGCCCCCGAGACCCCGGCCAGTGGCGTCGGACACACGGGGTTCTTCCAAGCCTGCTGGTACCGTCGCCGGTTCGACGCCCCGCCGCTGACCGCGAGCGAGCGCCTGCTCCTCCACTTCGGGGCCGTCGACGACACCGCGACCGTCTGGGTCAACGGCCGGTTCATCGCGCGCCACGAGGGCGGCTACACGCCGTTCGAGGCCGACGTCACCGACGTCCTCATGCCAGAGGGACCGCAGACCGTCGTCGTCCACGCCGAAGACGACCCGCACGATCTGACCCAGCCGCGCGGCAAGCAAGACTGGCGAGCGGAGCCGCACGCGATCTGGTACCCGCGGACGACCGGCATCTGGCAAACCATGTGGCTGGAGCGCGTCCCCGCGACCCGCATCGGCATCCTGCGCTGGGTTTCCAACCTGGAGCGGTGGGAGATCGGGTTGGAGGCGGACACCGACGGCCTGCCCCGCGACGACCTGCGCCTCAGCGTCGTCCTGCGCCGCGGCGATCTGGTGCTCGCCGACGACACCTACGCCGTCATCGCCGGCGAGGTCACCCGCCGGATCGTCCTCTCCGACCCGGGCATCGACGACTTCCGCAACGAGCTCCTCTGGCGACCCGGGTCGCCCACCCTGATCGACGCGGAGCTGACGCTGCGCTCGACCGCCGGCGAGACGCTCGACCGCGTCGAGAGCTACACCGCCCTGCGCACCGTAGCGATCCAGGGCGATCGCTTCGTCCTCAACGGCCGTCCGGTTAAGCTGCGCCTGGTGCTCGACCAGGGTTACTGGCCACAGACCGGCCTGACCGCCCCGGACGACGACGCCCTCCGCCGCGACGTCGAGCTGGCGCTCGCGATGGGGTTCAACGGCGTCCGCAAGCATCAGGAGATCGAGGACCCGCGCTACCTCTCCTGGGCCGATCGGCTCGGTCTCTTCGTCTGGGAAGAGATGCCGAGCGCCTACCGCTTCACCAAGCGCAGCATCGAACGGCTGACCAGGGGATGGAGCGAAGCCGTCGCCCGCGACCTCAGCCACCCCTGCATCATCGCCTGGGTGCCTATCAACGAGTCGTGGGGCGTCCCCGATCTGCCGAACACGTCCGCCCAGCGTGACTGGGTGCGGGCGCTCTTCCACCTGACGAAGACCCTCGACCCCACCCGGCCCGTCATCGGCAACGACGGCTGGGAGAGCATCGCCACCGACATCATCGGCATCCACGACTACGAAACCGACCCCGCACGCCTTGCCCGCCGGTACGGCTCCGGGAAGTTCATTCCGCACCTCTTCCAGCGTGAGCGCCCGGGCGGTCGCCTGTTGACGATCGACGACGGTCAGCCGCACACCGGTCAGCCACTGATGCTGACGGAGTTCGGCGGCATCGCCTTCACCGCGCCCGAGCGCCGCACCGAGACGTGGGGCTACGCGCGCAGCGAGACCAGCGAATCGTTCGCCCAGATCTACACCCGGCTCCTGGAGACCGTGCGCTCCCTCCCGCTCCTGGCCGGTTTCTGTTATACCCAGTTCGCGGACACCTATCAGGAGGCCAATGGTCTCCTCTACGCCGACCGCACGCCGAAGATCCCGTTGGAACGGATCTTTCTGGCCACCCGTGGCCCAAAGACGCCGCGGGAGATCGAGTTGGAGCGACTGGCGGCGGCCGCGACGGGGGAACCCGTCTCCATCTCGGGCGGTGAGGCCGGTTAGGAGCCGAATCCTCCGACCAACAAGGTTTGACGGCTCGTCGGGGCGCTGCTTGCCGGGCCCTGGTCGAGGGCCAACCCGCCCACCGAAGAGAGTCGCCGGCCAAAAGACGGCCCGCACGAGTCGGGGTGGCAGCCTGGGCGACGAATGGGTAGATGAGCGGTGGCGCGTTCCGTGCGAAGCGCAACGCACGGAGCGGTGATCGCCGTCCCCGTCGCAGCCTTCGTAGGAGTCGCCGCTTGGCTCAGCGCAACCCTGGCTTCACGCCTCCGGCCCTCTGGGCCGGCGTCGAATGCACCGTCAATCGCGTCGGCAACCAGTTCTTCGACCAGTTGGAACGGAGCGGCCACGCCTGGCGGCTGGACGATCTCGACCGCTTCGCCGCAGTGGGCATCCAAACCCTCCGCTACCCCATCCTCTGGGAGCGCGTTGCCCCCCATGGACTGCAACACGCTGATTGGGGCTGGGTGGACGAGCGGCTCGCCCGCCTGCGGGCGCTCGCCATCCGCCCGATCGTGACGCTCGTCCACCACGGCGGCGGGCCACGCGGGACGCACCTGCTCGACCCGGGCTTCGCCGCCGGCCTGGCCGCCTTTGCCGGGGCGGTCGCCGCGCGCTACCCCTGGATCGAGGACTACACGCCCGTCAACGAGCCGCTGACTACCGCCCGCTTCAGCGCGCTCTACGGCTACTGGTACCCTCACCGGCACGATATGCTGGCCTGCCTGCGGGCCTTGCTCAACGAGACGGCCGCCACCGCAGGGGCGATGCGCGCGATCCGCTGCCGCAACCCGGCGGCCCGGCTGGTCCAGACCGAGGACATGGGAAAAGCATTCAGCACACCGGTCCTCGCCTACCAGGCGCAGTTCGAGAATGAACGGCGCTGGCTGAGCCTGGACCTGCTGTGCGGGCGTGTCGACGAGCATCATCCCCTGTGGGGCTACCTCCAGTGGCTCGGCCTGAGCGACGGCGACCTGGCGCCATTTGCGGCCGATCCCTGTCCGCCTGAGGTCATCGGGATCAACCACTATCTGACCAGCGAGCGCTTCCTCGACGAGCGCCTGGAGCGCTATCCCCCTGACACCCACGGCGGTAACGGCCGGCACGCCTACGCGGACGTCGAGGCCGTCCGCGTGCGCGTCGAGGGCCTGGCCGGGGTCGGCGGCATCTTGCGCGAGGCCTGGGAGCGGTATCATCTGCCGCTGGCCGTGACCGAGGTCCACCTCGGCAGCACCCGCGAAGAGCAGTTGCGCTGGCTGGCGGAGACGTGGCACAGCGCGCTGGCCGCCCGTCGCGACGGCGTCGACGTGCGGGCGATCACCGCCTGGTCACTGCTCGGCGCGTACGATTGGCACTGTCTGGTCACCAGATGCGAGGATCGGTACGAGCCCGGCGTCTTCGACATCCGTTCCCCGGTGCCCCGCCCCACGGCGCTGGCGGCCGTCGTCCGTGATCTGGCCGCCGGCCGCGATCCCCGCCACCCCGTCCTCGCGATCCCGGGGTGGTGGCGCCGGCCGACCCGTCTGATCTACCCGCCCGTCCCAACCGGCCGTGGGCCCGACCCGATCCCGCTCGGCGCGCCCGCCGCCGGTCGCGCGATGCAACCGGTGCTGATCGTCGACCGCGACCAATCTCTGGCCATCGCGTTCGCGCGGCACTGCGCTGCGCGGGCGATCGCCTATCGACGGCTTCCGGCCGACGACCTGCCCACGATGGATCCCGGGGTAATCGACGCCCTCTTCGCCGAGTCTCGGCCCTGGGCCGTGATTCACCCCAGTTTGGCGGGCACCGACGCAACGACCGCGTCCAACCTGGCCGCGGCGTGCGTCCGCAGCGGGGCCGCGCTGCTCGCCGTGTCGTCGTATCGCGTGTTCGACGGGGTGCGGACCCAGCGCTACGTGGAGAGCGACCCCGTCGCGCCGCGCGCCGGGCAGGGCCGCCGCCTGGTCCAGATCGAAGCGGCGATCCTTGGGACGATGCCCGAGGCGTTGATCGTACGCGCCGGGGAGTTGCTCGGGGCACCGGCAGCCGTCGACGTTGTCGGGGCGCTCCGGGCGCTCGCGGTCGGCGCTCGCGTCGTCGCCGACGACGGCGATCGCATCCCGTACTCCCATGTGCCCGATCTCGTCGACGTCTGCCTCGACCTGCTGATCGACGACGAACGCGGCATCGTCCACCTTGCCCATCCCGGCGCTGCCACCGCGGCCGCCCTCATCCGGCGCGTTGCCGCCTTCCCGGGGCTCAGCCATGGGATCGTCGTGGCACGCCTTCGGCGCATGTCTTCCGCGGACGGTGGCGGCGGGCGTCGTCAGATCGAGCTCGCCAGCGAGCGCGCCTGGCTCCTCCCGCCGCTGGCCGATGTCATCGCCTGGCACTCCCGCGCCTGGCTGGCCGCCGCGTCGCCGGCGACCACCCATGAGCGGCCCTGTCCGAATCCTGGGACGGAACCCCAGGGCACGCAAGGTCGGAACCTGAGGCAAGGCAGGCAGGGGGCGCCGTCCGCTCCTGGGGTCGGAGCCGATGCCGAACATGCGATTGCCCTGGACCCATGAAGGACGTCTTGGGTGCGCGTCAACGTTTTCGGTCGGCGGGTTCGGCGGAGTCACGGGCCTGCGGCGGAGCCGGCACCCGCGCGTACTTCGGACGCGTGGCGCCGCGAACGGGTGTCGGGCCAAGGAGAACCGCTGGTGACCGACGGGCGCGCCCGGACAGTTTCCAGGTGACGACGGGGTCCCGTCGGCTCACCGAACACGCTGACGGGCACCCTGGCATGCCGGGCCTCTCGACGCGGCCCGCGCGATCCGGTAGCCTACTCGGCGACAGATGGGTGAGAGCGCAGCGCGCAGCGAGCGGGACAGGACAAAGGAGCGAGCAGCGCATGATCAGCCGGATCCTGGTATCGGTCGGAGTGGTTGCCGCCTCGGTTGGGTTCCTCGTCTACGGCATGGGGACCTCGTTCGTCCATACCGACACCTGGATGAAGAACCTCGGTATCATCCTGATGGTCAGCGGTGGCGTGGCCGCGATCGTCGGCGGGTTCTGGTACCGGGCTCTCGAACGAGCGGCAACGACCCGTTCCGCGGTCTCCCCTCGCACCGACCGTTAGCTATCTCCCCGCACACGATGCGGACCACCGCCCCGGGCATGTTCCTGGGGCCGTTTGTCGCGATCGTCTCCCGCCGCCGCCGACATCGGTCGGAATGCCGGTGCGACGAGTCGCCTCCCGGCCTCCGATCAGATCGACGACGAACACCATTCCGGCCATGGGCAAGCCCACCCCAAAGCCAGGCCCGTTCATGTTCAATGGAGCGCGCCAATAGGACGGGCGGGCATCGTCCAGGGAGCACCTGGTCCACCCTGGTCGAGGCCCCCGACGCAGGAGAGTGCAAAGGCCCTCTCCCAGGCTGAAGCATCGTTGACATCGGCCCGTGGGCCTGCTAAACAGCGGCCATTGGGACGCGCGCCGACCACGATCTCACCAGCGCCCTGCGGGTCAATTCGCAAGCGGTCTCGTGGCCGTGGAGGGGTCATTCGATGAATCGTCTGCGATCCGTGTTCGCCGGCCTGCTGGCGCTGCTCAGCGCGTCTCCCGTCCTCGCCCTCGCGTCGGCGCCAACTACCGCTCCGGACGACGGTGGCATCGCCGTCGTCGCCTCGGGGCTGACCAATCCGCGCGGCTTCACCTGGGGTGGCGATGGCACCCTCTACGTCGCCGAGGCGGGGAGCGGCGGCACGACCCCCGCGACCGGCGAGCCCGCCGTCCCGCCTCCCGTCGGCCCCTACCAGGGCGGCCGGACCGGCCGCGTCGTGTGGATCTCGGCCGGCTGCCCGGCCAAGACCGCCGATGGGCTCCCGTCCGCCGTTTCCGCCACCGGCGAGGATGTCGGAGCGGCCGGCGTCGCGATTCTCGGCGGCAAGCTCTACACGCTGATCGCCGGCGGCGGCGCGGCGCATGGCAACCCCGGCACGCCCAACGGCGTCTACGAGGTGAGCGGCGACGGCATAACGCGGCTCGTCGCCGACCTCGGCGATTGGCTGCGCAAGAACCCGGTCGCCAAACCACCGCAGACCGACTACGATCCCGACGGCTCCTTCTTCGACCTCGTCCCCGCCCCCGACGGCAGCGCGCTCTGGGTCGTCGAGAGCAACAGCCAGCAGGTCCTCAGCGTCACCCCGGACGGCACCGTCACGCGCCTCGCCGACCTGTCCGGCGACAACCAGGTCCCGACCGTCGTCGCGCCCGCGCCCGGTGGCGGCATCTATGTCGGCTATCTCAGCGGCGCCCCGTACCCCGACGGCACGGCGAAGGTCGTCCAGATCGACCCGTCGGGCAAGGCAACCGACGTCTGGACCGGTCTGACGATGGTCACCGGTCTCGCGATCGGCCCGGACGGCACGCTCTACGCGAGCGAGATGGCGACCGGCAACACGACGCAGCCGCCCTTCTTCCGGTCGGGCACGGGCAAGATCGTCCGCCAGACGGGACCAGGCTCCGCCGCGGAGGTCGCGACCGGCCTGAGCCTGCCCGTTGCCCTGGCCCTCGGTCCGGATGGCGCGCTCTACGTCGCCGCACCCGCCCTCGGCGGCGCCGCGGGGCAGGGCGTCATCGTCCGCCTCGACGTCGCCGCCGGCAAGGTCCTTTCGATGGCCGCTGCCACTCCGCCGGCGACACCCTGCGCCTCCCCGGTCGCCGGCACCGGCACGGCCACGCCAGCCGCCGCGACACCGGTCACCGAGGGGACGGCGGTCAAGATCTACGACTTCGGCTTCGACCCGCCGTCGATCACGATCAAGGCCGGCACGAAAGTGACCTGGACCAACACCGGCCAGGTTCAGCACACCACCGTCTCGTTCCGCAAGGGCAAGAAAGTCTGGGACTCCGATATCATGAACCCGGGCGCCACCTACACCGTCACCTTCGACCAACCCGGCTCCTACGACTACGTCTGTGGCCTCCACCCCAGCATGCAGGCCCACATCGAGGTCACCGCGTAATTGTCTCAGGGCCGTTCTCCGCTCTCCCAGCATTGGTGGGCGCCCTCTGGGCACGGCTGGGGGGAGGACAACAACCATGATCGTGCCCATCCCGCTCGGCCAGCCGACGTTCAGCGGCGCCCCGCGCTGCGCCGATCTCGCCGCGCGCCTGACGCTCAACCTCATCGGTGCCCTGGTCCGCCAAGTCCGGGTTGGGTCCGCCTAGTACTACAACGACGGTTGTTGATACGTTGCGGATTCAGTCCATCGCGACGTTTCGATCGGACCAGCCCGCCGTCGGGAGATGGTCCGTCAGGAGACCGAATCTCGGCGCATCGTTCGCGCGACCGCTCGCTCGTCCCTCCAGTTCGCCTCGCCGCACTGAACCGTCGTTGTCGTACGAACAGATCACCGACCAAGCCCACCACGCCTGTGCCGTGAACGGAGGACCGATCCCCAACAAGGACCGCGAGCTGATCGGCATCGGCATCGCGGCGATCACCAAGTGCGAGTACTGCATCCAGTACCACACCAGCGTCGCCCAGCTCAACGGCGCGACCGATGCCGAGATCGAGGACGCGGTCCACTTCGCCAAATCGAGCGCCGGCTGGAGCGCCTACCTCAACGGCATGCAGGTCGACAAGCAGCGGTTTGCCGAAGAGCTGCGCCAGGTCGCCGAGCACGTCCGCGGCCAGACGCTCGCGGCGGCGTAGGCGAGGAGACAAACAGTCACCAGATCGCGGGGATGCTCGCGCGTTGAACAGGGCTGGATCACGGGCGACACGCGGCGCTCGGGGGGCGGGCGGACATCGCCCCGCGCCACCGGCTCTCATGCGACAATCGCCGCCGGCGTGACGTCGCCATCAGAAGGGAGCACCTGCCAGGTGGATGTGACATTCCAGACCGGCGACCCACTTCAGCAGACGGTCGACGCGGTCATCGTGCCCGTCTTCCCCGTCGATGGCACGGTCGACCTCGCCGGTCTCGCTGGTCGGGTCGACGCGGCGCTCGGCGGCGCCCTCCAGCAGCTCGCCGCGGACGCCCGTTTCACCGGCCAGCGCGGCGCGGCCCTCGTCGTCCCGACGCTTGGTCAGATGCCGGCCCGCCGCGTCGTCCTCGCCGGGGTCGGTCCGATCGCCAAGGTCAACGCCGAGGCGATCCGGCGAGCCTGGGGCGCGGCCGCAACCGCCGCCCGCGATGCCGGCGCGGCGGAGATCGTCTCGGCGCTGCCGCCCGCGAGCGATCGCGGCGACCGCTCAGGCGCGCTCGCCGCCGCGGTCGAGGGTGCCCGTCTGGCGACCTACCGCTTCGCCACGTACCACGGCGCCGCCCGGAAGGACGACCCCGCTCTCCGCCTCGTCACCCGACTGATCTTCCAGGGCGACGGGATCGCCGCGGTCGACGCCGTCGCGGCCATCGCGCGCGGAACGTCGGTTGCGCAGGGCGTCGCTCTCGCCCGCGACCTCTCTAACGAGCCCGCCAGCGTGCTCCACCCCGAGGCCATGGCCGAGCACGCCCGCCGCGTCGCCGCCGAGAACGGGCTGGAGATCACGGTCCTTGCCCCGGTCGACCTGGAGCGGATCGGCGCCGGCGCCATCCTCGCCGTCGGCCGGGGCAGCGCCAACGAACCCCGCCTGATCCACCTCGTCTACCGTCCCGCCGACGCCGACGAGGGGGCGCGCCGGATCGGTCTCGTCGGCAAGTGCATCACCTTCGACACTGGCGGCTACTCGATCAAGACCTACGAGGGCATGCTCGAGATGAAAGGGGATATGGCCGGCGGGGCGGCTGTCCTCGGCGCCATGTCCGCCCTGCGCGCAGTCGGCTGCCCACACTTCGTCCACGGCGTCATCTGCGCCGCCGAGAACATGATCTCCGGCGCCGCCTTCCGCCCCGGCGACATCCTGACCGCCATCAACGGCGTCACCATCGAGGTCCTCTCGACCGACGCCGAGGGCCGCCTCGTCCTTGCCGACGGTCTCGTCTACACCGCCCGCCAGGGCGCCCAGGAGCTGATCGATCTGGCGACGCTGACCGGCGCCGCCGTCGTCGCCCTCGGCGACGGCACGGCCGCCCTCTTCGTCAACGACGACACACTCCACGAGCGCCTCCAGGCCGCCGCGGCCGAAGCCGGCGAGCGCGTCTGGCGGCTGCCGCTGACCGAGGAGTTCGAGGAGAACATCCAGGGCGAGGTCGGCGACCTCAAGAACACCGGCGGCCGCAGCGGCGGCGCGATCAACGCCGCTCTCTTCCTCCAGCACTTCGCCGAGGGCCTCCCTTGGGCCCACCTCGACATCGCCGGCTGCAACCGCACGACCAAACCCGGTCCGTACACCCCGAAAGGCGCCACCGGCTACGGCGTGCGCCTGTTGCTGGAGTATCTGACGGGGGCATCGATCGCCCGGGTTGGGACGCGCTCATCGAAGAAGCTGTCGGCAACCGGAAGGGAGAAGCCGGGCAGCACGCGGCCACCGTCTCACACCTCCCCTCCGCCGAGCCAGCGCGGCGGTTGGCCGGCTTGGTGAGCGGATGCCCTATTTCGTGCTCTCACGAGGAAAGAGGAGCGGGTCGTCGGGGCGCCGCTTGCTGCGCTCTGGTCAAGGGCACACCCGCCACACGAAGAGAGTCGGCGAGCTAGAGATCGAAGCGGCCGCGCTTTCGGAAGATCGTGGCAATGGAGAGTCGGAAACCCGGCAGAACTTCCTCACCGTCGAGCGTGTCGCCGATCCCGAACGTTCGCTCAGCCTGACCCGGCCGGAAGACCGACACGCTCTTGCGATGCGGCCACGCAACCCAGACCAGGGCAACGCCGCCCTTGAGGTACCGTACGACCTTGTCGACGATGTCGGCGTCGCTGTTCGACGGCGAGACGAGCTCAACGACAAGGTCGGGCACGATCGGGACGATACCCTCCCAGACATCGTCCCGAGGGAGCCGGTCGTTCCGGATAAATGCGACGTCCGGTCTCAAGACCGAGTCCCGATCGTGGTCGATCACGAACTGCGTGTCGGAGGTGAAAACCTCGCCGAGCCGTCGCTCACGGACATGCGTCCAGATGTAGCCGGCGAGATCGCCGCCCATGACTCCGTGCTGGCCGCCCACCGGCTCCACCTCTTGCAGGACGCCGTCGATCAGCTCGTGCCGCTCGGCCGCCGGTCCCATTCGTGCGAGATCCTCGACCGTCATGAGCCGCGTTGTCACCATCGTTCACTACTCCTCGGTGCGGCGCAGGCGACGATCACTTCGGACGGTGGTCGCCTCGCCGCCATCCTATCACGCCTCGATCTGCAGCACGCCCCGCTCAGTTGAGGCTCAGCGCCCCGGTCGAGCCCCCGGCGGTTCCCGGTCGCGATCGCGCGGAGGCACGGGGGGGAGGCCCCGAACGAGCGCGGAATGGCGCCACCGCCGCCGGCCGCAATCCCAGCGTGCGTGGCCGCCTTGGCCTCGGCGCCAAGGAGTGCCGTACACTTGAGACTGGGCTCCGCCCGCCGGGTTGGTGGAATCGGCAGACACGCCAGCCTTAGGAGTTGGTGGCCGCAAGGCCGTAAGGGTTCGAGTCCCTTACCCGGCAGACCCGATCCGACCAATCGCGATCAGTCTGGGCAACCCGCGTCCGGACGCGAGTTTCTCGTTTTGCCAGTCCGTTAAATCCGGCTCCGTTCGGCCCGTTTGGGCTCGTCTCGTGACCATTTTGTGACCCGCGTGACTCGTCGCGTCGCCCTGAATTGCCCGCCGTGATGGGGAATTTGCGGACCACAAACTGGCGCCGACGACGGCTGCGTGATCCTTTGGCGTTGCCGGGCTCTGCGGCACGCTTGGTCCCGAGTGCGTGCGGCGGTAGACTCCAGCGGACCAATCGGACCGGCGTGTCCCTAGTAGTGCGGCTAGTTGTCTTTGTCGGGTTGGGGAACGGGGTAAAGATGCTTGAGTTTGATCCGGGCATCCGCCGTCGTGAAGCGCCACTCCACCGCCGCCCCGTCGGCGTTGCGGTCGGCGACCCAGTCGGCGGCTTCGGTCACGAGGGTGTCACGGTCGGAGATGCGTTGGTCCAGACACTGGCGGCTCAAGACGCTGAACTCGATCTCGGCGATGGTGAGCCAACTGCCATGCTTGGGCGTGAG
>JRHI01001467.1_pt1 | contig 19693 bp, 17 predicted proteins | sample 215371 | NCBI WGS metagenome assembly JRHI01 (sample SAMN02929681, study PRJNA255918) | sediment metagenome | biome: cave system; feature: Ice Cave; material: Sediment; isolation source: sediment from deep within a dark volcanic ice cave with no known source of... ...
GCCCCTCCGTGAACGCGGTCACACACATGACCCGCGCACCGATAGGGAGATCGACTCGGTCGCCCGTGGCGGTGATCGTGCCGCTTCCCTCCTGGCCCGGAGTGAATGGCAGCGGAGGCGTGAGGGGGTATGTGCCGCGGCACATCAAGACATCGGGCAACCCGATCCCGGCCGCAGTGACCCGGATACGGACCTGGCCCGGTCCCGGCTTCGGCAGTTCGACCTCGACCGCGTGCAACACGTCAATCGGCTCTCCTGTGCCTTGTACCTGCCAGGCACGCATCAGGAGATCCGTACGGGAGCGGTCGGTCTCGTCATTGAGCAACTCCTCGGTGGATGCGGTGCGGGCGCTGTCGACGAGCCGGTTTGCGAGCCGGACATGTCGACTGACCCCGCCGGCGAACCGTACCGAAAGCGCAAACTTCTCGTGTTCGTGTCGGACTCAGGATGACCAGCCAGCCGACACAAAACTGGGGCACGACCACCACAGCCCATCCTTCGAAGAGCGGCCCGGTCCTTGGGTCCGATTAGGCGCGATTCTGGGATGAATCCTGCGACGCCCGTCTTGGGGTGGGCGATTGAGGCTTTGAACCTCACCGGCTCGCCACTAACCGATACCGTCGCCGCGTGAGCAGCCCGCGAGTACCCGGTGGGGCGGTGCACAAACTTCCAGGAGACCTGCGCAAGGTGCTGATCGCCAACCGCACGGCACTCGATGCCTGGAAGGACATCACGCCTCTGGCCCGCAACGAGTTCATCTGCTGGGTCGAGGATGCCAAGCAGGAGATGACCCGAGAACGCCGCATTCGCCGGACCCAAGAGGAGCTGGAGGAAGGCCAACGTCGGCCATGCTGCTGGCCAGGGTGCAAGCACCGCGAGCGCACCGGCAGATAGCGGTAAGGGCTCCTCACTCGCCTTGACCTTCACCTGTGGGCAGGGTTCATGCTGCAGGGCGTGGACGACCTCATGACCATCGGCGAGTTCTCGGAGCAATCTGGGCTGTCACCGAAGCGCCTCCGGCGCTATGCAACAACTGGCCTCCTCCTCCCCGCAGCGGTCGACTCCGCGTCGGGCTACCGGTACTACTCGCCGGTCCAACTGCGGGAGGCCCAGTTGATCGACGTTCTTCGAAACGGGGGCATGCCCCTCGCCGAGATCGGACCGCTTCTTCGGGACCCCTCAGCCGAACGCCTTGACCGTTGGGCGCGACAGGTTCAGGTCGAGGCAACCCAGAGGCAGGAGGCCCTCGACGTCGCCCGAGATCTGTTGGCGATCGCGGTCGAGCCGTCGGCCTCCACCCACTCTGAACACGAAGGGAAGGGATCGGTGATGAAACTCAGGACAGCCGCCCGCACAAACATCGGCCGAGTGCGCGACGACAACGAGGACGCCGTGGTGAGCCTCGATGGCCTCGTCGCGGTGGCCGACGGTATGGGAGGAGCTCCCGGCGGCGAGGTGGCATCGACGGTTGTGATGGCGCTCGTGGAGTCCGCCTTCACCGGCCGATCGCTCGACGAGCTCGCGGCGGCGGTGCGGGCAGCGAACAGAACGATCTGGGACCGCGCCGGCGCCAGCGCCGAGCTGGAGGGAATGGGGACAACCGTCTGCGCGGTCGGCTTGACCGACGATGGAGGACTCGCCGTCGTGAACGTCGGCGACAGCCGCGCGTACCTGTTGCACGATGGCTCGCTGCGACAACTGACTGAGGACCACAGCGTTACCGCCGAACTCGTACGGCGCGGGGAACTCACCGAGCGAGACGCCGCCGACCACCCTCACCGAAGCATCCTCACGCGCGCACTCGGCGTCGGACCGACCGTCGAAGTCGACAGTGCCGCCCACCCGGCCCTCACAGGCGATCGTCTTCTCGTCTGCACCGACGGCCTATTCAACGAGGTCCCCGATGAAGAGATGGAGTCCGTGATAGCCACGACCGAAGACATCGGCGCGGCTGCGGACGCCCTCGTACAACTAACCCTGTCCAACGGCGGGCGCGACAACGTGTCAGTCGTGGTCGCCGAGGTCTGCTCCTCAAGCTAGTCGTACTTGAGATTTTCAACCTCTGCCTTGAAAGAGCACCGCGAGTCCCTCGATATCCCGTGAGATGGCTGGAGTTTGCTGGTCCAAGGCCGCGCTGATGTTCACACGGATCCTGGGGAGCTGCTGCGCCTCCGCAGTGGGCCGGTGGGCGCGTGGAGCACGTGCCCGCTGGGTCCGTATCCGAATCGAGGAGATCTCCGGCCCTCGGATCCCCGAGATCTGAGCAGCCTGGACTGCGTTTACCGCTCGGAGCGCAAGATGCCGACATCGCAGCGGCGCTGGAGCCCGGAACGCACGCCGATAGCCCGCAAGAACGGGCATCCTGCATTGGTTGGGTCGACCGCGCTCAACGCGGGATCGACGACTCGGAGGAAGGTGACAGGGCTTCCCCTCCGAGACGGATTCCCAAACGCTCCTGTTGGGATCAGGTCGTGTCGTTGGGTGTCTGGGAGAAATAGTCAAGACTTGTGGATCGGGKTCTTCCGTTGATCACGCGGCGTCTTCCTGATCCTGCTGGTTGGGTCGTTCGATCATCACCCCCTTGTCGAACTTGGCGCCGGCGCGGACGAGGGCAACGAGGTGTGGCGCGTTGACCGACCGCCATCGTTGCTCGGCCGCTTCGATGAGCTTGAAAGCCATCGCGAGGCCCGCGGCTCGGGAGCCGGGTCCCTTGGTGACCTTGGTCCGGAGTCGCACGGTCGCGAAGGTCGACTCGATCGGGTTGGTGGTCTTGAGATGGATCCAATGCTCGGCCGGGAAGTCGTAGAACGCGAGCAGCGGTTCGATGTCGTCGACGATCTTGGCGACCGCCTTGGGCCACTTCACCGCGAACTCCGCCGCGAGCGCGTTGATGGCCGTGAGGGCATGCTCGCGGTCTTCGGCGTCGCGGATCTCCGCCAGCATCTTGCGCGCCGTCGGCTGCACCGACTTCGGCAACGCAGCGAGGCAGTTGGCGACCTTGTGCACCCAACACCTCTGCTCGGTCGTCTCGGGCCACACGGTGCGCAACGCCGCCCAGAACCCGAGTGCCCCGTCACCAACCGCGACCATCGGAGCGCGCATCCCCCGGCGTTTGAGGTCGCGGAGCAGATCAGCCCAGCTGTCGGTCGATTCGCGGTGCCCGTCGGTGATCGCCACCAGCTCCTTGGTCCCGTCGGTCCGCACCCCAACGATGACCAGGCAGCACAGGCGGGCCTCTTCGAGACGGACGTTGAAATGCACACCGTCGGCCCACACGTACACGAAATCGCGGTCATCCAACCGGCGCTGCGCGAAGTCCCGCTGCTCGGCCTGCCACTGCTTGGTCAGGCGAGTGATCACCGACGCCGACAACCCGGCCGCGGACCCGAAGAACTCCTCGAGCGCCGGAGCGAAGTCACCCGAACTCATGCCGTGCAAATACATCAATGGCAACACCTCGGTCACCTTCGGGCTCTTACGGCACCACGGCGGCACGATGACGCTCTTGAACCCGCGCCGCTCACCGGTCTGTTCGTCGACGCGCTTGTCGTTGACGCGCGGCGCCTCGATCTCGATCCCACCGGCCGCCGTCGTGATCGTGCGCGCCTCGGCGTGACCGTTGCGGGTCACGAGCCGGTGTCCGTTCTCGTCACGCTCGCCCGCGAACGCGGCGACGTAGTCGTCGACCTCGGCCTCGAGCGCAACCGCCAGCATCCGGCGTGCGCCCTCGCGGACGATCTCATCAAGCCCGACACGCATCTCCGCGCAGGCATCATCGTTTGCTACTACTCTCAACACCGGCGTTCCTTCCTCCCGGGGTTGCATCCCCGGTCGAGCTCGTATTGGTTTCAACGAGGAAGGTACGCCGCGCCCTCGAACAGATGGCCGATCCACAGGTTCTGGTTATAACTCGCGGGACGCGGCCAGACGTGACACATCCAACATGCAGCGACGTTGTTATGGGTGTAGGTCTGGCGCAGCGCGCTGCGTAGATAGGAAAGCAACTGGGCGGCCCGAGGGAGCGACATGGATGGCCACCGCGGTGGTGATACCGGGGCAACTCGCCAACGCGCAGTTGGCAGACCTTCTGGAGCCCCGACTGACAAGAAGCTATCGAGTGGTGCTGGGTCGCGATGGGGCGACACCGGCGGGGTCGCCGGGTCGAGGCAACTGCGGACCCAGCCGGCAATCCGGTCGCGCCGGCGAACGCAACGGATTACCGGGTTGTGGCGTCGGCGCCGCCAGTGCCTGCCGTCGACAGCGCTGCTGCTGGCAAGCTTGAGCGTCGTCGTGGTGAGCCCGGTCGGCTTGGCGCCCGCGTGGGCGAACGTCCCGGCACAGTCGCCGGCTCCGAGCGTGATCACCGTCAATGACGGCGTGACGCCGGATGGGCTGGCGACGAAGCCATTCCCCGTCAGACTCAGGGCGACGCGGATCGGGTTTCCGACCAGATCGGGCGGGTGTGTGCCGGTCTCACCTGCGGACCGGTGCGTCACCGTCGTTGTCGAGATCACGAGTCTCGCCTCAAAGCCCCGGGTCGTTCCGTTCAACGAGAGCGGAGGCATAACCCTCGCTTTTGGCCTGAACCGAGCAATTCCTGGCTATGCCCTCACCGACCCGGGGTGCGACCCGCCCGACCTGAACGGACTCGCTTACGACCCAACACAGCGCGCCCAGTTGAGCACGCAATATTGCATCCGGGGGGCTCAGCCAATGGAAGTCGCGCTGAAGCCAAAGCAGAAGCGAAAAATTCTGGTGAGGGCGACGGTCATCGTTGATGGTCCAAGCGCACGAGCCGAGAACTTTCCTGTCTTGATCTACTCGCCCTCGGATCGGGCGGACCCGACGATCATCACAATCCCGAGTACCTGAAGAGGGAGAACTTGATGTTGCCATGGCTGCGAAAGAGGCGTGAGTCGGTCATCGAGATGGCGCGGCCTCAGTTTGAGGATGGCGAATCAGTGGTGGCGGCGTTCTTCGCCCTCTATACGCCAAACGAGGGGAGCATCCCCAACTGGATCTCCAACACGGTGAGTGTGATGACGGGGCTCAACGTTCCGCTCGTTGTGACTGACCGGCGCGTGTTCGTGTTCCACGCGAAGGGGATGGGTTGGGCAAAGTCAGTGGAGTCTGTCCTTCCCCGCGATCAGGTTCGGGTCGAGAAGGTCAGATTTCTGACAACCTTGGGGGACAGGGTCAAGGCTCCAAGGGCGGCAGGGAAGCCCATCACCCAGCTAGTGCAGATTGTGCTGGGAGACCGCACCCTTATTCTCGGCACGCCCTCGAAACCGTTGGACCAGAAGGATGATCTCCTGGCTCTCGCGTCGTCGTTCGGATGCTCCGTCCATGTATGAACATGTCGCCCGAGAGCTTTGCTGACTCGCGATCCCTCAAACCGCGAGTCGCCGAGCGCTTCCGATGGCGCAAACCGCGTGGCCGAAACGTCGCGACGGAGCAAGTAATCGGCTGGGTCATTTGGCCCGGCACTTCCCGCTGGAGCCGATACGTTGCCGCGGGTGGCGATCCTGCTCGGGCTCGGTGTGGCCCTGGCGTATGGCGGCGCTGACTTTCTGGGCGGTTTCGCCTCCCGGCGGTGCGAGACGGGCACGGTGCTTCTCGCATCGCAGTCGTGCGGTCTCGTCGTGGCGGCGGTCCTCGTGGCGGTCACCGGGGGTGGGACCGCGAGCACGCGCGTCGTGCTGCTCTCGGTGGCGGCAGGGATCGCGGGGATGGTCGCTCTTGGCCTGCTGTATCGAGGTCTCGCTGTCGGCCGGATGAGTGTCGTCGCGCCGCTGAGCGCAGTAGGGGGTGGGGTCATCCCGGTGTTCTGGAGCCTCGCTCAGGGCGAGCACCCAGGTGCGATCGCGCTCGTGGGCGTCGTCGTTGCACTCTCGGCGGTGGTCGTCGTGGCACTCTCGGTGGAGCACGACCCGGGCGGTTTCGCGGCCCCGGGACGCGAGCTGGCCTTCGGTATCGGAGCGGGGGTCGGATTTGGGGCGGTGTTCATCTTGTTCTCCGAGAGCGCAGCGGGCTCTGGCCTGTGGCCCGTGTTGATCACGCGTCTCACGTCGGTCCCGCTGCTGTTCGTTGGGGCACTGATCACGCGCCGGCCTCTCCGTCCAGAGCGTCAGGACATCGGGGTGGTCGCGGGCGCGGGCATCCTTGACGTCAGTGCGAACGCCGTCACCCTGCTCGCAGTGCGGCGGGGCCTCGTCTCGCTCGTCGCCCCGGTCGCGGCGCTCTATCCCGTCGCCACGGTGCTGCTGGCGCGGATCGTGCTCCACGAGCGACTCGGACCACGACGGCTCGCCGGCTTCGTGGTCGCCCTCGTCGGGCTCACACTGATCCTCGCCGGATGAACGTCTCCTCCGGGCCCGAACCCGCGGCTCCCGACCGGCCGCCGGCCCCCAAAGGGCCAGGGGACGAACTAGGTTTCCCCAAATTCCACCGACCAGTCGCAAGGAGTTCACCGTGCGCAAGCTGCTCGTGCCCCTCATCGGCGTGGCGTTGGTGCTGGCGTTTGCCACACCTGCCTCGGCTGGCAAGGGTCCCCTCAAGGTCGCGACCAATCTTCCCGCCCCCGGGTTCTGGACGGGCGACACGCCCGAGGCAATTTCCGGTGGATTTGAGTACGACCTGGGGAAAGCCATCGCCAAGAAGCTGAGCTATTCGGGCGTCCAGGTGGTCAACGTCTCGTTCGATGCGCTCGTTGCCGGCCAGGCTCAGGGCTTCGACCTCGCGTTGTCGCAGGTGACGATCACGAAGGACCGCGCCAAGGTGGTCGACTTTTCGACCCCCTACTTCGACTCGGACCTCGGCGTCCTCGTGCGCTCCGGTACCACGGTCACCCCCAAGAGCGCGAAGAAGATCCAGTGGGGGGCGCAAACCTCGACGACCTCGGCGGACTTTCTTGCCAAGAACTTGAAACCCAGCAAGCAGGTGCGCGTCTACCAGGAGACGTCGCAGGCCTTTGCCGCACTCCAGGCCAAGCAGGTCGATGCAGTGCTGCTCGACACGGCGATCGTCCTCCAGCAGGCGTCAGCGTCGAAGGGCCAGTTCAAGGTTGTCGGCCAGTACAAGTCGGGTGACCAGTATGGGGCGGTCTTCCCCAAGGGGTCCCCGATCGCGAAGCAGGTCAACGCCGCGATCAAGGCACTGAAGGCCGACGGGACGATTGCGAAGTTGGCGAAGTCCAACATCGGTGGGGATCCATCAAAGATCCCATTCCTTAAGGCTTAGGTCCCGCGATAGCCGGGGTTGGGCGGAGCACGCATGTCGACCGTCCCGACCCCGGCGTCACGGGGCATCGACATCGACGACGCGGTCACGAGGCGCAACGCGCGCTGCTCGCTGCGCGCCCTGGCCCTCGCGGTCTTCGTCGTGGTCGGCGTACTCGCCGGCGCCGCAGTCGCAGCCCTGCGCGCGAACGCGGCGAACAACGGTTTCCTAGCGTGGTTCACACTCACGGTCCCGCTCGGCGCCGTCGCCGTCTTCTACGCCAGACGGGCCGAGGCCGCGGTCGTCGACGCAGACGGTCCCCTGCCCGACGAGCGACGGGCACGCCTCGCCCGTCGTGTCGGGGTCGCCGGCCTTGTGCTCGCCACCATGCTCATCATCGGTCTCGCGATCTGGGGCTCGCGGAAGGGCATCGTTGACGTCGGGAACACGTTCTTCAGCTGGACGGCGTTCAAAGCGAGCTTCCCGCTCGTCTGGTCTGGTTTCAAGCTGAATGTGGCGATCTTCCTGACTGCAGAGGTCCTCGTGCTGCTCTGGGGCCTCGCCATCGCATCCGTCCGTCAGCTTCCCGGCCGCGCCGCTGCACCGCTGCGCTGGCTCACGATCGCGTACGTCGACGTCTTCCGCGGCCTCCCGGCGTTGGTCACGATCTACCTCGTGGGCTTCGGCTTGTCCCTGACCCACTTACCGTTTATCTCAGATCCCCAGATCCACTTTCTTTTCATCCAATTCGATCAGGTCGAATCGCTCGGGATCCTCGCCATCACCCTCGTCTACAGCGCATACGTCGCGGAGGTTTACCGGGCAGGGATCGAAAGCATCCACTGGAGTCAGAGCGCGGCGGCTCGGGGCCTCGGGCTGTCCCGCGGTCAGGCCATGCGATTTGTCATCCTCCCCCAGGCCGTGCGCCGAGTCATACCGCCGCTGATGAACGACTTCATCGGGCTCCAAAAGGACACGGCGCTGCTCAGCGTGCTCGCGGTCAACGAGGGGTTCAATCTCGCCCGCATCTACGCAGGAAATCACTTCAACCTGTCGTCCGTGACGCTCCTTGGACTGATGTTCCTCGTCGTCACGATCCCGCTGACACGGGTTACCGACGTACTGGTCCGACGTGATCGGCGGCGCATGCACGCGGGCGGGACATGATCACGGGGAGGTTCAGCTAATGGCGCTGGTCGAGGTCCATGGACTCGTGAAGCGTTTCGGGCTGACGACGGTTCTCGACGGCATCGACCTCATGGTCGAATCACACCAGGTCGTCTGCCTGATCGGGGCGTCGGGCTCCGGCAAGTCGACGTTGCTCAGGTGCATCAATGGGCTTGAGCCGATCCACGGCGGCTCGATCGTCGTCGACGGCCGGACTGTCATCCAGGACGACATCAAGCTCAATCGGCTGCGGCGCGACGTCGGAATCGTATTTCAGGCTTTCAACCTGTTCCCGCACATGACCGTGCTCGACAACGTCACGCTGGCGCCTCGGAAGGTCCTGCATCTCGGCAGCCAAGCAGCCGAAGAGCGGGCAGTCGCGCTGCTGAAGCGCATCGGTCTCGCCGACAAGGAGAAGGAGTATCCCGACAGACTCTCCGGTGGTCAACAACAGCGCGTGGCGATCGCGCGCGCCCTCGCCATGCAACCGAAGCTGTTGCTGCTTGACGAGATCACCAGCGCGCTCGACCCGGAGTTGATCAACGAGGTGCTCCTAATGATGAAGGAGTTGGCCGAAGAACGCATGACGATGATCGTTGCGACGCATGAGATGGAGTTCGCACGGGATGTAGCCGACAAGGTGTGCTACCTCCATGCCGGCCGCATCCTCGAGGAAGGTCTGCCAGAGAAGATCTTCACCGCCCCCGAGAACACCCGCACGGCCGAGTTCCTGAAACGCACCTTGGCGGCCGGACGGCTCTGAGGGCCGCGGGTGCAGCCCGACGCTGCGACTCGCGATCCCCCAAACCACGAGTCATCGCTCGAGCTTCCCTCCTACATTGCAAGCCGACTCGCGTGGTTGACCGTGCAAGACGGACCCGGCGGATCCTGGGGTGTCGCCGTGCGCCACGAGTCAAGCCGTGTATCACGAACTGCTTCGGACGTGACGGTCGGGGCACCAGGGATCGACGATCTGCGATCTTCTAGACGGCGAGTCGGCGTCGTGCCTTGACCTCGGCGCGAGGCGGTTTACGCCGAAGTGCCCGAGGGTCTCTGGTCTGCCGGGGCGAGCGTGACCGGTAGCCGGCCCGGACCGTTCGCCCAGAACACGGGGACGGGCTCGCGCCGGTATCCGTCCGCGACGCGTGCCTGCCCGACTCGCTCGAGGAACACTTCGAGCGCGATTCGCCCTTCAAGTCGCGCGAGTGATGCACCCGGACAGACGTGTGGGCCGCCGCCGAAGGCGAGGTGATCTCGGGCGTTGGGGCGTCCGAGGCGGAACTCGGCTGGGGCGTCGTAGGCCTGGTCGTCTCGGTTCGCCGAGGCGAGACCGAATGCAACCTTGGCGCCAGCCGGAATCTGGACATCGCTCACTGTGGTGTCCCGGATGCAGTCCCGCATGAGTACGTGGATCGGTGGATCGTGACGCAACGATTCCTCGACCAAGTTCGGGACGAGAGCAGGTTCGTCGCGCAATCGCGCGAACAGCTCCGGATCCGTGCACACGGTCTCGAGGATGTTGCCGATCAGGTGTCGGGTGGTCTCGTTGCCCGACATGAGGAGGAAGGCCAGCTGGGTGCGCATCTCGAGGTCGGTGAGCCGTTCTCCGTCGACCTCCGTGCTGATGAGACGGCTGATGAAATCGTCGGGCGGCTCGGACATCGCCTTTCGCTCGGCAATCATCTGGTCGAGGTGGGCGGTGAATTCGGGTGCCACCCCGGCCAGTCCTTCTCCCTCTTCGCCGATCTCCCGCCGGTTCTTCGTGGCGTACGTCGATTGGACAACGAGGTCGGACCAAGCTGCGAAGTGGTGATGGTCTGCTGGGTCGGCCCCGAGGAGGTGCGCGATCACGGTGACGGGGATCGGCGTGACGTAGTCAGCGACGAGGTCGCTGCCGCCGCGGGCGACGAGTGGATCGAGGAGCTCACCGCAGAGCTGTCGGACAAAGGGCTCGAGGCGGGCGATCCGGTGTTGTGCGATCGCTGAGTTGATGATGCGGCGGATCTTGCCGTGGCGTGGCTCGGGGATCTCGTTGATGAGCTGCTCTTCGGGCGGCACCGTCACGCCGGGGTCTCGGAAGCTGGCCTGGAACGTGTCGATGCTCTTCGTGGCCGCGAGAACGTCGGCGTACCTGGCAAGGAAGTACGAACCCGAAGGGGTCGTCGACACCGGACACCGTGTTCGGAGGTCGGCAAGCAATTCGTACGGGACGCCAGCAGCAGTGTCGATCGGGTCCGGTGTCACGGCGGCATCGTACGACAGTCAGGAGTGGATTCGTGTCGACGCGCGCCAAGACCGGACGTCGGGAGTCAATACCCGCAGGCTCGATGTGCTGCGGAGGGCCGAATCGTTGTCGGGCCACCGGCCGGCCTCGACCGTGCCCGTTATCCCTTGCTCAGTCCTTCCAACGGGATCCGTCCGTAGACGAACAGTTCATGGCCCCGTCCGTCCGGAAGCGGCGGGAACGTCAGCTTCACGTTCGGTTGGTAGGCGATGGTCCAACTCTCGAACCACATGGGCAGCACATAGACGCGCTGCGCCATCACGCGGTTGAAGTCCTGATAGATCGCCTTGACCTTCGCCAGATCCGACGCCTGCTGACCCTGATCGAGGAGGGACTGCGTCATCGGGTCGGAGAAGCCGCCGAAGTTGATGATGTCGGCGGGCCCGTTCGAGAACCACGGATGGGTGTCGACGTCTTGGTAGTCGGTGTACCCGCCGTGGAGATTCCGCCACGACAGCAGGTCGATGCTGTGGCTCAGGGCCTTGTTGATCAGCGTCGCCTGGTCGAATTGGGCCACGGTCGCGTTGATCCCAGCTTTCCCGACCTGTTCCTGTACCAGCTGCATCTCTGCGCTGGCGTCGGGGTCGGTCGTCGTGCCGAGCACCACGTTGAACTGACCGCCGTGGGCCGCCTTGTACTGCTTGACCAGGTCCTGAGCCTTCTTGAGGTTGTAGCTCGGATATCCGGCGTTGCTCAGGTATCCCGGTGCGGCCCGGTCGACCAGGCTGTTGGCGACCTCGAGCACGCCCCGGTTGCGAATCTGGTTGATCTCGGGCCGGTTCACCGCGTACGCGAACGCGGTGCGGGCGGTCTGATCGTTGAACGGCGGTCTTGTTTCGGTGAGGAAGAAGTAGTGCTCTTCGCGCAAGCCAGGCTGCTGCGTCAATAGCTTCACTCGTCCGCCGAGGCTGCGCAGCTGGCCGATCTTGTTCCCAACCGACTGGTGCATGATGTCAAGCTGGCCCCCCTGCAACTGGACATTGCGGCTGGCGGCATCGACGACCGGAACGAACGTGATGGAGTCGGCCTTCGGATATCCCCGCTGCCAGTAGTGGGGGTTCTTGACCACGACCGTCTTCTCGTTCTGCCGATACGACTGCAGCATGAACGGACCGGTCCCGATCATCTTCGTTGCGCAGGCGTCACCCGCGTTGAGCTGCGCCGGAGCCATCACGCCCGCCCGTCCGTTTCCGTAGAGATACTGCGGATAGCTCGGGAGCGCGTGCGACAAGGTGACCCGCACGGTCAGTGGGTCGACAACGGACACGTCCCGCTCGATCGGGCGGAGCACAAGGGGGAACAGCGCCCCGACGTTGGGGGCCCCCGGCGCGCCACGAAAGGAATCCATGTTGAGCTTCACCGCTTGAGCGTCGAGCGGCTCGCCATCGTGGAACTGGATCCCGGGTCGCAGCGTGATCGTCCAAACCGTGAAATCGGCGTTAGGAGTGACCGACTTGGCCAGATACGGGACCGCGACACCCTTGTCGTTCGGGACGGTCAGGGTGTCGTAGACGGCAGCCGCCACCTGAATCCCTGAGAGCGCGAGTTGGGCGGTGCTCAGGCAGTAATTGGTGGTCTCGGCCTCGAGCCCGAACGTGAGGTTTCCACCACCCTTTTGTGTTCGGGCCCCCCGGGGCGTATCCACTGCCCCGGCTGCGCCCCACGTGCTTGGCGACCCGAGCCCCAGCACCGTCGAGACGGCCACGAGACAGGACAGACGACGAACGATGCGACGGTGACGATCGGCCACGGTTCCCCCCGTGAGTCGTGGTGCCGAGAGCAAACGTTGCTCGCGGCCGTCGATTACGGCACCACATGGGCGCCGCCAACCCGGAGTTCCGATCGCTCGGGACCACCAGAGGCTTAAATCGCTACCCGGCCGTGAGACCGCCCAAACCGTGAGCGTGCTCTCGGCCGTGCGCCAGACGGCGGGTTCACCGTAGGCGGGAACCCGGAGGCCTTCGATCGGTCGTCGAGCGATCAGGGGAACCGAGGCCTCACCCTGACGCTTGGATCAGAGGGCGTCTGAGCCCGCCTCTCCGGTCCGGATTCGAACGACGGTTTCAATCGGAACCACCCAGATTTTGCCGTCGCCGATTCGCCCCGTGCGGGCGACCGCCATGATGCGCGCAACGACCTCCGGTTCCGCTTCGTCGTCGACGAGCACCTCGATCCGTGACTTCGGTACGAAGTCGACGGTGTACTCGGCACCGCGGTAGACCTCGGTGTGGCCGCGTTGGCGCCCGAATCCCCGACATTCTGAGACCGTCAAACCATGGACACCGAGTTCTTGGAGGGCGTCTTTCACGTCGTCGAGCCGATGCGGCTTGATCACCGCGATGATGAGTTTCATCTGTGCCCTTCGTGGTTCTAGAGGGAGTATCCGGTTTCGGAATGCTGGGTCAGGTCGAGGCCGACCTCCTCCTCCTCGGGCGAGAGGCGGATACCTCGAGGCAGGACGCTCCGTAGCGCGAACAGAATTACAAACGTCACACCGCCTGACCACACAAGGGTGGCCAAAACGGCGAGGGCCTGCTTTCCGAGCAGGTCCAGACCGCCGCCGTTTAGTAGCCCTTGATGCGTAACGGCAACGTTGAACGCCCGGTCGGCGAAGACGCCGACGAGCAGGGAACCGACGAGGCCGCCGATGAGATGAACGCCGATGACGTCGAGGGAATCATCGAAGCCGAAGCGGTACTTGAAGCTGATCGCGAATGCGCACGACGCTCCCGAGATGAGCCCGATGTAAATGGGTGACATCCCACCAACGAATCCTGCGGCAGGAGTGATCGCGACCAGCCCGGCTACGAGGCCGGAAGCGGCGCCGAGGGTCGTGGCGTGACCGGTGCGTCGTCGCTCGACGATCAGCCAGCCGATCATGGCCGCGCCGGCGGCCAGATGAGTGTTGATGAGTGCCTGTGCAGCCAAACGGTTGGCTCCCAAGGCGGATCCCGCATTGAAGCCGAACCAGCCGAACCAGAGAATCCCCGCCCCTAGCAAGGTGAGGGGAAGAGAGTGGGGCGGCATTGGATGGTCTGGCCACCCACGACGACGGCCGAGCACGACAACCGCCGCAAGGGCGGCGATGCCCGCGTTGACATGGACAACGGTCCCGCCTGCGAAGTCGAGGGCACCGTTTCGGAAGAGCCACCCCGCGGGTGAGAACACCCAATGAGCGATCGGTGCGTAGACGACTACAACCCAGATCCCGACGAACCATACCCATGCCAACCATCGCATGCGGTCCGCGATCGCGCCGGTGATGAGCGCCGGCGTGATGATCGCGAACATGAGTTGGAAGCCCGAGAACGCGAGGGGCGGAATGTGTAGACCCGCGAAGCCGGTCGCGGGATGGGTGGCGGCGTGGTGAAACCACGCGAAGGAGAAATCACCAATCCAGCGGTTTCGTCCATGGAAGGCAAGGGAGTAGACGCCGATTGCCCAGAGGATGCTGACCAGGCCAAGACAGAAGAAGTTCTGCATGAGCATTCCGAGGACGTTTTTGGCGCGGACCATTCCGCCGTAGAAAAGCGCTAGGCCCGGCGTCATGAACATCACGAGTGCCGCGGAGACAAGAACCCACGCCGTGTCGCCAGCGTTGATTTGCATTGGTTCCCCCTGTGGCTCAGACACCTGTCCGTTCAGCATGGGAGGCGGGTCCCCAGGCCGAGCGGCCGAACGTTAGTGAAATGGCGGTGGCGCAGGCAACGAACATGTCCCGATTCGGTCGCCGCATCGCGCCATTCCGAGTGCGCAGCTGAGCAACTCGCTGGCGTGGTTCTGAGCCAGCAGTCAACGGGCGACTGTGAGAAGCGCGTTCGGGGGATATCGGTTGAAATCGGGCGACCCACACTCACGAACTAGCGGCAAAGCCCTGGTGGAGTCGTCGCCTGCTTCGAACGCAGGACCGTGTGAGCACGCGTCCCAAACCGCGAGTCTGGTGTCGCTCTGGAATGGTCCAGGCGATCTTCGCTGAAGCTCCGCTCGCACGTGACAATGCCGCGATCGAGTCGGACGGGACCTTCGAAGCTCGCGACTCGCGGTTCCCTAGACCGCGAGTCAGCAGCCGCCGTCTGTCATACCTCGGGGATCTAGATGGTCGGGTGAGCTAAGAGCGCCCTGAGCGTTGGGCATCCCGGCGGTGCTATTGCCCCGCGAGTCACTCGCTGCCGTCTCCCGACGCTTTGGTGCGGCCCTCTACGACCGGCCACAGGCGCCATGACCGCCGTGCCGGATGCCTGGACGAAGACGGCCGGGCTGGGCGGACGTGCGGGCTATCCGGTAAAGCGCGGCCCGACGACGACAGGCGCCGGTGCGCATGTTCCGGACGGGGCGCTGAAGGCCACCGTCACGGAACCATCGAGGCCGGGTCCGGCGCCCGTTCCGAAGCTGACGTTCTGGGCACCAGTCAGGACGAAGCTCGAACCGCCGCCACCGCCGCCGCCGCCTTCGAGGGCTGTCCCGCCGCCGCCGCCGCCGCCGCCGCCGAACAAGCCGGCGCCGCCTCCACCACCACGACCGCCACCGTTGGCGCCGGCCCCGCTGTTGCCGTTCGAACCGTTCGAGCCGCCGTTGACGCCGTTGCCATCGGCTCCTCGCGCGCTGGACGTGCCACCGAGGCCTGGGAATCCACCCGAGACGGCGCCTTGAGTGCCGTCGCCCCCCAGTCGGCCGGTGCCGCCGACACCACTTGGCCCAGGCGGGAGCGTGAACGGCGCGCCACCGCCACCGTCGCCACCGTTGCCGCCAGCGCCGCTCGTGCTGCCGTTCTGACCCGGTCCACCGCCGCCGCCTGCGCCGAGCAAGATGAATTTTCCGCTGGTGTCGAAGACTCCGGAACGGCCGCCGCCGCCAGGACCCCCATTGAAGCCCGAACCCCCGACGGAGATCAGGAGCGTGGTGCAGGGTTTCCCGGTGAGTGTGGCGGTGACGCTGCCACCGGACCCGGCAGTGCCTCGGTCGGCGGCGCCGCGTCCACCGGCGCCACGTATCGTGAAGGTGACATTGGTGACTCCCGGCGGGAACGTGAAGAGTGTGTTCCCCGGTGTGGTGAAGGACTGGGTGTCAGCGGCCGACGGCGTGGCCGAGATGGCGACGCCCAGCAGTCCCGCTCCCGCACTGAGGGCGGCCGATGCGAGGATCACTGTTGCGCGGTGCAGGCGCGCTCGAGGTGAAATGGCTGTCATGTGACCTGCTCCGCGTGGACGAACGACGTGAGACGCTATCACGCGAGGTGGAAACCGGGGCGCTGGCTGGTGCGGCTACTGCGTGACATCACACCCCCCCTGGGAATCTGACCGGAGCGAAGGTGAACTAAGGGCGGAACGCTGTGACGAAATCCCAACCCCAGGACTCGAGACCCCTGGGCCCGGCCGCTGACGGCGGCCAAGCTGCCCAGCTCGATGAGGCGCCGCCGAGCCCGCGCCGCGACGCTCCCGGGAGGCAAGGGGCCGGAGCGGCGATGCCATTCAAGATCGAGACACCGGTCGGTTTCGACCACCGAAACCGACAGGGTGTGGATCACAATGTGGCGCGGGGGAAACTGTCGACACCGGTGGTGTCGTAGGGAGTTCTTCGCGTCTTTGACGGACGGGCCCGTCGCAGCAGGCACATCCGGGATCGCGAGCATGGTCAGCGCAACGGCCGGGACCCTGATCCGTCGCCGCGGCATCAGCATCTCCTGGTGGTTGTCAGGACTGTCGCCATTCGGAACGGCGTATGGACCCTCGCCGGCGTCTTCGTCGGCGCCGACGTTGAGGTAGGTCGCTGATTTGGATCTGAATCAGGAGCCAGAGCGCGGCACCCGCGGCGATGAGGAAAAGGACGATGGCGAGAAGGGGATAGCCGAAGAGCCGCGCGTGGGTTGGGATTCGCATGATGAGGGCGGCGCCAATTACCAGGGAAGCTACGACGAGTCCTGTGGTGAGCCGGTTGGCGAGCTTCTGGACGCCGCGCATGATGTCTTGCTCGTCGATGCCTTTCACATTGAGGGTGAGTTCACCGGCCGAGAGGGCATCCATGACCTTGTTCAACTGTCCGGGAAGGCGTTCTGCGAATTCCTTGACCTCCATGGCGGCAGCCATGACATTGCCCGGGGACGCCGCCTGGAGAAGCTTTCGCTGCATCAGCTCGGCCACGTCGCGTTGAACCGCCGCGTTCGGTTCGAACGTGGGATCAAGCAAGCGGACGATCGCATCAAGATTGAGCAACGCTTTGCCGAGCATCGTGAGTTCTGTCGGGAGCCGGAGCCCGCAGGTACCCGCCGTGCGAGTCAGGTCTTCGATGATCGCCCCCGCTTGGAGATCCTGCATCGCCATGCCCCGATTTCGACCGATGAGTTCGGAGGCACGGCGACGGAACTGCTCGCGATCGAAGTCCTCGAGCTGCTCGCCGATTGCGATCGTCACGTCAGCGGCGTCCTGGCCGCGGCCTTCACTGACGGCGAGCAGAAGCTTGATCAGGCTGTCCTGCATCTGCGGATCGACGCGGGCAACCATGCCGAGGTCCAGGAGTGCCAGCCTGCCATCGTCGGTCACGAGGACGTTTCCCGGGTGCGGGTCGGCGTGGAATAGCCCGTCGACCAGAATTTGATCGAGATACGCCGAAAAGAGCGCTGCGGCCAGTTCATGGCCATCGAGCTCCATGAGCGCGAGGGGACCGAGCCTCCCGATGTTGCGTCCAGCGATGTAGTCCATGGTGAGGACAACGCCAGTTGAGTACTCGCGTGTGGGTTCCGGAACGACGATGCGAGGGTGACGCTTCATGTTCCGACTGAGCGTCTCGAGGTTGTCGGCCTCCTGTCGATAATCCAGCTCTGCCATCAGGGTGTTTCGGAATTCGCTGACCATCGCTGCGAATCCGAGTTGTCGTCCTGTCTCTGTGTGAGCGTCCGCGAATTCTGCGATGGTCTCGATCGCGTCCATGTCATCAATGACCTGTTCGCGAATATTGGGGCGCTGTACCTTGACTGCCACGGACCGACCATCCCGCAGTGCAGCCTGATGGACCTGACCGAGCGACGCCGAGGCGAGCGGCGTCCTTTCGAAGCGGGAGAACGCCTTCGATATCCGAACGCCCAATTCGGTGTGGATGATGCGCTCGACGTCGTCGAACGGGAAAGGATCCACATTGTCTTGGAGGCGGCTCAAGGCCTTGAGATAGGGCTCGGGCAAGAGATCCGACCGAGTCGAGAGCAGTTGAGCCAGTTTCACAAACGTCGGTCCCATGCCCTCCAGTTCCGCAGCGAGGGATTCGGCGTCTCGACTTAGCTCATCATTGTCATACGTCGCGCCCAATGAGCTGCCAACGACCGGACGGGCGTGCTTCACCAAGAGCGTCGCAATGTCCTTGTAGCGGGGAAGATGCGTGGGCTTCAGCAACGCGGGTCCCTCAGTTCTGGCTCGACGGGAAGGAGATTTCGGCCGGCGATCCGGTCGTTGAACATCTCGTTGAACATCAGCCCCGTTTACCCAAGTACGAGCGATCTGATACCTATCTTCCGAGCGTGCCTGGGCGACTTGGCCCGGACCCGTGTCGCACTTGCTGCCGCCGCGAGGGAGCGGCGAGGCGGATTATCCGCCCTCCCTGGCGAGGTATCGCTAGTCACATCGAGGGCAGGCATTTGCGGGGCGGGAAGGACGGTGCGCCGTGGCCGTGGAGGAACGGGCGTGTATTTGAGTGACTGGTTCCTGCGTGCCGACGAACGCGGCAACGCGTATCGATTCCCGTCGCGCCGGATTGGACGCCTGGACCGAGGGCAATGAGGTGAGCGCACTCGTGCACGGCTCGCCGTATTTCGAGGACCTGCTCCATGAGTTGACGAAGCTCGTCGCCGGCGACGAACTGCACTTCACTGACTGGCGTGGCGACGCCGACGAACGCTTGTGCGATGGCGGCCCCGAGGTCGGCGCGCTGTTCAGCGATCTGGTTCGGCGAGGCGTGGATGTCCGAGGCCTGGTCTGGAGATCTCACTCCGACCGCTTCGCGTTCAGCGCCAAAGAGAACCGGTTCCTGGCCGACGAGGTCAGCCGGGCTGGGGGCGAGGTACTGCTCGATGAGCGCGTCCGTTGGGGTGGCTCCCATCATCAGAAACTCGTCGTCCTGCCGCATCCGAGCTCCCCACAAGCGGACGTGGCATTCGTGGGCGGCATCGACTTATGCCACGGCCGACGCTGTCGATGAAGGCGTCCTTGCCTTAGGGCGTCAGGACGCTGAGCGGGGCATAACCCTCGAGGTACGCCTCGATGTCGTTGTGTGGGTTCATCGCTTTCGACGTGCAGTTGGGGGGCGCGAGCGCGTTGACGGTCGTTGCTGCCGGCGGTACGGCGGTGATGCCACGCACGGATCCGGTTGGGCAGGTGGGGATGTTGAGATTGTTGAATAGGACAGGGGAGCCCTTCCGGCGGTGGAGGAGAGCGCTCCGGTGCTGTTTCAGCCATGCCGCCGCGTACTTCGCGGCAAGGTCATACGGAATCGGAGTCCCGAGACCCTGGCCGATCGCGAGCGCCGGTATCCCCGCCCGCGCGGCGGTGCGAGCGGCGCCAACCGTTCCTGAGATCGTGGTGAAGATGCCGATGTTTTGGCCGTCGTTGACCCCTGACACAACGACCGATGGTCGAGGAAGGTTCGCTAACGCCCAGTTGACAGTGTCTGCGGGCGTTCCGTCGACCGCATCAGCGGGATAACCGCTGGTGGTCGCGGTCCGGACAGCAGTCCGCTGGCCCGGAGTTGTGGCTGAGTCGGTGCCGCTCTGGTTGGTAGCTGGCATCGCGACAATGATCTTCGTGTCCGAAACCTTCCTCAGTGCCTCGACGAGAGCACCGAGCCCCGGGGTCGTATTCCCGTCGTCATTCGTGACGAGAACCGTGATGACGGACGACGCCGGCCTTCTGGTGGCGGCACGCGCGGTGGAGCTACCAACAACTGCGAGAGCGCACGTGACACTGATGAGACACAGAGACGCACTTCGAAAATCGTGACCGACCCACGAGAAATAGTCAAGACTTGTGGATCGGGTTCTTCCGT
>JRHI01001470.1_pt1 | contig 19690 bp, 21 predicted proteins | sample 215371 | NCBI WGS metagenome assembly JRHI01 (sample SAMN02929681, study PRJNA255918) | sediment metagenome | biome: cave system; feature: Ice Cave; material: Sediment; isolation source: sediment from deep within a dark volcanic ice cave with no known source of... ...
CTCCTAGGGCCAGCCTCGGCCGTGGGGGCCGGCGGGCGCCCCGCGGGCGGTCGACGAGATCAGTGGACGGCCGCCTGGGGCTCGGTGTTCACCCTTGCGCCCGCTGCTCGGGGCAGCGCCAGCATCACCAGCATGCCCAGCGTGGCCCAGCCGGCGACGCTGATGGGGGTGCGGCTGAAATCGCTGCCCGCCAGCTGGGCGTGCACCAGGAAGATGGCGAACATCGGGTAGCTGAGGCGGTGGATCCAGCGCCAGACCCGCGGGGCGAGCCGCCGCCGCACCGCGCTGGTGATGCCGACGAGCAGCAGCAGCACCAGCCCGACCGTGCCCAGCCCGACGGCCAGCGGCGCGTAGGCCACGCGGAAGGGCACGATGAGGTCGAGCACGCCAATCCGCGCCGTGCCGTCGAGCAGCAGGCAGCCGGCGTGGGCGAGGACCAGCGGCACCCAGAACCAGCTCAGGAAGGTGTGCAGCGCCAGCACCGCCTTGTTGCGCGCCAGCGCCCCGAGCAGGGCGGTGCGCAGCGCCATGCCGGTGAGCAGCGACATGCTCAGCACCAGGAAGGCGCTCATCGCCGCGGCCCGGGCGGCGTACCAGAGGACGAGATCCGCATTGCTCATGCCGCGTGCACTCCGGAGGTCCCGTCGATGGCGAAGGCCAGAGCCCCGTGCCGGAGCGCGAAGCGCGGCCCGCCATCGGCGCCGAGGATGGCCGCCGCCTTGGCCAGAGCCTCGGCGGCGACGGCGTCGCGCGCCACCACGCTGACGGCGGTGACGTCGGTGGCCGCCGGCAGGCCGGTCCGGGGGTCCACGAGGTGGTGGCCGCCGCGCCAGCGTCTGCCGGCGATCCCGCTGGTGGCCACGCCGGCGTCGCGCACCGAGTAGCGGGCGCCGTCGCAGAGCTCGACCGTCCAGCCCTCGCCCCCGGGGCCGCCGCCGAGGGCGCGGAGGTCGCCGCCCAGGCTGACCACGGCGTCGCCGAGGCGCTCGGCCAGCCGGTCGGCCAGCCAGCCCTTGCCCACGCCGCCGAGGTCGATGGCGCAGCCGGCGCGAACGCGCGCCCAGCCCTCGCCGACCTCCAGCGCCTCGTCGAGCGGGTGCCTCGGCGGCGGCGTGCGCACCGGCGCCGGGACGCCCCCGGCGGCGTCGCGACGGCGCACCGCCTCGATGCTGACGTCGTAGCCGGCGGCGATGAGCGCCGGCAGCACGGCGGCGTCGACCAGCCCGTCGGTGAGCTCCCAGGCCGACACGGCCGCCCGCAGGACGGCCTCGCAGACCGGCGACACCGCCACGCGCGCGCCGGCACCGGCGTTGAGCCGGCTGAGCTCGGAGCCGGGCCGGAAGCGGCTCAGCCGCTCCTCGAAGGCGTAGACCTCGGCGATGGCGGCGGAGACCGCCTCCAGGCCCGTCTCGGGCAGGGCCACGATCTCGCAGCGCGCGCCGCCGAAGGCGGTGAAGACGCGGTGGTCGACGGCGGCGACGGCGTCCATCAGCTCACCGCCGAGACGATGATCGGCGCTCCCGCCTGGCCGGCGACGACACTGGGCGCGATCGGCGTCGCGTCGCCCGACGAGCCGCCCGCGCCGGACCCCAGGCAGCCGAGCCCGGCGAGCGGGCCGGTGCCCTTGCCACGTGGCTGCTTCCGGGCGGCGGCGGCCGTCTGCAGGTAGGCCGTCACCTGGGTGCGCTGATCGGCGGGGAGGGCGGCCAGGACCGCCTGCCGTTCCTTGCCTGCCGTGGCTGCCTGCACCTGCTTCACGGCCGCGGCGATCGACGCCGGCGGCGCCGGAGCCGCCCCACCGGCGCAGGTCGTCGTCGGCGGGATCACCAGACCGGTGGTGTCGACCGGCGGTGCCGGTGGAGCGGCTGCCACGCCGCTGACCGGTGGCTTGAGCGGGGCACCGGGCGGCTTGCTGTCAGAGGCGACCGCCAGGGCCGAGGCGCCGCAGGCGACGAGCGCCCCGGCGGCGCCCGCGACCTTGAGCGCGGTGGGTCCGACGCGCATCAACGGTCTCCTATGCCGCCCAGCGCAGGCCGGAGTCGGGGAAGGAGCCGCCCAGCACGGCGCTGGGGTCGGCGCCCAGCCAGTCGCGGATCAGCGACTGGTAGACGCTGCGGAAGTCCATCGTGTACTTGAGGTTGCCGTTGTCGACCAGGCTGGTGAGCGAGGGCGCCTCGCCGAGCACGCGGCCCTTGACAGCACCGCCGACCACGAACATGGGCGCCGCAGCACCATGGTCGGTGCCCTTGCTGCCGTTCTCCTTGACGCGGCGGCCGAACTCCGACCAGGTCATCAGCGTGACCCGCTTGTCCTGCCCGTGGGCGGCGAGGTCGGTCATGAAGGCGGTCACCGCGGAGTCGACATAGCCCATCAGCGACTGGTGCCTGGTGTCCTCCTGCTGGTGGGTGTCGAAGCCGCCGAGGACCACGTGGATGACCTTGGCCGCGGGCTGGGTCACGATGATCTGGGCGGCGAGCTGCAGGCTGGCGGCGAGGTCGACCTTGCTGCCGTAGACGACGCCCTTGGGCTCATAGGTGGCGGCCGGCTTGTACGTCGACCCCTTCTGGAGGGCGGCGATGCCGCTCTCCGCGGTGGTCAGCGCGCTGTCGAGCAGGAGGCCGTAGGGGCCGGGCGTCCTGGCGTAGAGGGCGGGGGCCGCCACCTGGCGCCCGGGGCCACCCTGGACCTGGTAGCTGCCGGCGGCGTCGATGACGCTGACCGTGTTGCCCATCGCCCGCAGCTCGGTGGGAGTGCTCGACCCGCCGGCGGCGACGCAGGCCAGCGGCTGACCCGGCGCGGTGAGCTGTCCCCCGGCGAGGAGGCGGCCCAGCCAGCCCTCGGTCTGGTGGCGCGCCGGATCGGCGTACTCCCAGACGTGAACCCCCTCGAAGTGGCTGTAGGTGGGCTGTGGATAGCCGACCCCCTGGACGACGGCGACCTGGCCCTTGTCGAAGAGTCCCTTGATGCCGGTCAGCGAGGGATGGAGACCGACCCTGGCGTCGAGGTGGAGGACCTTGTCGGGCGCGATGCCGATGCCGGGGCGGGCGTCGTGGTAGGCGGCGTCGGCGTAGGGCACCACGGTGTTGAGCCCATCGTTGCCCCCGCCCCACTGCAGGACGACGAGGACGTGGTCGTTGTGAACGCCCTCGGAGGTGGCGGCGAAGACGCCCTTGGCCAGGACCGGGGGCACGATCAGGCCGGCGCCGGCGGCGAGCAGGCCGCTGCTGATGAAGTCGCGTCGCGTGAACATCAGTTTCTGCCTACTTCAGGGTGAACTCGGGGCTGGCGAGAAGCGCGTACCAGCGGTCCGACGCGGTCGTGCTGGCATTGAAGACGCGGGCGGTGTCGTCCCCGACGACGCCGTCGAGCTGGGTCCGCACCGCCTCGGCGGGGTCGGGCAGCGAGCCCCCGCGATTGACCACCGACTGGGCGAAGTTGACGCGGGCCAGCATCGAGCTGGAGCTGATCCACCCCCCGTTCACCGGCCAGCCGGCCACCGTCGGGGGGTCGTAGAGGACCTGGTCCATGCCCTGCCCCGCCGGCACCGCCACCTTGCTGATGTCGGGCTGGTTGAGGACGCGCATGGTGGCGACCATGAAGTCCGCCGGGCTGCGCACCAGCGAGCGGTAGTTGGCCGCCGCCTTGAACTCGTCGTCCAGGAAGATGGTCCGCATCAGCGTGCGGATGTCGTACTTGGAGCCGCGGAAGGCCGAGGCCACGCCGGCGACGTAGCGCGCCGAGGGTTGCGGCGTGGCGAAGAACAGCAGTGCCCTGGTGGCGATGAAGGTGGCGCAGGCATCCTTGCCCAGGATGGTGTCGATGACGTCCTCGGGGCCGAGGTTGCCGGTACGGCCCAGGAAGGTCTTCTGGCCCTGATCGTGCAGCCGGGGATTGAGCATCCCCTTGAAGGTGTAGCCCTGCTGCGCCATCTGGTCGAGCTGGGCGTAGTAGGCGTCGATGGTGGCTTTGGAGGTCTTGTCCAGCCTGGGCGGCTTGGCCACCTGGCCCCTGGCGTCCACGAACTCGGTGCGGATGCCGCTCAGCGCCCGGGCGCCCTCGCGAACATCGCTCTCGCCGTAGTTCCCCACCCCCAGCGTGTACAGCTCCATGAGCTCGCGCGCGTAGTTCTCGTTGGGTGCCTTGTTGCTGCTCTGGTCGAGGTCGAGGTAGCGGCCCATCAGCGGGTCGTAGGTGGTGGCCACCAGCAGCGAGCGGAAGTCGCCGAGGCCGGTGTCGCGCATCATCTGGTTCTGCTGGTACACGAAGGGGAATCGGTTGGCCTTGCGGTAGTCGCTGGTCAGCACGCCGTGCCAGAAGAGCGTCATCCGCTCGGGGAACTGCGCCCTGGTGGTGGCCATGTGGGTGTACCAGGCCTGGACCACGCCGGCGTGGTTGGTGGACTGGGCCGGCCGGCTCAGCGACTCCGGCTTCTGGTTGACCACCTGATCGACCAGGTCCGGGTAGGACAGCGACGCCGCCTGGTCGAGGTCGCCGGCCGTGGAGGCGAAGCCGGCGCGGCGCAGCAGGTGGGCGGCGAGAGCACGGCGATCGCCGAGCGGGCTGGCCCAGGCGCCGCCGGGTCCCGCGATCAGCTGCTGCGAGGCGGCGCTGGCGGTGGGTGCCGTGCCGCCGAGATGGAGGGTGACGAGGCGGAGGCCGGCCGCACCGGCGGCGCCGCCCCCGGCGAGACCCAGCGCCTGGCGGCGGGAGATGCGGAATGCGGTGCTCATGACGGCCAGTCTCGGGGGCGCGGCTGAGACGCGGCTGAGGCAGGAGTGCCTCTCAGCGTCCTCTCAGGAAGGACCGCCGGCGAAGGGGGCCACCCGAAAACCCGCGCCCTCCAGACGGCCGCGCACCGCGCGGGCGCAGGCCACCGCGCCCGGCGTGTCGCCGTGGACGCAGATCGACTCGACGGCCAGCGGCACGCGGCTGCCGTCGACGGCGATGACGGCGGCGCCGGTCGCCATGGCCAGCGCCCGGTCGGCGACGGCCCCGGGGTCGTCGATGACGGCGCCGGGGACGGAGCGGGGCACCAGGGTGCCGTCGGCGGCATAGGCGCGATCGGCGAAGACCTCGGCCACCACGCGCAGGCCCGCGGCGTCCCCCGCCTCCCCCATCGCCGATCCCGACGGCACCAGCCAGGTCAGCCCGGGGTCGAGGCGGAGCAGCGCCGCGGCCACCGCGCCGGCCAGCTCGGGGTCGACCGCCGCCCGGTTGCTCAGCGCCCCGTGGAGCTTGACGTGGGTGATGGGGACGCCCTCGGCGGCGGCCACCGCCCGGAGCGCGCCGACCTGGTAGAGGACCATCGTCGCCAGGTCGTCGACCGGCTCCCCGTCAACGGCGCGCCGGCCGAAGCCGAAGAGGTCGAGGGGCCCGGGATGGGCCCCGACGGCGACGCCACGGCGAGCCGCCAGCGCCACCGTCCTGCGCATGATCAGCGGATCGCCGGCGTGGAAGCCACAGGCCACGTTGACGCTGCTGACGATCTCCAGCAGCGCGGCGTCATCCCCCATCCGCCAGGCACCGTAGCCCTCGCCGGCGTCGCAGTTGAGGTCGACCACGAGCCCGGGCATCGATCCGGATGATAGGCGGGCCATGCCGCGCATCCTGCCCTGTGCCGACTCCGCGCTGCTCATCAGCTTCGCCGGCGAGGCGGAGCCCGGCAGCCGGGTGCTCGGCCTCGACCGCGCTCTCGCCGCCGATCCCGCCGCGGGCATCGGCGACCTCATCCCTGGCCTCGACTCCCTCCTCGTGGTCCTCGACGGCTCGGCGCCGCCGGCCGCGGTCAGGGCGCGGGTGGAGACGGCGCTCGCGGGCCTCGAGCGGTCCGGCGCGAGCCACCTGCCGGCGGGGCGTGACCACCGCCTGCCGGTGCGCTTCGGCGGCGCCGACGGGCCCGACCTCGACCGGGTGGCGGACCAGGCGGCCCTGAGTCCCGGCGCGCTGATCGCGCTGCTGACCACGATCGAGCTCCGCGTCGCCCTGGTCGGCCACCTCCCGGGCCTCCCCTACCTGCGCGGGCTGCCCGCCTCGCTGGATCTGCCGCGCCGGCCCCGGCCGCGCACCGCCGTGCCGGCGGGCAGCGTGGGCATCGCCGCCGCCATGGCCTGCGTCTACCCGGCGCGGGCTCCTGGCGGCTGGCACCTGGTGGGCCGCACCGACGCCCGGATGGTGGACCTGGAGCGCCAGCCGCCCTTCCTGCTGGCGCCCGGTGACCGGGTCCGGATGATCGCGGTCAGGTGAACGCCGCGCAGGCGGAGGGCGGCATGGCCGATCATCACGCCCACCTGCCTGCCGCCAGAGCCGCGCGCGCCCACCGGCGCCGCCGCCAGGAGCATCCGACCATGCCGCGAACCGGACTCCGCCGCATCCCCAGGGCGGCGGCCCTGGTCGGCGCCGCCGCCCTCGGCGTCGCCGCACTGGAGGCGACGCGCCGGCTCGACCGCCGCGCCGCCCACCGCGACCCGGCCGCGGAGCGGCTGGTCACCCCGCTGACAGGACGGCCCGTGGCCGTCACCTCCAACGACGGCACCGTGCTCCACGCCGAGATCTTCGGGGAGGAGGGCGCGCCCACCATCGTCCTGGCCCACGGCTGGACCTGCTCGCTCGACTTCTGGAAGCTGCAGACACGTGAGCTGATGGGTGAGTTCCGGGTGGTGGCCTACGACCAGCGCGGCCACGGCCGAAGTGGCCAGCCGGGCCGCAAGGCGTACACGCCGACCGCCATCGCCGACGACTTCCAGGCGGTGGTCGAGGCCTGCGTCCCCGCCGGTGAGCGCTTCGTGGCCGCCGGGCACTCCATGGGCGGCATGACCATCGTTGGCTGGGCCGGGCGCCACCCCCGGGAGGTGGAGAGCCGGCTGGCGGGGGCGGCGCTGATCAGCACCGGCATGGGCGATCTGCTCGCCAAGTTCGGGCTGCGGCGGCCGCTGGCCGGGGGCCGGGTGGAGCAGACGATCGCGGCCGGGCTGTTCCGGCTGCCCCTGGGGTTGCCGCCCTGGCCCAACCCGCTGACCCTGCGCTTCCTGCGGGCGCTGTGCCTCGGCCCCGGGGCGAGCGCCGCGGTGGCCGCCTTCTGCGAGCGCATGGTCCTGGCCTGTCCGGCGGAGTCCCGGTCGGGGTTCGGCTCCGCCTTCCCCCGGCTCGACCTCTACATCTCGGTGCCCCTGCTCACCGTCCCCACCGTGGTCCTGGTCGGAGCCGTGGACATGCTGACCCCGCCCTGGCACGCGCGCAAGCTGTGCCAGGAGCTGCCCGACTGCGTCGAGCTAGCCGAGCTTGACGGGATCGGCCACATGGCGCCGCTGGAGGCGCCCGAGGAGGTGACCTCGCGGATCGCCGGACTGGCGCGCCGGCATCTGGTCAACACCATGTCCGAGCCACCGCTGCCGGTCGCCACCGGCGCATGAGCGGCGCCGCCACCTGCATCCGGGTGGCCCGGGCCGGGGTGCTGACGCTGCTCGTCGACCCGGGGCGCGCCGGGCTGGGCCGGTGGGGTGTCCCCCCCGGAGGGCCGGCCGACACCGAGATGTACGCCCTGGCGCTGCGGCTCTGTGGGGCGCCGGCGGGCGCCACGGCACTCGAGGTCACCGCCGCCGGTCCGGTGCTGGAGCTGCGCGGAGCTGCCTGCCGGCTCTCGGTGGCGGCCGCCGGCCTGGTCGAGGCGGTGGTGGAGCGACGGGCCGGCGCGCGCGAGGTGCTGCGCCCGCCGCGCAGCGTCACCCTGCGCGACGGTGACCGGCTCGAGGTCGGCGCCGTCCGGCACACCCTGCGCGCCTACGTGGGCATCGGCGGCGAGCTCGACCTGCCCCCCCAGCTGGGCTCGCGCTGCGTCTGCCTGCGCGGCGCCACCTCGGGACTGCTGGCCCGCGGGCTGCGGGCCGGCGACGAGCTCAGGGTCCTGGCGCCGGAGCCGGCGGGGCCGGACCTGGAGCTCGATCCGGTCCCGGGCTGGGTGACCGAGCCTGGTCCGCTGCGCGCCGCCGCGGGTCCGCAGTGGGAGCGTCTGAGCGCCGCGGGCCGGGCCGCCCTGACGCCCGGCGCCGTCCACCGCGCCGGCACCGCGGTCGACCGCGCCGGGGTCCGGCTGGAGGGCGCGCCACTGCCGGTCGACGGCACCGCCGACGTGGCCGTGCAGGGCTGTCCGGCCGGCGCCGTCCAGGTCACCGGCGACGGCACCACCATCCTGCTGGGCGTCGACCGGGGCACGACCGGCGGCTACGCCATCCCGGCCGTGGTGGCCGCCGTCGACCTGGCGCGTCTGGGCCGGCTCGGGCCCGGCTCCGAGGTCTGCTTCCGGCAGATCGAGGTGGAGACCGCGGAGGCGCTGTGGCAGGACCGGCGCCGGCTCCTGGCCCGGCTCGGCGAGCTGCTCCGGCCGGCGGCGTGACGGCGTGAGCCGACCCCGACGGAGGCACCGCTGATGCGCGCTGTGGTCGTCGACGCCCCCGGCGGACCGGAGGCGCTGCGGGTGGTCGACCGGCCCGACCCGGTGGCCGGTGCCGGCGAGGTGGTGCTCCGCGTCCACGCCGCCGGGATCAATCGCGCCGACCTGCTCCAGCGTCAGGGCCTCTACCCGCCCCCGCCGGGTGCCGGCGACATCCTGGGGATGGAGTGCAGCGGTGTGGTCGAGCAGGTCRGAGGCGGCGTCGCCGGCTGGGCGGTGGGCGATCGCGCCGCCGCGCTGCTGAGCGCCGGTGGCCAGGCGGAGCTCTGCGCGGCACCCGCCGCGCAGCTGCTTCGCATCCCGGCGGCGATGCCGCTGCTCGAGGCCGGCGCCGTCCCCGAGGTCTTCCTGACCGCCAGCGACAACATGGTCACGCGCGGCGGTCTGGGCGCCGGGGAGACGGCGCTGATTCACGGCGGGGCCGGTGGTGTCGGCACCGCGGCCGTCCAGATCGCCCGGCGGTTGGGCTGCACGGTGATCGTGACCGCGGGTTCGGCAGAGCGCCTCCAGGCCTGCCGGGCGCTGGGCGCCGACCACGGCATCAACCACCGCGAGGATGACCTGGTGAGCCGGATCGACGAGATCACCGGCGGCCGCGGCGTCGACCTCATCCTCGACCTGCTGGGGGCCTCCCACCTGGACCAGAACCTGCGCTGCCTGGCCACCGAGGGGCGGCTCTGCGTCATCGGCCTGCAGGGGGGCGCCCGCGCCGAGATCGACCTCAACCTGGTGATGCGCAAGCGGCTGCGCGTCCTGGGTTCGACGCTGCGCGCCCGGTCCGTGGCGGAGAAGGCGGCGGTGGTGGCGACTGCTCAGCGCGATCTCATGCCCGGCTTCGAGGACGGGACTCTGCGGCCGGTCGTGGGGCGCGTGTTCGATCTCGAGGAGGTGGCCGGCGCCCATCGCGCCATGGAGGCCGGGGAGGCTGTGGGCAAGATCGTCCTGCGCCTCAGCGCCGTCTGACACCGGCCACCTAGACTGCGCGGCCGGAGACGAACGGCAGACGCCCGACCACGAGGTGACGAGGAGCTCAGTGTGACCACCCCGACGGACATCTTCGCTGAGATCGACGCGGCTCTGACGGCGGACCCCTCGCGCGCCCACGGCATGAACGCCAGGTACCAGTTCGACCTCAGCGGCGACGCGGGCGGGCTCTTCCATATCGTCGTCGCCGACGGCGAGGGCCACGCCGGCGACGGGGCGGTGCACGATCCCGACATCACCATCTCCATGGCCGCCGCCGACTTCGTCGACATGCGCAGCGGCCGTCTGGACCCGACCATGGCCTTCATGAGCGGGAAGATCAAGATCAGCGGCGACATGGGGCTGGCCATGAAGCTGCAGTCGGTGCTCCGCCAGTAGCCGCCCGCGGTGCGCTCCCCGACCCCGGTCACCGGAGCCTCGGCGGCCACCTCCGGCCTGCTGCTGGTGGCCATCTCGGCCACCAGCTTCGGCACCCTCGGCATCTTCGGCAAGCTGGCACCGCGCGCCGGGCTCACGCTGCCCACCCTGCTGGCGCTGCGCTTCGGCGTCGCCGCGCTGCTCCTGGGAGGCTGGCTGCTGGTGCGCGGCCGGCTCCGCGTCCCCTCGCTCCGCCGTGCCGCCCCGGTGGTGCTGATGGGACTGTTCTACATCGGCCAGTCGGCCTGCTTCTTCGGCAGTCTGCGCACCGTGCCCGCGGCGGTGACCAGCATCCTGCTCTACACCTACCCCGTGGTGGTGGCGCTGCTGGCGCGGCTGCTCCTCGGTGAGGCGCTCAGCGGGGTCCGCGTGGTCGCGCTGGTGGCGGCGTGCGCGGGTGTGCTGCTGGTCGTCGACCCGTTCGGTGCGCGCTCGCTCGACCCCGTCGGCGTGGCGCTGGGGCTGGGCTCGGCGGCCGTCTACTCCGCCTACATCCTCACCGGCAGTGTGCTGCTGCGCGACATCCCGCCGATCGCCGCGACCGCCGGCATCGCGGCCACCGCGGCGATCGGCTACGCGCTCGCCGGGCTGATGGGGGGACAGCTCCAGGGCTTCGACGGCAGCGGCTGGGGGGTGGTGGCGGGGATCGCCACCCTGGGGACCGTGCTGCCGGCGACCGCCTTCCTGTTCGGGCTGGCACGGGTGGGCCCCAGCGTGGCGGCGACGGTCAGCACCCTGGAGCCGGCCTCGACGGCGGCGCTGGCCGCGATCTTCCTGGGCGAGACCCTCTCGCCCCTGCGCTGGGGCGGCGGCGCGCTGGTGCTGGTGGCGGCGGCGGTGCTCGCCCGGGCCACCGCCACCGAGGCGCGAGAGCGGGTGGCCGATGCGCGCTGAGCGCCTGGTGGGCGTCGCCGAGCTGCGGCGGGGCTATCCTCGGCGCCCTGTGAGTGAGACCGATCCGCGGGCCACGCTGGCGCGGCGGCTGGACTACGACGAGCCGGCGCGCGCGCTGCTGGTGGAGTGGGAGGACGGGGCCGTCCACCGCATCCCCTTCGCGGTGCTGCGCAGGTCCTGCCCGTGCGCGGTATGCGCCGGCGAGATGGGGCGACCGGGCCGATTCCAGCTCAAGCCCGAGCTCGACCCCGGCGAGGACGAGCTGGCCGACATGCACCTGGTGGGGGCCTACGGCCTGGGCACGCGCTGGGCCGACGGGCACTCCACGGGCATCTACACCTTCGAGCACCTGCGCCGCCTGGGCGCGGCCACGGCCGGGGCGTAGCCCGCTCAGGCCACCACCGAGCAGGCCGCCGGGGCGGCGCCCGCCAGCTCGACGGCGGCGGTAGCGAGGGCGGCGCCCGCCTCGGCGGCCTGCTCCGGCGAGAGGCCGCTGACGGTCAGGCGCACGGCGCCCGCCGGGCCGGGCCGGAGGTGGAACACCTCACCCGGGCCGGCGACGAATCCGTGGGCCGCGGCGCGCTCCAGCACCCCGGCCTCGTCAACGCCCGGAGGCAGCCGGACCCAGAGGTTGAGCCCGTCGGCAGCGGGCAGGACGCAGCCGCCCGCGGCCTCGAGGTCGGAGGCGCGCAGGGCGCCCAGGGCGGCGGCGCGCCGCTCGGCATAGGCGGCGATGGCCCGGTCCAGGGCCGGGGTCAGGTCGGGGTCACGCAGCACCCGCGCCAGCGCGCGCTGGGCGAGCCGCGAGGTCCAGCCGTCGATGTAGCTCTTCTCCTCCACCATCAGCGCGCGCAGGGAGGGCGCGGCCACCGCGGCGGCGACGCGCAGGTCGGGGGCGATGGCCTTGCTGAAGCTGCGGATGTGGACCACGCGCGACCGCAGGCGCGGGTCGGTGATCAGCGACACCGAGAGCACGCCGACGACATCGGCGGCGTGGTCGTCCTCGATGGCGACGGCGTCGGCGGAGCCGGCGAGCACGTCCGCCAGCCGGTCACGGCGCTCGGGGGTCCAGGAGCCGCCGGTGGGGTTCTGGGAGCGCGGAGTCAGGATCACCAGGCGGGCGCCCGCCGCCACCGCCGCCGCCAGGCCGTCGGGCCGCACCCCGAGGTCGTCGAGGGGCAGGCCGATCATGGGGAAGCCCAGCCGGTCGACGGCATCGAGGACGGTGGCGTAGCCGGGCTGCTCGACCGCCACCAGCGGCATGCCCCAGTCCCCTCGCCGGACCGCGGCCCGGCAGGCCAGCTCCACCAGCTGGAGCGCCGACGAGGCGACTGTGATCTGGCGCGCCCCGGCCTCGATGCCGTCGCCTGCCAGCCGCTCGCCGAGGACGTCGGTGAGCTCGCCGAGCGGCTCGGGCATGCCGTACTGCAGGTCGTTGGGCGTGGTCGCCTCCAGGGCCGCGGCCCAGGCCCGGCGGAGGATGTCGAGCGGCAGCAGCTCGGGGTCGGGGCCGCCGGCGGCGCACTCCACCGCGCGCGGATGGGCGGCGAGCAGGCGCGCGGTGGTCTGCGACTGCAGGCGGCGGCGCCAGGGGGCGCCCCCGCGGTGGATGGTGGGATCGGCGACTCCCGGCGGCGGCGCCATGGCGGCGGGGATGACGATGAAGGTGCCGCGGCCGGGCTCGCCGCGCGTCAGGCCCCGGCGGCCGAGCTCCTCGTAGGCGCCGGCCACGGTCGCCGGGCTGAGCCCGAGGTGGCCGGCCAGCGCGCGCACCGTGGGCAGGCGGGCGCCTCCGGGGAGCCGCCCATCGTCGATGGCAGCCTCGAGCTCGGCGGTGATCGACGTGGCGAGCCCGGCGCCCGGCCCCCGGGCGGCGCGGCGGTCGAGGTCGTCGCGGGTCATCGGAAAATTCATGGACATGTGAGACAATACATTAGCCCAATGTACTAGTACAGGCCGCGCGGGCAGCGGCGCAGCGGAGGTGATGGAGATGCCCGCTCTCCTCGGATTCGTGATCCTGCTGGCCGCCCTGGCGGCCTTCGGGCTGGCCGTGTGGAAGCTCGGCGCCGAGACCCGTGACGGCTTCGGCGTCATGGTGCGCTCCGGTGGCCCCGAGGTCCCGTCGGCGGTTTCCGGAGCCCAGGCCCCCCGCGCCAACGCCTGGTGGTGAGCGGCGCCCCGACGCCGGTTCTGCCCGATACGCGGCTCCGCCGCCACCCGGAGCGGGAGATGGCGGAGGTGGCCGAGCGCGACGAGCTGCTCGCCGCCGCGGCGGTGGCCCACGTGGGCATCACCGTGGACGGCCTCCCGGTGGTGATCCCGCTGCTCGTCGAGCACCTGGCCGGCGTCCTCTACTTCCACGGCGCCCCCGCCTCCAGGGTGCTGCGGGCCCTGGGCTCGGGGCAGCCGGTGTGCGCCACCGTCACCGTGCTGGACGGGCTGGTCGCCAGCCGCACGGCGCTCAACCACTCCGCCAACTACCGCAGCGTGGTGGCCTTCGGTCGCGGCGCCGAGGTGACCGACGCGGCCGTCAAGCGAGCCGTCCTCGAGCGCTTGACCACGCGCCTCTTCGGCGGCCGGTCGGTGGGGTCCGACTACCAGGCGGCCACCCCCAAGGACCTGGCCGGCACCCGCATGGTGGCGGTGACGGTGGAAGCGTGGAGCGGCAAGCGCCGCACCGGACCGCCGCTCGGCCCGCTGGACGCTGAGCTGCCCCCCGACCACGAGGCGCTCGGCTTCTGGGCGGGCGTGGTGGAGGTGGCCGGGGGCGGGATCGCCGCCGCCGCCGCTGCTGCATCCTAGGAGGGGTGGAGGAGACACCGGCGGCCGCCCCCTCGGGCCAGCCGAGCACGCGCGACGTCCTCCGGCTGGCGCTGCCCGCCCTCGGGGCGCTGGCCGCCGAGCCGCTCTACCTGCTCGTCGACACCGCCGTGGTCGGCCACCTGGGAAGCGCTCCGCTCGCCGGGCTGGCGATCGGCGGCACTCTGCTCACCGGCCTGTTGGCCTTCTCCAGCTTCCTGGAGTACGGCACCACCGGCGCCGTCGCCCGGCTGATGGGCGCCGGCCGCCGCCCGGAGGCGCTCGACGTGGCCGTCCAGGCCACCTGGCTGGCGGTCGGCACCGGGCTGCTCATCACCCTCCTGCTGGAGCTGCTGGCGACGCCTCTGGTCCAGCTGCTCGGGGGCGGGGACGCGGCCACCACCGACCAGGCCGTGGAGTGGCTGCGCATCGCCGCCCTGGGCGCCCCCTTCGTCTGCGTGACCCTGACCGGTCAGGGCTGGCTGCGCGGGGTGCAGGACACGGTCACCCCGTTCGTGGTCATCCTCGGCGGCAACATCGCCAGCGCCGCGCTGAGCGTGACCCTGGTCTACGGCGCCCACCTCGGCATTCGCGGCAGCGCCATCGCCAACGCCGTGGCGCAGTCGGCAAGCGCGGCCATCTTCGCGCTGGCCCTGCGCCGGCGCGGCGCCGCCATGCGGCTGAGCTGGCGCAGGGCCGGGCGGCAGCTGGCGGCGGCGGGCGATCTGAGCGTCCGGACCCTGGCCTTCCTGGGCAGCTTCACCGTGGCCACCGCCGTGGCCGCCCACATCGGCGGGGCCAGCGTGGCGGCTCACCAGATTGCGCTCCAGCTCTGGAGCTTCCTGGCCTACTCGCTGGACTCGCTGGCCATCGCCGCGCAGGCCATGGTGGGGGCCGCCGTGGGCGCCGGTGACATCGGCCGGGCCCGGGCGCTGAGCTGGCGGCTGGTGCGCTGGGGAGCGGTGATCGGCACCGTCATCGGGCTGGTCCTGCTCGCCGGAATCACCGTCATCCCGCGCTTTTTCACCTCGGACCCGGCGGTGCTCGACGCCGTCCACCAGGCCTGGCCGTTCTTCGCCGCCATGGAGCCGGCGGCGGGCGTGGTCTTCGCCCTCGACGGCATCCTCATCGGCGCCGGCGACCTTCGCTTCCTGGGCTGGGCCACCGTGGTCGCCGGGCTGGGGGTCTACGTGCCGCTGGCGCTGCTGGCGGGGGCGGCGGGTTGGGGACTGGCCGGGGTCTGGGCGGGGCTGACCGCCTTCGTGCTGGCCCGGCTGCTGAGCTGCCTGTGGCGGCTGCGCGGCGACCACTGGTACGCGGCCGGCCGCCGGCACATCGAAGGGGCGGTGATCCTGCCCTCAGCGTGACCTCCCCCGGCGCCGCGTCACCACCGCGCCGCCGACGGCCACGGCCAGGATCACCGCCACCGCCGCGGCGCGCGGCGCGCCGGAGACGCCGCCGGTGTCGGCCTCGGCTCCCACCGCCGGTGGCGCTGCCGGGGTTGGCGGCGCCGGCGCGGGGACCCAGTCGGTGGTGCCGGTGATGGCCAGCGGCCGGCCGTCGACCATGGCCGGGATCGACCAACTGAGCAGGGTGGCGGGCCGGTTGGCGGAGATGACCTCGGCCGGGGCGTCCTCGTGCGGCCACGCGGTCCGCGGCTCGATCCAGGCGAACGACGGCGACTCCGCGATGCGCACCCACATCGGAGCCGCCGCCGGGTCGGCCGCGACCTCGGGCGAGTGGCCCTCCGCCACCTGGACGTCGACCCACTCCGGGCTGCGCACGTTGACGTCGGTGCCGGCGGCGGTGATGCGGGCGAAGGGCTCCCCTTTCGGCCCCAGGACGGTCACCGTGGAGCCGCCGGAGACGGTGACGTCGATGCCGGGCACGCGCCCGGTGAGGACCGCCACCTGGATGCCGGTGACCGGCTCGACCGCCGAGGTCAGCCGGGCGGTGATGGCGCCGAGCAGAGGCTTAAACTCGTCGTGTCCCTTCACCGCCACCAGCCCGCCGCGGAAGCGCAGGGGCACACTCCACTCGTAGAGGCGGACGGTCGCCCGCCCCGCGGCCACGGCCGGCGGCACGCTCACCGGCTGGGGATGGAGCCGGTGGTCGTACCAGCCCCAGCTGCCGCCGCTGGAGACGGGCAGCCAGCTGGGGGTCGCGCCAGGCGTCGCCGAGGCCGGCACGTCGATGATCCCGTTGGGGCTGTTGGACAGGTACCAGGCGGGCGAGGCGAAGTTGCCGAGCACCCCCCTGGAGCCGATGCGCAGGAAGGGCTCACCGGTCGGAGCCAGGACCTCGACCTCGTCGGCGCCGCTGTTGGCCAGCACCAGCTGCGGGGCGACGCTGACCAGGGCCTGGACGGTCACCCCGGGGAGGGGGGGCTCGACCGCGTCGAGGACGGTGCGAACTCCCGGATCAACGGCGTGCGCGGAGGCGTGCAGCGGGCCCTCCAGGAGCAGGAACGCCAGCGCCGCCAGCAGCGCCTGGACCGCCAGCCCCGCGGCCGCGACGGCGCGGCGCCGGCCGCCGGCGCTCCTCTCCCAACCCATGGGCGCCCATCTTGCGGGCTCGATGCCGGCCGGTGAATGCGGCGTACTGGTCGGCGGTCCCGACCCGGACCACGGCAACGCAGGGCGCGGTGACGGCGCCATACTCGCCGCGTGGCTGTCCCCGCCCTTCGCCAGGATGGACCCAGCCGGGAGCGCCTCAGCCGCACCGCGCTGCGGATGTTCGCCGAGCGTGGCTACGACGGCGTCAGCAACCGGGAAATCGTGGCCGCCTGCGGTCTGACCAAGGGCGCCATCTACTGGTACTTCGAGAGCAAGGAGGACCTCTTCCGCACCGTGGTGGCGGAGGCCATGGGGGGCTTCCAGGACCGGCTGGCGCTGGCCATCGAGGACGCACCGGACTGGGAGGCCAGGCTGCGCGCCGCCTTTCTGGTCTTCACCGAGGTGCTCGAGGCCGAGGACGACCCCCATCGCGACCTCCTGGTGCTGCTGGTGTCGCGCTTTCCCCGCGGCCCCGGCACCGACGGTCTGGTGAGCGCCGGCTACGAGCAGCTGTTGCTGGCGGTGGAGGCCATGCTGTCGGGCCGCCCCGGCGGCGGCCCCATCAGCGACCGGCACGCGGCCTCCCTGGTCCACGCGGCCGGGCTCGGTGTCCTGGTCCTGGAGGCCAACCACCGCTCCGCGGCCCGCCCCACCCTGAACGCCCTGCTGCGGCTGCTGGGCAGCACCGGGATGGACCAGGCGCACGCCAGGTGACCGACCTCGCCGCCGCCGGAACCACGACCGATGCCGCTGCAGGCCCGCCGCCGGCGCCACTGCTGACCGAGCGCCGGGGCGCGGTGCTGGTGCTCACGCTCAACCGTCCGGAGCGCCTCAACGCGCTCAACGACGAGCTGCTGGGGGCGCTCCACGGCGCCCTGCTGGCCGCCCGTGACGACACCGAGGTGCGGGCGCTGGTCGTGACCGGCGCCGGCCGCGGCTTCAGCGCCGGCGCCGACCTGATCGACGGGAGCCGCCGGACGATCGCCATCCGCGACACCCTGGCGCGGCGCTACCAGCCGCTGGTGCTGCTGCTCCGCGAGATCGAGAAGCCGGTGATCGCGGCCGTCAACGGCGTCGCCGCGGGCGCCGGGCTGTCGCTGGCGCTGGCCTGCGACCTCCGCGTCTGCGCGCAGAGCGCCACCTTCCTCCAGGCCTTCGTCCGGATCGGGCTGGTGCCGGACGCGGGCGCGACCTACTTCCTGCCGCGGCTGGTCGGATCGGCCCGGGCGGCCGAGATGGCCATGCTCGGCGACGTGGTGACGGCGGTGGACGCCGAGCGCTTCGGGCTGGTCAGCCGGGTGGTGCCCGACGCCGAGCTGATGGACGAGGTGATGGCGCTGGCGCAGCGACTGGCGCGGGGCCCGCGCTCGGTCGGCCTGATCAAGCGGCTGCTCGACATGAGCCTGTCCAGCGATCTGCGCAGCCAGATGCGCAGCGAGGAGGACCTGCAGGAGGTGGCCCAGGCCACCCAGGACGCCGCCGAGGGGGTGGCGGCGTTCCTCGAGAAGCGACCTGCGGACTTCAGGAACCGCTAGGCCGGGCCACCTCCCTGCAGACCATCAGCCGGCGCTCTCGCCCGGCTCCAGACGGGACGTGGCTCTTCGCCATCCAGGACCAGATGGGGAAGTGCCATGACGATGGTGCCTCCTTTGTTTGTCGACTGTTGACGGCACAGCTTGGATACCCGGCCACCGGGCGACCCAAACGCCCTGCTCGGCGCCGGGCGGGAGACGGCCTGCCGGGCCGCCGAGGCACCATGAGCGTGGCCGCTACAACGCCCGTCCAGGAGTCCTCACATGCAGCTCGACCGGCTCTTCATCGACGGCCAATGGGTGGCCTCCACCGGGACCGGGTCCATCGCCGTCGTCGACCCCTCGACGGAGGAGGTGGTGGGGTCGGTGCCCGGGGGCACGGCCGAGGACGTCGATCGAGCGGTGAGCGCGGCCCGGCGGGCCTTCCCCGAGTGGGCGGCCACGCCGCTCGCCGAGCGGACGCGGTTCCTCGACCGGCTGCGCTCGGGGATCGCGGAGCAGACCGACGAGCTGGCGGCGGCGATCACCAGGGAGATGGGCGCCCCCATCAGGATGTCGACACGCGTCCAGGTGGGGTTGCCCGCCATGACGCTGTCGGCGCTCCTCGACGGGGCGGTCCCGGCCTTCGAGGAGCAGATCGGCAACTCGCTGGTGCTCCGCGAGCCGGTCGGCGTGGTGGGCGCCATCACCCCCTGGAACTACCCGCTCCACCAGCTGGTCAACAAGGTGGGACCGGCGCTGCTGGCCGGCTGCACGGTGGTCGCCAAGCCCAGCGAGGTGGCTCCCTCCAGCGCCTTCATGCTGGCCGCCATCCTCGAGCGGCTGGGCCTGCCGCCCGGCGTCTTCAACCTGGTCAGCGGCTACGGCCCGGTGGTCGGCGAGGCCCTCGCGGCGCATCCACAGGTGGACATGGTGTCCTTCACCGGCTCCACCCGGGCGGGACGCCGGGTGGCGGAGCTGGCCGCGCAGACGGTCAAGCGGGTGGCCCTCGAGCTCGGCGGCAAGTCGGCCGCGGTGGTGCTCGAGGGTGCCGACCTGCAGCGCGCCGTCAGCTCGGTGGTCAAGAACTGCTACCTCAACAGCGGGCAGACCTGCACCGCGCTGACCCGGCTGGTGGCGCCCCGCGCCAGCCTTGCCGAGGTCGAGGCCATCGCCGTGGAGACGGCCGAGGCGATGCGGGGCGGCGACCCCTTCGACAGCCGGACGCAGCTCGGGCCGCTGGCGAGCGAGCCCCAGCGGGAGCGCGTGCGTGGCTACATCGCGCGGGGCCTGGGCGAGGGGGCGCGGCTGCTCACCGGCGGGGTGGAGCCGCCCCCGGGGCTGGGGCGCGGATTCCACGTGCGACCCACCGTCTTCTCCGGCGTCGACAGCCGCATGGCCATCGCCCAGGAGGAGATCTTCGGACCGGTGCTCAGCATCCTGGCGCACGACGGTGAGGACAGTGCGGTGGAGATCGCCAACGGCACGCCCTACGGGCTGAGCGGCGCCGTCTGGGCCGGCGACCAGGAGCAGGCGACGGCCGTGGCCCGCCGGCTGCGCACCGGCCAGGTGGAGGTCAACGGCGGCAACTTCAATCCGGCGGCACCATTCGGGGGCTACGGCCAGAGCGGGCTGGGCCGGGAGCTGGGCAGGTTCGGGGTCGAGGAGTTCCTCGAGGTCAAGTCACTGCAGCTCTAGCTGCCAGGCACCTCGACAGCCGCTACGCCGCCGGGATCACCGCCACGGCACCGATGATCGGCCTGGCCAGCGGCATCCCTGCCAGGCCGCCCAGCGGCTCGGCGGAGCCGAAGGGGTAGACGGCGCCGTCGGCGCCGATCAGCCAGTAGCCGTCGCCGGTCGGGGTCGGGGCCATGGCGACCACGGGGGCGGCGAGGGCGCGGCCGCCGGTGGACCCATAGGAGCGGTTCACGGCGTCGCCGAAGGGGAAGATCCCGCCGTCGCCCGCGAACAGCCAGTAGCCCTTGCCGGTCGGCGTCGCCGCCATGCCCACGATCGGCCGGTTGAGCCGGATGTTGCCGGTCGAGCCGTAGCCGCCGGCGTCACCGAAGGGGAAGATGCCGCCG
>JRHI01001469.1_pt1 | contig 19689 bp, 17 predicted proteins | sample 215371 | NCBI WGS metagenome assembly JRHI01 (sample SAMN02929681, study PRJNA255918) | sediment metagenome | biome: cave system; feature: Ice Cave; material: Sediment; isolation source: sediment from deep within a dark volcanic ice cave with no known source of... ...
GCGGCAAGGACCCGACCAAGGTCGACCGCAGCGCCGCCTATGGGGCACGCTACGTCGCCAAGAACGTCGTCGCCGCTGGCCTGGCGGCGAAGTGCGAGATCCAGGTGGCCTACGCCATCGGCGTGGTCAAGCCCGTCTCGGTGCGCGTCGAGACGTTCGGCACCGAACGCGTCCCCACCGATCAGATCCACGCGCTCATCGACGAGTACTTCGACCTCTCGCCGCTCGGCATCATCAGCGAGCTGCAGCTCCGCCGCCCCATCTACCGGCAGGTGGCGGCGTTCGGACACTTCGGCCGCAGCGATCTGGACCTGCCCTGGGAGCGGGTGGAGAAGGCCGCCATGCTCGCCGAGGACGCCGGCACCGAGCCGCTGGTCATCGCCAGGGCAGGTTAGCCGGCACCGTGCTCCACGCCGTGGTGCTCGCCGGTGGCACCGGGAGCCGGCTGTGGCCGATGTCCCGGGCCGCCGTCCCCAAGCACCTGCTGCCGCTGGCCGGCGGCGGCCGGACGCTGCTGCGCGCCACCCTGGACCGGGTGCGCCCGCTCACCGCCAACGTCTGGGTGGTCACTGTGGCCTCGCAGGCGCAGCAGTGCGCCGCCGAGCTGGCGGCCGCCGGGCTGGACCCGGCGCGCGTCATCGCCGAGCCGGGCGCCCGGGGCACCGGGCCCGCGCTCGGCCTGGCGGTGAGCACCATTGCCGAACAGGACGGCGACGCCGTCATCGCCAGCGTTCACGCCGACCATCACATCGGCGACGACGAGGCCTACCGGGTCGCGGTGCTGGCGGCGGCGGGCTGGGCGCGCGGCACCGGTGGCCTGGCCACGGTCGGAGTGCAGCCCACCGAGCCCGCCACCGGCCTGGGCTACATCGAGGTGGGCGAGCCTCTGCCCGCCGACCTCTGGCGGTCGCCGGAGGGCGGCGGGCCCGGGGTCGTCCCGCTGCCCGGCCTGCGGGTCGACCGCTTCGTCGAGAAGCCCGACCTGGCCACCGCCCTCACCTACCTGGCCGGCGGCCGCCACCTCTGGAACACGGGCCTCTTTGCCTGGGAGGCCTCGACCTTCCTGCGCGAGCTGGGCGCGGCCTCGCCGGAGATCGAGGCCGGGGTCGCGGCCACCGTGGCGGCCCGCGCTGCCGGGGACGAGGCCGCCGCCGCGACCGCCTACCTGGCCCTGCCCAGCGAGGCGGTCGACACGCTGGTGCTGGAGCGCACCACGCGCCTGACCGCGGTGCCCGCCGCCTTCGGCTGGTCGGACCTCGGCTCCTGGGCCGACCTGGCCGGCGCGCGCCGGGGCGCCGGCGATGCCGACGCCGAGGGCAACGTCGTCGAGGGCGACGCCAGTCTCGGCGCCGGCACCCGCAACTGCCTGGTCGACGCCCGCGGCGGCCGGCGGGTCACCGTGCTCGGCGCCGAGGACCTGGTGGTGGTCGACACCGGCGACGCCGTCCTCGTCCTCGCGGCCGGAGTGGCCCAGCAGGTCAAGCAGGCCGTCGACGCCCTCCGCGCCGAGGGCCGCACCGACCTTCTCTGACGGCGGGGGGCCACGCGCGTCCCTGCGGGCGCGCTCTGCGCGTTCTGACGGCGGGAGCGCTGTTAGGCGGCGGAGCGCTTCTAGGCGGGTTGGCCCAGCAGCTCGGCGGCCTGGGTGCAGGCGCCCAGCGCTCCGGCGTAGTCGCCGAGGGCGGCGGGGACCACGGTGACGCTCTGCTCGCCGTCGACGAAGAGGTGGGGCTGCATGGCCGCGGCCACGCGCTTGACGAAGGGGGCTCCCAGGCGTGTCCCCAGGCCGCCGCCGATGACCACCGCCTCCACGTCCAGGAGGTTGCAGGCCGAGGCCACGCCGGCACCGGCGGCGGCCACGGCGTCGTCGACGAGGCGGTGGGCTAGGGCGTCACCGTGGTCGAGTGCACGCGCGATGACCCCGCTGGTGACATGGTCGCGCCCCTGCCGCTCCATGATCTTGAACAGGTCGGTGTGCACGCCCCGATCGCGCAGCTTGCGGGCGCGGCGCTCCATGGAGGCGCGCCCGGCGTAGGCCTCGAGGCAGCCCCGGCGGCCGCACCCGCAGCGCCGGCCATCCGGCCTGACGCACATGTGGCCGACCTCGCCGGCGGCGCCCGCATGGCCGCGGCGGAGCTCACCGCCGAGGATGACGGCGCCGCCGACCCCGGTCCCGAACCAGACTCCGAGGACGTCACGGAAGGGCTTGCCGGCACCCAGCCGGTATTCGCCGAACATGCCGGCACGCGCGTCATTGTCAACGCTGACCGGCACTCCGATCCGGGCGCTGAGAGTGCTCACCAGCGGATACGGGTCCATCCACCCCGCCAGGTTGGGGCTTCTGGAGACGATGCCCTGCTCTCGGTCGATCTGCCCGGGCGCGCCAACACCGCAGCTGAGAAGGCGCGGCGAGCCGGCGTCCCGCAGCGCTTCGGCGACCAGGGTGGCGATGGTGTCGATGACGGCGGGCGGCCCCCCGGTGGCGGGCGTGGGCGCCCGGCTCTCCCCCAGCCGCCTGTAGTCCAGGTCGGCGATGACCACCTGGATCTTGGTGCCGCCGACATCGACGCCGGCGATGGCGCCGGCCTTCGACGCGGCCGCGTCGGTCCGCCCCCTCGCCCGCGCGGCGCTCATGCCGGCGACGCCTGGGCGCGGATGCTGAGGTCCATCGCGGCGATTGTGCCGGTTGGAATGGCGCCGTTGAGCTCGATCTCCTGGACCCCGCCCGGCTCGACGTTGACGGCGCCTCCCAGGGCCGTGGCCACGGCGTTGCCGGAGGCATCCTTGCAGGTCGCCGTGGCGGTCACCGAGGACCGGACCGCGGCGTGCGAGGTGACGGTCAGCCTGACCTTCAGCAGGTTGGAGTTGTCGACGGAGAAGCGGACCGAGGCCTGGTCGACGCTGAATTCGGGATCGCCGGACGGCTGCACCACCACCTGGGCAGCGGTCAGCGGACGCTGCCCCTGGGTCTGCGGCTCGACGCTGGTGCTGCTCCCCGAGCCGCCGCAGCCGGCCATGGCCAGCGTGACCAGCAGCACCGCCACCGCCTGGCGCAGCGACCTGCACCCGCGTTCACTCAATGCAGACCTCCAGCACCGGCTCGATCGCCACCCCCCGGCAAAGTATGCACTCTGCGTCGCCGCCGGGCCGCCGCGCCGGGGCCGGCCGCCGGCCCGCGTACAATGCCGCCTGGCGTGACTCAGGAGCCCATCCGTTTCGGCACCGACGGCTGGCGTGCCGTCGTCGCTGACGACTTCACCTATGAGCGGGTGCGTGCCGTCTCGCAGGCGGTGGCGTGGTACCTCGAGGGCGACGATCGCCCGGTGGTGGTCGGCCATGACACGCGCTACTGCGCCGAGCTCTTCGCCGAGGAGGTGGCCAGGGTGCTGGCCGCCAACGGGCGTCACGTGCTGCTCCTCGACGGCCCCTCGCCCACGCAGGTCTCCTCCTGGACGGTGGTGGCGCGGCAGGCGGCGGGTGGCGTTGTTGTCACCGCCAGCCACAACCCGCCGGAGTTCAACGGGCTCAAGTACAAGCCCGACTTCGGTGGCAGCGCGCCCCCCGAGGTCTCGGGACGTCTGGAGGAGCTGAGCGCGCGGGCCCTCGCCGGCGGGGTGCTGGTCAAGCCCTTCGCCGAGGCGCTGGCCCAGGGTGAGGTCGAGATGCTCGACCCCATGCCCGACTACGAGCGCCAGATCGGCCGCATGATCGACCTGCCGCGGCTCCGCGCCGCCGGGCTGCGCGTCCTCCACGAGGCCATGCACGGCGCCGGCGCCGGGGTGGTGGCGCGACTGCTCGCCGGCGGCTCGACCGTGGTCGAGTCGCTGCACGCCGAGCGCAATCCCGGCTTCGGAGGCATGCACCCCGAGCCCATCGAGCGCTACATGCCCGAGGCCATGGCGCGCATGCGGGCGGGCGGCTTCGACCTCTGCATCGCCAACGACGGTGACGCCGACCGGGTGGGCATCGTCGACGAGCGCGGCGAGTTCGTCAACCAGCTCAAGGTGATGGCGCTGCTCTGCATGTACCTGCTGGAGCAGCGCGGCGAGCGGGGCGACCTGGTGCGCTCGCTGACCACCACCGAGATGGTCGACCGGCTGGGCGAGCGCTTCGGCGTCCCCGTCCACGAGCTCCCCGTGGGCTTCAAGTACATCGGGCCGAAGATGTCCGAAACCAACGCGTTGATCGGCGGTGAGGAGTCGGGCGGATTCGCCTTCCGCGGTCATCTGCCCGAGCGCGACGGCATTCTCGCGGGGCTGATGGTGGCCTCGATGGTGGTCGACTACGGCCGGCCGCTGTCGGCGCTGGTGGCGCATCTCGAGGAGCTGGTCGGTCCCCACGCCTACGCGCGCCACGACATCGCGCTGCCCCGCGAGGGGTACGCCGAGCGCCGCGCGGCCATGTACGCCCTGCTCCGCGACCAGCCCATCGCGGAGCTGGCGGGCATGCGCGTGGCCCGCCGCCGCGACGACGACGGCTTCAAGCTCTACCTCGAGGGGGGCGGCTGGGTACTGGTGCGCTTCAGCGGCACCGAGCCGCTGATCCGCGTCTACAGCGAGGCGGACACGCAGGCGCGCGTCGACCGCCTGCTGGCGGCGCTGGAGCAGCACCTGGGGCTGGAGCGCACCGATCTGGGGCCGGCGCATTGACCGACGCCACGCCTGCTTCGGGGGATGGTCCGGCGCAGCCCGTCGACTTCGGGCGGGTGGACAAGCCCTGGGGCCACGAGCTCCGCTGGGCGGTGACCGAGCGCTACCTGGGCAAGCTCATCCATGTGGACGGCGGCCGCAAGCTGAGCCTGCAGTACCACGAGCGCAAGGACGAGACCGTCTTCGTGCTCCGCGGGGCGCTGGACCTGGTCCTCGAGGACGAATCGGGCGTGCTGCGCACCCACCGGCTGCTGCCCGGCATGAGCGCCCGGGTGCCCACCGGCCGCCGGCATCGCTTCGTCGCGCCCGAGGACGTCGACATCATCGAGGTCTCGTCGCCGGAGATCGACGACGTGGTCCGGCTGGAGGATGACTACGGCCGCGAGGGAACGTCCGACGCCTGAGCCCGGGGTGGTGCCGGCCGCGGTGCCGGAGCGGAGCCGAGGGCACGCATTCCACGCCGCCGCCGCCCGCGAGGCGCTGGGCCTCCAGCACCCGGTCATGGCGCGCGTGGCCGACGTGCCCGCGCCCGCCTTCTGCTTCGTGGTCGCCGCCACCGCCAGCGTGCTGGCCGTGCTGGCGCGCCCCGACGCCGTGGGGCGGCCGGCGGCGGCGCTCCTGGGCGCCGCCCTGGTGGGGGTGACCTGCGCGGCCATCGCGGTGCACGCCCGGCTCAGCACCGCCGTCGACGAACGCATCCCGGGGATCGAGTCGGTCCTCCTCCCCGTGGCCGCGCTGACCGCGCTCTTCATCACCCTGGCGGGCACCGACGCGGTGCCGATCATGATCCTGGCCGTGGCCGGCTGCGCCGCCGTCACCGGGGCGGCCCCACATCTGGACGCGCTCCGTGCCGCCGGCCGCGAGGGGCCGAGGGCGCGCATCCTGCGCGATGCCGCCGGCACGCTGGTGATGCTTCCCGCGGTCCTCGCCGGCGCCTCGGACACCCTGGGCTGGGCGCCGCGGGCGGCCGCCGTGCTGGGGCTCGCCGCCCTCACCACCGCCGAGGCGATCCGGCCGGCCGGCCCGCGGGTGGTGGCGGCGGCGGCGCTGCTGGCCGGGGCCCTGACCGCACTGGGGACGATCGCGGCGGTCCGCGCCGGGTCGCAGGCCACGGGGGCGACCGGCCTGCTGCTGCTCTGGTACGGCCTGCGCGGCGTGGCCACGGCCTTCACCGGCGAGCGCCGCGACCGGCTCGGAGCGCTGGAGTACGCCGCCGTGACCCTCGGCGCCGTGGCTCTGCTGGTCACGCAGGCACACCTGACGGCAGGGGGGTAGCCCGCCGCCGTCAGCGCCAGTTGAAGTGGATGCCGCGGCGCTCCAGGTGCTGGTGGGTCAGCCGCATGGCGTGCCCGCACCAGCCCAGGCCGTGGGCGTGGGCGCAGCCGGGACACCAGGGATCGGGGAGCGCGCGCTGAATCACGGGCGCGTTGCCGGCCGGTGGCGGCGCGGGGGCGTCGCACCCGGGCTCGGCGCCGCCCCCGGCGGCTGCGCTCTCCACATCCTTCACTCGTGGCGCAGTGTGCACCGTCCCGGGTGGCGCTGACGAGCGCCGCCCGGCCGTGCGCTCCGTGTCGCACTCCAGAGCGCGGCTGTCACAGCGCCGATACACCTTCTTTACCGGATGGGGCAGAGCCTGAACGCCCCCGACCGCAAGATTCAGCGGCGTGGCGACATCAGGTAATCCGGTCAGCGGCCAGGCGGGGGCGACCCCGGCCGGGCCCGAGACCGAGGACGATCAAGCGCTGGTGGCGCGGTTCCGTCTCGGTGAGGTCGAGGCCTTCGAGGAGCTCTACCGGCGGCATCGGGTCGCCGTGCACCGCCGCCTCACCCGGGTGTGCGGCAACGAGGCCATCGCCGAGGAGCTGACCCAGGAGGCCTTCCTGCGCGCCGCCCAGCGGATCACCGTGGACGGCGACCTCCGCTTCCGGGCCTGGGTGATGCGCATCGGCACCAACCTGGGGCTCGATCACCTGCGCGTTCTGCGCCGCCATCCCGCCGACTCGATCGAGGAGTCGCTGGGGATCAAGCCGGCAGCGGGAACGGACCGCTACGCGGACACCGAGCAGGACGTCGAGCGTCGTGAGGACGCCAGGTTCGTGGCCGCAGTGCTCAACCGGTTGACCCCTCGCCACCGGCGCGTGCTGGTGCTGCGGGAGATCGAGGGCCTGGACTACAGGACCATCGCCGAGCGTCTGGGGGTCAGCTGCTCGGCCGTCGAGACCCTGCTGTTCCGGGCGCGCGGGCGCTTCCGGGAGGAGTACGCCAAGGCGGTCGCACTGAACGTCTGACGGCTCGGCGCTAGCGGACGGGGGTCGTCCGGGCTCGGGCCGGCCGGGGCGCCAGGCCATCCGGCGGCGGCCCCAGGCGGGCCTCGAGCCCGGCCATCCGCTCCTCGATCCGGCGCATCCCCTCGTGCATGCCGGCCACCGAGCCACGAAGCTCCTCGGCGGCGGCGGTCAGGCGCTCGAGCAGGTCGAGGGCGCCGACCAGGCGTTCCATGCCGACCTCGGAGTCCAGCCGGTCGAGCACTCTGGTGCCGCGCTCGGCGCTGTGCGCCAGCCGGTCGAGGCTGCGAGCCGCACCCTCCATGCCGCTGATCTGGCCGAGCATCCCGCCGGACCCGCGGAGCAGGCCACCGAGTCCCGCCATCCAGCCGCCGGCGTCCGGCGCCGTTGGGGGCGCAGCCGTGGGCTCGGCCTCTGGCGCCCGATCCACCGGCGGGGGGCCGGCCGGGCGTCGCGGCCTCGCCGGCTTCCGCGGGGCGTCACCTCCGGCTGCCGGGGTGCGCCGTCTCGGTGGGGGTTGGGTGCCGCCGGTCATGCCGTCGAGCATAGCGAGCCGGACCTGTGCGTCCCTCCCGGAGCGGCGGCTACACGTTCTCCCAGCGCCGGCCCTCGGAGTTCCAGACCGACCAGCGGCGATAGGCGTCGGCACCGTAGCTGCCGCCGAGCAGCGTCAGCCGGCCCTCCGGCTCGGCGGACACGGGCACCGTGGTGTCGAAGGCCAGGACGAAGTCGGGGACCCGACCCGGCACCTGCGCCCAGGCGGTGCCGTCCCAGACCCAGGTGCCACCGCGGTCCTCGGTGGGGTCGGCGCTGCCGCCGGTGGCGGAGTAGTGCTCCTCGACGAGCACCACGGTGCCGCTGCCCGGATCCTCGGCGAGGAGCGCCGTCAGCGGGTCCACCTGGACGTCGCGGCCGAGGCTCAGGTGATGCCAGTCGCCGCCTGACCACACCCAGGTGGCGGTCACCTCCTGGGTGGCGGCCACGGCCAGGGCCAGGACCTGGTGACGCGGCGGATTGGCGGTCATCAGCCGGATCGGCGGCGGCGGGTGAGCCGGCTGGGCATCGTGCCAGGCCACGCCGTCCCAGGTGTAGGTCGACGGGGCGGTGGCGGCGCGGGGGGCGGCCAGGAGGACCACGCTTCCCGTGCTGCCGGAGGGATCGGCGGCCAGCAGGAGCGGGTGTTCACCGGCTCGCAGTGGCAACCCGGCGTTGACCTCGACCCAGTCGCCGCCGCCCCAGATCCAGGCGTCGTCGAGGGGCAGGGAGGCCCCCGCCTCGCCGGCGCGGTGCGAGCCGCCGACCAGCATGACGCCGCCCGCCGCCGGGGCCAGCAGCGCGCCGAACCGGGCCGGCGGGCTGTGCCTGGGCGTCTCCGCCTTCCAGGTGGCGCCGTCCCAGGTCCAGGTGTCGCCCAGATCGGCCACCGGGTCCATGCGCGCGGTACCACCGAAGAGCACCAGGCGGCTGTGGGTGGCGTCCCAGGCACTGGCCGGGCCGGTGCGGGCCTGGGGGGCCGTCCCCGGGTGCAGCGGGCCGGCGGCGGCGATCACCGGCGCCGGCGTCGGCGGCGTTCCGCCAGGCTGCCCCGGAGCGGCCGGCTCGGATCGCGAACGAGCCGCCACGACCACCAGCGCGGCGACGCAGGCCAGGGCCACGACCGCCACCGGCAGGGCGCGCGGGATCCCCGCCCACCGCGCCGTCGGCGGCGCCGCGGTGGCCGTGTCCGCGGCCGGCAGCCCGGCCCGGTCGATCAGGGCACGCCCGTCGGCGCCCGCGGCCAGCAGCAGTCGCGAGTCGTCACCCTCGACGAGCAGGGACACCGCCGCGGCCTGGGGGAGTGCCGAGGCATCACCGGCATGCAGCCGGCGGCGCAGCTCGGGCAGGCCCTCGTCGTTGACCAGCAGGAGCGCCAGCCCGCCGGACCCCTGGAGGCCGTCAAGCATCCCCGGCAGCAGCGGATGACCGCCCGCCACCTCGACCACGGCGCCCAGCCGCGTCCTCACGGCGAGCAGCCCGGCGGTGGCCGCGAGCTCGGCGGCGAAGTCGGCCGTGTCCCCGGCGGCCACGATCAGCCAGTGGTGGCCCGGCAGCTGGTCCTCGAGCAGGTGGTGGAGCGTGGCCGCGGGCCCGTCACGCAGCCAGACCTGCAGCCAGCCCGCGGCGGCCTCCGTCCCGGCGCCGCGGAGGACGGCCCGCACGCGCTGCCGCACCAGGGTCGGCGCCGCCACCCCCGAGGCCATGAAGGGGCTCACATGCCGAGGTAGGCGCGCTGGACCTCGGGCGAGTCGAGAAGCTCCGAGGCCGGGCCGTGGGTGGCCACGCTGCCGGTCTCGAGGACATAGGCCCGGGCCGCCGTCCGCAGCGCCAGGAGGGCGTTCTGCTCGATGAGCAGCACCGTGGTGCCCTGGGAGTTGACCTCGCGGATGGTGGCGAAGATGGTGTCGACGAGCAGCGGTGCCAGACCCAGCGAGGGCTCGTCGAGGAGCAGCACGCGCGGCCGGCCCATCAGCGCCCGGCCGATGGCCACCATCTGCTGCTCGCCGCCGCTCAGGCTGCCGGCCAGCTGGGTGCGGCGCTCGCGCAGGCGCGGGAAGAGCGTGTAGACGTTCTCGTAGTCGGTCCTGATCCCGGCGGCGTCCTTGCGGTTGAAGGCCCCCATCTCCAGGTTCTCGCGCACCGTCATGCGGGCGAACAGGCGGCGGCCCTCGGGCGAGTGGCCGACGCCGAGGCGCGAGATGCGCTCCGCACCCAGCTGATGGATGGGTTCGCCCTCGAGCAGGACCTGGCCCTTGGCGGGCCGCACCAGCCCGCTGATGGTTCGCAGCGTGGTCGTCTTGCCGGCGCCGTTGCTGCCGATGAGGGCCACGATCTCGCCTCTGCCGACGTGCAGGGACACGCCCCGGAGCGCCTGCACGCGCCCGTAGAAGACGTCGATGTCGCGCAGGTCGAGGATGGGGGCGTCGTCATGCGCCGGGGCCGGCGGGCGGGGGGTGCCGGCGGGGAGGGGTGCCTGGGGCCCGGGCGCGTCGTCGGGGACCGGCTGGGCGACGTCGGCGGTCATGCCGTGCGCATCGCCTGGGCGGCGCCGCTGCCCAGGTAGGCCTCGATGACCCGCGGGTCGTTGCGCACCTCGACCGGCAGCCCCTCGGAGATCCGCTCCCCGTGGTCGAGGACCACGATCCGGTCGCTGATCTCCATGACCACGCGCATGTCGTGCTCGATCAGGAACACCGTCAGGCCCTCGGTGCGCAGGCGCTCGATGAGCGCGTTGAGCTCCACCTTCTCCTGCGGGTTGAGCCCGGCGGCGGGCTCGTCGAGCAGCAGCAGCCGCGGGTTGCTGGCCAGGGCGCGGGCGATCTCGAGGCGGCGCTGCAGCCCGTAGGGGAGGTTGCGGGCCAGGGTGTCGGTGTAGCGCCCCAGTCCCAGCGACCCCAGCAGGTCGACGGCGCGCTTCTCGGTGTCGCGCTCCTCGTGGCGCTGGCGTGGCGAGCGAATCACCGCGTCCACCGGGTTGCTCTTCATCCGGCAGTGCGAGCCCACCATGACGTTGTCCACCGCGGTCATGTAGTTGAAGAGCCGGATGTTCTGGAAGGTCCGCGTGATGCCCAGCCGGGTGATGCGGTGGGGCGGCAGCCCGCTGATGCTGAGCCCGTCGAAGCGCACGTCGCCCCGGGTCACCGGGTAGAGGCCGGTGACGCAGTTGAAGGCGGTGGTCTTGCCGGCGCCGTTGGGCCCGATCATGCTGATGATCTGCCCGGCCTCGACGTTGAAGCTGACGTCGTTGACCGCCATCAGGCCGCCGAACTGCTTGACGATGTGGTCGACTTCCAGCAAGGCCATCAGGCGACCTCCATGACGGCGGCCAGCGGCGTCTGGTCGTCGTGGGCGGTGAGCTCGACCTTGCGGGCGCGCGACGGCAGCAGGCCGCCGGGCCGGAGCAGCATCACGCTGATCAGGATGACACCGTAGACGATGTACTTGTAGTCGTCGAAGCTGACCGTGTTGAGCGCGGTGACGCCGGTGTTCTCACCGAAGGTGGTCATCCACTCCTGCAGGTGCCCCAGCACCCAGAAGATGATGAAGCTGATCGAGATGCCGCCGACCGCGGCCCCGATGTTGCTGCCGATGCCGCCCAGAACCACCGTGCTCAGCGCCGTGACGCTGACCGCGAAGACGAAGTCCTCATTGGTCACCAGGCCCAGCTGGGCGCCGAAGAAGGCGCCGCCGATGCCGCTGATGGAGGCGCCGATGGCGAAGGCCAGCAGCTTGGTGGTGACGGTGTTGATCCCGGTGGCGCTGGCGGCGACCTCGTCCTCGCGCACCGCCACCCAGGCTCTGCCGACTCGAGATCGTTCCAGGTTGTGGAGGCCGAGCATCACCAGCCCGATGACGATCAGCAGCGCCCAGAAGAAGGGGCGCGGGTCGAGGCCGAAGTTGTAGCCGAAGATGTCCGGCTTGTGGATGCCGGTGATGCCGTTGGGGCCGCCGGTCTGGTTGAACAGGTTGTTCTTGGCCATGTCCGGGATGATCTCGCCGAATCCCAGGGTGACGATGGCCAGGTAGTCACCGCGCAGGCGCAGCGTCGGGGCGCCCAGCAGCACGCCGAACAGCGCCGCCATGCCCGCGGCCACCGGGATGATGATCCAGAACGACCAGTAGACCCCGTGCTTGGGGCTGTTGAGTGACGCCGCCGTGTAGGCGCCGATGGCGAAGAAGGCGGCGTAGCCGAGGTCGAGGAGGCCGGCGAAGCCGACCACCACGTTGAGGCCCAGCGCCAGCAGCGTGTAGACCGCCGCCGTCTGTGCCCCCCAGCCGATGAAGCCGGGCGACTGGTTGAAGATCAGCGGGAACAGCCCCGCCAGCGCCAGGGCCACGACCCCCAGGCCGATGGCCCGGTTGTTGACCAGGCGGTCGCCGAGGAGCATCAGCAGCCCGGCGGCGCAGAGGCCGCCGATGATCACGCCGACCCGGTCGTCGATGGTGCTGATCCCCACGCCGAAGGCGTTGTTCCGCGAGGTGACCACCAGCCAGATGGCTCCGGTGGCGGCGGCGGCGCCGAGCAGCGCGACGGCACCGCGCACCCTGGGGGCCACGATCACCACCGCCCGGGCGCGGATGCTCGCCACCACGTCGGCCCCGGCGCCGAGCACGGTCACCCCGACGGCGATGAGCACCACGTAGAGCAGGGGGGTGGTCAGGCCCTCGAACCGTGACAGCGCCGAGGTCAGGTCGGCATACACGCGCTTGCTCAAAAAGGCGTCGGTGCGCATCCAGGGCACGCCGACGCCGACCAGCGCCACCCCGGCGACGGTGACGCTGGCGATGAGCAGGGCGATCCGCTCGGTGCCCAAAAAGGCGAAGGCCACCACGGCCATGCCGGCGAGCATCATCCAGACGGCGTTGTCGGTGACCGCGTTGGGACCGAGGTGGCCGAAGAGGTCCTCCTCGCGCGACACCCCCACCAGCGCCCAGATGCCCAGCGTGAGCAGCACACCGAGGAGGGCCAGCCCGCCGCGGGCGCGCATGAAGTGGAAGGGCGTGGCGTTGCGGAAGAGGTGGGTGAGGCCGTCGCGGGCGAAGGTGACCAGCATCACCAGGGCCAGGGCGCCCGCGGCCACCGTGGTGATGCTGAGCCCGGCGCCGATCAGACCCCCGATCACCATCCAGGCCACGGCGGCGCCCAGGGCGATGAGCCGCTCCCGCCGGTGGGGCCCCAGCGGCCGGCCCTTGAGCGAGACGGCGAAGACGTCCCAGAGGAAGCCGGCGATCAATGCCAGCATGACCAGGAACAGCCCCAGGACCAGGAAGGAGCCGATCCCCGTCGGCGCGAAGCTGAAGAGCTGGCTGAGCGCGTCCTGCGGACTGAATCCGTAGCCCGACTTCTTGGTGACGCCGATGATGGTCTGCTCGATGAACCAGGGGAGCAGCCATGCCGGCACGATCAGCACCAGCCCCACGGTGTTGAGCAGCCAGTAGATGGTGCGGTCGCCGCTCAGCGTGGTGGCGGTGTTGCGGCGGCGGATCAGGTTCTTCAGGTTAAGCACGGTCGGGCACCCTCATGCCGAGCAGTCCGGTGGGCCGGAAGGTGAGCACCACCACCAGCATCGCGAAGATGATGGAGTTGGCCCATTCCTGCCCCAGCAGCTGGCCGCCGAGGGCGGCGATGACTCCGATGAGAAAGCCGCCCGCGCCGGCACCGACGATGTTGCCGATGCCGCCGAGCACCGCGCTGGTGAAGGCGATGATGCCGAAGTTGAGGCCCAGCTGCCAGTCGATGACCCCCTGGCGGATGCTGTAGATGATGCCGCCAACCGCGGCCAGCGCCGAGCCGATGAAGAAGGTGGCGGCAATGGTCCGGTTGATGTTGATGCCGTTGAGCAGCGCCGCGTCGCGGTCCTGGGCGGTGGCGCGCATCGCCTTGCCCAGCTTGCTGCGGGTGATGAAGGCCTGCAGCGCGAACATCATGCCCAGCGCCGCGGCGATGACGAAGAGGTTGATCCAGTCGATGCTGACGCCGCCGATGGTGAAGGCCGTGCCGTGCACCCAGGGGCTGCGGCCGGTGTTGACGTTGGCGCCGCCAAAGGACGAGAACATGAAGCCCTCGATGAGGAAGCTGACGCCGATGGCGGTGATCAGGGGGGCCAGCCGGGGGGCGTCGCGGAGCCGACGGTAGGCGACGCGCTCGATCAGCATTCCGGTGATGCCGGCGGCGGGCATGCTCAGCGCGATCAGGATCAGGAAGGCGCCGACGAATCCGGGGGCCCCGCTCAGGGCCAGCCGGTCGAGGTCCAGGCCGACCCAGTGCAGCAGGCGCTCGAAGAGGATGGAGTAGAAGGCGCTCAGCGTGAAGACGTCGCCGTGGGCGAAGTTGATCAGCTCGATGATCCCGTAGACCATCGTGTAGCCGACCGCCACCAGGGCGTAGATGGCGCCGACGGTCAGGCCGTCGCGCAGCTGGGCGGTGGCGGTGGCCGAGCTGCTGGTGCGGATGACGTCGAGGAAGGCGAGGAGGACGATCACCATCAGGGCGATCGGGAAGTAGCGGGACGCCTTCTCATTGAGGCGGCGCAACTGCTTGACGAGGGTCTCGGTGCCGCGCGCGCCCGCCGGGAGCGGGGCGACCATCACGTCCTTCTGGGCCAAGGGGTGCACACCCTCCGGGCGACCCCGGCGCGGGAGCCGCCGCGGGCCGTTCTGACGTCCGTTCTAGGCTGCCGGCGACGCCCCACCAGCCTGGGGTCCCTCGCCGGCGACGGGAGTGTGACGCACAGGGGCACCGGAGGGGGAGCCCGGTGGCTCCCCCTCCGTGCCAACTCGCTGAGGCTCAGCCGCCCTGCGGCGAGACCGGGGTCGCTCCGCCGACCCACTTGCCGCCCGCGGCGTTGTAGATGGTGAACGACTTGTTCAGGGTGTCGCCATTGGCGTCGAACTTGGTCTCGCCGATGGCGCCCTTCCAGTCCTCCTTGCCGATCTGCGTCACCACCGCCTGCCGGAACTGGTCCGAGTCGGAGGGCGGCTGGCCACCGTTGGCCATGATGACGTTCTTGATGGCGTCCAGCATGATGTTCATGCAGTCGTACCCGTACGCCGAGTAGGCGACCGGGTCGGCGCCGAAGGTGGTCTTGTAGAGGTCGTTGAAGGTCTTCGCGGTGCTGAGGTTGGTGGCGTCGGGCGCGCTCGAGGCGTAGGCCTTGCCGTCACCGGCGGCGCCGGCGTCCTTGAAGTACTGGGGGTCGACAGTGCCGTCACCGCTCAGGAAGGTGGCGTCGAGGCCGACGTCCTTCATCTGCGCCTTGATCAGGCCGGAGCCGTTGGAAGCGGTGCCGCCGAAGAAGACCCCGTCCGCGCCCAGGCCCTTGGCCTCGTTGAGCGCCGAGCGGAAGTCCTTGGTCTCGCCGGGAAGACCGGTGCGCTTGACGATGGTGCCACCGAGCTTGGCGAAGTCCTTGTCGAAGTAGTTCGACAGGTCCTTGCCATAGGTCTCCTGGTCATCGATGTCGTAGATCTTCTTGAGGCTCTGGGTCTTGTAGGCGAACTCAGCCATGACCTGGGCCTGGACCACGTCGTTGGAGATGATCCGGTAGTAGGTGATCTTGCCGCTGGGCTGCAGCGACTTGGTGTCGATGTCGGGGTCGCTGCCGGCGATGGTCAGGCCCGGGTCGGTGTTCGACGGGCTGATCTGGGCCAGCCCCTTGGCGTTGCTGATCGGCAGCTCGGCCACGGCGACGCCGGAGTTGAAGGGGCCGACCACGCCGACCACGGCCTTGTTGGCGGACAGCTCCTGGAGGTTCTGCGCACCCTGCTGCGGATCGTGCTTGCCCTTGGCGGCGGAGGCGTTGTCCTTGGCGATGTACTGGATCTGGCAGCCACCCAGGAGCTTGCTCTCCTTCGCCTGCTTGATGGCCAGCTGGACGCCCTTCTCGGTGCCGCCGCCGATGGACGCGTCACCACCGCTGGTGGGAAGGTCGCTGGCCACGGTGATGGTGCCGCTGCAGCTCGAGATGTCGCCGCTGCCGGTGCCGGAGCCGCTGCCGCTGGCGCTGCCGCCTCCGCCGTCCGAGCTGCTGCTGCTGCTGCTGGTGCCGCATGCGGCCAGCACGGTGAGGGCGAGTGCCCCGATGACGGGCACGAGCCGTCGCTGGTGGGTGCGTTCCATCGAGCCTCCTAGGTGTGATCGGGCGGGACGCACGGACTGCGGGCCCACCCCGAGCCGGGACGTGTGTTGAGATGCCGCCCCTGGTAGCCGAGCTTTATCTACTCGCGGCGGCTTGCATTGTCAATCGCGCACCAGGATGAGATCCGGGCCGCGCACCCCCTTGTTGATCTCACCCGAGTTCCCGGTGCGCCATCTCCGCGGCTCCTCTGTCTGCCGGCCGCCGTCCTTGGCGGGCCGGATCGGTGCGCGCCCTGTCACCGAGGCGTCGCCGGCCCCAGGTTCCCGAGAATCCACGGGAGCGGGTACCCTGACCTCGCAGGTGCCGCTGAGCCGCCGGCCCGGCCGCCTGCACAGAACCGAGGACACCGTGAAGCACCACGGCACACGCCCCGGCTTCCGCCCCATCCAGGTGGGCACCTGGTGGGCGGCGAGCGGCAACCCGCCGCCGAGAGGCTGACCGGCCGCATCCGACGGTGCCTCAGCGCGCCGTTCACCCGGTCCCGGCCGTCCGACCCGCGCCCCCGCGGCGCGGCCATCGCCTCTCACGCCAGGAGTTCACATCCGTGATCCATCAGCCCCTTTCGCAGCCTGTTTCGAAGCCCCTTTCCCAGGCCGCCGCGCCGGCGAGCCCGGCTCCCGGGGCCTCTCGGCACAGCGCCAGCGGCATCCGTCAGCGGGATGCCGCGGTCATCAGCCGCGCCTACTCGCGCTACAGCGACCTGGTCGTCGACCGCGCCGCCGGCGCCCATCTCCACACCGTCGACGGCCGCGACATCCTCGATCTCGGGTCGGGCATCGGAGTGGTGAATCTGGGCCACGGCCACCCGGCGGTGGTGGCGGCCGTGCACACCCAGGTCGACCGGCTGTGGCACACCAGTGTCACCGCCATCCACCCGGTGATGGTGGAGGCGGCCGAGCGCCTGGTGGCCGCCGCGCCCGGCGACCTGGACCGCGTGTTCTGGTGCAACAGTGGCGCCGAGGCGGTCGAGGGTGCCCTCAAGCTGGCACGCAAGGCCACCGGAAGCAGCGAGTTGATCGCCTTCGACGGCGCCTTCCACGGCCGCACCTACGGGGCGGTCACCCTGACCGCCAGCAAGGCGCAGTACCACGCCGGCATGGGTCCGTTCCTCCCCGGCGTCCACCACGTGCCCTACGGGTCCCTGGACGGGCTGGAGGCGCTCCTCCACTCGCGGGTGGACCCGGCGGACGTGGCCGCGGTGGTGGTGGAGCCGGTGCTCGGCGAGGGCGGCTACGTGGTGCCCTCGCCGGAGTTCCTCCCGGGGCTGCGCCGGCTCTGCGACCGGCACGGCATCCTGCTCATCGCCGACGAGATCCAGACCGGGATCGGCCGCACCGGCCGCACCTTTGCGGTCGATCACTGGGGGGTGGTGCCCGACATCCTGACCACCGCCAAGGGCCTGGGCAACGGCCTGCCCGTGGCCGCGGTGGTGGCGCGCGCCGCCGTCATGGACGCCTGGCAGCCCGGCGACCACGGCACCACCTACGGCGGCAACGCCGTGGCCTGCGCCGCCGTGATCGCCGTGCTCGACACGCTGGAGGCGGACGGCCTGTGCCTGCGGGCCTCACGCCTGGGCGCCGAGGTGCAGTCGCGGCTGCGCACCTGGCAGCGGTGGGCGCCGGCCCTCCACGAGGTGCGGGGCCTGGGCCTGATGATCGGGCTGGAGTTCCGCGACGCGGCGGGTGCGCCCGACCCCGCGCTGGTCGGCCGGCTGGCCGCGCAGGCGCTGCGCCGCGACCTGCTGGTGCTGACCTGCGGCACCCACGGAAACGTCATCCGGCTGATCCCGCCGCTGACCATCGCTGAGGACGAGCTGCGCGAGGCGCTCGACCGCCTGGAGGCGGCGCTGCGCCACGTGCTCGTGGAGGTGGCAGCGTGACCGGCGTCTCCGCACCCTCCGACGAGGCACCCGTCCAGACCGGCCATCACATCGGTGGCCGCCGCCTCGAGGGCTCGACCGGGCAGACATTCACCTCGCGCAACCCGGCGCACTGGTCGGAGGTGGTCGCCGAGCTCCCGCTGGGCACGGGTTCCGACGTCGACGCCGCCGTGGCCGCGGCCCGCGAGGCGGGCCGGGACTGGCGCCGCACCCCCTGGCCGGCTCGGGGCGAGATCATCCTGCGCGCCGGGCTGATCATGGAGCAGCGCAAGGAGGAGCTGGCGCGGCTGATGACGCGCGAGATGGGCAAGGTGCTGACCGAGGCGCGCGGCGATGTCCAGGAGGGCATCGACATGGCCAAGTACATCGCCGGCGCCTCGCGCCGGCCCTTCGGCGAGACCATGCCCAGCGAGCTGCGCCACAAGTGGGCCATGACCATGCGCCAGCCGCTGGGCGTGGTGGGCATCATCACCCCCTGGAACTTCCCCCTGGCCATCCCCTCCTGGAAGCTCTTCCCGGCGCTGCTGGCCGGCAACTCGGTGGTCTTCAAGCCCGCCGAGGACACCCCGCTCTGCGCGCTGCGCCTGGTCGAGATCCTGGAGGCGGCCGGCCTCCCCGCCGGCGTCGTCAACCTGGTGTTCGGCCTCGGCTCCGAGGCCGGGGAGGCGGTCGTCCGCCACCCCGGGATCAACGCCATCAGCTTCACCGGCAGCGTCCCCACCGGGCGGCACATCTCCGCGGTCTGCGGCGGCATGCTCAAGCGCTGCAGCCTGGAGCTGGGCGGCAAGAACGCCATCGTGGTCATGGACGACGCCGACGTGGCGCTGGCCGTGGACGGCGCGCTCTGGGGCGCTTTCGGGACCAGCGGCCAGCGCTGCACCGCCTCCTCGCGGCTGGTGGTCCAGCGCGGGGTGCTCGGCGACTTCACCGACGCCCTGCTGGCCCGCGCCGCCGCCCTCCGCCTCGGCGACGGGCTGGATCCCGACGTGGAGGTCGGCCCGGTGATCAATGAGCGTCAGCTGCAACGGATCCACGCCTACACGGGGATCGGGGTCGACGAGGGCGCCCAGCTGCTGCTCGGCGGCGAGATCGCGGCGCAGGGGGCGCTGGCCGACGGCTTCTTCTACCCCCCGACCATCCTCGGGTCGGTGCGGGCCGGCTCACGCGTCGAGCAGGAGGAGATCTTCGGACCCACCACCGCCATCGTCCCGGTGGCCACCCTCGACGAGGCTCTGGCGGTGGCCAACGGCACCACCTACGGGCTCTCGCTGTCGATCTACACCAACGACCTGGGCACCGGGTTCCGGGCGGTCGAGGAGCTGGAGAGCGGCATCGTCTATGTCAATGCGCCGACCATCGGCGCCGAGATCCAGCTGCCCTTCGGCGGCATCAAGAGCACCGGCAACGGGCACCGCGAGGCCGGGACGGTGGCCCTGGACCAGTTCAGCGAGTGGAAGTCTGTCTATATCGACTACTCCGGCCGCCTGCAGAGGGCGCAGATCGACACCTGAGACTGTCCCCGGCGGCCGCCGCGGCGCCTAGAATCGGAAAGGCCGAGTGGGGTGGGGATCGCACTGGAGGATGGGACCTGCCAACCCCCCCACGTTGCCAGTCGTGTGGCCGGGAGACCCCGCCCGCGGCGCGGTTCTGCGCGGCCTGCGGGGTCGCGGTGGCCCTGGAGGGGCCGCCCGTCCGCGGCGCCGAGCCGTCACGGGCTGCGCTGGGACCGAGCCGCTTCATCGGCCGCGCCGCCGAGCTGGACGAGCTGGGCTGCTGGCTCATCGAGGCGGCCGCCGGCGCCACCCGCGTGGTCCTGGTCACCGGCGAGCCGGGCGTGGGCAAGACCAGCATCCTCCGGGAGCTCGCCACCGAGGCCACCGGCACCAACGTCATCTGGGGGCGCTGCCACGACGATGCCGGGGCCCCGGCCTTCTGGCCCTGGGCGCAGGTGCTCGAGGCCTACCTCCGGCGCCGCGGCGCCGAGGCGCTGAGCACCCTGGCGGACAGCGGCATCCAGAGCCTGGCGCAGCTGGTCTCCGGTGCGCCCCCGCGGACGGAGGCGGTCGACAGCGCCGACCCCGAGCAGGCCCGCTTCGCCCTTTTCATCGCCGTCTGCCGGTTCCTCGGCCGGGCCGCCGCCGAGGAGCCGCTCCTGGTCCTGCTCGACGACCTGCACTGGGCGGACGAGCCCAGCCTGCTGC
>JRHI01001471.1_pt1 | contig 19687 bp, 21 predicted proteins | sample 215371 | NCBI WGS metagenome assembly JRHI01 (sample SAMN02929681, study PRJNA255918) | sediment metagenome | biome: cave system; feature: Ice Cave; material: Sediment; isolation source: sediment from deep within a dark volcanic ice cave with no known source of... ...
GGGTACCTTTACCCTCGCCGCCTCATCGCCTGGCCGCCTGGCCGCCTGGCCGCCTCGCCGCCTCGTCGCCTCGCCGCCTCTACACGACGCCGCCCAGGAGCGGAATGATCAGCGCCTCCCAGTGGGCGGCGACGGCGTCGCGGAACGGCGCCGCGGCGACGATCCGGATCAGGCGGCGGTGTTCCTCGTACCGTTTGAAGTCGTCGTCACCGAGACCGACCACGTCGCGCCACCGCATCAACCGCTGGAACCCGACCGGCGGGTCGTCGAACAGCACCCAGACATCTGTCCGCCACGTTTCGGGCTTCGGAATGTCGATCAGAATCGCCTCCGGCGGCACCGTTTCGCCCGCGAGCGCGGCGAGCCCGGCGGCCAGCCGCAACTCGACGTCCCTGCGCGCGGTGGGATCGAAGTAGAGATTGCCGAGCCGCGCGTACAGCTCGAACGCCCGGGCGCTCACCTCGACGGCCCGCTTGTAAATCCGCCGCTCGCGCAGCGCCGCCGTCAACCGGCGCGTCGGCGCCGGCATCTCCGGCCGCTCCAGCAGCGCTAGCAGCGAGGCGTCGTCGTGGTCGGTCAACTCGGCCGGCGCCACCGCCCCTGCCAGCAGCGCCTCCTGCACCGCCCGCAGCAGCATCGCCATGCAGGCACGGTTCGTATGGTGCCAGTAAACGTTGTCGAACATCTCCTGCCGGGCGTTGATCAGCGAATGCAGCGGGCTGACCCCCTTCCCGCCGACGACGATGCGGAGGGTGGCCCTCACCCCCCCGGCCCCCCTCGCCCAATGCTGGGCGAGGGGGGAGGCAAGCGCGGCGTTCTCCCCCTCGTTCAATGTTGGTGGGAGCCCTCTGGGCACGGGCTGGGGGGTGAGGGCCATGTCAACCTCCGCGATCGCCAGCGAGTCGATCAGCCGCGCCGTATCGACGCCGCCGTAGGGGACGTTGCACGCCCGCGCGTCGCGCGGCAGATAGTCAAGCTTGTCGACGTCGAGTGGCCCGGACAGGATGCCACGCAGCACCCGGTCCCCCGCCGGCAGCGCCCCCCCGCTCGGATCGACGATCGCCGCCACCCGTACCGGATCGACCCGCCATGCCTCGCGTAGGATCGGCGCCAGCTCCGGTCCCTCGATCAGCCGTCGCCCGACCGTCTCGTGGGGCAGGATCGGCGGCCCCAACTCTTCGATAGCGTGAGAAAACGGGTAGTGCCCGATGTCGTGCAGCAGTGCCGCCGCCGTCACCGTCCGCGCGTCCTCGTCCGTGATCCACGCCCCGCCGGCGGTCGCGCGCAGGTGCGCCACCGCCAGCCGCGCCAGGTGGAGCACCCCCAGCGAGTGTTCGTAGCGCGCGTGCCTGGCCCCCGGCCAGACGCGGGAGACGAATCCGAGTTGCTGGATCCGCTCCAGCCGCAGGAACGCCTGCGTCCTGATCAGCGCCAGCTCCGGCTCCGCCAGCGGAATCCGGTCGTAGACCGCGTCGCGGACCGTCGTCGTCACCGGGAACCCCGTCCCCGGCACGCGCTGCCCGCCCCCCTCGCTCCGCGCCTGCATGCTCGCCCCCCGCCGGACTTCCGTCGTTGCCAGTGGGTCACTTGACACGCACCTGGCCATTCTGCCCGTGGCGCTGGTTGACGCCAGCACGCGGCGTTGGTCGGAGCGCCGTGCCAGCCATGGCCTGCACGCGGTACCGATGATCGCGAAACAATGGCGACGAGCGTGTCAACTGCCCCACGAGTCTCGGCGGAGATTTGTCGGTTGCGCCCGGCGCTTCAACCTCGGACGTCCGGTTGCCTCACCCCTCCCCCTCACGTCTCACGCCTCGTCGGCGAGCCCCTCGCGCAGGGCGCGCATCAGCGCGCCGCCGATGCGCTCCAGCCCGACGCCCGGGACTTCGAGCAACGTCACCGCGACCCCCTCGCGTTCGCGCACGAGCGCGAGGAGGAGGTGGAGGGTCCCGATCTGCGGCTGCGACCGGCGCAGGGCCTCTTTCCCTGCCGCCTCCAGCACCCGGTCGAGGCGGGGGCTGTGGGGGAGGGCGTTGCCGGCGCGGTCGCCGTCGCCGCGACCGAGAACGAAGACGAGCGACGCTCGCAACCGGTCGGCGGTGACGTCGATCGTGCCGAGGACCATCGCCGCGGCACCGCGCTCCTCGCGCGCCAAACCGATCAGGAGGTGTTCGGTGCCGACGTAGGCATGTCCCAGGAGATCCGCTTCTTCGCGTGCCAGGTTGAGTGCGTTCGCCGCACAGGGAGACAAACGGTCCAGCACGAATCGTTCCCTTGAGAACCCCGCCGCGAGGCGCGATGATCGTTAGGTCGCGGCATCAGTATCGGTCAAGACGATCGGTTTGTCGTCATCGGAGTCGGCCTTCCCGGCGACTGTGGTGAGTGCCGGCGCACGTCCGCGGCGATCTCCTCCCCCGCCTGCACCACTCCCCGGAGCAGAGGCGCGGAACCGAGGTCGTGGTGGTTGAGCCGCCGGGCTTCGCCGGCCGCGCTCAGTCGTGCCGGCCCGCCGTGAGATTCACGATCGCTTCCCGGGCGGCGTTGTAGCCTGGGGCGCCCATCACGCAGCCCCCCGGCCAGGCGCCGGACCCGCAGAGGTACAGCCCGCGGAGCGGTCCCTCGTAGGCCTTGCTGCCCGGCACGGGGCGGAGGTCGAACGCCTGCTCTGGGACGAGCTCGCCCTGGAAGATGTGGCCGCCGGTCAGCCCGAACCGCGCCTCGATGTCGGGCGGCGCCAGGACTTGGCGGGCGACGACGGCGGCGACGACGTTCGGGGCGTACTCCGCGAACCGACGCAGCGCGTGGTCGGCGATCGCCTCCCGCCGCTCCTCCCAGGTGCCCTCGGCCAGGTCGTAGGGGAAGTATTGGGTGAAGATTGACAGCGTGTGCTTCCCTTCCGGCGCGACCGAGGGATCGACCGCCGACTGGGTGTGGACGCTGAAGAGCGGCTCGTCAGACGGCCGGCCGTTGCGAGCGTCCTCGTAGGCGCGCTGGAGATAGTCGATGCTCGGGGCGATGAAGACGCCGCCGGTCTGAGCCTGGCGCTGCCCGTCGACGGGCAGCGCGGTGTAGCGGGGCAGCTCGTCCAGCGCGAGGTTCAGCTTCATGACGGGCGAGGTAATCTGGATGGCGCGCACATCGGCGATGAAGTCCGCCGGCAGTTCCGCGGGATCGACGAGCTCGAGATACGTCCGCTTCGGATCGGCGTTGGAGAGAACGGTCTTAGCGCGGAACTCCTCGCCGCCTGTCGTCACGGCGCCGGTCGCCCGGCCGCCCTCGACACAGATCTGGGCGACCTCGGCATTCGTCCGAATCGTCACGCCGAGCCGGCGGGCGGCGCCGGCGATCGACCGGCTGACGGCGCCCATCGCGCCCTTGACGTAGGCCCATTGGCCGCGCTTGCCGGTCACGTTGCCCATCGAGTGGTAGAGCTTGACGTAGGCGGTGCCGGCGTCGCGCGGACCGCGGAAGGTGCCAATCAATCCGAACGCGCAGGCGACGGCCTGCATCTGCTCGCTCTCGAAGAAGTACTCGGCGACGTCGGCCGCCGAGCCGAGGATCATCTTTTGGAAGACCCTGGCCTCCTCCGGCGTCCCGAACTCCGCCGCGAACTCGGCGAAGCTGGGCGGCGGGCGGAGGATGAACCGGTCCATCACCGCCGACGCCTGTTCGACGAACGCGTCGTAGCGGGGATAGTTGGCCGCGTCCTTCCGCGAGAACTTCGCGATCTCGGCCAGGAAGCGATCGTCGTCTTCCCAGGCCGTCAGGGATTGGCCGTCCGGGAAGGGCATGAAGAAACGCGGGTTGCGGGCGATGAGCTCGATCCCATCCCAGGCGCCGAGCTCGTCGAGGATCCGGCGCGGCATGAGCGAGAGAACGTACGAGCCCTCAGACAGGTGAAACCCGGGGTGAATCTCCTGCGTAAAAGCGGCGCCGCCGACCTCCCGGTAGCGTTCCAGAACGCAGACCGAGAAACCAGCCTTGGCCAAATAGCACGCGGCGACGAGGCCATTGTGGCCGCCACCGACGATGAGCGCATCGTACCTCTCCATGATTGGGTGGCCTTACTCCTGTCCGCGAAGCCGCGGCAGCGTCGATTCGAGGTGACGGGACCCAGCTTGAATGCGTGGTTCGCCATTATCGTCCATCGGCCGCCAGTCCGAGGCACCGTTGCCCGTCTCGCGTTCGATTGGTGCGTTCTCGTTGATGACCGGCGGTCCACCGGCGGCGACCCCTCGGGCGCCAGCCGGCGGCAGCGGCATCCCCGCCGCGCGCCGGGCAGATCGGCACGCTCATCCGTATCGCCAGGACGAGATCGCCAGTGGGACGTGCTACCATCCTCGCCGGGGAAGCGATAACCCCGCGCCAGCCGCCAGATCAGCAAGGACCGCCGAACTATGGTTGCGACCCACCTGCTGACCGCCGCCGACCTCGAAGCGATGGGCGACGAGGCCGAGCGCTATGAGCTGATCCGCGGTGGCTTACGAGAGGTTGAGGGGATGGGGGGCAAACACGGCGCGATCGGTGGCGACCTTCACACCCATATCGGGATGCATGTGGTTGCGCGAGACCTGGGCGCAGTCTTTATCTCCGATACGCGCTTCGTGATACGGCGCAATCCCGATTCCGTGCTCGCCCCTGACTTCGCCTACATCCGTTCAGACCGGTTGCCGCTGGGTGACATTTGGGACAGCTACGTCCCCATCGCCCCTGATCTCGTCGTCGAGGTCGTCTCTCCCTCGAGCAATGAGGCGGACATTCTCGATAAGGTGGCCATTTACCTCGCCGGTGGGGTACGACTCATTTGGCTCGTCCGACCCAAGCGACGGACGGTCACGGTGTTTCGACCTCATCAACCGGAGATCATCTTGGGCGAAGGGGACGTGCTGGACGGCGACAACGTCTTGCCTGGGTTCGCCTTACCCGTCTCGGCAATCTTTCGCCGGCCGGGCCACGGAAGCCGCTAGCGGGAGTCTGAAATGACGGTCACCCGGTCGCTCCTGACCGCCGCCGACCTCGAAGCGATGGGCGACGAGGCCGAGCGCTACGAACTCTTGTCCGGCCAACTCCGCGAGGTCGCATGGATGGGACTCAGGCACGGTGCGATCGGTGGCGGTCTCCACTTTCACGTGGCGGGGTTCGTCTTCGAGCGAGACCTTGGTGAGGTCTGCACGTCGGACACCCGTTTTGTCTTCCCGGGCGACCGGGACTCCGTCCTGGCACCCGATATTGCCTTCATTCCAGCCGGGCGGTTGCCGCCCGGGGAGCTCTCCGATCGCTATGCGCGGGTGACACCCGATCTCGTCGTCGAAATCGTCTCTCCCTCGAATAGCGCCTCTGACATCCTGGGCAAGGTCGTCATCTACCTTACCGGCGGTGTCCGGCTCGTCTGGGTGGTCCGGGCTGCCCGGCGGACGGTGACAGTCTTCCGCCCGGATGCGCCCGAGATCGTCCTCGGGGAGAACGATCTGCTCGAAGGTGGAGACGTGCTGCCCGGATTCGCCTTGCCGGTCGCCGCCATTTTTCGGCGGCACGGCCAAGCGCCTGGGTAGCTGGGAGCGCGAAACGATGGTTGCCACCCGACTCCTGACCGTGGCCGACCTCGCAGCGATGGGCGACGAGGCGGAGCGCTACGAGCTGATCCGCGGCGTCGTGCGCGAGGTGGAGGGAATGGGGATTCGGCACGGTGCCGTCGGCGGCGATCTCCACGGGCACATCTGGACGCACGTCACGCCCCGGGGTCTCGGCTGGGTCTTCACGTCGGACACCCGATTCGTCATTCCGGGCAGATCTGAGTCTGTGCTCGGGCCGGACGTCTCCTTCGTCCGCGCCGACCGACTCCCGCTCGGGGAATTGCCCGACGGATTCGGCACGCTCGCTCCCGATCTCGTCGTCGAGGTCGTCTCTCCATCGAACAGCGAAGCCGAGACCCACGACAAGATCTCGCTGTACCTGGCGGGGGGTGTCCTCATGGTCTGGCTGGTCCGGCCGGAGCAGCGCACGGTGACGGTCTTCCGTCCCGATGCGCCGGAGGTCGTCCTGGGCGAAGGTGACGGTCTCGACGGCGGTGCGGTGCTGCCCGGCTTCCGGCTGCCGATCGCGACCATCTTTCGCGCTTGAGGCGGCGCCGCGTGACGCCGTCCACGACGGGCACTCGTCCCTTGTGCTGGCCTGAGCGGCAAGACCGCGGTACCCGACGGAGCGACAGCGTGCAGACCACGGCGGATGCCGTCATCATCGGCGCGGGGATCATGGGGTGCGCGACGGCGCACGCGCTGGCCGAGCGCGGCCTGACCAGGATCGTCGTCCTGGAGCGGGACGCGATCGGGCGCGGTGCTACCGCCGACGCCGCGGGCGGCATCCGTCAGCAGTTCTCGACGGCGACAAATGTCCGTCTTGCGACCTATAGCGTCCGCGTCTGGGAATCGTTCCAGGAGCGTTTCGGGCTCGAGATCGGGCTTCGCCAGCAGGGCTACCTCTTCCTCCTGACCGGCCCGGGCGAGGAGTCGGTCTTTCGGCGCAACCTCGCCCTCCAGCAGCGGCTTGGCGTCCCCGCCCGCTGGGTCACCCCGGCCGAGATCGCCGAGATCAACCCCTACGTGGTCCTCGATGACATTCTCGGCGGCACCTTTTGCCCCGAGGACGGCTGGTGCGACACCTACACGGCGACGATGGGTTTCGCCCAGGCCGCGCGCCGTCTCGGCGTCGAGATCCGTGAAGAGACAGCGGCGACCGGCATCCACGTCGAGGGTGGCCGCGTCACCGGCGTCGACACTGGGCAGGGCACGATCGTGACGCCGCTCGCGGTCGTCTGCGCCGGGCCGCAGACGCGGCTGGTCGGGGCACTGGCGGGCGTCGACATCCCGATCGATCCCTACCGCCGGATGAGCTTCATCACCGAGCCGTTCGACCGCCTGCCACCGACTCTGCCGATGACGATCGAGTTCGCGTCCGGGCTCTACTTCCACCCTGAGAGCGGCGGCTTCCTCTTCGGCATGGGCAACCGCGACGAGCCGAGCAGCTTCGTCAAGACGGTCGACGAGGAATGGATGGTGACGAACGTCGAAGCTCTCGTCGCCCGCGCGCCGGCGTTCGAGGACGCGAACGTGATGCGCGGCTGGGCCGGCTTCTACGAGGTCACCCCGGACGACAATCCGGTCCTCGGTTTCCTCGGCGAACCGGCGGGGCTCGCCGTCGCCGCCGGCTTCAGCGGGCACGGGTTCATGCAGGGTCCGGCGATCGGGGTCTGTATGGCCGAGCTGATCCTCGACGGCGCCGCCCGGACGGTGGACATCTCCGCCTTTCGCCCGTCGCGCTTCACCGAGGGCGCGCCGGCCCAGGAGTACAACGTCATCTGATCCCGCCGAACGTGACGCGCGATCTCGCTCTGAGCCCCCTGCGCAGCCCCCGATTGGCGTCGCGGACCGCCGCCCTCGATAATCCCGCCGGGCCGGACTCAGAGCGGTGACCGCCCGGTCGACCAGCGTGGTGGGCGAGGCAGCGACGAGGGACCGATGGCGCTCGGCCAGGGAGACGGAGTGGAAGACGAGGGACTCGACCCGTCGCTGGTCGCCGACGACGGCCGGGACAGCCACGGCTTCGCGGATTACACGGCGGAGGAGCTGCTGGAACAGGCGCAGTCGAACGCGCAGGCGACGATCATCGCCACGGTTGCCTTCCTCACTCAGCGGGGCGTCGCGCTCGACGAGTGGACGGACGCCCTCGGCCGAACCTTCGCGCGCGGCTGGGACGAGCCACATCCGTGGGAAGCCGGCGAGTTCATGGACGCCATGCTCACCAACTTCCGCTCGCTCGGGGCCGAGGTTGTCGCCGCCGAGCTCGGTCTCGACCAGGCGGAGGCGGTCACGACCGGTTTCCCGGACCACGACCTCTGCGCCATGTTCGGCGTCGCCCCTGACCGGGTCGCCCGCATTAACGACGCCACGACCGTCCTCGCGCACGACCGCGGCATTATCTGGGAATGGCATCTCGACGGCGAGCGGACGCGCTATCTGGCCCGCAGAGCCGATCGCCGGTAGCCGATCGGAGAATGGCGCGAGTGCCCAATTCGACACGCCGCGAAAGGTGACCGCTTCCCCGTGAGAACCACGAAGCGTTGCCGCCCAGCGGCGACCGGCGATCGGCTCCAGCGATGACTATTGGCGTCGCCAAGGTGACGCTGTACCTGGAGGGTGGCTTTTCCCTGAAGGACAAGCGCCGCGTCGTGCGCTCACTGATCCACCGCGCGCAGAACCGGTTCAACGCCGCCATCGTCGAGGTGGAGGACCTCGACGACATCCGCGTCGCGACGATCGGCGTCGTCTGCGTCAGCAACAACAGCGCCCACGTCGACGAAATGCTCGCCACCGTGATCGGCTTCATCGAACGCAACGTCGAAATCGGCGTTCTCGGTGAGATTGAGACGGAGCTGATTCCCTACGGCTGAGGAGTTGCCGGGTTGCCGGTTGACGGCGGTCCATGGGGCGCTGTGGTAGGTTATCCGTGGCTCCGCCGACGCCTCAGTCGGTGCGGCCCGTCCAGACCGGGACGGAGTGGATCGGACGAGGGGCGTCGGCTCGTGCCGGATCAGATGACCTGGTCCGGTGTTGTCCGTCGGGATGCTGCGTGCCGCGCCCTGGTCGCGGGCAAACCTGCCAAACGAAGAGCGTCGCAGATGAGGTCCCGACCGACCGGGGCGAGAAATACGTAGAGCCTACGATGCGGCCGGCGTGCCAAGTGGCCATCATGGCAAGGCACCCCCTGAGGGCCGGGCGCGTTTCGGGCGATCGGCGTCCAGGTTATGCCCGGCGGCGGGTCGTTTGACCCTCCGCAGGTGCGGGAGGTGCCGCCGAAGCGGTGACCGTCGAAGAAGGAGCGTGCGGCGATGGCGAGACATCCAGCACCACCCCGGAGCGGCCCCACACCGGCCGCCAGTGATCCGATCGCAGATCCGGCAGCAGGCAACCACACCGGCTCGCTCCTCCCAATCCCCAATGCGGGGCCCGGGGTGAGGGCCGCATCTCTCTCGCGGCGAACGCTGGTCACAGGCGCGGCCGCCCTGGCCGCGGCTGACGGGGTTTCGCGCCGCTCCGCCCCAATCGTCGCGCGGGCAGCGGGGTTGACCGGGCAGATCAGCGTGGGCTTCGAGGATCCCACCAAGATCATGGCGCCCCAGATCCAACAGGCGATCAAGACGGTCAAGAACGCCAACCCCGACGCCGAGATCAAGCTCCGCAAGGCGCCTGGCGGCAGCTACGCGACACAGCTCTTCCTGGCCCTGAGCACGGGCAACGGGCCGGACGTCTTCCTCCTCAACGGTCTCGGCATCGGCGAGCTGTCGGCCGCCGGTTTTCTCGAACCGCTCAATCCCTACCTGGCGACCTGGGACGGCTGGGCGCAGTACCCGGACATCATCAAGGGTGCCCTCACCTATCAGGATGCGGTCTGGGCGCTGCCGTTTCTGCTCGACACCCATTTTCTGTACTACCGCAAGGACATCTTCGAGAAGGCCGGTCTGCCGCGCGAATGGCAGCCGCAGAACCTCGACGCGATCCTCGCCGCCGCGCGTCAGATCAAGACCAACGTGCCGAAGGCGATCCCGTACGCGGTGTTCGCCGGTGCCAACGGCGGCAATGCGACCGCCATCCGTGGGCTCTTGCCGCTGCTCTATGCCTACGGTGGGACGATGCAGAACGACAACCATCTGTGGATCATCGACAGTTGCCCGATCCGGCAGACCCTGAAGTACTACCAGACCGCCTATCAGGTCGATAAGACCGTCCCCCAGCAGGTGATGACCGACGCCGATCCCGAGGGCAAGATGCGCGACGCGATGGGCAAGGGCGAGCTCGCTATCCTCTACGAGGGCTCCTGGGTCTACGGCGACTGGACGCGCGCCAACGCCCAGGATGCCGAGCAGAACATCGGCTACCTCCTCCACCCGACCGCGACCGGCGGACCATCGTTCACCATGGGCGGGCTCGGCGACGCCTGGTACATCAATGCCAAGAGCAAGCACAAGGACCTCGCCTGGGAGCTCATCAAGGCGATGAATACGAAGGAGGTTCAGATCGCGCTCAACCAGGCCGATCCGCATGTGCCGGCGCGACTGGACGCCGCCAACGACCCGACCTTCCTGACGACACCCTTTTTCAAGGCGGTGGTCGCGTCGGTCCCGCAGATTCGGATCAGCGCACCGGACCCCGCCTACCGCAAGCTCGTCGGCATCGTCCAGAACGCGACCGGTATCGTCGCGACGGGTCAAGCGACCCCGGAGGATGCTGTCAAGCGGTACGGCGACGAGCTGACCCGCGTCCTTGGCGACGGCAAGGTCGTCGCTCAACCATGTCCGTAGGCGACCGTGCCGTCGCAGGGGCCATGCATCCCCTCCCGCCCGCTGTGCCGCGGCGGCGCGCTCGAATCTGGAAACGGGAGGCGCCCTACGTCGCGGCGTTGTCGCCGGCGGCGCTCATCCTCGGTCTCTTTTTTCTGACCCCGGCAATCTGGGCGATCTACACCAGCACGACGAGTCTGGCCCTGACCGACGTCGGGGCGACGCAGCCGCACTTCATCGGGCTGGACAACTACCGCCGGCTCGGAAACGATCCCGACTTCCCGAAGATCGTCACGAACACGGTTATCTTCGTTGTCGGCTCCGCCGTCATCGGCCAGTCGGGCCTCGGCCTCGCCCTCGCCCTCCTCATCGACCACGCGCGCCACCGCGGCTATCGTCTGGCGGCCAACCTTGCCTTCGCGGCCGTCCTCCTCGCCTGGATTGCCCCGCCGGTTCTCACCGGTTTCATCTGGGGCGGCATCTATGCCTACCGCCACGGAACGCTGAACGCCCTGCTCGGGGCCGTCGGCCTGGGCCCGGTCGACATGCTCGGCCAGGCGCCGATGTTCTCCGTCATCCTCGCCGACATTTGGCGAGGCACCGCCTTCGCGATGCTGATCTTCCTGGGCGCCCTGCAGACGATCCCGAGCCAGGTCTATGAGGCGGCGCGCGTCGACGGCGCAAGCGCCTGGGCCCGGTTCTGGGACCATACCCTGCCCACGCTGCGCCACGTCGCGACGCTCGTTCTCCTGATGACGACGATCGTCACGCTCGGCAGCTTCCTGCTCATCCTGGTCATGACCAACGGCGATCCCGGCTATCAGACTGAGACGATCGCCCTCTACGCCTACCACCGGGCGTTCTCGCAATTCGAGATCGGCTTCGGCGCCTCGATCTCGGTCGTGATGCTGACGCTTAACCTGGTCTTTGCCGGCGTCTACCTGCGCCTGGCGCGGGTGCGGGCGTGAGCGCCGGGTCGGCGCCGCTCCGCCGCCGGAAGCGGCGCGAATCGCCGCTCGAATGGGCCCTTGTTCATGCGGCGCTGGTCGTCGTCATCTTCTTCTTTGGCGCTCCGTTCCTCTGGATCATCGCCTCGGCGTTCGACAAGGCGCCGGACTCGAACATCCCGTGGCCGCGCCAGCCGAGCTTGGACAACTTCCGGTTCGTCTTCGACCAGCTCGACGGCGGAATCGCGCTGCGTAACAGCCTGATCGTCTCGACCTCGACGATGATCTTGGCGACCGTGACCGTGTCCCTCGCCGGCTACGCCCTCTCCCGCCTCAGCTTCAAGCGCAAGACGTGGCTCGCCTATTCCGTGCTCCTGCTCCAGACGATGCCGCTCTCGGCGACAATGGTCCCAATCTACGACCTCGCGCGCCGCCTCAAGCTCTACGATACCTACCAGGGGTTGATCCTGGCGCACACCGCCGTCTCGCTGCCCTTCCTGGTCTGGCTGATGAAGGGGTTCTACGATGCAGTTCCTCGCTATCTTGAGGAGGCGGCTTGGCTCGACGGACGGTCGAAGCTGCGCGCCTGGTGCGAGGTCCTGCTGCCGCAGACCAAACCGGGGATCGCCGTCGTCGCCGGTTTCGCCTTCGCCAACGCTTGGGCGGAGGTGCTGATGGTGATCATCCTCGTCCAGAGCGCCGGCAAGGCCACGATCCCGCTCCGCTTCTTCTACGCCGCCGACGGCGGCGAGGCCGTCCAGATCGCCGCCGCCCTGGCCGTCCTCTACATCCTGCCGGTCCTTCTCCTCTTTTTGGCGCTCCGCCCCCTGATGGTGCGCGGTCTGATCAGCAGCACACGGGGGCTCTGATGGCGCGCGTCGATTACCTGAGCGTCAGCAAATGGTTCGACGGGCGCGGCGACCCGGTCGTCGACGACCTTACCCTCGGTGTCGACGACGGCGAGCTGCTCGTTCTCCTCGGCCCGAGCGGCTGCGGCAAGACAACGGCGCTGCGGATGCTGGCCGGTCTCGAAGACCCCGACGCCGGCGATATCCAGATCGACGGCGCAAGCGTCGTCGATCTCGGGCCGCGGGAGCGCGATGTCGCCCTGGTCTTCCAGCAGTACGCGCTCTACCCGCACCTGTCCGCCGGTGACAACCTGCGCTACCCGCTCAAGGTCACGAAGCTCTCGAAGGCGGAACGCGAGGAGCGCGTGCGCCGCGCCGCCGACCTGCTGGGACTGACCGGCCTGCTCGACCGGAAACCGAATCAGCTCTCCGGCGGCGAGCAGCAGCGGGTCGCGCTCGGCCGCGCCATCGTGCGCCAGCCGCGCGTGTTTCTGATGGATGAACCACTGAGCAATCTCGACGCCCTGTTGCGCGCGCAAACGCGGACGGAGCTGAAGTCGGTCCAGCGCCAGCTCGGAGTCACGACGATCTTCGTCACCCACGATCAGGCTGAAGCGATGACCATGGCCGACCGTATTGCGGTGATGGAGCGGGGGGGCCGCCTCCAGCAGGTCGGCACGCCCGAGGAGGTCTACGACCGCCCTGCGAGCATCTTCGTCGCCGGTTTCATCGGCAGCCCGCCGATGAACCTGCTCCCGGCGGAGCGGGACGAGGAGACGATCGTGGTCTGCGGGACGTGGCGGATTCCCTGGATGACCCCCACCTCCGGTTGTGCCCAGGTGGCGCCTGCCAAGAGAGGGGGAGGCGAGCATGGTCTCGTCGTCGGGCTGCGGCCAGAGGCGATTGCGCTGTCGTTCGAGCCGCGTGCCGGCGCGCAACCCGCCGAGGTCTTCCTCAGCGAGCCGCTCGGGAGCGAGGTCATCGTCGACGTCCGGCTCGGCGGCGCGGTCGTCAAGGTCCGGACCGCGCCCCAGGTCCGACCGCAGCCCGGCCAAGTCGTCTCCCTTCAGGCCGATCCGCAGCGTGTGCGGCTCTTCGATGCCGAATCGGGGCTGGCGCTCGGCTGATGGTTGCCGTCCGGCACGTCTCACCGCATGACAGCGATCGCATGGATGAGGGGCGCTGCGTGCTGCGCCCCGACGAACCCGAAACCCGCTTGTTCACGGTGGCGGGTTATTAGCCCCGGAGGGGCTTTGTCGGTTGAGCCCGGCACTTCAGTGCCGGGGGGATTGAAGACTGCTTTCGGCGCGAAAGTCGTCCGCCGCCTGCGAGAGCGTCGTGAACCGCACCCCGTCATGCCCGGCGAAATGATCGACCAGCCGCTCCAGCATCAGCAGGCGGTGACCGCGGCCGATCACCTGCGGGTGCATCGTCAGGGTATAGACCCCGCCCGGCACCTCGCGGTACATGAAGGCGAACTCGTCGCGCCAGATCTCCTCGACTTTCGACGCCGCCGAGAGTCCGGGGCTGATCCGGTCGCCGATCCGCAGGTATTCGAAGTGGGGGAAGTCGTCGAGGATCCAGCTCACGGGAAGCTCGACCAAGTCGACGTCCTGGCCGAACAGGTACGGCCCGTCCTCCTGGATGACGTCACCCGTCCGACACCAGTGCGGCGCGAAGTCCTTCCCCATCAGCGAGCTCTCGTAGCGGAAGCCGTGCTCCAGGAGCAGGTCGATCGTATGCGGGCTGTTGTCCCAGGCGGGAGAGCGGTAGCCGATCGGCCGTACCCCGGCGACCTTGTCCAGCGCCTCCAGACCACGTTGCAACACCGCCCGTTCCCGATCCTTCGTCTCGAGGGCACAGGGGTTCTCGTGCAGGTAGCCGTGGTGGCCGATCTCGTGCCCCGCGGCGGCGATGGCCCGGACCGCGGCGGGGTAGGTCTCCGCCGTATGACCCGGCACGAAAAAGGTCGCCCGCATCCCGCGCCGGTCGAGCAGGCGCAGGAGCCGCGCGACGCCGACAGCACCGAACTCGCCACGCGAGATCATGCTCGGCGAGGTTGCCCCCATCGGTCCAATCCAGATCGAAATTGCGTCGAAATCGAACGTCAGGCACACCGTTGCCCGCGTCATCCCTGCCCCCGCTCCCCTACTCGCCGCCGCCGGCCAGCTTGTGCTCGAGATGGATCTTCACCGCCGGCCACTCGCCGTCGATCAGGCTGTAATAGGCGGAGTCGCGGTAGGTGCCGTTCGGCAGGACGACCTGCTGGCGTAGGATCCCCTCGAACTGGGCACCGATTCGCTCGATCGCGCGTCGCGAGCGGAAGTTCAGCCGGTGCGTCTTGAGTTGGACGCGGATGCAGCCGAGCGTCTCGAAGGCGTGCCCCAACAGCAGGTACTTGCACTCCGTGTTGATCGGCGTTCGCCAGTAGTCTCGCCCGAGCCACGTCCAGCCGATCTCCAACCCGCGATCCCGCGCCCGGATGTCCAGGTAGCGCGTGCTTCCGATCGCGCGCCTGCTCCCCCGCTCCACGATCGCGAACGGCAGTGCCGTGCCCGCCGCCTGGTCCGCCAGCACGTCAGCCATCCACGATCGGATCTCGTTCTCCGTCCAGAGGCGGCTGGGCATGTAGCGCCAGATCTCCTCGTCCTGCGCGGCCACGCTCAGCTCGGCCGTGTGTGCCTCCGTCAACGGCTCCAACCGCACCGAGCGCCCTTCGAGGGTGACAGGCGCGACCGCCAAGGCGTTCGATCCGACGACGGTGTTCGCCATGTCGCTCCTTCCCTGCCAAAACCGGCCTGTCCCGTCCGTGGGTGGCAGCGTACAGGAATGGGCGGCCGCGAACCAGATCTATGACGTTGGTCCGCGATCTGATCAGGCAACGTCAGGTTCCCGCTCGAAGGAGGCCACCGACGTGCGACCGGCTCGCATTGGCGCGCCAGGTACGACTGGAGCCTACCGACCAAGCGCCGGCGTTGCCAGCTCAACGGCCGACACCGTCCTGGCGATCGCGAGCGCTTGGTCTTTCGTCAGCGCCGACTCCAAGCGGAACGTGAGGCCGTCCTGCTCCCAGAGCAGTACGTTGGCCGAGGGGCGTCGCTCGCGTCCGCAGCAGTTGATGGTGGGATCGGGCAGCAGGATCAGGTTCGACGGACCCTCCACCCAGAGGCCCCGGTTGCCGTTGACGCTGACGCCGGCGATGATGCCGCTCGCCGAAACGGACTTGCCGAAGAGATCGACGTCCTGCCGCGCCTGAAACTGCATCAGCAACGCGCCGACGCCCGTCGCCTCGGCCTCGGGCAAACCGGGACGCGGTCGGTAGATGAGCGAGACCATCTGGGTTCCCTCCGGGAGGGTTCGGAAGTACACCTCGTCCGGTCCGCCAAGACCGCGCAGCGCCGGCGCGTGGATCCGGTAGGGAACCTTCCCTTGCGCATTCTCCAGGCCGGTCCGCGCGCCGAGCAGCAACGTCGTGCCGACCGGAGACGCGGCTGGGAGGGGGGTGGCGGTGGAGACCGGCGCCGGGGCCACGGTCGGGGTCGGTGTCTCCGTTTCGCGCACGATTCGGATGCCGCGGACCCCAAGCCGATCGGCCACCGCGGTGCGGAACCCGGGGAAGAGCGTGAGCGCGGCGAAGAAGAGCAGGAGCACCGCCGCCGCAGCCATCAGGCCGCGGCGCGGGGTGAAGAGCGACGTCCAGGCGCGGCGTCTTGGTGCCGGCGCCGAGGCCAGCCGGGCGCGGACGGACGTGGCCAGGTCCGGCGTCGGTGGGAAGGCCAGCCGCGCGCCGAGATCGGCGAGCGCGCGCTCGAGCTCGGGGTCGAGGAACGGGTCGGGGTGGCGCGGCAGGTCAGCCATGGCTCGCCCCTCCCTGCTCCCCGGCGCTCGCGCCGCTGAGGGTGCCGCGCACCCGCGCCAGTGCCCGCGATAGACGCGATTTGACCGTGCCGCGGGCGCAGCCCAGCGCCTCGGCCATCTCCGCCTCGGAGAGATCGAGGAAGAAGCGATAGGCGATCACGAGGCGGTCGTCCGCTCGCAGCCTGTTGACGGCGTCCAGGAGCGCCTGCCGTTGCTCCCCCGCGAGGGCCGCCGCCTCCGGGGAGCGGGCCGTGTCGCCGGCGGGACGGTCCTCGGCGGCGCTCAGCGCCAGGGTGGGATGGCGGGCGGCGGCGGTCCGCCGGTTGCGCGCCTCGTTGGCGACGATGCGCAGCAGCCAGGGCCGGAAGGGCGCGCCGGTCCGAAAGCGGGCAAGAGCGTAGTACGCCTTGATGAAGGCGCTCTGCGCGGCGTCCTGCGCCTCGTCCTCATCGCCAGTCATCAGGTAGGCAACGCGGAACGCGACGTCCTGGTAGCGCCGCACGAGCTCCGCAAAGGCGTCCGCGTTGCCTTGCTTGGCTCGCTCGACAAGGTCCGACTCGTCCAGTGGACGGCCCTCCACCGACCAGCGTACACCCCCTCTACAACCACCAATCGCCTTTGGTTCCCGCCGGCCAGCCGTGCCGGGATAACCACGCGTCGCCATTTGCCGGTTCGCGTCGTTCTGAGGACAATGGCCACAGCGGGAAGGGAGACGGATTGGCCGAACCATTGGGCACGAGCGGACAGGTGAACGGCGGGCACGACCCGATCCTCGCGATGGACGGGGTGCGACTCTGGGTGCCGGACGGGACGCAGATTCTGCGCGGCATCTCCTGGCAGGTGCGACCCGGCGAGCATTGGGCCTTGCTCGGGCCGAACGGGTCGGGGAAGAGCACACTGCTCGCGCTGGTCGGGGCCGTCCGCCACCCGAGCGAGGGCGCCGTCACCGTCCTCGGCGGTCGGCTCGGCAGGGTGAGCCTGTGGGACCTCCGTGAGCGGATCGGCGTCGTCGACCCCGCCTTGAAGATGCCCGATTGGCTCACCGTCGAGGAGATCGTCCTCACCGGCGCGACCGGCACGGTCCATCCGCTCGGCGACCGCTCCAGCGCCGCGCAGCGGGATCGGGCGCATGACCTGCTGGCGCTCCTCGGCTGCGCAGCGCTGGCCGAACGCGAGATCGCCACCTGCTCCCAGGGCGAACGCCAGCGCGTGCGCATCGCGCGGGCGCTGATGCCGGATCCGCCGCTGCTCTTGCTCGACGAACCGGCCACGGGGCTCGATCTCCCGGCCCGGGAGGCGCTCCTCGCGGCGCTCGTAACCCTCGCCACGGCGAAACCCGCGCTGGCCACGATCCTCGTCTCGCATCATCTCGAAGAGCTGCCGGCCTCGACGAGCCACGCCCTACTCTTGCGCGGCGGTACGGTCGTGGCGGCGGGTGCGATTGCCGAAATCCTGACCAGCGACATCGTCTCGACCTGCTTCGGGTTCGACGTCCAGGTGCGGCGGGTCGACGGACGCTGGCTGGCCCGTGCCGCGGCGGACTGGCGGACGCGCGCCGAGGGCTGAACCAACGTGAGGAGAGGAGGAACGGTGAGAGATCGCGCCTATCTACAACCCACCGGTGTCCATGCACCGCCCGAACCGTATAGCCACGCGATCCGCTGCGGCGACCTGCTCGTCATGGCCGGGCAGGTCGCCATCGACCCGGCCGGCACCGTCGTCGGCGTCGACGATCCGGCCGCGCAGTTCCGCCAGGTGTGGGCGAACATCCGCTCGATCGTCGAGCATGCCGGCGGTACGATCGCGGACGTCGTCAAGGTCACCTACTACCTGCGCGACGTCCGCCACATCGACCACGAGCTGCCGCTGCGACGCGAGCTCTTCCCCGCCGGCCGCTACCCCTGCGCCACGCTGATCGGCGTCAGGGATCTCGGCTGGCCGACCCTGCTCATGGAAGTCGACGCCTGGGCGTACCTACCCACGGAGTCGGGAGCCGGGAGCCAGCCCCGTATCCCTCCGCCCGCGGCTCAGAGGGCACCCCGCCCCGGAACTCGGGGAGCAGGGGGAGACGTGGCTCACGATCGCGGCGAAAAGCCGCTCCCCTAAGGTTAGGGGAGGGGTTGGGGTGGTGGCCGATCCCCCACTCCCGACTGCTCGGAGGGAATCTCATGCCGCTCCCGTCCGTCTTTCTTGCCGAGTCGACCAACGACGAGGTCGAGGATTACCTGCGCGCGCACGAGCTGATCCTGGGCCCGACCGGCTCCACGGAGCAGCACGGACCGCACGCGCCGCTCGGCACCGACGTGATCATTCCGACCGAGGTCGCACGCCGGGTCGCTGTTGGGCGTGGCTGCCTGGTCGCGCCCGCCGTGCCCTACGGTCTCTCCTCCGGTCACCGCGGGTTCAAGGGGCTTGCCTACCTGAACCCGCCGGCGTTCCTGGCGGTCATCGAGGACATCGTCTTCTCGCTGTCCGAATCCGGCTTCCGGCACATCGTCTTCGTCAACGGCCACTACACGAACGAGCCGGCCATCAATTTGGCCTGCCTCAACGTCCACCCTCGGCTCCCGGACGGAACCCGGGCCTGGGCCGTCTCCTACTGGAACGCGATGCCGCCCGACGAGCAGCGCGCCTACCTCAGCCTGGAGACCGGTCTGCACGCCAACATCGGCGAAACGTCGTGCGTGATGCGCGTCCGGCCCGATCTGGTCCACCTGGAGCGCGGCGTCCCCGAGTGGCCCGACTTCTCTGGTCTCCGGGCGCCGGTGATGCCGGTCATCTACGCCTACTTCGAGACGCGCCCCGGCTCGGTCTACCACGCTTTCCGGCACGGCACCTGGGGCGATCCGACGGATTCCACAGCCGAGCTGGGCGAGCGGTTCTACGAGCAGGCCGCCCGCGCCGTCGGCGCCCTCATCGACGACGTCGACCGCACCTACCGCGAGCTTGACGTGCGTTCGTGAGACATGCGGGTCTCGTTCGTTGGGCGCCGGCAAACGGTGGACGTGCCGGGAGGGAGCATGGTGACCGATCCGATCACCGTCGAGGTCATCGCGAACGCGCTGAAGGCGATCGTCGCCGAGATGGACGCGGCGATCGAGCGAACGGCGATGTCGATCATCATCCGCGAGCAGCACGACTTCGGGATGTCGATCGTCGACCATCGCGGCTGGGTGATCGCCGGGACGGCGTTCACCGGGCAGTCGCTGGCGGCGTACGCGGAAGCGGACCCGCCGGTGCCGGGGGACGTGCTCCTCCTCAACGACCCCTACCTGTCGCACGGGGAGATCTCCCACCTTGGCGACACGATGCTGGCGGTGCCGGTGTTCTGGGAGGGACGGCTCATCGCCTGGGGCATCGCCTGGGGGCACCACATGGACATGGGCGCGGCGGCTCCGGCGTCGATGCCGACCCAGGCGCGCGAGATCTTCCACGAGGGGCTGCAGATCCCGCCGGTCAAGCTGTACGCGGCCGGTGTGCTCAACGAGGGCGTCCTCGCCATCGTCGCCCGTAATTCGCGAACGCCGGAGATGATGAGCGGCGATCTCTTCGCCTTGAGCGCCGCCGGAAAGATCGCCGAGCAGCGGCTGACCGAGCTCTGCGAAAAGTTCGGCGGCGAGGCGGTGGTTGAGACGTTCGGCATCCTGTTCGAGCGGGCCCACGAGACGATGCGGCGCCTGGTCGCCCTCCTGCCCGAGCGG
>JRHI01001472.1_pt1 | contig 19686 bp, 19 predicted proteins | sample 215371 | NCBI WGS metagenome assembly JRHI01 (sample SAMN02929681, study PRJNA255918) | sediment metagenome | biome: cave system; feature: Ice Cave; material: Sediment; isolation source: sediment from deep within a dark volcanic ice cave with no known source of... ...
CCCCCGAGCGGCCTCTGGGTCCCCGGACGCTGAAACGCGGATCCGCCACGACGCGGGGTAGGAGCGAGGGGGCCGGCCGGGGGAGGGAGGTCGGTGCTGCTCCGGCAGCCTTGACGGCGGTGCGGACCCACCTCCGCCGGCCATGTGGCCGGCTCCGGCACCCCTCACGCCGTCCGGCCCGATACACTCACCGACGCTTCACGCCGGGGTGGCAGCCGCAGCCCTCCGGGGTGTCCGGGTTCCGGAGCGGGTGACGCTCTGCCGGCAACGCGGCAAACAAACCTGTGAGGAGTCCCGTTGACTGAGTTTTTGAGCAACCACGGGGTCGTGGTGGCCCTTGTGTGCGCGGCTTGCGCGGTCGTCTACGGCGCGGTCACCGCGCGCTCACTGCTCGCGCTTTCGCCGGGAAACAAGCAGATGCAGCGGATCTCGGCGGCCGTCCAGGAGGGTGCTCAGGCCTATCTGAACCGCCAGTACACCTCAATCGCCGTGGTCGGCGTGGTCGTCTGCGTGGCGCTGTTCTTCATTCAGGACGTCGCCGTGGCGGTCGGCTTCGGGATCGGCGGGATCCTCTCTGGCGCGGCCGGCTACATCGGCATGAACGTCTCGGTCCGGGCCAACTGCAGGGTCGCCGAGGCCGCCCGCGGCGGCGTCTCGCCGGCGCTGAACGCCGCCTTCCGGGGCGGCGCGATCACGGGCCTCTTGGTCGTCGGCCTGGCGCTGGCGGGTGTGGCCGGCTACTACGGGGTGCTCACGGCATTCTTCGGCGACTCGCCCAAGCAGGCCGTCGACGCGCTGATCGGACTCGGCTTCGGCGGCTCGCTGATCTCGGTCTTCGCCCGGCTGGGCGGCGGGATCTTCACCAAGGCGGCGGACGTTGGCGCCGATCTCGTCGGCAAGGTCGAGGCCGGCATCCCCGAGGACGACCCGCGCAACCCGGCGACGATCGCCGACAACGTCGGCGACAACGTCGGCGACTGCGCCGGGATGGCGGCCGACCTGTTCGAGACGTACGCGGTCACGGCCGTCGCGGTGATGCTGATCGGCGTGCTGACCTTCCACGAGCAAGTTCAGGTCGCGCTCTACCCGCTCGTCCTCGGGGCGGTCGCGATCATTGCTTCGATCCTCGGCACGTTCTTCGTGCGCACGCGGACCGGCAACGTCGAGGGCGCGCTCTACAAGGGCCTGATCGCATCGGGCGTGATCGCCGCGGCCGCGTTCTACCCGATCACCTACTGGCTGATGGGCAGCCTCGGCTACCGGGCGACGTCGGCCCCGGTCACCACGCCGAGCGCCACGGATCTCTACCTCTGCTCGTTGATCGGGATCGGCGTCACGGCGCTGCTCTTCGTCATTACCGACTACTACACCTCGACCCGCTTCTCGCCAGTCAAGAAGACTGCGGCCGCGTCGGAGACCGGGCACGCGACGAACATCATCCAGGGCTTCGGCTCCGGCCTCCAGGCGACGGCGCTACCGGCGCTCGTGCTCGTTCTCGGCGTGCTCGGCTCGTGGAAGCTGGCCGGCGGCGGGACGGTCGGGATCTACGGCATCGGCGTCGCGGTGATGGGTCAGCTGTCGCTGACCGGGTTGATCGTCGCGCTCGACGCGTTCGGGCCGATCACCGACAACGCCGGCGGGATCGCCGAGATGGCCGACCTACCTGAGGAGGTCCGCGAGGTCACCGACCGCCTCGACGCGGTCGGCAACACGACGAAGGCGGTGACGAAGGGCTACGCGATCGGCTCGGCCGTGCTCGCCGCCGTCGTCCTCTTCGCCGGCTTCCAGCAGGAGCTCGCGGTCAAGTCGGGCAAGCCGATCTCCGGGCCCGGCGCCGTCTCGTTCGGCATCGACCAGCCTCCGGTCCTGATCGGTCTGCTGCTCGGCGGCCTGATGGTCTGCCTGTTCGCCTCGCTCTCGATGGAGGCTGTCGGCCGTGCCGGCGGCGCTGTTGTCGAGGAGGTCCGTCGCCAGTTCCGCGAGAAGCCGGGGATCATGGAGGGGACCGAGGAGCCCGACTACGCGACCTGCGTCGACATCGTGACCAAGACGGCCCAGCGCGAGATGATCATCCCGGCGCTGCTGCCGATCGCGATGACCGTGATCGTCGGCCTGATCGATCAGCAGGCGCTCGGCGGCCTGCTGATCGGGGTGATCGTCGTCGGCTTCTTCTTCGCCGTGATGATGACCGCCGGCGGCGGGGCCTGGGACAACGCGAAAAAGCTGATCGAGGACGGGGCGCACGGCGGCAAGGGATCCGAGGCCCACGCCGCGTCGGTCACCGGGGACACGGTCGGGGATCCGTTCAAGGACACGTCTGGTCCGGCGATCAACCCGATGATCAAGGTCGCGAACATCGTCGCGATCCTGATCATCCCGATCATCACCTAGGACCCATCGCCACATTCGGGCACGGCTGGATGCCGGCCGTGGCCACGGCACCGGATCGCGCCCGAGGGTCCACCGACCGCTGGGCGGCCGCTGGCCGGCTGGCCGGCGGCCGCCCGGGCTCGAGCGCCCGCGCACGAATCGGCCGCTCGCTGGGCGGGCGTAAGATGCGCGGGCGATGAGCGACTCGAATCGGGCCCGGCCCGGGCTTGCGGTGCTCCACGACCGCGCGACGCAGGTTCTGTCGCTCGCGATGCTCGTGATCGGTGTGGCGCTGGTCGCGCAGCTCACTCCCCTGAGCGTCGTGCTCGGTCTGCTGTTCTTCGCGGCCGGGATCGGCCGGCTATACGTCGGCGTGCGGATGCGCCGCCGCCGCGGCGCGGGATCGTGATGGCCGCGGGCGAGCGCCCGGCGGCCGCGACGCCGCCGCGGCGGGGGCTGATCCTCCGCCGGAGCCTCGGCTCGCCCGCGCTGTTCGCGATCATCTGGACGTCGCTCGCGAGCTCGATCTACTTCTCGCTCGGCGTCGTCTCGGGACACGCGCTCGGCCTCACCCCGGCCGTCTTCCTCGGCACCGGGATCTTCTTCACGCTGACCTCGATGACCTACGCCGAGGGGGCGGCGCTCCACCAGGACCGGGCCGGCTCGACCGTCTTTGCCCGTTACGCGTTCAACGAGCTCGTGTCGTTCGTCGCCGGCTGGGCGATGCTGCTCGACTATGTGATCCTGATCGCGATCGCCTCGCTCACGGCGACGAGCTACCTCGCCGCGTTCTACGGACCGCTCGGCCACGGGGTGCCCCGCCTGGCGGTGGCGCTCGCAATCATCGGCTTCGTCGCATACAGCAACGTCCGGGGGTTCGCAACCTGGCGCACCCAGCGGACGGCGCTGATCGTGATCGCCGACCTGGCGATCCAGCTGCTGGTGATCGGGGTCGGGCTGGTGTTGTTCTTCAACATCCGCACGATCACCGACAGCATCCAGCTGGGGGTGGTTCCGCGCTGGTCGGACGTGATCTATGCCTTGACGATCACAACGGTCGCATTCACGTGCCTCGAGTCGGCGTCCGGGCTTTCGGGGGAGGCGCTGATCGGACCGCAGGGGCTGCGCCGCCTCTGGCTGAGCGCCAACGCGTCGGTCTACATCATCTATGTCGGCATCGCGGTCGTCGCAGTCACCGCGATCCCCGTGATCCACGGGCACACGGCGCTCGGCGATCGCCACCTCGGCGCCCCGGTGATCGGCATCGTCGAACGCTTCCATCCGGCCGGCCTGGCCGATCCGCTCAAGTACGTGGTCGCGGCGGCGGCCGGCCTCACGCTGATCGCCGCGGCCAACTCGGCGATGCTCGGCCTCTCGCGCCTCGCGTTCTCACTCGCGACCAACGGGCAGATCCCGAGCTCGATCGGCCGCCTGCACGCGGAGCGCTCGACGCCGTACGTGCTGATCTGCGTCGCGGCGGGCCTGGCGGCGATGCTCGTGCTGCCGGCCGATCTGGACTTCCTCGTCGGCATCTACGCGTTCGGCGCGATGCTGGCGTTCACGATCGCCCACCTCTCGATCTGCGTCCTGCGTTTTCGTGAGCCCGAGCGCGAGCGTCCGTTCCGCGTGCCGGGAACGCTGCGCGTGCGCGGCGCCGACCTGCCGCTGCCGGCGGCACTCGGCGCCGTACTGTCGTTCGCGGCCTGGATCAGCGTGTTCGTGCTCCACACTGGCGCGCGCTACGTCGGCTCGACCTGGTTCGTCGGCGGCGTCCTGCTGTACGTCGCCTATCGCAAGAGCGCCGACAAGCCGGTGTTCGCGCGGGTCGTCGTGGAGGCGGCGGCTCTGCGCAGCACGCGGCCGGAGCCCGACTTCGGCTCGGTTCTCGTGCCGGTCTTCGGCGGCGGCCTCGACGATGACATCGTCCAGACGGCGGCGTTGCTCGTCTCCGGCGAGCAGACCGACGAGGCCGCGATCGACAAGGCGACGATCGAGGCGGTCTGGATCTTCGAGGTGCCGATGGCGCTGCCGCTCGATGCCCGCTTGCCGGAGGAGCACCTCAAGCAGGCGCGGGCCGCGCTGGCGCGGGCGAAGGCCGTCGGCGAGGAGTACCACGGGGTGCAGGTTGCGACCGCGACGCTGCGGGCGCGCCGGGCCGGGCCGGCGATCGTCGAGGAGGCACGCCGGCGCGGCGTCGAGGCGATCGTCCTCGCAGCGGAGGAGGCTCCGCGAATCCGTGGGGGCGCGCTGCTCGGCGGGCGCAGCGGGCTCGGCGAGAGCTCGATCGGCGCGATGACCCGCTACGTCGTGAGCAAGGCGCCGTGTCGCGTGATCCTCACTGCTCCGCCCCATCCGGTCGATGCCCCTACAGCTCGCGTGCGCAGCCGTGAGGCGATCCGGCCCGGGCCGGATCGCCCGCGAGCGCAAGCGCCGGGCCAGACGCGGGACGGCGGCCGGGGGAAGCCGGAGACGCCTTCGGCGATTGACTAATATTCGCCCCAATGTTCGTTCTGATCGTCGGTGCCGGACGGGTCGGAGCGACGGTTGCCAAGCTGGCGCTCGCCGCCGGCCATGAAGTTTCCGTGCTTGACGAGGACCAGCTCTCCCACGAGCGGCTCGACGAGATCACCGGGCGCGGCTGGGAGGATGCCGGCGGCCGCTTCACGGTGGGTACCGCGCTCGAGGCGGACGCCCTCGAGGAGGCCGGCGTGGAGCAGGCGGACGTGTTCATCGCCTCGACCGACGGCGACAACACGAACCTGACCGTAGCCCAGATCGCCCAGCGCCGCTACGGCGTCGAGAAGGTCATCTGCCGGGTGATGGACCCGGCCAGGGCGGCCTGGTACGCCGAGCAGGGACTACATACGATCTCGCCGACCCAGCACGCGATCGAAATGTTCGCCCGCGCGCTCGACCTCGCTTCGTGATGGCAGGACCGATCAGATGTATGTGATCGTCGCCGGCGCCGGCAAGGTCGGCTGGAACCTGGCGCGGGAGCTGATCGACAAGGGGCACGAGGTGACGCTGCTCGAGGCGAACCGCCGCCGCTACCTCGTCGTCGAGGAGGAGCTCGAGCACGCCGTTCAGTACGGCGATGCCAGCGAGCTCTGGGTGCTCGAACGCGCGGGGATCTCCCGCGCCGACCTGGTGATCGCCGTGACCGGCGACGACGAGGACAACATGCTGATCTGCCAGGTCGCCAAGGAGAAGTACCTCTGCGACCGCGTCATCGCACGCGTGAACAATCCCCGCAACCTCCAGCACTTCAAGCTGCTCGGCATCCAGCCTGTCGTCTCGGCGACCGACTTGATCCTGCGCCTGATCGAGCACGAGGTGCCCCGCTACGGCCTCGTCCACCTACTCGCCCTCGAGGAGGAGCGTCTCGAGATCATCGAGCTCGAAGTCCTGCCCGACGCTCCGGCCGCCGGTCGGCGGGTGGCCGACGTTGGGCTGCCCGAGGGTAGCCTGGTGATCTCGGTGCTCCGTGACGGGCAGGGCTTCGTGCCGCTCGCGGACACCGTGATCGAGGCCGGCGACGAGGTCCTGCTGGTGCTCGACCCGGGTCTCGAAGAGACGATCACCCCGATCTTCTGCCCGCCCGGATCCGGGTAGGGACACGCGAACGGGCTGCAAGTGAACTGGGGAACAGGGACTCGAACCCCAAATTCCTGCTCCAGAGGCAGGTGTGTTGCCGATTACACCATTCCCCAATGGCTCCCGCCAGTATAAAAGCTCGCGGCCTCGCTACGAGACGATCCACTAGACGGGCGGCCCGAGCAGGGCCCGTCGGCTGAGGCGCAGCCGCCGACGTTTGGGCTCCGTGACGGAGCCCAACATCCTGCGCAGGTCATCCTCGTCGCAGTCATCGAGCAGCCGGGAGAGCTCGACGTCGCCGCCCGTCGCGCGGAGCACTGTCCCCGGCCAGGCGGATTCGCGGTAGGTCGGTCCGTTGCGGATGCGTCTGTCCCAGAGCCATGAGCCGGAGTTCCAGAACGTGTAGTGGCCGTGGCGGGAGCGGCGGGCGGTCAGCGGCGTATGGGTGTGGCCGAAGACGACCACGCCGGCGGGCACGCCAAGGTTCAAGCAGACCGCCTCCATCGCGCCGAGGATCTGCGCGGTCGGCGCGTCCATCGGCTCGAGCATCTCCTCGGCGTCGCGCCGCCGGACAAGCGAATGGGCGAAACCGACGGCCTGGCGCGATGCCTTTCCCGGCGCCCGGGCGACCGTGCCCATCCCGAGCAGCCAGCGCTCGAACTGTTGCTGGGCGCGCTTGCCCTGCGGCAGGTTCGCCATCTCATACATCAGCTCATACAGCGGCGAGATCAACGCCTCGTAGTCGCCGATGCTCAGACGCTCCGGTCGCTGCGCCTCGCCGGTGAGCGACCAGGCGAGGCGGTCCATCATGCGCCAGCCGAAGGACTCGATGTGCGGCGCGATGTAATGGCCGTGGATGAAGCGCATGCCATCGAGCTCGCAGATCGGATAGGCGGTGATCACCTCGACGGCGGGACAGAGCCCGTTCAGCACCCGCTCGGCAGGCATCACCCGAAACGGCGGCGGCTCGGGGTCGCCGGTCAGCTGAGCGAACCGTCGCTCGTCGCCGGCGAGCGAGACAAGGTGATGGTCGTGGTTGCCCGGAAGGAAGTGGAGGCGCTCGATGTGGCGGTTGACGAGCTCGAGGAAGGGGCGCGCGGCGGCGACGGCCTCGCCGAGGGAGGCGAAGACGAGCTCGAAGAGGTCGCCATTGACGACGAGCTCGTCCGCCCATTCCAGCTCGGGCTCGATGCGCTCGAGCGCGAGCGGAGCGCGCAGGAGGTCATCGCCGCTGCCGAAATGGCAGTCGGAGATGATCAGTCGGCGGACCGGCATGGAGGGAGCCTACGCGGGCCACCCTGCTTTACTTTCGCCTCTGGCCCGGAGCCCGAGGATGCGGCGCTCTGCGAGGTCCGGCTCAAGCCCGAGACGAAGGAGACAAAGATGGCGGACGTGACGATGATCAACCTACCCCCGGAGCTGATCCCCCAGGCGTTCGGCACCGCGGTTCAGGAGAGTCCTGACGTGCCGATCTTCCACGGTGGCGGCCCGGACAACTACTTCTGCGCGACCTGCGGCAACCTGCTCGCGGAGACGATGCCGAAGGGACCGATGCGCAAGGTGCGCATCCGCTGCGCCAAGTGCCAGGCGACCAACTGCGTCGAGATCCCGACCCCCGGCGCCAACTGATCGGCGGCGTCCGTCGTCGGGGCGCCGCGCGCTCGCCGCGGCGCCCCAATCGCTCGGAGGTCCGAGCTCGCTTCAGCTACAGCTGAGCGCGATCGGCGCCGTTCGGGTACTTGGCGTTGTGGACGTTGAGGTAGTAGTTCTTCGGCGTCGCCACGATCTGGGCGAGGTCTCCCTTGGGAGCGCTCGTGCAGCCGCTCGCCTTATACGGCGCGCCGAGCGGGATCCGTACCGGGCCGGCCGTGCCTGCAGGGCCGGCGTGGATGTGGGCGGCCGTCGGGCTGGTCACGCCTGTCAGGTGGAACGACCAGCAGAGCTGGTTGGTCTTTCCGCGCACGCTGATCGTCGCCGTCCCGGCGGCGCCGGCGGCCGCGCTCGGCGCCTCGTTCGACCCGCTCATCTTGACCGTGTAAGCCCGGCTTGGCAACGGGCCGTTGGTCACGGTTGTAGTGCCCGTGGTCGGGGCCGTCGTCGACTTGGAGCTCGAGCCGCAACCGGCGGCGCCGATCGCCGCGAGTAGCAGTGGAACTGTGATCGCTCGTATTCGCATCAAGGCTCACCTCGGATTGTTGTGCGGCGGGACGCCGCGAGTCTCCCACGGAGCGCGATACGGCAGCGGTCTGACATCAACGTTGCGCGGCGCCGTGGTCGGGCGGGAAGACGGAGACCGCTGATCCGGCGGCAAACGTCACGTGCTCGGGTGTGGTGTCGGCGAGGAACGCCCAGTCGGGGCCGTACAGCGCTTCGAAGTCGACGTCCAGCCCGAGGTCCCGCACGCGATGCAGCGACCACACCGGATGCTCGACGCGGTAACGGCGCGGTTTGCCGGCGTGCGTCTGGCCGAAGCCGAACTTCTGATGCGTCAGCCAGTACCCATCGGAGTCGCTCGCCGGCGGCGCCCCGGCCGCGTCGACCTCCGCGGATACCGTCCATGGCCCGGAGCCGAAGGTGTGGCTGATGTGCAGCCGCTCGGGTCCGGCCGGGACCACCTCGCTGCGCATCGGGATCCTCAGATACGGTTCGTTGTAGCGGGCTCGCGCGGCGAGGGCGATCGCCCGCCGGGGCACGAACTCGCGGATGAAGATCACACCGCGATCGGAGCCCGAGCGGGCGTAGAACCGGAGGTTGATCTCGGGGAAGGAAGTGTGCCCGGGAATCGCGACGCCGTAGACCCGCGTGCGGGCAAAGTCGAACGCGACAAAGCTGGCGCGGGCTCGCCCATGCAGATAGTCGACGTCGATTCCTGGCGGTAGGTGCGGGGCGAGCAGCTTGTCGGCGACCGGATATGTGACGACGAGCAGGTTTTGCCAGCGGGCGGTCAGGAAGGGCTTGGGCGCCGCCGGTTCGGATCGGTCGTCGCGGCCGCCCACTAGCCGGCCGGAGCTCCGAGGATCTCCCCGTGGCAGCGCGTCATCTCGGCATAGGCCTCGGCGAGCACGGCACGCGTGGCCTCGAGGATCTCGGGCGGCGCCGGCTCGGGGTCCCAGCGCCCGCGGACGGGCTCGGTCGCCACCAGTGCCTCGAGCTCCTGGGACGCTGCGCGCAGGCGCTCGTGGGAGCGGCGCAGGGTGCTTCGCTCCTCAGGTGACAGGTCCCCGGTCGAGCGGGATTGGTCGGCCTCCACGTGCCCTCCTCGTTTTGTCATGTCGAAACGCCGCGGACCTTTCGGCGGATGGCGAACAACGGCGAGCCGCACTCCGGGCAGTGGCCCTCCCAGCCCGGACGCCCGTTCGGCAGGGTGACCTCCCGCGCATCGGCGATCGTCACCTTCCGGCCGCAGACGCACCAGCCCTGCGGGTCGCTCGCGCCGGCGGAGGCCGGCTCAGTCATCTTCACCCGCGTAGGCGATCAGCACGAGCTTGCCGCGCACATGTCCGTCCTCGCTGCGGCGATGTGCCTCGGCGGCCTCTTCGAACGGGAAGGTCTGCGCAACCGGCATCGCGAAGCGGCCCGCCGCGTAGAGCTCTGCCACTTCCTCGAGCGCCTCCCAGGAGCGCCCCTCCGAGCCCGTCGTGACACGTACCCCGTGATCGGGAGCGGTGAAGTCAGCGATCGTCAGCACGTTGTCGGGGCTGCCCGTGAGCTCGATCAGTGCGGGCAGCGATCCGCGCCCGGCGGTGTCGAATGCGAGGTCGACGCCAGCTGGTGCGAGCGCCCGGACGCGCTCGACGAGGTCGTCGCCATAGGTCGTCGGCTCGGCGCCCAGCCCCCGCAGGAACTCGTGGTTCGACTCGCTCGCCGTGCCGATGACGAGCGCGTCGCGGGCGCGGGCGAGCTGCACCGTCGCCACCCCGACGCCGCCCGCGGCGCCGTTGATCAGGATCGTCTGGCCCGCGCGCAGGCCGAGCAGGTCGAGCGAGCGGACGGCCGTCTCGACGACGCCCGGCAGCCCGGCGGCTTCGGCCCATCCGACCGCGAACGGCTTGCGGGCGTAGTGCTCGAGCACCGCATGCTCGGCCGCGCCGCCGCCGATCGCAAAGCCGAACACGGCGTCGCCGATGCCGATGTCGGTCACGCCGTCACCGACCTCGTCGACCACGCCGGCAACGTCGCCGCCGGTGATCCGGGGCAGCTCGAGCGCCGTCGCCTGGGCCATTGCTCCGGAGCGGATCTTCCAGTCGATCGGGTTCACCCCGGCGGCCCTCACGGCAATCCGAATCTGGCCGGCCGCAGCATGAGGGGCGTCGACATCGTCAACTCGCAGGACGTCGGGACTCCCATACTCGCCGAACCTCACGGCTCTCATCGCGTTCGTCCCATTCCCCAACGATAGGCCACGTGGACCTGGCGTTTGTCGCTGGCTCTCGCCGGGTAATCCCTGCGGTGTGCCCGACGACCCTCCGCCCGAACCGTTGATGAGCCTCGCCGAACGCCGCCGCGAGGAGCGGCGCGCTGTGGAGGAGGCCGGAGGAGGCGAGTCCGAGGGGTTCGAGCTGGCCGAGGCCGACCTCGTCAGGAACGCCTCGCACGGCGATGACCGGGTGCCGGAGGAAATCCTCAACGCGATCGGGCGTCCCGAGGAGCCTCTCGACGCCAACTACGGCGAGGCCGATTCGGAGCGAAAGGCCGACTAGCTCCGGCACCCGGATGGGATCCGGGCCCTCGTGGGCCCGGGAGACCCCCCTACCGGCCGGCCTGCCTGCCTGCCTGCCTGCCTGCGCCCGAGGGTGCGCCCCCGATGGTGCGCCCCAGAGGGCACGCCGGCCATGTGGGCGGCTCGGGCACCCCTCAGGCCGCCGCCTGGTCTGACCAGTCGCGGTAGAGCTCCCAGTAGTGGCCGCGAGCCGCGACCAGCTCGTCGTGGGTCCCCTGTTCGACGATACGGCCGCCGTCGAGTACGACGATCCTGCCGGCGGCGCGGATTGTCGAGAGGCGGTGGGCGATCACCAGCGCCGTGCGTCCGGCGAGCAGCCGCCGCAGTCCGGCCTCGATCCGGCCCTCGGTGTAGAGGTCGACGTTCGACGTCGCCTCGTCGAGCACGAGGATCCGAGGGTCGGCGATTAGCGCACGGGCGAAGGCCAGCAACTGGCGCTGGCCGGCAGAGAGCTGCGCCCCGCGCTCGCCGACCTCCGTGTCGTAGCCGTTGGCCAGCGCGCTGATGAACTCGTCGGCCCCGACCGCACCGGCTGCCGCGCGCACCTCCGCTGGCGTTGCGTCCGGCCGACCGAAGGCGATGTTTTCAGCGACAGTGCCGGAAAACAGGAACGCCTCCTGCGGCACGATGCCCATCTGGCTGCGCAGTGACGAGGATGGCACGTCGCGCAGGTCGTGGCCGTCGACCAGGACGCGCCCAGCGGTCGGGTCGTAGAAGCGGGCGACGAGCTTGGCCAACGTCGACTTGCCGGCTCCGGTCGCTCCGACCAATGCGACCGTCTGCCCGGGCGGAACGATCAGGTCGATCGTGTCGAGCGCGATCACCGGCGGCTCCTCAGGCTCGTTCTCCGGGTTCGGCTTCTGCGCTCCGGTCGCGTAGGCGAACGTGACCCCCTCGAAGCGGATCTCGCCGCGGATCCGCCCGAGCTCGGTCGCGCCAGGAGCTTCGATCAGGTCGGGCTCGACGTCGAGCAGCTCGAAGATCTTGTCGAGCGCGGCCATGCCCGACTGGTAGGTCGTGTAGAGCTGGGAGAGCTGGGTGATCGGATCGAAAAAGTTGTTCAGCGCCGCGATGAAGGCGACGATCACGCCGATCGTGATCGCCCCGTCGATCGCCTGGAAGCCGCCGAAGATCAGAATCCCGACGGTGGCGATCGCTGCGATCAGCTCGATCGCCGGGAAGTACGCGGCGTTCAGGTTGACGGTCGTCATGTTCGCCGCGCGGTTGGCCTCGTTGAGCTCGGCGAAGCGGGCGATGTGCCTGCGCTCCTGGCCGAATGACCGCACGACGCGGATGCCGGAGAGGGTCTCCTGGAGGTTGCCGGTGATCTGACCGATCGTCTCGCGGGTGCGCTGGTAGGCGTCGGCTGAGGCGATGCGGAAGACCAGCGAGGCGACGAGCATCAGCGGGATGATCAGGAACGTCAGCAGCGCGAGGCGCGCGTCGAGCAGGAGCAGGATCACCACGGTGCCGATCAGCGTCAGCGACGCTTGGAAGAGCGTGACCACGCTGTCGGTGACAAGGCTGTCGAGCGCCTCCACATCGTTCGTCATCCGCGAGATCAGGACCCCCGCCGGACGGTGCTCGTAGAACGCGATCGGCATCTTCTGGAGATGGTCGAAGATCGCCATCCGTAGGTCTGCGAGGGCACGCTGGCCGACCCACTCGACAAGGTACGTCTGCACGTACGTCGCGGCCCAGACGATCGCGGCGGCGACGAGGAAGGCGATGACGACCAGCGTCAGCACCCCCCGATCGCCCTTGGTGATGCCGTCGTCGATCGCCAGCTTGGCGAGCGGGGCCGGCGCCAGCGATGCCGCGGTCCCGGCGATCAGCGCGGCGAACATCGCGATCACGCGGCGTCGGTAGGGTCCGAGCAGCGCGACCAGGCCGCGCAGGCGGCGGCCGCGGCCGCTCGTCCCGCGCAGGCGGCGGCGGATATCGGCGTAGCGGCGCCTCACAGGCCCGCGACCTCCCGCTCGCGCGGCTTGCGGGTCAGGAACACCTGGTCGGGCAGGCCCTTCTCAACGATCTCGCGGTAGTGCGCCGAGCGCTCGAGCAGTTCGGCGTGGGTGCCGTGAGCGGCGACCCGGCTGTCCTCGAGGACGACGATCTCGTCGGCCAGCGCGATCGTCGAGAGGCGGTGGGCAATCACCAACGTCGTGCGGCCGGCCATCACCTCGCGCAGTCCGCGTTTGATCAGCCGCTCGGTTGACGCGTCGACCGAGGAGGTGGCATCGTCGAGGATCAGCACCCGCGGGTCGGCGAGCAGCGCCCGCGCGATCGCCAGCCGCTGGCGCTGTCCGCCGGAGAGCGTCAGCCCGCGCTCACCAACACGCGTCTCGTACCCCTCGGGCAGGCGCATGATGAACTCGTCGGCCTGCGCCCGGCGCGCCGCGGCCTCGACCTCGGCCGGCGTGGCCTCGGGCCGGGCGTAGGCGATGTTCTCGCGGACGCTCGCGCTGAAGAGGAACGGGTCGTCAGTGACGACCGCGACGGCCGCCCTGACCGATTCGACGCTCACGTCGCGCAGATCGGTTCCGTCGATCGCCACGACGCCGGCCGTCGGGTCATAGAGGCGGGCGATCAGCGCCGCCATCGACGTCTTGCCCGAGCCGGTCGCGCCGACGAGGGCGACCGTTCGCCCGGCGGCGATCTCGAGCGTCACACCGCGCAAGGCCGGCCCGCCGGCGCCCTCGTACGTGAGCTCGACGCCCTCGAGTCGGACGTTGCCCGAGCCGGCCGGCAGGGGCGGAGCGCCGGGCGCAGAGACGAGGCGCGGGGTGCGGTCGAGCAGCTCGAAGATCCTTGCCCCCGATGCGGTCGCCCGTTGCGAGAGGCCGAGGATCACGCCGAGCGTGCGCATCGGTGAGAGCAGCATCAGCAGGTAGAAGTAGAACGCGCTGAACTGACCGAGCGTCAGCTGGTGATCGATCACCTGGCGCCCGCCGACCAGCAGCACGGCGGCAAGCCCGAGCTGGGGGAGGAAGCCGATCAGCGGGTTGTAGCGAGCCTGCAGGCGGGCGGAGACCATCGCCTGGTCGAAGACCCGGCCGACGCTCCGCTCGAACCGGGTGCGCTGGTGTGCCTCGCGGGCGAACGCCTTGACGACCCGCACGCCAGCGATGTTCTCCTGCGCATCGGCCGTCAGCTCCGCGATCCGCTGCTGGACCTCCTGGATCGCCGGGCGGGCGCGCCCGCCGTAGCGCGAGGAGATGTAGATCACGAACGGCACCGGGATCAGGGAGATCGCGCCGAGCTCGGGTTGGAGGATGAGCATCGCCGTGCCGGCGAGGACGATCGTCAGCGCCGATTGGAGGATGAAGACGAGGCCGTAGCCGAGGAAGAAGCGCACGGCCTGGAGGTCGACCGTCGTACGCGACATCAGCTGGCCCGTCTGATTGTGGTCGAAGAAGCCGAGCTCGAGCGCTTGGAGGTGCCCGAACAGGCGGCCGCGCAGGTCGTACTCGACGCCCAGCGAGACCCGCCCGGCGACTAGTCGCCGGGCCACGGTCAGCGAGAGGCGCGCCAGTCCGGCCCCGGCCACGGCCAGCCCGAGGACGACGAGCTGGTGGCGGTCATGGAGGCGGATCGCGTCGAGCGCCCGACCGCTCAGATAGGGGATCGCCACCGTGGCGAGCATCGCGAGCGCCGCGAGCACGAGCGACCATACGACTCCCTTGCGGTACGGTCGCAGGAAGCCGAGCAACCTGTAGAACGTCCTCACTTCAGAAAGTATAGTGACACGAGACACCCGCCAGCCAGCGGCCGGGCTGTGCAATCGCTGCGTCCATCAGCGGCTTGTGCCAACGACCCGAGGCTCGGTCTTCTCGCTCTGCGAGCGCTCCCGTGAGCAGCCCGAGCGCTACGCCCGCTACCCGCCGATCCCGGTAACCGCGTGCATCGGCTTCGCCGAGCGGCCGCCGCCCGAGCTCACTTCGCCGCGGTGAACGGCGCCAGCACGAGGAACAGCGACTCGTCCTGGCTCGTCTGCACGAAGCTGAACTTGTAGAGCGACGGTCCGGTGAGCGCGTTGACGACGGGCGTGTCGGCTGCGCCGTCGACCGTCGTCAGGCTCGGCGCCTGGCGCGTCAGCGTCGACTCGAGCGGGTGGCCGAGCTCGCCGCTGAGGTCGCTCGCCCGGAAGAACACGGCGTTGGTCGAGTCGGTCGTCGTCTTGACCTTGTTCGGCTGGCCGGCCACCGGCGTGGCCTGGAGCACGGGCGGCAGGAAGACCACGACCTGGTCGGCGCCGCCGACGTACTCGAACGTGTACAGGGCCAGCTCGAGCGCCTCCCGGCGGACGAGCCGCAGCCGTTCGGCCGACGGCTTCCCGGTGATCGAACAGCCCTGGCCGAGGCCGCACATCTTGTAGAGCACGCCGCTGCCGGCGAGGACCGAGATGCCGCCCGTCGCGACGTTCCCGGTCTTCAAGGCGATCGTCACAGGCACGCCGGCAAGGACCAGCGGGCCGCCCTTGACGGCCAGCATCTGCCCTCCATCCGCCAGGCGGTACTCCGACGCGACGTGGTTGGCGATCTGCGTCGCCGCCCCGATGCCCGTGGCCGTCGGGTGCCAGCTCGACCAATCCGCCGGGATCCGGTCGCGCCCGGTGTTCAGGGTGTAGGCGGTGATCGCGACCGCCGACAGCCCGAGGGCGAGCAGTGCACCGAGGATGAACTGGAAGCGCGAGGCGTGCGGCGACGCGGGCAGGGCCACCTCGATCGGCTGATCGATCGAGCCGACGCTCTCCGGCGGGCTTCCCGCGGTGACCGGCGCCCGAAACGTCTGGCCGAGGTCGCCGGCGAGCGGCTCGGCCGCTGTGAGTGCGCGCGCCACGGGCTTGGGGCGAGTGCCGGCCGGATCCGGAGGGAAGGCCTGTGCATCCCGATTGGGAGCGGCGTCAGTCGGCTCGCTGCCGGGCTCGTGCGTCGGCGCCCGGCCGTGGTCGGTCTCGTCGCTCACAGGGCTGGCCAGGTTGCTTCGTCTGTGATGTCGATCGCCGGTGCTACGAGATTCGCTGCGTCGAGCACGGCGACGACCTCGTCGCCGTGGAGCTCGCGCCGGGCGATCAGCGTTTCGGCGATCTGAGCGACCTGGTCACGGTTGTGGAGGATCAGGCAGTAGGCGGTGATGTAGGCCTGTCCGAGGATCTGGGCTGCAGCCTTGCATTTGGCGGCGTCGCCGAGGATCGCCGCGATCGGGTCGCCCATCAGGGCGCTCCCGCCTGCCCGGTTCATGATCTGGCGGCCGATCCGCTCGAAGCGGTCCATGTAGTCGTCCGCTGCCGCGAGCCGCTCTTCCTCGTTCGCCCATTCGTGGCCGTTGAAATCGATCGGCTCCGGCCCCATCCCGCTCGCCCCGACCATCCACGCGGCCCGGGCGGTCGCGCTGTGGACGTCGCCGCCGACGCCGTTGGTGTTCTCTCCGTAGAAGACGTGCTCGGCCGCCATCGCGCCCAGCGTCCAGACGAGCTTGCCGACCTCCTCATGGCGCCAGCTCGCGAACTTCTCCTCCTTCTCGATCGCCTGGTGGTGGCCGAGCGAGTTGCCGCGCTTGCGGATCGACAGCCGCGTCGAGAGGACGCCCTCCATGTAGACGTGGGATGCCGCCGCGTGCCCGGCTTCGTGGATGGCTGTGGCCCGCGTCTCGGCCGGGATGTACTCGATGCCCTGGGCCGTGCCGGATTCGCTCGACGTCATCGCCTCGACGATGTCCCCCCACCCGAACTCCATTCGCCCGTCGGCGTGGGCGAACGTCAGGGCCATCGAACAGACCTGCTCGATCATCGCCGGAGAGTAGCCGTTGGTGATCCGCGCGAGCTCGTCGCGGCGCCGGTCGCTGTCGAGCTCCGCGTCGTGGGAGACCCGGGCCATGTAGAGGTCGAAGATGTCCTTGCGGTCGTCCTTGGTCGGCGTGCGGAACCAGATGTGTCGGCCCATCCGCCCCGGGCGGATCAGAGCCGGGTCGAGCCGGTCGAGCGGGACGTTGGTGGCGCCGACGAAGTAGATCTGCTCCGAGCGCGGCTTCGGCGGTCGCAGGCGCAGCGACACGCCGCCGACCTTGCGCGGCACGAGATAGGTCGCGTCGAGCAAGGTGTTCACCCGATTGGTCCAGAACTTCTTCATCATCGGCGGCGAGTCGACCCCGTCCATCTGCACCAGGAGCTGGTTCAGCGCGCCGCTTCCGCCACCCATCATGCCGCCCATCCCGCCGATGAACGGTTGGATCCGCTCGCTCGCCCAGCGGTACACCGGGGGAATCCATGGTGGCGGCGGCTCGGCCCGCGACTCGAACATGCGGTCCCGCCACGCGCGGGTCTCGAGAATCAGGTCGCCGGACGGGTTCAACGCACCGTGCGGGCCGTAGAACGCCTGCTCCTCGAACATGCTTGCTCCGGCCACCTGCAATCCGGCGCCGGCCCCGAGCGCCTGACGCCGAAGCCCGACGGCGTCGATCTCGTCGATGAAGATGATGCACTGACCGCCCCACTTGCGAGCCAGGCGGCGGGCCTTCGCGATCATCGCCATTACGACGATTACGTCGATGCCGATGAACGTGGCCGCGAAGCCCGAGCCGGGCATGATCACGATCGGCGAGTTGAAGCTCGTGGCGATCGCTTTCGAGAGCATCGTCTTGCCGGTCCCCGGGGCACCGATGAAGAGCAGGCCCCGCTCCGGTTTGCCGCCCGCCTTGCGGAAGTCGTCGCCCGACTGCCAGAGGCTGATCACCCGCGTGACCTCCTCCTTGGGCTCGGCCTGGCCGCGGACGTCCTCGAGTTTCACCCCCCAGTCGGCGTCGCCCGGCTCGTAGCCCTTCATCTGGCGCAGGTTGGAGATCAGCAGCGGCCCGAAGAGGATGAACACGTTGAAGAACAGCAGCAGCGGCAGCTGGATCAGCAGGATGAGGAACTGCGGCGCGTTCGGGCCCAGCGTCTTGCTGAGCGAGTCGAGCAGCCCACTGACGCTCGAGCCGAAGACGACGTTGATCACGAAGATGAACACGGCGGCGATGACCGCCAGCCAGACGAGCAGCTTGTACTTGCCGCGCCAGTACCAGACTCGCCGCCTGGCTACCGCGTCGGCCGCCAGCACCTCGCGCTCCGCGCCGTAGAGGCTCGGCCGCGGGATCAGCTTGTGCGCGATCACGTCGATCAGCCCGCGGAATGCGATCACACCGACGAAGGTCCAGGCCAGCGCGGCGAAAAGGCTCCACCGGTGGGCGTAGTACAGCAGCCCGAACAGCATCGGGCTCGTCACGATCGCGACGAGCGTCGCGGCACGGGCCAGGCGGCGCCATTCGAGGGTGAGCGCCTGCTGATCCTCGCTGCGACGCTTGCCGAAGTCGCGGTCTCCTGCCATCCGGCAAGCGTACCGACCCGCAGCCGTCCGCCGGGAGCCGGCACGGTGGGAGCCGGTCCGACGCGAACATTTCGGCCGCCGATCGGCTACACATATGCGCATGTCCTCCCAACTGCGCCTCTACTCGATCAGCGCCGGCCGTCTCGACGAGTTCATCGCCTTCTGGCAGGCCGAGATCGTGCCGCTCCGCCTCCGCTTCGGCTTCACCGTCGAGGGCTCGTGGGCCGATCGGCCGGGGAGCACGTTCGCCTGGGTCGTCGGCCATTCGGACTTCGCCGACGCCGAGGCCGCCTACTACGCGAGTCCAGACCGGTCCCGGCTCAGCCACGACCCGAGTGAGTTCATCGAGCATGCGGAGCTCCGGCTGCTCGAGGCGGTCGCTCCGGCGCCGCCCGGCTAGACCACGACGACCACAGCCGGTCGGTGAGCCAGATCGCCAGCGCCGCGAGCACGGCGCCGCCGAGCGCGTCGGCGAGGTAGTGGTTGGCCGTCGCCGTCACGACGGCGGTGGTCGCGATCGGATGGGCGAGCGCGAGGGCTCGCACCCACCGCCGGTCGCTCAGGCGCCAGAGCGCGACGGCCGACCAGATCGCCCAGGCCACGTGCAGCGACGGGAACGCGGCGAGCTGATTGGCGTCGAGCGAGATCGCCCCCGCCGTCCAGTGCGGCGACTCGCCGCGGGTCAGCGCCACCAAGTCGAGGAAGCGCGGGTCTGTGAGCATCCGCGGCGGCGCGACCGGCCAGGTCCAGAACACCCCGAGCGCCGCGAGGTTCACGCCGATCAGCGCCGCCCGCAGCGGCGGGAGCAGGTCGGCGCGGCGCCACCACAGCCACGCGATCAGTCCGAACGTGACCGCTCCGTGGGCGTTCTCGTACCAGCCGACGACCAGCTCGTTGAACGCCCGGTGGCCGGCGAGCCACGTGTTGAGGTCGAGCTCCGGCGCGAGGTGCACGGCGCGCTCGAGGTCGAGGATCTTCCGGCCGTGCAGCTCGGCCAGGTGCTGGCGCACGGCGCCGAAGTTGTTGATCGCGTCGAAGATCCACGCCAGCCACACCACCCAAACGACGTCGAGCCACGAGCGGGCGCCCCGCGGACCGGGGCGAAAGCCGAGTCGCGCCGCGAGGCGGACCGCCGGCTTTGGCTCGGGCCCCAGCCGAAGCCCGTCTACTTGACCGTCAGCGTGCCCTGCATGCCGGCTTCACGGTGGCCCGGCACCGAGCAGTAGATCATGTAGCTGCCGGCGGCGAGCGTCAGCACCAGGTCCTTCGTGCCGCCGCCCTGGAAGGTTGGCGTGGTCCCGAGCACGGCCGCACCCTTGGCGACCGCCAGGTTGTGGGGGACCGGAGAGGCGTTGCTGAAGGCGATCGTGACCTTGCCCGCCTTTGCGCTCAGGCTGGCCTGGTCGAACTTGAGCACCCCGGTCGGATCGGCGGCGAGCGCTAGGCTGCCGGTGGGCGCGGGCGGTGCGGGCGTGTTTGCGGGCGTCGAGCTCGCGGGCGTACCGGGCGGCGTCGGCGCCGGGGCCGTGCCGCTCGCGGGCGTACCGAGCGGCGTCGGCGCAGGGGCCGTGCCCTTCGCCGGCAGTTTGATGTGGACGAACGCCGGCGGCGGCGGCGGGGTCGAGCCAGTGATAGCGGCGG
>JRHI01001474.1_pt1 | contig 19653 bp, 16 predicted proteins | sample 215371 | NCBI WGS metagenome assembly JRHI01 (sample SAMN02929681, study PRJNA255918) | sediment metagenome | biome: cave system; feature: Ice Cave; material: Sediment; isolation source: sediment from deep within a dark volcanic ice cave with no known source of... ...
CAACCAGCACTCGCATAGCCGGTGGACCAGCTATCGGGATCCCCTCATTGTCGCTGCCATTGTTTCCTGGTCTGCGTGATGATGAACAGGACGTTGTTGTCGAGGCGCTGGCAACGTCGGTGAATCGGTGCTGACGCTATGGCGATAGGCTAATCAATCGTCCGACGTTGCAGAGACCTCAACGGCATCACCTCGTCGAGGAGTCTGCTGAGTCGTACGACCAGAGCGTGCTCACTAAACCCCGCGGCAAACACCAAGGCGGCGCGCCCCATCTCAGCCAGAGACTCCGGGTCATGTAAGCGCTGAACGATGGTGTTGGAAAGGATCGTCGGCGAACGAGGATCCACGAATACGCCGGTCACGCCGTCCACCACTGCATCCCGATCGCCCGCTTCACCACCGGCAATCACCGGCACGCCGGCGGCCTGAGCTTCGACAAGTACAAGACAGAAGCCTTCACCCTTAGGCCTCACTCCATCCTCGAGTCGCGAGGGCAGCACGAACAGCGAGCACTCGTGGTACAGCATCGCAAGGCGATCGTCATCTACGTGTCCCAACACCTCGACGGTCGTGGCATTGGACCCAATGCTGGCAAGCGTCTTTATCCTCTGCCGGTCAGGCCCATCGCCAACAATCTTGAGCCGTGCCTCGGGAATGCGCGAGACCACCGATGGCCATGCCGCCAGGAGGACGTCGAGCCCCTTGTACGCGTCGTCAGGATCCAACCTAGAGACGCATAAGACCGTGGAGGGCGCTCGGACCGCCGAGATATTGGGAGAAGGAATCGTCACGGCGTATCGAAGACGTCGGACGCGGTCGACCGCGATCATCTGGTCGGCACATACTCGGCCCGCGGTATACGTGCTGCCGGCCCAGATCTGGCGAGCGGAGCGAAGTCCAAAGGAATCACCGCACCGCAAATTGCCCCAGACCTCCATCCCGTGCGCCCACACTACGTATGGCCTGCGACGCACTAGTGAGGCGCACCGTGCAACGGAAGCCAAGGAGACATGGTTCACGACATACATGGTGTCGGGCGACCTGATGAGCGTCGCACGAACGCAGAACTGAACCTGTCGCAAGAGTCGATGTAGCCGGCGAGCCGAGCGGATCGACCCAGCGTGAAGCAGATCGACTCGAGGTGCCACGCCAATCTCTCGCGACATCCGGCGCGCCTGCGTTTCTACTACCGCCCACCGACTTTCCTTTACCGGGCCCCAGAGACACAGAACGCTCACTCGAGAACCGGTTGCGGCAAGCGCGCCGATCAGAACCTCAGTGGCACGCTCTATTCCTCCAGTTGCGCCGATCCTTGACGCGAGCACCACGACATGGCGGGGCGACACGTCGGTCGTCGAGCATCGAGGCCTCACCCTATCGGCCATCCACTGGTCCTCACACTGAGCCAACGTCTAATCCCGCTCCGAAGTAGGACGATGTCGGATGCCGTAGGTAGCAATAGGTCACGGAGTTGCAGCTGTGGGCACCGCCTCATGATCCGCTGACAAAGCACGAGGAACGTCAACGAATATGCGGCTAGAGACGCCACTGCCGCGCCTACGATGCCGAATCGGGGCAACAGCAAGACCAAAAACAGGACGGTTCCGACAGCCCCAACACCCTCAGCGATGAGTACGGTGGTCGGCCCGCCCATTCCTCGAACTACTTCTCCAGCGACCAGGTTCCCCGCGAGCGGAACACTTGCGAACACAAGGATGCACGCGGTCAACGTCGCCGGTCTGAACGCCTGCCCGAAGACGAGCGGAAATGCGACAGGCGTCACGACTATGAGCACAAGAGCAGTGGCAAGGCTCACCAGGAGCGTCAACCTGATGAACTCACTCGCTTGCCGGTCGGCGCCATCTCCAGCGCTGCCGGCCACGACGGGGAGCGCGACAGCAGCGAGTGCATTGGGGATCGCAACCAACCCCGCGCCCCAAGCTACCGCCGCCACGTACAGGCCTAGGTCGGCAGATTTCAGCGTAGATGCCATGGCCAGCTGATCAAGTCTCAAGTTCATTAGGGCGGGGTAGGCCGATAGGACGCTTGGAAGGCCAAACGTGAGCAGCCGTTTCATCAAGCCATAGTCCAATGTGAACGGCGCGTTGACACGTCGCAGCGCTATGTAAATCGACAACGGCATGCCGAGCGCCGCTAAGCCGAGGTAGCACGACGCTAGCGCACCTATTCGGCGAATCCCGAGGACCGCGGCGACAACCATAACCGCCAACCATCCGACAGGGATGATGAGTCTGATGAGATTCCATTCCAGGAATCTGTTCATGGATCGAAGCACTTGGAACGCCACGCCGCTCACCGCATAGATGGGGAGCACGAGAAGAACGAGCTGGGCTGCACGAACCACCGCAGGCCGCTGGGCGTGTAAGAGGGTGGGCAGAAGCATCCAGCCGGCGATAGTTACCAACACTGATGACACAAAAGAGCAAGCCGTGGCGCTTGCTAGAACACTCCCGGCTCGCTTTGGCTCTCGGGAGGTCAAGAATACCGCCGCCTCTGGTAACCCCAACATCGCAGCTGCCCCGAGGATGCCGGGCCAAAGCTGTATCGCCGCCAGCTCCCCCCTCCCCTTGGGCCCAAGTAGACGCGCTGCGATGACCCCCGTTCCGACGCCCACTACTGTTAGCAACAGATTCGTCACGAAGGACAACTCGAAGGCTCTCCGCCGGTTCACGGCGGGTGTCGGAGGCGGAACGTACTTAGCTCCTTCGTCATTCAAGGTGACGATCCGCACACGCGAAGTATCTCGTCTAATCGGTCGGCGTAGGAGTTCTTCCCCGCGATGATCCGTTCCCTCGCGTTTCGACGCATGAGCGTACGTTGCTCACCGTCCGCAAGACCCTTCTCTATGACCGCCGCGCACTCTTCGACGTCATCAAATAGCCAGATGTCCTCGCCGTCCCGAAACAGCGCTTCGTGTTCGGAGGTGCGCTCAGCGACTACACATGCCGCACAGGCTGGCAGCTCAAAGCTGCGCATGACGTGTCCGTCGCGATTGGAGCGTCGCACCAGGTTCAAAGAGATGGAGGCTCCGGAGACCGCATAGCGAAAAGGCTGTCCCAACACGAACCCCCGGTGGAGGGGTGCCACATTGGAATACCGATTCCACAAGCCGCCGTAGAGCCTGAGGGAAACCTCTGGCAGTCTCTTCAACAGCTCACTTACAAACCCGGCCCGTCCGTCATCCGCCCCGCCGATAAAGCTCACGTCCGCTCTCCACTCCTCCGGCGGGTTCAGTTCTTCGAAATGAACAGTCGGGTGGTACGCGAACGGGAGATACCTGACGAGCTCACAACCTGCTTCCGTGATCTCGTTCATCACGTCCCGGCGCGGCGAGAAGATCGCATGATAAATTGGCAAGCCGCGACGGAGCTCATCGGAACAGGCCAAGCGGTTAAACGGATCATCGGTCATGAAGTTTGCGAGAAACGATCCGCTCTCTCGGATCTCCTTCAATGTCGAGGGTGCGATCCCATTTCCCTTCACGACTATGACCAGCTGAGGGCGCTGCGAAGCGACTTGTCTCAACAGAGAAGCATTCAACGCCCGAGCCTGATTGACGCCTGCCAGTCTGCCAATCCGCCCTCGGATTCTGGCGAGCACCTTCGGGAGATAGTCCGCCTCGTCGACAACACTCACCTCGGTCCCGCTGCGCCGCCCGTGCTCTCTGAGGGCTTCGGCAAAGAGCGGTGTAGACGGGGCGTAGGCGCTCGAATCAACGAGAACTACGCCAGGCACTAGCTGCGCCCGCCTAGTGCCGCCAACCGAATCCTGGCTCGGTCCCATCGGTGCCACAAGGGATATCGCTGATCGGACTTGCTTGGGGTCTGAAGCAGTTGCCTGCCCTCGCGCGACGCCCACAATAAGGCGATCTCGGTGAGAGCTTCGAGGTACGTCCGTTGCACCACCTCCGTATGGCGCTGAAGCACAAAATCTCGCCCGACCGCCCCCATCCGCCGGCCCCAGGCCTTGTTCTCTAGTAAGAAGCGGATCGCTCGCTCGCATTCTCTGGGGGTGGTAACACGAAAGCCCATCCCAGCCGGGTTCGCGTTGACGCCAACGATGTCATTACCGCAAAGCACCGGCACTCCAAGGGCATGTCCGTCGAGGTATGACACTGGGCCGTCTTCGCCACCGAGACTGGCCAAGTGGATTGCTGATCGCGCGATCTGGGTCCCAAGCTCGTGAAGCGCAAAATTCCTGATTGAGACGCGCTCACTCGGAAGATCCAGGCCAGCTAGTGCTTCGGGACGGTCACCAGCGAAGGTCGAGTAACTCGGTCCACATAGGAGCCACGTAACGTGGGGGTAGTCGCGCATTACATTTGCCATAGCAACGCCCCAGCGGTGGAGACCGGGCTTCGAATAGGCACCTACCCAAATGAGCTGTTCACTTGGCGCGACGGTCGGAATGCTCTTGTAGGCAGTTTCCCAGGGCACGGCGTTCGGCAGCAGAACGAAACGATGCCGCAGGCGACGGTGCTTCAGAGCGTACCGGGCGAGTTGGCCCTCTCCAACGAAGGCGAAGAGATCGACCCAACTTGCAGCCGCCAAGTTCGGTCCGTTTTGACATACCTGCACGAATAGCGCCTGCGGTAGCAGGTCACGCAACGGGCGGACGTCGTGAGTGTCGTTCAGGAGCACTAGGGCAGTGTCTGAATGGAACTGAGCAATTGTGTGCGGTGATCCAGAGCCACCGGGCGACGCTTCAAAGAGAATGTCTTCCTCGGTGACACGATCGTGAGAGACGCCGAAGACGACGACCTCGTGCCCGAGATCTCGGCATGCTCGGGCATGGAGGAGAAGTTGAAATTCGGTTCCTCCGACGCCTCGTGATTCAATCGTGGCGAAGGTGGCCGTCAGGTCGTAGGGACGCCACGCCCGAAAGAGGAGGATCTTCATTGGTGACCCGCCGAGTGGCTCGTCGAGCTGAGGCGCGCGTGGATCTCCGTAGCGAAGCCGAAGCTCTCGTCGGCCAACGGAGTGGTCGCGTGTTGCGGCGTCTCTGAGGTGGCGGCCCCAATCTTGTTCGTGATCGCACGGCGAGTGCGATCGTATGGACCGAGCGTCGCGCCGTATCGGCGATCACCCAGAAACTTCGGTCCGGGCCGCAGGCTGGGAATCCGTTCGGGGACCGGTTCGATGTCGTCGTCGGGGAGGTCATGCGCCTGTGCTCGGAACTTCACGATACGTGTCGTGTCGGCCTTCCCGTGGGATCTATCCCACGGCTGCTCGTAGGGGCGGCGTCGCGCTATCCCTATGCGACAGCATGCATATTCACCGGCCTCACTCTACCAGCGCGCTAATCGCTGTCATGACGAGTGCCAGCTTCGAACAATCGTCCGCTATTCCGGCTATGGCGCTTGGACACACACAGCTCACGAACATCTTGCTTTCGTTTACCGGCATGTCTTGAGGCATGTCAGAGCCAGGCTAGGCTGCCAAGCAGGATGCCCTCGTAGCTGAGGTTGCTCCAGCGCCGGCACATGTGCTTGTTCTGCCGCTGGTCGCGCTATCAAAACGTAAGGAACGCGGTGTGATGACCCGGGCTGCTCTGCTGACCGTGGCGACAACCGCTGGATTCGCGTTCTCGGGTGGGCTTGCGTTGGCTACCGGGCGCCGGGTGCGACCTATCACCCACAGGTTGAGTCGCCGTTTGAGGTTGTGGTCAGCAGTGGCCGTCGCCTCCGGTGTTGGAGCAGCAGTCGTCCCCGGCCAGACGATCGGCGTTCGCCTGTGTGCCGCGCTCATGGGATCAGGCTTGGTCATTCTCGCAACCCGCAGCCGCGAGGTCTGGCTGGCCATCTCTCTCCTATTGGTGGCGGCTGCATCTTCCCGGGGCGGCGCTTTGGTCACCGCCATATCGGCGGGGGTGTTGCTGGCGGTCTGGCTCGGCAGGCAGAGGTCGCTGACGTTGCTCGCGATCGGAGGCGGGCTGGTCGCCAACGGAGTGCTCCGGCTCGATCGGGGGTCCGCCTGGGTCCAGTTCATGGTCGGGATCGCCGCCGTCGCAGTGGTGGTTGTGGGCGGCACCAGGGGGGGCCAGCCGGGCTGGCGTGTTGCCCGGTACGTCGGAGCGGGCAGCGCCGGCGTTATAGCGGTGTTCGTAGGGCTGGGCGCGCTGGCCGCTATGCAGGCCCGATCGCATCTGCAGACTGGCCTGCGCTTGGCCCAAGGAGGACTCACCGCCGCCGAGCGCGGCCAGGGAGCGGGTGCAACCGTCGGGCTGAGGACGGCCTCGGCGGAGTTCGCTTCTGGCGAGATGAGGTTGGCGGCATGGTGGGCGGAGCCGGCCATGAGGCTACCCGTCCTCGGCCCCAACCTACGGGCGCTTGAGACGATGGCTCGGGTGGGCCGAGATCTCACCGCAGCCGCGGCGCGTGCGGCCGCTGTCGCGAATCCGGACTCGATCCATGTAGTTGGAGGGAGCGTCCCGCTGGATCGACTCACGGCACTGGATCGACCGCTGAAGGACGCCGAGAACGCTCTCGTCCAAGCCAGTCACAATCTTTCCGGACTGGGATCGCCTTGGCTGGTCGGATCCGTTCGGTCCCGTCTGAGCGACCTTCGAGCGAAGGTGGATAAGGCCAGCGGCGATACGGCGACAGCCGCGCTCGGCGCCCGCCTCGGGCCCGCCATGCTTGGAGCCCAAGGGACAAGGCGCTATTTCTTGGCCATTCTCACACCGGCAGAGGCTCGGGGCATCGGCGGCATGATCGGCGCCTACGGAGAGATCGTGGCGTCGCAGGGGCGGGTGCAGTTGGGCAAGCTTGGCCGGACTGGTGATCTAAGCGAAGCGGCCGCTAGCGGGCGGGCTCGCGTTGATGGCCCGCCTGACTTCTTAGCTCGGTACGGCCCGGATCTCACGCGCGGTCTCTGGCAGAACATCGCGGAGTCACCCGACTTCCCGACGGTGGCGAAAGTGATCGAGGACCTGTATCCGAAGTCGGGTGGAACCCACGTCGACGGGGTCATTGCGATCGACCCGGTTGGGTTGGCCGCGGTGTTGCGGCTCGTTGGGCCGGTCCAGGTGGCCGCCTGGCCCGAGCCTCTAACGGCTGACAACGTGGCTCAAGTGCTGCTGCACGACGAGTATCTTCGGCTGTCCGGGAGCGCGCGGATCGACTTCCTCGGCACCGTCGCTGGAGCGGTGGTGCAACGCCTGACAACCGGCGACCTCTCCAATCTCCAGCAGATCGGCCACGTCCTGTCGGGCGCGGTTCGGTCCAAGCACATCATGATGGACGTGCCGGACACACATGAGCATGATTTCCTGACCCGCTTCGGAATCACCGGGGCGATCGGTTCCGTTCGAGACGATTCCGTCGCGGTGATCACCGAGAACGCCGGCGGCAACAAGATTGACTGGTACCTACGGCGTTCTGTCCACTACGACGTTCACCTCACCCCGGCGACCAAACGGTTCGAGGCGACGATGGAAATCACGCTACGCAACCTGGCGCCATCGTCTGGTGAGGCCCTGGACGTGCTGGGCAATGTCGTTGACGCCACCTTGCCGCTGGGCACCAACCGACTCGTGCTATCCGTGTACACGCCGTCGGCGCTCGACTGGGCGAACCGTGACGGCAAGCGGCTTCCTCTGCAATCCCAATTTGAGCTCGGGCGGCGTGTGTACTCGACACTTGTCGACATCCCTCCGATGGGGCAGACAACGGTCATGCTCCATCTCATCGGGCACTATGACGGGCGACACTACGCGGCTAGAGTGTGGGAGCAGCCATCGGTGATGCCACAGGAATGGCAGCTGACTACTTCGTCGTCAGGGTGACCGGGTTGGTGAGCGACCTGAGCCACTGATTCAGAGACGCCAATGACCACAACTCCGACCATCGACCCACAGGCGCCGAGGAGACCCTGGCAAGCGCGCTCGGACGTCGAACGAAGTCCCAGACGGGCGCCCGATCGTCGTCAAGGCTGTCGGCTGCAGCCTTCAGAGGACCGTCCGCCAGCCACGAGACCATCGGCACCGAGAAGCCGCGCTTAGGCCGTCGGCAGAGCTCGAGCAGGAAGTCATCGCCCAGGGCATCGGCCAGCAGCCTTTTCCCCACGGGCCGTCGCCGCCCTCGATTGGCATCGACGGCAGCCGCGAAAAAATCGCGGTCGACGAACGGAACACGCAGCTCTACCGACGAGCACATCGAGAACCCGTCGGCGTCTGGCAAGAGGGTCGCCTGCATGTAGTTGGCCAGCTCCGCCTCGACTAGGGATTCGAAACTCTGGGAAGGGTCGTGCGGCGGTTCGTCCAAGCTGCCGACATCGATGCCTGTCAGCTCCTGCACCGTCTCCGGGGAGTGAACCTCACGTTGGAGGAGGTCGAGGGCCCACGAAGTCCGAGGCCCGCCTCGCAACAGGAGGCGGCGCACCTTGTCTTTGGCGAGGCGTGGCGAGGCCCTTTGGCCCAGAGCACAGAGTCCTGAGGTAACCCACGGAACTCGGTCGGCCGCGTCAAGCAGCCTGAGCCGGGGGAGGAGGCGATAGTGGGAGTAACCGCCTAGGGCTTCGTCGCTTCCCAGGCCGGACAGCGCGACTTTGTGACCACTCGCTCGTACTGCCCGGCAGATGATGAAGGTGTTAAGGCCGTCAATCGTGGGGCGCTGCATCGCCGCGAAGTACTCGCGCAAGGCCGCGCCGTCGATGCTCGGCCGGATTACCTCGTGTTCGTGGCCGTAGTGCTTGGCCGCCAAGGCCGCGGGCCCGCTCTCGTCGCTGTCGCCCACGCCGGCCACGGTCATGCAATGGAGGTCATGGCCCTGTTGACGCGCCGCGCTGGCCAGCGCCGTCGAGTCGACGCCCGACGAGAGCAGCAGTACGACGGGGACGTCCGCCCGCAGATGGAGTTCGACTGACTCACGCAGCACGCTCCCGACCGTTGACCCCGACGCTCTCAACCTGTCGTCGTCGGACTCGATAAGTGGATGGCCGCCCGGCACGATCGCCGAATGGCGTTTCTGGCCGTCCTGGTCGAACATCAGCACGGTGTTGGGGGCCACTGCGTCGATGCCTTCGAAGGGTGACGAGTCGGACGGCATGGAGCCGAGATGAAGGTAGCGGGCGACCGCCTCACGGCTGACCTGCGGGAGGGCGTCAACCGAGGCCAGCGGCCGCACTTCCGAACCGAAGACCAGCGAACCGTCTGGCAGACGTCTGATGTACAGGGGTTTGATGCCGTACGGGTCGCGGGCCAGGCTCAAGGTGGAGGACACCGTGTCGACCAAAGCGATGGCGTACATGCCCCGGAATCGGCGAAGGCAGTCGGGGCCGAGAAGGCGCCACAGTTCGGGGATCACCGCGCCATCGCACTGATTGGGCAGGTCGAGCCGGAACTCGTCTCTCAGCTCCCTGTAGTTGTAGAGCTCACCGTTGAAAACGCACACATAGCGGCCGTCGGCAGAGCGGAAGGGTTGGTTGCCCGCCGGAGTCGGATCTTGAATCGCCAGCCTGGTGTTTCCGAGGGTGAACGCACCGACGGCCACGAGGGCGGCATGGTCGGGCCCCCGATGGTGCTGGCACTGGTTGAGGAACGTCACCCGACGTCGGCCTCGGTCAGGCTGCTGATCGATCGCCCCAGCTATGCCACACATGGAACCGTCAGTTTCGACAAAGCCGCGAGGCGTATCGAAACCCATTGGGTCTCAGAAGGCTCGCTCTCAATGACGGTGGCGCACACAGCGGGACCAGCCTAATTGGGACGCGACCGGTCGCTGGCCATCGGGCTGTGATCTCAAACTACTGAGAAGAGCCAATCGAAGTAGGCGTTCGGGTCGAAAGGGTTTTCGTTCAAGGGACCGAGCCGCAGCTCGAGAGCCCTTCTGACTGCCCCGGCGAGCGAAGCGGAATCGGTTGGGTCGAAGCCGACCAGCGCGTCGCCCGCCACCTCTCGAGCGTGGGCGGATTGGGGCGCGATCACCGGTTGACGTCCCAGCCTGGCCTCGGCCAAGGGGAACCCGAACGATTCGATCGTGGTCGGATAAACAATCGCCCGGGCCGATTGCTGGGCCTCGTAGAGCTCGCTCGGCGTGAGGCGGCCGAGCAGCCGGACCCAGCTGGGAAGGTGCAGATGGAGACTGGCCGCCTCCCGCGGGGTGAGGGTGAGCTCAAGATCGGGGCCGCCGAGCGGGCCTTCTCTGCGGATCTGGTTCATCGCGGCTACCACCTCGGCGATACGTGGCCCCAGCACCTTGTACGGCGCGTCGAGGACCGGGCACAGGATGACGTTCTGGCGATCCACCCTCGGCGGAGGGAGGGAGACGGGATGATGCATGACACGGATACGCCCGGCCACCCCCGGCTGGATGCTCACTACCCTCGCCGCCATGCTGGAGGTCGGCACCACGATGCGGTCGGCTCGCCTGAGCAATCCATGCACAACGGCCGTCTGCGTCCTGAGCCCGCGGCTGACCGTGACAAAAGTTCGTTCCTCATCGGACAGGAAGTGAAGGGCATTCCTCAGTAGCACCGTCTTGAACCGTCCGGCATGGGCGAACGTGACGTTGTTGAGCGCGATGGTATGGCCGCACCGCCCGGCCCGTAATTCTCGCTCTGCCAGCCACGGGCCACTGATCCGACGAGCGCGGCCGATAGTGCGGATCCCGTCGGCGCGGCGGCCCAGGTAGCCGTCCAGCTCTTGCAGGAAGCGCAACGCCCCGCCCATCACCGCGCCGGCGCAATCCACGACCACGTCCGGTCGTCCCTGCCTGGATGTCAGCGATCCCCCAATGGGGCGATGTTGTGAGGTGGTATCTCCACGACCCCGAAGCCGGGGTTGCCCTTCTTGGGCTGCGTCTGTGGCTTCGCGCCGCTCTGCGCCCTCGGCATCCTCCTCCAAGGGTAGATCGTGCACGACTTGATCGGCAGCCGCGGCAAACTCAGCGCGCCGCGAGCACCTAGACCGCTCAAAGCCGGAATCCACTGGCGCGGGCCTTTTCCTCCTTCATTTGTGACGGAAGGCACGGAAGAACCATGGGCGAGTGACAACCGAGCATGGCTGGACCCCAAAGGAACTGATGATCACGCAACTCGACATCCGACGACTCCTGGTCATCGCCGCCGTCTCGGTTACGGCCCTTGGGATGGGTGCATCGCCGGCGGTAGCGGCAAGGCGATCATTTACGCCGCCCACCACCGTGAAGCAGTCGATCCCATCGCCGCGGCTCAGCCCGCCAACCAGCCCTGCCGACAAACCTGGCAGCCACACCGTCACGACCCATCCACCCCGGGTTGCGCCCCCCTCGCATCCGATCCCGCTGCCGCGTCACAAGGTCCTGCCTCCCCACCGCTCGGAACCCCCGCCTCACAAGGCGCGACGAGTCATCTAGCAGGGACCTTTGCACCGGTCCTTCATGGGTAGGCTCCAGATCGTCCTCTCGGGGACGGCTGGAGGACGTCGTGCTCTGGGGCTGGTTGCGCCCCGCCAGGACACCAATAGGTATCTTGCCTAAACTTTGTGACGCCGGAGCCCGAAGCACGATGTAAGAGTGAATCGGTCATATCGGCCGTGGATCCGATCATCTAGGAGCCATCCCGTGTCCTTCAATCGTCTTGCCATTGCCACCGTCAGTGCAGTCCTTGTCGTAGGCGGGGGAGCCACCGCCGCATTCGCGGGGAGCTCACCCCCTCGACCCTCGTTGCACGCAGAGTCCACGGTGGTGCCACCCACGACTACCGCACCGACCACCCCGACGACCGCCGCACCGTCCACCCCCACGACCGCCGCGCCGACAACCGTGACGGCACCGCCGGTCACAGAGGCCGCCCCCACCCCCGCTCCCGCGGCCACCGCCGTGAACAACAACGACCAGGCGCAAGTCGGCAACGTCGACGACAAGGAGATCGACAACAAGGATGAAAGCCAGGTCGGCGACATCGACGATAAGCAGGTCGACAACAAGGACGAGGGCCAGGTCGGCAACATCGACAACACCCAGGTCGACAACAAGGTCGAGGGCCAAGTCGCCAACACCGACAACGCTCAGGTCGGCCAGCAGGACAGCGCCACCGCTGGAGCGCAGGGCTGAACCACAGAGTCACACCGAGCGCGGGCACGTTGCTCGGTCCGGACGATAGCGACAACCGGCGTGAATGCCTCTCGAGGCGTTCACGCTGGTTCGCGTCACGCCTATGGTCCCTCCGCAGGACCGCACCGACTGTCGTGTCCGTGCGTCGCTGCCGAGGCGGAGCGGGCTTCGGCCGCGTCCACAGTGGGGGCGTCTACATCTCGCGCTGCGACCTGTGCGGCGGGTGGACGGGCAGAGTGGCGGAGGGGTCCAGATCCGTCGGGCCGTCCGACAGACCGCCCGACTGACCCTCGAGGCGGCGATGGCCAGTCGGGACCGTCGCCGGCGAGGCGAGCGAAGGCACGCGGTGACCGGCTACCGCCCGCCTTTCTCACGATCCGCCCGACAGCCCGCTAGGGAACCTGACTGGCGGGGATCTCGCGGTAGTAGCCGACCGCCCAGTCCCGCGTCACGGAGGCGGCGCCCAGGTTGTAGCTGAAGGTGAAGCTGGGCTGTCCGTTGTAGATGTAGGTGTCGAGGACCATTGATCCGGCCATATGGAAGGTCTGGCCATCGCCGATGAGCGTGGACAAGGGGGCGGAAACGGCGGCGCTGAGTTGGGCGATTCCTCCCGAGCCGATGTCGATGGTTCCCACGCCACCTTTGTAGATTCGCAGTTGAGCAGAGTTGCCGGGTCCGATCGACGGATAGTTGATGCTGTGTTGGTTGAGTCTCAGCACACCACCGTTGAGCTCGTAGATGATCACCGGCGGGCCCGTCTGGGGGACGGTGGCATCGGCGGTGAAGGTGAGGTCCCCGCTGCAGACGTACGTCCCGGCCGCAATGGCGTTCCCGAAGGAACATTGGGGCGTGGCGCCCGCCGGGGCGCTGGTGACATCCGTTTGGATGGGGGCTTGATCGGCGGGCAGGCGCTGCGCGTCGGGCGAGCGGTATTGGCTCGTGGCCGTATAACAGTTCACGCAGGTGCCGGAAGGAGCGTAGGAGTCCTGACCGTCCGCGCCACGGGCCTGGACGCACGGGGCCGTCGAAGAGGTGGGGGTGGGCGGCGGTCCGCTTGTACCCCCCATCAGCGTGATGGTGCCGCTCGATCCAATGATGGCGGGGTAGTAGGTGTTCGAGACCGGGTCGATGGTGCCGCAGATGGCGGGTGTGCCCCCGCCCGAGAGGTCCACATCGTGTCTGGCGTACACCGCGTAGGGGAACGCACGCCGCCGGACCAGGGTGGCCTGGATCCCGTGGAGGCGGCCGTTGACAATTCCCACCGCCTTGACATCGTAGTTCTCGAGCAGACCGGTGGTCGAGGCGATCGGTGTCGCGGTGTAGCGGAAGCGGGTCTCCGAGGCTGCGCTGGTGAAGGTTCCGGTCGTGCCCTGATCCAATCGGAAGAGCGCGTCAGAGAGCCCGGAGTCGGCGTTGGTCAGATTGGCGTTGAAGTCCTGGTTCTGCCTGGCTGCCCGCAGCACACTGAGGGTGCGAGCAAGGCCCCCGAGCGCCAGAGTAGTGAGGATCATGATGACGGCCATGGCGATAGCCAAGCTGCCCTGCTCATCGCGTCGTATCAGCATGCTTTCGACACCACATTGCGCAGTTGGACATCCTCTTGAATCGTGAACGGAGCGGGCCCTTGCGTCGTGGCGCCGGCCAGGACGATCCGGATGTGGTTGGTGAACGAGGCGATGTCCGTGTTGGCCGACGGCGAGGCGGGATCCAGGGGCGCGCCCGACGGACAGAAGTACTGGAACACCACTCCTCCGTTCGGAGCAGTGACGTTGGTCAGGACAACGGTCGAGGAGGTCGCCGTACCAGTCGGCGACGCCAGAGTCGATTTCACCAGCTGATGGGCCGTCGCGTCGTACTTCCATTCCACGAAGGTCTGGCCGGCACCGGCCGGACCCAGGGCGAGGCGCAGGCTGGTCGCCGTCGGAGTCAGGCGGACGCCGATGGAATCGGCGGGATCGAAAGGATTGGCCCCGCGCAGCTGTCTGGTGAGCTGGCCGATGGCGAGCCGAACATCATCCTGGTTGTTGGCCAGCGTCTGGCTTCTCCGGTCGGCGTTGGTGAGCCGGATGAGGAGGCCGAAGGCGATGGCCGACACGAGGAGCATGATCATCGAGCTGACCATCAGCTCGATGAGGGTGAAGCCATCTTCGCCGCCTTCACGAGCGTGGCCGACAGCGCGGTGCAGACTCATGGCGTGACCGTCACCCCGGCCGTGCTGTTGAGCGGTGTCGTCGTTACCTCGTTCCAGATGGTGACAATGTGGTCTCCCAGCGCCCAGTTAGTGCCCACGCCATCGAGGCTGCCCGACCAGCTCGTGGAGGTGCTGTTGGGGGTCATGTAGACCCGTACTGATGAGGTTGTCGGCGTATAGCGAGCAGAGATGCTCGTGCATGGCCCGGTTGTCGTCACGGCCACCCCGATATTGCTTTGCAGGGTCTGGGATCCGCTCGCCCTGGCCAACGAGGTGGGGGTCAGGGTCACCTTGGTGACCGTGCACGACGCACCTGCGCTCCCGGAGGTGGTGCTCTGAGCCACGGTGTTCGACCACGCCGTGCCACCGCCACTGGCTGCGACTGCACCGACCCGGAACTGGTAGAGGGAGGACGGTGCCAAGCCGTTCACCCGGTAGGTGGTCGTCTGGCCGGCCAGAGTGCTGGTCAGGACATTGACAGTAATGAAGCTGTCGCTGCTGTACTGGACGATCCAGTGATCCACGACTGGAGGCGAGCTGCCGGGTATCCAGTTGAGGACGATGGTCGTGGACGGATTGAGGGTGTCTGCAATTGCGCTCAGCGAGGCCGCGAACGGCGTGCCGGCTGGTGCCGTGGTTGTCGTGGCCGTGCCTCCCCGCCGGCCAACATAAGCACCCTGTCCGCCCGGATAGACGATGCCTTCCTGGCGCACCTGGTGGCTACCGGTGTCGTCCGTCCAAGCCACCGTGACCGTCGTCTGCTTGTACGCCTCTGGAAAGTTCGCCGGATTGGATCGGTCGGCGCCTACCCAATAGATCGTGCGAGTGAGGACGTAGGCCACCCCGCTCAACACGACGGTCTGGGCAGCAGGCGAGAGCTGCGGCTGGGCAACCTGGACGGTGTTGTAGGTCGTGGCGCCGTCCACGAAGGTTGAGCTGAACCCGCCCTGAGACGAACTGAAGCCGAGCTGGGCGTATGGGATGGACCGCATCGCCTCGACGTCGCGCTCAGCGAGTCCTACGGCATCGGTGCGATGGGCGGATGCCGATGCGGTGCGAAGCGACCCGATGAACATCTGTGCGACCGCCATCATGACGAACGCGAGGAGACCCAGGCTGATAACGAGCTCGGGAAGCGTGAATCCCGCCTCACCCGACGTCCGGGCGCGGCTTATGTCATTCGTGGTCTTGACAGGCTGCATCTGCCTGGGCCGTCCCTTTTCTCTTGGGTATCGGCACGTTCGTGGCCAAACGAGAGCGCCATCTGGCCGTCTTGCTCCCCTCGCGCCAACACGGTCCCCACCAGAGAGAGGGACCGTGTCGGGCGACCTGGAGAGCGTCGATTGAGAACGCGNTGCGTTTYGTGTATCGACCTAACGCTTCACCACCGGCTTGGCGGTATGCCTGGTGGAGTGACTCTTGATGAAGGGTTTCGGGGCGTGCTTGACCCCGGGGTTGTTGAGGGGCGTGATGACCGGCTTGGTGATCTTGTCGGATCCGGGCTTGGTGATGGGCTTGGTCACCGGCTTGGTGACGGGCTTGGTGACGGGCTTGGTGACCGGCTTGGTGACGGTGACGACCGGCTTCGATGAGGAAGCCCCCGCCGGCACTACAGCCATGGCGAGTGCGGTTCCGGTGAGGACGGCCGCAACGCTGAATCGCCGAAGGTTGATCTGCATGCTGTTGATCCCTTTCATGTTGTGCAGCCCGGCGACCGTTTGGAAGGACCAGAAGGCCAGTGGCTTGGCGAACGCCGGATTTTCCGACGCTGTTGCTCGTACTTGGCGTGGTCACGGTTCGTGTCACAAATGACCTGAAGAAAGTTGAAGAGGACCCTGGCTGGGCGACTTTGTGACGGAACCCCGTCCGTATGCATGCAGGGCCGTGAGTACAACCGAGCTGTTCACTTCGACGGATCTTGCAGGGGCCGGCTGGAACATGCAGCGTGGCTCGTCCGCGATCACCCTTTCCCCAACCGATCACCTCTCGCCGCATGTGCTGGTCTCCCGGTTCGGCGCGTCGTCGGTGAGTCCTTTCCTCCTGGGCCCGGACCGCGAGACGGTGGCCGTGGGCGAGGGGATCACGGGCTACCTGCGCCAGGGACGGTGGGCGGTCATGGCGACCGGGCCGGCCACCCCGGCCGGGACCGAGGCCGACACATTGGCGGCCCTTCTCGATCAGTTCGCCCAGCAGCGGCTCCGGCCTGTGTTCGCAGCGGTAGCCGACGCCGAGCTCTATGCCGGCCTCGGCTTGGTCACCAAGCCGGTGGCGGAAGACCCTATCGTCGATCTCACCGACTTCTCGCTGGCCGGCAAGCGCCGGGCGAGCATCCGCCACAGTGTCTCGTCGGCTCGCCGCGCCGGTCTCCGGGTCGTTCCCTGGTCGCCCGACCTCATTGACCGGTCGGCGGCGATGTCGGCGTCATGGCTGGGCGCCAAGCGCGGCGGCGAGATGGGATTCACGCTCGGGCGTTTCGACCCGCAGAGCTTCGCCTCTCTCGATTGCCGGGTGGCCCTCGACAGCGACGGACAGGTGGTGGCGCTGGTCACCTGGCACAGCTACGCCGACGGCCAGGGCCGAGTGCTCGATCTCATGCGGCGCAGCCCGGACGCGCCGAATCCGGCCATGGACTTCCTCATCGCCGAGAGCCTCATGCACTTCGCCGAAGCAGGTGTCAAGAAGGTCAGCCTGGGTTCGGTGCCTCTGTCGCACGGTCGCATGGCCGAGCGCGTGTATCCGACGAGGTCGCTGTGGCGCTACAAGGAGAAGTTCGCGCCGCGCTGGGAAGTGCGACACATGGCCGCTCCGTCTCGCCGCCACTTCCCCGGAGCGATGCTGGCCATCGCCAAGGCCTACTGCCCCGATGGCCTGCTGCGCGGGCTTCGCCGCAATGGCTAGCCGTATCGCGCTCCTCCGCCGAGCGCACCCTCCCATCATCACGGTGGGCCTCATCGCCGCCGTTCTCTCGACCGCATGGCGGGCAGGGGTGTGCCACGGCCAACTCCCGTTGATGAGCGCCTTCCGCTACGGCTTCAGCGGTCGGGGTCTTCTGGTCGGGCACTGGTCGTCGGTGGCCACCAGTCAGTTCTTGACGCGTGACCCGTTCATGGCCGTGTCGATCTGTATGTCGTTGGCCTTCATGCTGGGTGGCTTCGAGATGATGGCGGGTTCGCGGCGGGCCGCCTTGGTAGCGATCGTGTGTGGCGCAGCCGGACCGCTGGTGGTGGGTGGATCGCTGGCACTCGGATCGGCGTTGGGCGTGTCCTTCGCGGGGCGAACGTTGTCCACCCTGGACTACGGCGCGTCGGCGATCACCGCCGGCGGAGGCGGTGCCCTGATCGGCTTGCTCAATCGGCGTTGGCTGACCCGCCTGGCCATCGTCTTCGTGCTCGGCGGTCTGATCGTCCACCATCAGATGGCGGACTGGGAGCATCCGGTCAGCTTTGCGATCGGCTACGGGCTGAGCCGATGGCTCGGCCGAGCTCCGGCGAGACTGCCGCATCCGGCCAAGCGGCGATGGCTGAAGGTAGCCGGAGCCCTCACGGCCCTGGGTGTGGGCGCCTCCGCAGTGGCGGGCGTGGCCGTGGCCTCGGCCGCCGTCAAGGTCCACCCCCAGAACGCCATGCCCACCCTCGTCGCCCACGCCGCGCCCGTCCCGCCATCGGCGACCCATCTTTCCTCAACGGTCACAGTGCCCAAGCCGGTGTCCTCGCCGAACCCGCCGCCGCCGGCGCCGGCGTCGGTGCCGCTGTCTCCCGCCACGCTCGTCGAGGTCCACTACCCGACGCCGTCGCTGGGGGGAACCCGGCGAGCGATCATCCTGTTGCCGGCCGGTTATGCCGAACATACGGACATCAACTATCCCGTCATCGAGATGCTCCACGGCGATCCGGGCGGCCCCGAGGATGTCATCACCGGCCTCAACCTCCCCGATCTGGTCGCCCACACCACCGACATCGGTCCGTTCATCGCCATCGCTCCCGATGGGCATGGACCCGTCGTCGAGGTGGGCGACTGGGCTGACACCTCCCGCCAGAAGCTGGGCGCGGCGGTGGCGGACGACCTGCGCCACTGGGCCGACACCACATTGCGCACCAACGGCCACTGGAACGTGATGGGACTGTCCTCCGGCGGTTACGGAGCCGCGTATCTGGGCGCCCGCCGCCCCGGGTTGTATGAAGGGGTCTGTGCGCTGAGCGGGTTCTTCTTCGCCCGGTCCCCGGCGTTCGCCGGCGAGTCAAACGTGGCGCGGTCGGCGGCATCGCCTGTACTGCATGCCAGCTCCACCGGCCCGGGAACGCTCCTCATGGTGGGGGGTGGCGACCCCGAGAGCCTGGATTACGCCAAGCGTTATCTCGACGCCCTGCACGCGGCCGGCCAACCCGGAGAACTACGCGTCATCCCCGGCAGCCACGACTGGCCGGTGTGGAAGACGGCCACGCCAGACTGCCTGCGCTTCCTGTTACCTGCGGCGACCGTCCCGACGGTCCCGCCCAAGCTGCCGATTGACGGAAGGTGAAAGGGTCGACGCGACGCAGCATCGCCGCGGGTGTCGCCCTGGTCACGATTGGACTCGGCGTGGTCGCGGTGGGCTCCAAGGCGTTGGCCGGCTCGCGGCCACCGGGGAAGGCTCTGCCACTGATCACGGGTTCGCTGAACCCGTCGACGCCCGTGCCGTCGACGCCGCCTTCGACAGCACCGGCCACGACGGTCACGACGCCGGCGGCCACGACGGTCACGCCGCCGCCCCGGGTCCCCGGCCCCGGCACCCTGGAGCTGCATCGCGTCGACCGGCCCGAAGACGGCAGCGGTCTGCATGATGTGTGGGTCTACCGACCCGACGTCCCCGACGCCGCCAACCTGCCGGTGGTGTATTTCTTGCACGGTGGGCCGGGCTCGGGTCAGGACGTGTTCAGTGTCGGCATGGCCGCCCAACTCGACGCCTACGTCGCCCACGGCGGACAACCCTTCGTCCTGGTCTCTCCCGATGGCAATGGGGTGGCTCGTCCTGACCCGGACTGGGCCGACTCCGCTGAGGGTCGAGACCGCATCGAAACCTGGTTGACGTCCGACGTGATCGCCGACGTGGAGGGCGACCGGCCACGGGACCGCCAGCATCGGGCCATCGCCGGCTTCTCCATGGGCGGATACGGCGCCATGAACATCGCTCTGCGCCACCGTGACCTCTACTCCCAGGTGGTGTCGATCGCCGGCTTTTTCCATGCCCAAGACGAGGAGCGCGTCTTTGGCGGCGATCCGAAGCTGGAGGCCGCCAACAGCCCGGATGCGAACCTGGACGGCGCGCCGCTGCCGAGGATCCTTCTTATGGACGGCCTGCAGGACACGGAGCCGGCGGTAGCGGGGGAGACCCAAAGATTCGCGGGACTGCTGGCCCCCCGCCATATACCTG
>JRHI01001475.1_pt1 | contig 19645 bp, 23 predicted proteins | sample 215371 | NCBI WGS metagenome assembly JRHI01 (sample SAMN02929681, study PRJNA255918) | sediment metagenome | biome: cave system; feature: Ice Cave; material: Sediment; isolation source: sediment from deep within a dark volcanic ice cave with no known source of... ...
GACGCTGCACGGCCCGAACGGGTGGCGCACGCATCGGATCGCCGTGCGGGGCCGCACGATCGCCGCGACCGTCAAGGTGACCGGGCCTTGGCTGGTCAAGCCCGCCTGGCGGACGCCGGTCATGCTGGTGACCGTGCGCGGCGTCGACCGGGGCCAGCGCGCGGCCAAGCGCCAGCGCGCGCCGCAATTCTTTCTGCTCTCCATCGATCTCCAAAGCGAAGACGAGTGGGAGCTGCCGATTCCGCTCGACGAGCTCCTGGCCTGGGCCTGGCAGCGCTGGGAGGTCGAGGTCATGCATCGGGAGCTCAAGAGCGGCTTTGGGGTGGGCGAGCCGCAGGCCTTCAGCGATGCGGGCGCGGCGACCGTGACCGCGTGGATGGTCTGGAGCCATGCCCTCGTGGTGCTGGCCGGCTATCGCGCTTGGGGACTCGGGCCCGGCCGCGTCGCCCCGCTCGGCCGGTGGTGGACCGCCCGGCGCTGGTCCTTCGCCCAACTCTGGCAGGGACTGCGCCAGGAGCTGTGGCAGGCCAGCGGCTTTCAGCCGGTTTGGACGCGGTCCCCGGACACATGGGGCGAAATAACGGCCTGGATCGAGTCCCAGCGCAACGCCGCGCTCGGCGTCCGCCGTCTCTGAGCCCGGAACCGTCCGCCGCCGCCCCCTTCGCCTCGGCCGCGCGCTCCGACACCACCCCAAACCGCCGCCGTCGCACGCAAACGGCCGTCACTGCCTGTCCCAGACTGCCAAAGTTAAGTAAGCTGCAGCGCTATAGCGCTGCAGCTTCTTGCATATGCCGCGTTCACGGTGAGGCGTTTCGTCTTGCCGCCTGCAGGAGAGCGGCTTGCAGGCGGTCGACCATGGCGACCATGTGGACGACGTCATCCTCTCCGGCGCGATTGCCGAGGTTGCGTTCATTGTCTGGATGGATCGTGTCTCGCCAGTCCCGGGCGTTGCCGAGCATCCGGCTTTGCGTTGGTCGGAATTGATGGTCGTCGTTCGTCGTGATGAAGAGGGTTGCCTTTTTACGGAGTCAGCACCCTGAGCAGATCAGCGGGATGCAGAATCACCAGCCCCTCATGAGAGCCCAGCTTGAGCAGCTGCTTGTCGCGGGTCGCCAGATAGTCCGCCATGCCGCTCAATCCGGTGGCAAGGACCAAATCATCCTCGGGATGCGTTGCGACTCCTGAGACGTCGACGGACAACGGCGTCACCACCGCCTCCTCTCGCAACAAGGCGAGGATGCGAACCGCTTGCTCGGCCGATGCTCGGGCCGCGTAATACGGATCGGCGAAGGCGCGCTCGACCTCGCCAAGCAGATGCTCGGACACGATCAGTTCGTAGTTCCCGGCGCGCCACAGATCAATCAGGCGAGCTGCGGCGCTGGTCGTGCCGACAAACCCCGGGGCAAGGACGTTGGCGTCGAGGACGACACGTGTCATCGAGGTTGGGAAGGGCCGGAGGCAAGAATGCGATCCGTCTCTTGTTCGATCTCCTCATCCGGCACGTCGCGAAACGCCGCGCGCACCTCGTCAATTACGGAAAAGCGCTTCGCCCGCTCCCGATCGAAGCGATCGAGGCGCGCCAGGTCGTCGGTTGAAACAAGCGCGGCGACCGGAATCCCGCTCTTTTCGACGACGATGCGGGCGTCCTTGCGATAGACCTGGTTGACCACGTCGTTGAAGTGGCCGCGGAGCTTGGAAATGTTCATGGTTTGAGTCATAGGAAAACGCTCGCCCATCTCCCCTCCCTCGTTGAAAGCGCATTAAGGACAAAAGCGGACAACATGGGACGAGTCTCGCAAGTTTCATGGATTATGTCAATGGTCAAGTTGTGACGACCGGTCCGCAAGCGGTGTTTCATCGCCTCGCAGACCAGCGGGCGGCGGCCTTACGATTGCCACGGTCACGAAGCGCAGCCGTGACGGTGGCCTCCGCTTCCTCACCCCCGTGAATGGTTTGAGGCAGACGCCGTGGGCGAAGCGCGCCGGCTTCCCAAGCGGCGCGGCGCGGCCCACCGGGTCTGCGAGCGACAGAATGAGCGCGCCTTCTCGGAAACAGACTTTTTAAGAACCCCGTAAGAAATGACTATATCTCTAGTCTGACCGTCCTCAAATCACTATGATGAGGTGTATGAAATCCCCTGCCCCGTTTGTCCTCTCGCCCACCCATGAGCCGATCTTCGTTGCCCTCGGCCGCTATCGCTATCTCACCCAGCGCCAGATGCATCGCCGGCTGTATGGCGCGGGGTCTCGTTCGTATCCGCCCGCTCGTGGCCAATGGCTATGTCGCCGAGCGGCGGCCTCCCCGCCCCACTCGGGCCGGCGCGACCGAGACAGTTTATCTCCTCGCCGGCCAGGGCCGCGCCCATCTCAAGAAGCTGGGCGTCGAGTTCCCTGAGGGCTTCCGGCCAAGCGAGGAGGCCGTCCGCACCTTGAAGCACTATGCTCATGCCCTCGCGATCTTGGAAGGTCTGTCGCGCCTTACGGGCCTATCTGGCGGTCCGGCCAGCCGTCGAGAACGCGCACGTCTTCATCACCAAGTTCGGCCTCGGCCTGGGCCCTCGCTCGATTGAAAACCTGGTCGCCAAGTATCTGAACGAGGCCGCGATCACCGGCGCGACCGTGCATAGCCTCAGGCACACCTTCGCGACCCACCAGGCCAAGCGCGGGACCAAGCTCGGCATCCTGCGGGACGCCTTGGGGCACGAGAGCCTGGAGACGACCTCAATTTATGTCGGGTTGGCCCGCGAGCAGATGGATCAGGAGCTGCAACAGCACGCGCTCTAAGTCGCTTTGAGAGGGTCTGATGGTCTACGCAGAGCACGATGTTTTTCTAGCGCCGGAAGACGAGAATCAAAAGATCTGGCGCTTCATGGACGTCCCCAAGTTCGCGTCCTTGCTTATCGAACGCTCGTTGTTCTTCTGCTGCCTCGACAAGCTCGGCGATCCGTTTGAGGGATCGCTGACCAAGGCCTCCCTGCTCTACCACCGAGCTGCGTACGGGGGACTGGTCGACGCCCTCGCCGAGAAGTATGAACCCCTTCGCTCAACATCCTTAGTCAACTGCTGGCACATGAACGACCATGAATCTGCAGCAATGTGGGGGCTCTATGCGCCCACGGGCGCGGGCGTCGCGGTCCAGTCGACGTTCGCGAAGCTCCGGCTGAGTCTCGATCGGATCCCCGATCAGCCGGTTTTCATCACGGGCGATGTCATCCACATCGGCAAGATCTCGCATCTCGATTTTGATAGCAACGATATCAAGGACATGATCCCGCTGAACAATCTCCTCAATCTCCTAATGACGAAGCAGAAGAGCTACGAGCACGAGCGCGAACTTCGGGCCATGCTTCCATTGGCCGACCAGGTCGCCGGCTGTGGGCGGCTTATCCCAGTCGATCTCGACACGCTCGTCGAAAACATCTTCGTCTCCCCGACCGCTCCAGAGCGGTTGCGGTCGGCAGTCGAGCACATTGCGAAAGCGTACGGCCTTGAGCGGGAAGTCCAGCACTCTCGCTTGGATCGCAGCTCCATGTTCTATTGATTTCCCGAGCGTCGCTGTTTTTTTGACTATTATGTCAATTCTTGCTATGATCTCGGAAAGTATGACTTTCGGAGGAATCACCATGACGACCCTACAAAATCTCGTTCGCATCCAGGAAAAGGGGCAAGTGACGCTTCCTGCTTCCCTACGCCAGCGGCTCGGGCTCAAGAAGGGCGATCTGGTCGCGATTACGGAGACGCCCGAGGGCATCTTGATCACCCCGCAGGAGATCGTCGCCACGCAAGCGCTCGATCGGATCGGCGCGGCGCTGCGCGAACAAGGCCTCTCGCTGGAGGATCTGATCGAATCCGGTCGCGCGGAACGCGACGACCTTCTCCGCGAGCGCTAATGACCTCACGCCGACCACCTGACCGCCCGTCCGTCTTTGTGGACTCGAGCGTTTTGTTCGCCGCGGCCTTGTCGGCCGCCGGCAGCGCCCGTGATCTCATCCTGATGGCGACGCGCAACGAGGTTGCGCTCGTGCTTAGTTCGTTCGTGCTCGCCGAGACGGAGCGAAACCTCTCGAGGAAAGCCGCGATCGCCCTCCCCCCCTTTCAAACGCTCCGCAATGCTGGTCTCTTCCGCGTGGTCGATCCCACCCCTGCGCACGTTCGTCAGGTCGCCGAACGCATCGAACCCAAGGACGCGCCGATCGTCGCGGGCGCGATCGCGGCCGGCGTCACCCTGCTGGCGACCTGCGACCGCAAGCATCTGCTTGCCCATGCAACGGCGATCCTAGCGCACTACGGGCTCACCGTCGAGACTCCCGACGGCGTCCTCGCCTTGATCAAGCGATGAGTCGATCATTGACTTTTGAGCCAATGATCGAAGCCGACATATCCCAACACCAAAATAACAAGCATGCCCGCAGCCTCGCCCTCCTTCCTCAACTATTATCGATCCAGGCTATTCTTTGGGATATGTCTCCTGTCCAATTCTCTGGGCGGCATTCACGCTTTTCGCTGTTGACAGGCCGTCCCGCTTCTTGCTATGGTGTACGTAGTGTCCTCAATTGATCACAAAACATCGAAATTCAAGCGCCAATCGGGACAGCTGCCAATGGAACGCCTGCTTTCAACCCAGGAGGTGGCTGATCGCCTCGCGGTCGATAAAAAGACCGTGCTGCGCTACTTGCGCAACGGCAAGCTCACCGGCTCGAGAATCGGGCGCGACTACCGCATCCCCGAGGCCGCGGTCGCCTCGCTCCTGAAGCGGACCAACTCGCTCTCCCCCACTGAGCGCGCCGCCGTGGTCACCGCCGTGGTCAATCAGAAGGGCGGAGTCGGCAAAACCACGACAACCTTCAATCTCGGGGTGGGGCTCCACCGCCGCGGCCGACGGGTTCTCCTAATCGACCTTGACCCGCAAGCGGCCCTCTCGGCCAGCGCCGGCGTGCCGGTCGCCCATCTGACCGCAAGCGTCTATCAGGCGCTGCTCGATGAAAAGGTCGATCCCGTCCCCATCATTCACGAAACGCTCTCCGGCGTCGACATCCTGCCGGCGACGATCGACCTGGCCGCAGCCGAGGTCGAATTGGTCAACATGACGTTGCGCGAACTCGTGCTTCATGACGTCGTGGCCAAGCTGCGGCCCCGGTACGACCACATTCTCATCGATTGCCCACCCAGCCTCGGCCTGCTCACCATCAACGCGCTCGCCGCCGCGGACCGCGTCATCATTCCGCTGCAATGCGAATATCTCGCCACGCGCGGCCTGACGCTGCTCCTCAAGACGCTGGAAAAGGTGCAGACCAGGCTTAACCGCGACCTCACCATCGAGGGCATCTTGCCCACGATGTTCGACGGCCGCACGACGCACGCCAACGAGATCCTCGCGGAACTGCGAAGCAGCTTCCCCGGTCAGGTCTTCGAGACCGTGATTAAAAACGCCGTCCGCGTCAAGGAGTCGCCGGCCGCCGGCCTCTCGATCTTTGACTATGATCCCAATCATGATGTCGCGAAAGCCTACGCCCGGTTGGCCCAGGAGGTGGATCATGCCTAGCAGGCGTGTTTCGTTGAAGGGCAAGGGTGCGGACCTCTTCTTTGGCGACTACAAGCCTGACCAGGAGGCTCTGCCCATCCTCGCCGATGCCGTGGCCATCCCCCCCCTTCTCGATGCGCCGCTCGCCGATGACACAACGCCCGAGCCAACGCCCACGACAACTCATTCGTCGCCAACTCCTCCCATCGAATCCGGCTCGACGAATGGTCAACCAGCGAAAAAGCGCACCCAGGCGCGCTCCATTTCTAATATTGCTAGCGAGCCAGCACGCAAGCGCGCTAGCTCTAGCGCACGACTGCCTGAGAGCGCGCATGCTCGCGAAGATGCCGACGTTGTCCAAGCCATTCGCAAGGTGGTCAGGGTGTCGGGCAAGGATGTCTCCTACGTGCGCTTGACGCCGGAAGAAAAGGCGCAGCTCGCCGACATCATCTACGCCTACAAGCGACAAGGGCAAAAGACGACGGAGAACGAAATTTATCGAATCGCGCTTAACTACCTGCTCAACGACTATCACGAGCTCGGCGACGCCAGCCTGCTGGCGCGCGTCCTCGCCGCGTTGCAAGCGTGAGAGCTAGCTAGCTAGCATGACACATATATATGGCACGACGATCCGATGTTGACGAATTTCACTTTGAAGGGTTCGAGAGTCCCAACACGACTCCCGTACCTGACGTCGTGTTCGATCGGCTGCTCACGCGACTCGGCGAGGCGGAGCTCAAAGCGCTTCTTTACATCATCCGGCGCACGTTTGGCTTCAAGAAGGATCGTGATCCGATCTCGTTCAACCAGTTTTTGCGCGGCATCACGACGCGCGAGGGCGTTGCGCTGGACGGCGGGTGCGGAGTCAAGGATCGGACGACTCTGAGCAAGGCGCTCAAGTCGTTGGAGGGGAAGGGCATTGTCATCAGCGAAAAAGGGACTGATGAACGGGGTGAGAACGCGACGACGGTGTATCGCCTGCGGTTCAGAGACGCGAGCGAGACGCGCCATTCCGTTCCCGAGGCGTCGTCTGGAGGGGTGGTGGGAAATCCCTACCACCCTAGTATGAATCGCCTACCACCGGTGGTGGGGAATTCATACCCACAAGAAACAGCATTACAACAAACAGAGATAAATCTTTCGAACATTCGAAAAGCATCACGCCAGGAAAAGAAGAAAGACCAACCGATTGACGCCAAGGAAGCGAGACAAGACGACCTCGGCGGCGGCGGGCAGACATCGCCAGACAAGGAAGCGCCCAGCCGCGAAGCCGTCGCAACCGGGATGACCACCTTGGCGGAGGCGATCGCGCGCCGGCAGCGGCAACGACCGGCGCTGGAACAAAACGGCAACGAGCGGGGCGCTGCCGCGAACCGCGGCCGGATCCTGCGGGCGCGCCAGGTTCCGCAGCAGGACGAGGTCTACCAGGTGATCCAGGCCTACATCGCCGACTTCGCGCGCGAGCTCAACGACCGCGCCCCGCTGCGCTCCTCGACCACGCGGGCCTACAACCTCTACAAGCGCTCCGGGCTCGACCAGGACGCCTTCATCGCGCAGCTCTACGCCGCCCGCGCGATCGTGAAGGAGCGCGCGGCGGCGATCCGGACGCAGGGCGACGACAACGCGGCGGGGTTTCCGGTCAAGCACCGCGCGGGGTACTGGTTCGCGGTGCTGGAGGATCTGCTGGGGCTGCGCGAAGCGAAGGCGGGCGACGAGCATTCGCCCGGCACGGCCGCAGGGAGCGAGGCGGGTCCGGTGCGGCCAGGGCGGACCGGGTGAGCTCCCTGCCCGATCCGGCGGTAAGCCGCCGGAACCGAGCACATCTCGTGTTCGGCAGCGCGAAATGTGTTCATTTCCAACCACAGAGCGCTCCCCAGGATCCGAGACCCTGCGGTACGTGCTGAGCTGTGCTCTGACTCCAACTGGGTCTGCGGCCGTTGGAGCGGGGAGGAAAAACCGCGTATGCACGCGGTGGGCCGCTGGCCGGGGGGGTCGGCGGCACCACTGCGTTGACCCTGGCCTTCGTCCGGTTCTGCCGCCGACCCCCCCGGCCTTCGTGATTGCCAAACGCTGCTGCGCAGCTGGATGCTTCGCATCCTTGAACTCCTCTGCGAGGAGCGGCAATCACTTTGGCCACCCCCCTCCTCAGAGGGGGGACGAGCCGACCACGGGCTTTCCTCCCCGACCCTCCATCCCGTGGTCGGCCACGGGCGCCGGCCGCGGGCCCGTGTGAAGCGGAGTGCTCCGCACCGGATTGGTAGGCTCTCGTGTTTGCCAATCGATCGCGCCACATGGCGGTCGCCCCGCGGTCAAGCCTGCTGCGCTCGGCGAGCGAGCTTGCCCCGCTGCGGCGGCGTCCAGTGGGACGGGCTTGAGCGCGGACCGCCGTGTGGGTGCTGGCGGTGTCGCGAGGAGCCACAGAAAGGAGGTGGATGCGTATGGAACAGATCGTCTATAGCGCGGCGCACGAGGAGCGCGTCGGGAGCAGACGACGTAGAGTCGTCCGCGGACCCTTCCCCCGCCGCGAAAGCGGGGGAAGCGCCCGGGGGCCAACGAGCAGGTCAAGCGAGGCAGGACCACGATCCGTGGGGATGTGGCGCGTCCCGACCGCGTCAACCGCGTCGAGACGCGCCCGCTCAGTATTCCTCCGGAAGCAAAATAGTTGTCACACTCCGATCAGCTTCGGTGATCAACCAGAGTTGCTCGTCGAGCCGGGTGTGATAAGAGGAGAGAAGACGCAGGCCGCTCTGGAGTGACGTCTCGTTTGTCTGGATATCCTCGGCATCGAGTCCGCCCCAATCGCCGTGCTTATGACGCAATAGGAATTCCACTGGAATCTGGCCAGCATCGTACAGGGCTGTCAGCGCGCCGGGCGTGGCGACGATCTGACCCAGTTCGAATCTCCCCGGTAGCAAGAGCGCCGCATTGAGCCGGACGATCGCGTCTTCGGCATGCTGCAAGCTCTGGATCGAGGGCGCTCTCCGTTGACTGGCGACCGCGTCGTCGTAGGCGGTCAGCAGGGTTCGGTGATCGATCGGTTGATGTTCGCGTTCCATAGGTTTGGGTGAGAGCGGGCGGGCAGAGCGCTCAGCGGCGTTTGACCACCGCGGCGTAGATCTGCATCTCGCTGCGTTCAGCGCCGTCCTTGTTCTTGAAGAGCCGAAGATGCTCATAGCCGACCACATTGATCAATTCGCCCTTTTTGAAATCCTGATCGCGCAATTGAGCGGCTTTCTCACCGAAAGCGACCACGGTGTGCCAGGTGGTGCTCTTGTCGTCGTGGTGAACGGCGAGGGGGAGTTGAGCGATCAGTTTGTCGTTGACCGTGGTTCGAAAGCGGGGAGCGGATCCGAGTCGACCCTGGAGCGCAACCCGGTTCTTTTCTTCGGGTTCGCCGGCGACGGAGTCCACCTGTTCTGCAGAAGGCGCTTCTGCGGGCACAGGATTGTCCGTAAGGGGTTGTGACGACGAGACACGACGTAAGCGTTGTTTCCGGGGTGTTGCTGCGTCTACGGGGCGCACAGGAGCTGAAAGAGGGGATTCGAGCCTGGGCCCATGCGTCACCGCGACGGCGATCGCGCCATCGGGATGAATCGCCAGGCGACTGGTTCCCGAGTCATTGGTGCGTTCGAAAACGACACCGGTTGGTTCGATCGTGGGAGGTTGCTGTCGGACAAGGGCGATCTGGAGATCGGGGGTGACGACCCGGACGACACCGGCGGTGGGAAAGAGTTCCAGATCGGTGCCTGGAGGTTGACCGAGATGGAGCCGGAGGCCATTGCCGAGAATGGGATCGGGACGGGGTTCCGATGAACCGGCAAGGGTTTTGCGGATCGCGGCGAGATCCCAGACGGGGGTTGATTGGGGAGCACGCTCGGTCATTGCGACACACTGACCTCCCGCAGTTTCGCGATCAGATAACGGATGACGGTCTGTTCAACGCTGACGTTGTGGAAGACCGCATCGGCTTCGATCAGGGAGTAGGCGAGATCGAGGTGGATCTCATGGGCGAGGCACTCAGTGATGAGATAGTCGAGGAGGGATGGGGCAAACGCACTGGAGCCAACATTCGAGAACATATCTCACGCATAGTAACATGAAGTTGACATAATGTAAAGACTCTAATTTCGGAGAGGGGTGCTTCGCGGTGACTGGGAGAGTGATCAAGAATCGACGAGTCCGGAGGGACTGGACCGGAACTCGTTATCTCCTTGTTCCCTCGAATACGAACCCTCAGTGCACGTCAACACCCGCGCTTCAATGGCCGTGATCAGCGGTCGCAGCTCGTGACTGAGGTGCGCCGTTCCTGGCTCTCCAGCCGCCGAGCAAGACCGCGTTTCGCATGCACGAGCAACGTAACCGGCCGGCATCAACCCGTCGAATGGCTTCACATAACGATGCAGGTGGAACAAGAACCGAGGACCGAACAACAAACGGGGAACGAGGCCGATTGGGGACAGATCGGCGCCGGCGCGCCCCAGGAAATGGGTCAGGAATCGATCTCCTGGATTTACCGCGAAATTGCGAATCGACGGGTTGGATGGACAACGCAGGAAAACCCCCGCATGGACGCGGGGAATGAAATGCGGCCGGCGGAGTTAGCCCCGGGCCAACGCTCTCGTCCCGGTAGTCCTCGGGAGCTGACTCCCTCGGCCTTCGTGATTGCGCCGTTGGCCGTATGCCCAGTAGCCGTCTCTCCAAATGAGTGCTCACCCGGCAGCGTAGCGACGAACCATCGGCCTCAGTTGCGAAGGACCGGCTCGCGGGAGACAGATTCGCCGAGTCGACGAACGCCTTGACCACGGTCGGATGGTGACTTGGGGCAGGAAGATCGCGGTGATTAATATTGCGTTCGGTCGAATATTATGATATAAACGGATCGCCTTATGACAATGGAACATCGACCCGAGCAGCCATCTGAGGGCCAACAGCCTTTTGGAGCAGGTAAGAACGCGCCGCATGAGCGCTTGCAGCCAGAGGCCTGGTCAACACCACCGCCCCAACGACTGGGAGAGGGGCAGCTAGGTGGGGAACGTTATGAGCGGGAACTCAGTCTACCGCGGCACGGCGACGATCCCTCAGACGGTAACGATGCGGATCATCCAACAGATACTATGTCCGGTCCCAAGGGCCGAGATGAACTCGCTAAGTCCACCTCGGATCATGAGATACCGGAAGGCTCCTCTCCGGAGCGCTGCTGCACCACAGAGTTTCGGCTACCACGACTTCCCTCGACCGCCTATGTTGGCCCGCTCGAAGTGAAGCCGTCACCAAAGGCCATCAAGAAGACGGTGGAGGCGGGGACCATTCCTGGAGAACAAGCGGAAGATGTGTCCACTACGACGGTTGATCCCCGGCACTGGTCAACTGACGCCGCTGCAAGTTGGCGGAGTGAACCGATCTTGATTCTGCCGCGGGAGACGAGTCCACAAGTTCCCGAGCAACGCTCCTCGTCCACAGCAGGGCTCATGGGAGCGGGCATACGGACAGCAGAGCCCAGACCGCTGCTGCGTGATCTGCTGACGAAGGCTCTCGAAAAAACCCCGATCACGCACAGTCTCAAGAACGTTCGCATCACCATCAGGGACGTCGATCTCGACCTCAACGACGTTACCCGACCCCACGAGCATGATCACCCGCAGATTCTCCTGCCAGAAATCTCGTGCTGAAAGATCGTTGTCCCTTGCGCGCCCTCTCAGAATCTCATCCAGCTGATCTCCCGAAATGATCTCCTCTTCAACCGGAGCCGCGGATGCCAGGCTTTCGGTCGCTTCCGACCGAGGGCGTTTGTCCCTCACGGCCGACTTATAAGTTGTGGTGATTCGCCGCAACGCGTCACCCGGGACCATGTTGAGAAAGTCGACCGCTCGGCCCGTGAGATCGAGTACATCGAACGCAGCGCCGACCGGGCTGTCTCCGTTACAAGCATCGGCGAAGACGAGATAATCCTCGTACAACCCGAGTGCGCGCATGGCCCGTGTGACTTTCTGCTCGACCCGTTCGCGTATCTCCGGTGTTAGGTAACACAACCCGAGAAAGTTCGCCGCCACCTCTTCGATCGATTCAAATCGTTGAACGAGCTCGACCAGACGCCGATTTGCGCCTACGAAATCGCGCCAGTAGTGCTCGAGATCGGCAGCCGACGACTCGGGTGTCGTTACGACGCGCTGCAGCGCCATGTGGACCAGCGACGCTTGTTTCTCTTGCAGMSGMSCMCTATGTACATTCCCTTGAAACGCGACATCGAAGTGGGCGTCTTCGTGGGCGAAGCTGAAGGTGTCCTCAGGACTCAGGTCGTTCTGCGCATGCGCGAAGGAAAACCCCTGATACAGCACCTCCGCAACCCGGGTTGCGGAGAGGGAACGCGCTACTTCTTCGGGTATCCCTTGGTGCAAACGGGCGATGATGGCTGATTCCGTAATTTGGTCGGGGTCAACAATGTCAAAGAGGGATCTTAATCCCGCAATTGCCGGTTCGAGATCCAGAGGATCAAATTCCTCGCGGTGGTCCTCCAGGTAACTCACCGCTACTCGCATGAACGAGTCGAGTCCCTCCCGTTCGTCTGCCGCTTTTGCGCGTGTCGTCCTCGGGAGGACGTGGGAATAGCTCGCCCGCATGAGGGAGGGGAAGCTCAACCATCGCCACCGTTCACGGATTTCGGGCCAGGCCGCGAAGGGCGGCGACCGCCGGTGCGCCGCTGGATCTTGGTGGATCTCGCCGGACTCCCGCAGTTCGCGAACTGCATCGCGAGCGCGCGGTTTGATCGGAACGGCGCAGTGATAGACGGCCGGAGCCAAGCGGGGTAGTTTCATTGTTCTTGCCTGAAGAGCTCATCGAGCAGTGCTCGTGTTTGTCGAAGCGCGTCAGTGGCGCGCTCCAGGTGCTCCTCCGCCACTGCCATCAACTCCACCAGGATGCGGGGTGAGGCCGAAGATATCGCTGAGGCATACACCGTCGGCAGCGAAGAGGTTAAATCAACAGGACTCGGCAGAAGATCGGAGACGCTCGTTCCGAGAGCCGAAGCGAGCCGTTCAGCCAACTCCTGGCTAACCTGAGCGGTCGATTGAGTCTCGACGTTCGAGAGATAGCTCCGCGAGATGGGCGAAGCCAAGCTGGCCAAGCGCTCCTGCGTCAGCCGGGCCGCTTTTCGCTTTGCTCGCAGCTTCCGTCCGTCAAGCTCAATTGTCTCTTCCAGTCTGGGTCTTCGCATCGCCATCATAAGGACATTCTACCAACAAAGTAACCACTTTGACAGTCGAACGCGATGTCGATTATGATGTCACAAAGTGGCCACCTTATCATTTGTAGATTCACGTGACAGTAGCAGACACCACCGCGGGGGTGAAGATAAATGAGTAATCCGCTTGCCGAGTACAGCCTGCTCACGCCTCGTCATGACATGGGGTGCGTATGTGGGCAGGATCCCTGACCGGAGTTAATGGCCGAATGCATACCCGGCCGGCACGCCTTGATTGGTCTCGTTCGGGTTATCCCATCTTGGCGACGCCGATTTCCGGCGTAAAGAGGGATGCTTGCAGCCCTTTGACCCGTCGTTGACGACGCCCCCGATAGGGCGCCAAGCGCTGGGCCGGCCGCCACTCCATTTTCTCGAACGTCGGCAAGAACGGTTGTGGCGAGCGATGGCTGGTGACGTAGAGCCGCGGCTCGCCAACTTCCCGCAAGCCATGCCCGTCATTCTCCAGAGCAACGCCGTATTGTGCCAGCGACTCGGTCGCATGCTCGATCGTGAGCGTCTCTCCATTGATCCACACGGCGGCTTGTTTTCGGGCAAGACCACGCTCGCCGTAGAGCCGCCAATGGCGGAAGCGGAGATAGCCGGCGGCATTGAGCACCCGCGTGGACCGAAGACGGAAGAGCCGATCCAAGTCGGTCAAGCCGCACCACGCCCCATGGACCCAGCCGAGCACCGCCGCCGGACTGCGACGGCCTTTGGGGCGATCGTTGTGAGCGGCATGCGGCTGGTGGTTAAAGTCATGGAAGAAGCGGTCGTGGACGGCCTGGAGTTCCGCCCAGGTTGTCGTCCGCGCGTAGTCATAGTCCGCCATGCGGCGCATCACGTTGAAGTTCGTTTCAATGTAGTTCTGCCAGGGTTGGCGGGGCTCGATCACCGACTTTCGAATTCCCAAGGCGGCGTAAATCGCCTGAGCGTGCTTCGCCTTGAAGACGGCTCCGCTGTCGCTGACGAGCACTTCGGGCGCGCCATGGGTTTCAATCGCCGCCCGCAGCACAATCAGGTAGGCGGTCAAGTCCTGCCTTGGGGAGATGGCGCTGGCGAGAAATGATCGGCTGAAGTTCTCCAGGATCGAGATCACATACGCGGGTTTCCCGGTCCCGAGTTGGTGATCCTCGATGTACCGCACGTCCACCGACCAATACTGATGCCGTCGCACGGCTTTGAACGGCATTGGTTTTGGTTCAGCAAGCGGCGCGTTCGCCGGCAGCGGCGCGCCGAGCTCGCGGTGCAGCGCGAGGATGCGGCCACAGGTCCGGGGGGAGAGCGAGATGCCCAACTGCTCGAGCGCGGCATGAATCCGAAACTCGCCGAGTTCGGGGTTCACTTGCAACCGGCGAATGGCGACCATGGCTTTGAGATCGACTTTGCGAATGTGGTGATGCGGAGCGCGCGACTGATTGGCGAGGCCCGACAAGCCCTCCACCTCCCAGCGAGCCAGGGTTTCGTAGACCCGAGTCCGCGTCGTCTCCAGATAGCCGGCAATGCTCGTCACCCGCCACCCCTGGAAATAAAGGTCAACGATCGCCTTCCGGCGAGCGATCGGATCGGGCATGTCACGGTAGCGAGGAAGTCGCCGCGGCGGATGGAGCGGCAGCGGCTCGCTGGCCAGCACCTGCTTGACCGTGTGATGGCTGACCGAGCGCCCGAACTGCTCGCGGCAGATGGCGCCGATCTCTCGCAGACTGAGCGGGGGGTGCTCGGCCTTGAGCGCGACGATCGCGCGTCGAATGCCAAGCGGCAACGTACGTCGATCGGCAGCTGGCGCATCGTTTGCCTCAAACAGACTGCGCATCCCATGTGCGGCGAATCGGATAACTTTGCGCCGCACGGTCCGCTCGGAGACGCCGGTCTGTCGGGCGCGGCTCGCCGACGACTGGCCGAAGAGCACAATGGGGCGCAACAGTTCGTAGGTCGCCTGCTCAGGCGAATCCGTCAACATCTGGAGTTGCTGCCAGTCGTCGGTCGGCTCGCGACGTCGACGCGCGGCGGTCGCCATCGGCGTGTCCCAATCTAAAAGCGGAACAAACACGTGTCTTAGCGCACCCAGGTCACGCTGTCAACGACGTTCCGGTCAGGGATCCTGCCCACATACGCACCCCATGTCGGCTCTCCCGCAGAGTTGATGAAGCTCCTCCCTGATCCCCGTTGTCGAAGAGACACTATCCTCCGTCCGGTTGCCCCGCCAACGGAGGTGTTCGATGGTTCCCGCCTACCTTCCGATCCCGCCGTCACTGCACGTCGAGACACTCCTGCTCGGTGACGATGGCCTGACGCTTCTCGCCGTCTCCGCTTTGGAGACGGCGTGTTGTCCGATTTGTGGTTGGCGTGCCGATCGGATCCACAGCCGGTACGTGCGCACGCTGGCCGACCTGCCCTGGGCTGACGTGGCTGTTCGCATTCGCGTTCATGCGCGCCGGTTCTTCTGCGACAACGACGCCTGTCCGCGGCGGATCTTCGTCGAACGCCTGGACGACGTGGCGGCGGCCTATGCTCACCGCACCGATCGCCAGCACGGCTCTCTCACCACCATCGCCCTCGTCCTCGGCGGTGAGGCCGGGGCCCGGCTGGCGGCGAAACTCGGGATGCTCATTAGTCCCGACACGCTGCTGCGGTTCATTCGCGCTGCGCCAGAAGCAGCCATGGCCACGCCGACGATGCTTGGCGTCGACGACTGGGCGATCCATAAGGGCCTGACCTACGGGACGATCCTGGTCGATCTCGAACGGCGCCGTCCGGTCGATCTCCTGCCGGATCGTTCCAGCGGCAGCCTCGCTGAGTGGCTGCGGGCGCATCCGGGCGTGGAGCTCATCGCCCGCGATCGCGCCGGCGCCTCTGCCGAGGGTGCGCGGGACGGCGCTCCGGAAGCGGTCCAGGTTGCCGACCGCTGGCATCTCGTTGACAACCTCGCCGATGTATTGGAGGAGTTCTTCCGCGCCAAAGGAGACTGCCTCGCGGCGGCGACCGCCGCGCTGATTGCGCCGCCGCCGCCCGAGCACGAAGCTGCCGCTGCGCCGGCTCCCGTTGACACGGTCTACCAAGGGAAGCGGCGCCATCCGCAACCGGATCGCGGGCGCGAACGCCAGACCGCGGTCGCCGAAGCTGGTGTGGCACGGCGGAGGGCGAAGTACGAGCAGGCCCGTGCGCTTCACGCCCAAGGAGCCACCATCGCGGCGATCGCCCGCACGGTCGGCATCGGACGCCGAACCGTCTATCGCTACCTGCGCCAAGACCCGCCCACCCGCAAACGCCGCGCCGACGCCGGACAGCGACGGGTGATCACTCCCTTTGAGCCCTATCTCCTCAAACGCTGGGCTGAGGGCTGCCGCACCGCAACGGTCCTCTGGCGAGAGATCCAATCCCAAGGATTCGCGTACTCGCTCACCAACGTCCAGCGTTTCGTTGCCCAACTCCGCCTCGATGGTCCGCCCGTGAGCGGCCGTCGCCGCACCGCACTGAGCCGACCCCATGGCCCGCCGCCGCGCCATGTCGCATCGCTCCTCCTGCGCCGGCCGGAGCGGCGCAGCGACGAGCAATCCGCCTATCTGCAGCAACTCCGGACCAAGGATGCCGCCATCGCCAGCGCGACCGAACTCACCGAGGATTTCCTGGCGATGGTGCGCCGGCGCGAGGGCGAGCGGTTGCCGGTGTGGCTGGATGCCGCGGAGGCAAGCGGGATCGACGGCCTCGCCCGCTTCGCACGAAAACTCCGGACCGACCTACCGGCGGTCCAGGCGGGGCTGACCCTGCGGCAGAGCAACGGACAGACCGAGGGGCAGGTCAACCGGTTGAAACTGCTCAAGCGGCAAAGCTACGGCCGAGCAAAGGTCGACCTCCTGCGCAAGCGGGTGCTTGCCCGGAGCTGAAACCGAGAAGACCGAAAACGCCTCAGGCGGTCCAACCCCTCAATCATCAACTCTGCGGGAGAGCCCCCATGTCATGACGAGGCGTGCTCGCGTTCGGCGGCGAGTTCGCGACTGCGGGCGTCAACCTCTCGGCTACGCTCCTCGAGTTGAGCGCGAAGCCATGCGTTCTCCGTTGCGAGGTGATCGATCAAGGCGCGTAGATCGTCCCGTTTCCTGTCCGTTTGTCCGGTTACTGGTCCGGGTTCGTCCGGCTCAGTCCTGTCCGTTTGTCCGATTCTGTCCGATTCAGCAAGAGCGACGAACCAGCGACCGCCGCGTTTCTCTCCGACGAGGTGACCACGCTCGAGGCGCTTGCGGGTGGTGTCTTGGCTAAGCCCAAGCTTCCGTGCGGCACCAGCCAGCGGCAGCCAGGTAATGTCCGGTTGTCCGGTTTCCGGTCCTGGAAGACGTCCGGTTTCGTCTTGTTTGATGTCGAGTTTGGTCATGGCGGGAGCATCGCCGATCAGTGTCAGAAAGACAAGAGAAAGGGCTCACTCTCCGCGGAGAGTGAGCCCTTTCTCTTGTCTTTCGTATCTTCGACTCAACGGGTCACGATCACGTAGATGGCGACGGCCGCGAAGACGAGACCAACCAACACAATGCCGCCAAGCAGCCGGATGCCGCGGCGCACGTCAACCGGCGTGGGATCGGACTTCTCGACGGTGGCGTCGGGAACGGTGATGTCTTGACGCCCACTGGCGTCATCTTGGCCCTGGTTCATGACAGACTCCTTGTCGCTCCCCGTTCGAGAGATCAAAGGGATCGTTGCACGATAGGCGCCGTCACAAAGGACGCACCCAATGAACGGCCGAAGCCGAACCAAGCGCGCCAGCCACGTTCACCGAACCGGAAAAACCGGTGTCGATTGGGCCGACTCCTGCATCGCTGGGACTCTGGGAGCAATTGCGCCGGTTCTTTGGCGGCTCGGCTCGATAAAAAGCAGCGGCGATCGTCAAGCCCTTGGTCTCCCGGTAGGGTGGTCGCGGCCGAACGCAAGAAAAAGGGCGCCCTAGAACATGTTCCAGGGTGCCCGTCGATCGTAGTTTCGTGTGAAACCTATTGCGCAACCGAGGAGCCGAGCTTCTCCTTGGCCTTGTCGACGAGGTTGCCGGCTTTGTCCTTGACGTCGGCCAGCCCCTGCTTCGCTTTGCCGGCGACCTGATCCCCCTTGCCCTCGGCTTGCATGCTCTTGTCCCCCGTGGCCTTGCCGACGGCTTCCTTGCCGTGGCCCTTCGCCTCATCGATGCCGCCGCTCACCCGATCCTTAATGTCACCCGCCATGGTGTCTTACTCCTCAACGCTCCACGAAACGCACGGACGACCGTTTGCCGTGACTCCTCCAGCAGAACCCATGCCACGCTGCTCGGCCTGATTGCGTTCACGCATGGAGATTGCGTTGATTGTGCCTCAGGAGAAAACCAACGGATGCCGCGCCTCGACCGTCTGAATCCTGCGACCCGCGAAGCCAAGCAAGGCACATGCTCCGGTGAAATCGTGGTCGTGACGACGATCCCGCCGATTCCGGCCTTCATCCACCTGTCGGCGAATTTCTCCGCGGCATCGAAGTCGCTGGTCCAGTCGTCTTGCCGCTCCCACTATCTCGCGAAACGGAAAACGAGTGGAGCGAGCGCCTAGCCGCCAGCGACCTGACGCTAGAAAACGATGATGCGGCAAGGACTCGCATTCGTGAAAAGACAAACCCATGAATCAGCCGATGTTTGGGGAAACCGGTCGCATGCGCGGAATAACTGTAGAAGAGAATGCTTGCGGTCTTCCCTTCGGGCGGCGCGCATCGTCGCGCACGGAGCAACGTCGGGACCCTGGCGACGTTCTGGCGGCCGTGCGGACAATCGACGGAGGGCGTAAGATCAGCGGACAAAGCGAAACGCCCGGGGTTGAGGTTGAGGAGCCACACCCGGACGTTTCATGGAGATTTGCTTGTGAGCACTTTAACTCACGACTCGCCCCACCACAACCCCCAAACGCTAAGATCTGTCCGAATGGGTGTTCTTTTGCCCCAATCGGCGGTAGTATTCTCAAAGCGTGCCCCACGTGGGCCCAGGTAAGTGCTCCAAGTGAGCCAGCAGCCGAAAGGTTCTGGCCATGCTACGGAGCAAGCGACAAAATACGATCAGCGCCCCACGCGGGCCAGGACCGGAAGGTTCTGTTCATGACGTGCGGCAAATCACAAAACCGAAGAGCACGCACGGTCCCCACGCCGGCGAGTCCTGGAGCGAGCAATCGCCCATCTCGCCGGCGTGTTTTTGTTCACCTCGGATCGGAGACAAAAATGAAAACAGCGAGCAAGCCATCTGAAGCTCAACCAGCCGCCGTTGACGATCTCACGATGTTGACGCCGCGCGAAGCCGCCGCGCTGCTGAGGGTGAGCGTGCCCACGGTGTACGGCTGGCTGGCGGCCGGCGCCCTTCCGGCAAACCTCGTCATTGAGTCCTGGAACGGGGTGGGGAGGATCGCTGGCCGAACATGATATTGACAAGCGGACACGGGAATAGGCGAGAATCGCGCCCCCGCGTTGGAGTTCGACGCCGGTGGAACGCATTTCGGCCAGGATCCTGTATGTCCGCCGTCCGCCGTTCACGGCAGCAGCCGACCGACGATTGGCAACAACTGCGCTTGCTGGTGAGCTCAGCCGAGCAGGAAACCTATGAGCTCCTGCGGCCCATCGTGCTGTTCGGCCAGCCAGCCGCAGCCCGCGCCCGCGAAACTGGCGTCCCGGAGCGCACGCTGCGCCGCAAGGCCGTGCGGTTCGCCGAACAGGGGATGCAGAGCCTTTTCGACGGTCCGACTCCGTTGGCCGAGCGCGATCGTCGGGTGCTCCCACCCGAGATCCGCCGGGCCATCGTTAACCTGAAGGCGGAGCATCCGCCGTTCAGCTTGCGGGAGATCGCCCGGATCTGCCGCCGTCGCTTTGGACGCCCGGTCGACCACCAGACGGTCAGGCAGGTGC